>Ga0255347_1001352_pt1 | contig 40316 bp, 36 predicted proteins | sample wastewater_treat_2_FD_192479 | JGI IMG/M metagenome (GOLD analysis project Ga0255347, IMG submission 192479) | Wastewater microbial communities from Lulu Island WWTP, Vancouver, Canada - plant24 | ecosystem: Engineered > WWTP > Wastewater > Unclassified | place: Canada: Vancouver, British... | reverse complement strand
TAAAATGCATAGAGAACGGAACTACCCAGGCGCAGCTTGCGGAAACAATCGGAACTACGGGTCAGTATGTTAATCGCATCATCAAAAAGCAGGACGGTGTTGTGAATAAGACCTTCGTGCAGATGCTAGAGGCTTTGGGGTACGATATTGAACTGACTTATGTGAAAAGAAAAAGTGACACCTGTGGTGACACTATTTAGAAACAAAAAAAATACTATAAACAGTTAGACAAATTTGAATTTTCTATTATCTTTCTTAGTTTTATTAGGATTCTGGCTTTGCGTTTGTTTACAACGCTCTGGGTTATGCCCAACCTCGCCCCGACTTCACGCTCGGAAAGTCCGTCAAAAAAGATTGCCTGTATCAGCTCCTGTTCACTATCCGACAGCAAAGGCAGGGCGGCTTTCAGCCTGTCCACCATGACCGCATTGACAACGGTTTCTGCAATGTCCACCGCTTCATCAGTGATAAAGTCCAGAGGATTCCCCTCGCTGTCCGTAAATCCGTCGAGAGATAGCAGTCTATTCTTTGTATCTAATTTTTGCAGATAACGCCACCGTTCCTTGTCACGGTAGAAGTCTGTGTATTGCTCCCTCACGACTTCAAGCAGACAGCCTTGAATGGGGATAAACAGCTTGTCCATATAGGTCTGGTCGGATTCCCTGCAACGGCAGAACTCCGTGTAGGATAATTCCACATAGCCGCCACTTTCTCTGATATATACCTTTCTTGGTGCATATTTCACCATAAATACCTCCCATCTGAATTTTTGAAATGTAAAAAATCCAGATGGAGAGGCGGAGAACGACACCGCATATCAGAAACAGCCCTACGGCACTTTCCAACAAAAATCGACAAAAGAAAAACCGCAAAGGCTCTGTGACCTTTACGGTTATAGGAAATAGTAATTCTATTGTATGGAGATTGTACTTCTACTTTCAAGGTGAGAAGTACCGTTGCACTGGCAGAAATTTTTTTAACTGGTTTCCTGCCGTTCTCTGATATGCTATGTATTGATAAATTTTGCTTCGTATGAGCAGATAGATAACTGCCCGAAAAAAGGACATAAAAAAATCCCTCCAAATTTAAAAACAAATTCAGAGGGTAATTTAGGGTATAACAAAATAACCCACCCGAATATCGTTTTTTTTATTTGGTGAGTTTGTTCTTTCAAATACGAAACAAAAAGAGCCGATGATTCGTGAATTGTTCCACAATTTCATCGGCTCTGCGTCTTAAGCGTCTGGCTCTTTGATGACAGTTATCTTCAAGTTGTCAACTTTAATCAATCTTTCTTGTCTGCATTTTGGACAATAAAGGGGATAATTCTCCAAAACAGTGTCCTTCCTAATTTTATTACGGGTTTTGCTCCCACAAACAGGACACAATATCCATTCGCATTTCATCATAATTAGTCTCTAATCCTTTCAAATCTCATTTTATATGACTTTTGCAAGCTGTTAAGCTAACTTGTGGAACATATGCCGAACCTTATCTATACGGCTATTCGGGCGGCGGGGTTGGCAAATAAATTTACCAATAGCTGGCTGGTATCCTTTTAACTCTGTCAAGCAGACTCCCTGCCCATTTGTGAAATAAGTTAAATCGTTCCTGTATTCTTGAATACATCTAGCAGGGATTTCTCCTTTCAGAATGACCTCGTCATTCTTTATCTGAGTACTTACAATATCTGCACAATACCTTGGAGCATCATGATACGCCCGTGAGAGATATTCCTGCGGTGCATAAATTTCAAAGTGGAGATATGGCTCTAATAGTTCTGTCCCTGCTTTTTTTAAAGCCTGCTCCAATACGATAGGGGAAAGCAGCCGAAAGTCTGCGGGGGTACTTACAGGACTATAATACAATCCATATTCAAAACAGATTTTACAGTCTGTCACTTTCCATCCATACAGCCCCTGCTCGCAGCCATAAAGAACCCCCTCCATAACCGCATTTTGGAACGATTGATTTAAATATCCAAGTGAAACTCTGCTTTCATACTGCACTCCGCTTCCAATAGGGAGCGGCTCTATGGACAACCCGACAGAAGCCCAGAAAGGATTTGGCGGGACTTCTATGTGGATGGTATATTCTGCTTTTCTAAGCGGTCTTTCCATATATATAACAGTAGGCTCTTTTATTTCTGCCTCCACATGATATTTTTCCTCAAGGATGGCACAAATGACTTCCATCTGCACATTCCCCAAAAAAGAAAGTATAATCTCATGCGTTGTAGTATCCACATAATATTTTAAAAGAGGGTCGCCATCTGAAATTTCTGTAAGTGCCCCAAGCAATATTTCCCGCTGTTCAGATTTCTTTACTGCAATCGTTGTTTGGAGCATAGGGAGAGGATTTTCAATAAATTTTCTCTGCGGCAACAGTATTTCGTTCCCCAAAATACTGTTTAGCTGCAAAACATCATTTGGTAAAATTACAATATCACCAGAGCAGGCTGTATCGGATGAATATAATTCACCGTTTGTCGGAACACACATCTCTGTGATTTTTATTTTCTCTTTTTCAGATATTCTAATAACATCCCTCAAATGCAATGTTCCGCTATATATACGCACATAAACAAAACGCCGCCTTTTCTCTGAATATTCAATCTTAAAAACCTGCCCGCATAGTTCAGATTGACCTTCAGGCGTTGATGAATAAAATTTACTGGCAATTACTTCTATAAGCTGCCGAATCCCCAGATTGTTTTTAGCGCTTCCGTGATAAACGGGAAATAACGTTCCGTTTTGGAATCTCCTGTTTTCTTCCTGTTCCAGTTCTGACATTTTAAACGGTTTCCCTGACATATATTTCTCTAATAGTTCATCGTTTCCCATAATTACCGCATCCCACTGTTCCATATCGTCATTGTCCGTTACATTTATATGGGGATGCTGCCCAACCTTTTGCTTCACTATAATTTCCGAAGAAAGCTTTGCTTTCATTTCCCGATATACCATTGGCAAATCAATCCCCTCTTGGTCAATTTTATTGATGAAAAAAATTGTCGGAATCTTCATTATCTGTAGTGCATGAAACAGTATACGGGTCTGTGCCTGTATGCCATCCTTTGCAGAAACTAATAATACTGCTCCGTCTAATACGGATAAAGAACGGTATACTTCCGCCAAAAAATCCATATGGCCTGGCGTATCTATAATGTTGACTTTTACATCCTCCCACTGAAAAGATGTCACTGCTGTCTGGATAGTGATTCCCCTTTGACGCTCCAAATTCATTGTATCTGTCCTTGTTGTGCCTTCATCTACGCTCCCTAGTTCTGCAATTGCACCACTGGTATACAATAAACTTTCCGTTAATGTTGTCTTTCCTGCGTCAACGTGAGCCAGAATGCCTAAGTTAATTATTTTCATGTGATTTTCCTCCTATCAACACCCAAAAAAGGGCATAAAAATACCCAGTGATAAATACTCCTATCACTGGGTAAATAACTCCAATAGCCCCAAAACACTTATATGTTTTCGGGCATATAAAATTACATGATAAAAGTATTCTTAAACTGGGTACAAAAAACTAAGCCCCATATTAAAAGTGAAACGGGACTGCTACTTTTTGTTCCCACTATCAAATTGACAGTTTATTTAAGAATGCCTTGCCGCATATTTATTAACTCCTTGTATAATACTGAATCTAATTATATTCCTTAACCCTTTATTTGTCAAGCTGACAAACTAAAGCAGAAAAAGCGGCAGGATTTCCCCCTGCCACTAATCATCTGTTTATGCAAAAATAATTTCCTTTTCCACAATCTCCCTCGCACAAGCCCTTATGTTATTGAGGCATCCTGTCCATTCTAAGGCGTTTTCTGCCTTTAGCTGTTCCGTTATGCCCTGTGCCTGTTTCATACCCTCTATGAGCCTTTCAAAGCGTTCCTGTGCCTGTCTGTTGATGTCGGCAAGGTAGGCGTTTAGCCTGCCGCTTGTAAGAAGATTGGTGTATGTAACTTTACGGTACTGTTTTAGATAATCTAAATGCCGTTGCCCCCAGATGCCTATTGCCTGTTCTTCTTCGGCGGGTACAGTTAAGCACGGTATCAAATAATCCCCTTGCCTTTCGTATTTGCCGCCCAGTTCCTCAAATAATGATTGTACAATAGACAACTATTTATCTTTACCGGAAGGAAATACATATCCAACAATAGAGGAACTATTGACACATACTTCAGGCTATAAAGGATATTATTTAGAAAGTCCTATGGTTTCTAACTTTTTTAATGGTAGAAATGATTTTTATGGTGTTACAAAAGAAATGGTTTCTGACAAAGCAGGAAACTTGAATATGAATAAAGCAAGTTATGATTTCGTATATTCTAATTATGGTTATGCAGTATTAGGACTTGTTCTTGAGTCAGTATATGAAACGGAATATACAAGCTTGTTAAATGATTTTGCACAAAATGAATTATGTTTAACCTCAACACAGATTTCTGATAAAAGCGGAGACCTTGGAAAGTATTGGGATTGGAAAGAAGGCGATGCATATTTGTCAGCGGGAGCTGTCACATCAAATATTGAGGATATGCTTTTATACGCACAGATGCAACTTGAAGATAATTCATATTTTTCAGATTGCCATAATAGCCTGAAAAGCATTAATGCATCAACCGAAATGTATAAAACCATGGGTATTCATATGGATGAGATAGGAATGTCTTGGATTCTTGATAGTAAGAATAACATCATATGGCATAATGGTGGTACAGGAAATTATAATAGCTATCTTGGTTTTAATCCCGAAACAGGTACAGCTGTTGTTGTGCTTTCAAATCTCGCCCCGAATTATAGAGTCCCAGCTACTGTATTAGGTGTAAAATTGTTATTAGAACTTGATAATGAGAAGTGAAACTTTCAGTTTCATGGAGAGTCAAATTCCAATTTGTCTAATAGATGAGAATTATAATTTCTTGGATATATTCCCGCAAACGGCTCAAATACGAAAAAGGCTGTGGATATATTCCCTTGCTCGTAAAAATAGCGAGGACATTCAGCCTATCGTATCGAGCCATGTGGAGACAATGGCACTATTTCTCAAACTAAATATCGTTAGGTAATTTTTAGTTTATTATAACTTAATAGTTGAATTTTACCGTTGCGCTAATATACTTAAATTTATGCTATAGTTCAAAACATATAACAAAGGAGTAATTATTATGTCAGGGAGAAAAGACGATCGTACTATTCATGAAATAATGGTTGAATATGTAGCAGATCTTGTCAGTAAATTCGGTGTAGGCTACGAAATTACCCGTGCGGAAATCGTACAGCAGGTTTGCAATCGGTACGGACTAAATCCGGGGAGCGTTATACCGTCAGACTATTGCTATAATCGTGTAAACAAAACCCAAAACGTTCGAACAATGCCCGCCCTGTTTGAATATGTTGAAGGGAAAAGTTCCAGAGATACTATATACAGATGCCTCGGCAACTACCCCTATAACGGCAATGTGTATCGCAGACCGAAAGGTCATCCCGCCGACATCAAAGTCGGCATATGCGAAAACGGGGTAAGAAAGATTTTTCCTCAATATCAATCTGCATTTAAATTTTAAACTAACCACATCAAGGAGGAACATTTTGACAGTTAAAGAAGCAATTACCATAGCGGATTTTTGTGATGCGATGGCTATCCGACTTGAGGTTTTTATAAAAGAGCAAAATGTGCCGGCGGAAATTGAAATGGACAGTTACGACAAAACGGCGCGGCATTTTATTGCCTGTTCCGACGGCGAACCCGCCGGCTGCATCAGGATGATTATAAAAGGCGAACAGGCCAAGTTGGGGCGGTTGGCGGTGCTGAAAAAATACCGCGGGCAGGGGGTTGGAAGACTCCTTTGCGAAAAGGTTGTTGAAGAAGCGAAAAAAGCCGGGCTGAAAAAAGTTGTGCTGGGCGCACAGATACAGGCCCGGGAGTTTTATGAAAAAATCGGCTTTATCCCTGAGGGGGATATCTTTATGGAAGCCGGGATTGAGCATATACATATGAGCCTTGACCTTTAACGGTTGGCAAAGATTTAGTCAAAAAGAAAGCAGGCGTTCCCGGCACTTGGGCCGAGAACGTCTGCGGTTTTTATTTTTGCTGTTATTCCATAAGCATAACCATAACGGCTTTTTGGGCGTGGAGTCTGTTTTCCGCCTCTTCAAAAATCTCACCCGCATGTTGCTCAAAAACTTCGGCGGTTATCTCTTCACCCCGGTGGGCGGGCAGACAATGCTGCACCATGCAGCCCGGGTTTGCCAACGCCATTAATTCCTCATTGACCTGATAAACGCCTTCAAAGGCCGCCCTGCGTTTTTCCTGCTCCTGTTCCTGACCCATGGAAGCCCAAACATCGGTGAAGATTACATCAGCGCCGCGAGCCGCTTCTTTGGGGTCGCGCAGAAGGGAAAATTCGGGAAAATCTTTTGCAAAATCCAACACCTGTTTATCAGGGTCATAACCTTCGGGGCAGGCGGCGCTAACGCTCATGCCGGTTTTAAGTCCGCCGACAATCAAAGAGTTTGCCATGTTGTTGCCGTCGCCCACATAGCACATTTTAAGGCCTTCAAGGGCACCTTTGTATTCCCTTACGGTCATCAGGTCGGCCAACACCTGGCATGGGTGGCTGAAATCGGTGAGGCCGTTTATAACGGGAATGTTCCCGTGTTCGGCCAGGGCTTCCACTTCGCTTTGGTCAAAGGTGCGTATCATTATGCCGTCAATATATCTTGACAAAACCCGGGCGGTATCCTCCACGGGTTCTCCCCTTTTAATCTGCATGTCGGTGGCGTTAAGGTAAAGTGCCTGTCCGCCTAACTGGAACATGCCCGCTTCAAAAGATATTCTTGTGCGGGTGGAAGATTTTTGAAAAATCATTCCCAGGCTTTTGCCCTCCAAACGGCGGTGCAAAATGCCGTTTTTCTTTTCATACTTTAATTGATCCGCCAAATCGATGATTTCATAAATCTCATCTCTGCTTAAATCCAGCATTTTTAAAAGATGTTTCATTAGACTTGCTCCCTTCGGATAAACACGGTTTTATATATATTTCAGGTTTATTGTTCAAGTACATCGGCAAGGATTTTTATGCCTTTATCAATTTCATCATAGGTGACAACAAGGGGAGGCAAAAACCTCAGGCACTCTTTTGCGGTTAATACCAACAGACCTTTTTCCACACAGGTTGCAGCGACCTCTTTGGCTTTTTTGTTTTTCAGTCCGGCGGCAAGCATTAGCCCCTTGCCTCTGACAAATTCCACCTCGCTTAGTTTTTCAAGTTCCGCTTTAAGGTATTCGCCTTTTTCGGTTATATCCCGCAGTACATCATCGGTTAAATAATCGAGCACAACTTTTGCTCCGGCACAGGCAACGGGGTTGCCGCCGAAGGTGGAGCCGTGGGTGCCGGGGGAGAGAACCCCGCTCAATTGAGCCGTGCAAAGACAGGCGCCTATGGGCAGGCCGTTGCCTAAACCTTTTGCGCTGGTTAAAACATCCGGCTTAATGCCGAAATGTTCCCGCGCAAAAAACTTGCCGGTTCTGCCTATGCCCGTTTGAACCTCATCGGCTATGAGGAGCACGTCTTTTTCATCACAAAGCGCTTTCGCCGCCTGAACAAATCCCGGTTCCAAGGGCAAGACTCCGCCTTCCCCCTGTATAAACTCAATAATCAGGGCGCAAACATCCGAGGTCGTGGCCTCGTCCAGCAGGGCAATATCGTTTGCAGGTGTGTAGCGAAAGCCCTCCGGGAAGGGGAGAAAATATTGGTGATATTCCTCCTGACCCGTGGCGATAATTGTGGCTAAGGTGCGGCCGTGGAAGGAGTTTTGCAGGGATAAAACAGTCCCCCGCCCCGGGCCGTAATTGTCAAAGCTGTATTTACGTGCAAGTTTAAGGGCACATTCATTTGCCTCCGCCCCGGAATTTGCGAGAAAAACCGCATCATAACCGGAACGGCCGCAAAGAGTTTTTGCAAGTTGAGTCTGCGCCGAATTGTAATAAAGGTTTGATATATGCTGCAAAGCGGCGGCTTGGTTGCTGACCGCCTTTACCCATTCGTCGTGGGAGTAGCCCAAAGAATTGACCCCTATACCTGAGGTGAAATCGATGAACTCCCGCCCCCCGGCATCCTGCAAGGTTGCCCCTTTGCCTTTAACGGGGGCAATCTCAAACCTTTGATAGGTGGGCATAAAACTTGATTGTGCGTCTTTTTTTATTGTTTCAAAATCCATTTTTCATCTTTTCCGTTTTATTTTCAGTCGGCAAAGGGTCAGACGAACATTGTCCCCACACCGTCGTGGGAAAACATTTCTATCAAAATAGCGTGCTCCACCCTGCCGTCAATAATGGTTGTACGCTTAACTCCGCGGCGCACCGCTTCCACACAGCAGTCTACCTTGGGTATCATGCCGCCGGAGATAATCCCCTTGTTTTTAAGAGCCTGAACCTCGCTGACTTTCACCTCGGGTATCAGGGTGTCTTCATTATCTTTTTCCCGCAGGATACCCTTTACATTTGTGAGCAGCAGGAGTTTTTGCGCATGAAGTTCCGCCGCAAGCCGGGCAGCAGCAGCATCGGCGTTGATGTTGTAAACCGTGCCGTCCCCTGCGCCTATGGCGCTGACTACCGGGATATAGCCCTTGGCAAGCAAATCCTCAACAACGGTTACATCCATGCTGTCTATGTTGCCCACCTGACCCAAATCGCCCAGGTCGGTTTTGCGGGAGGCCTTAATAAGTCCGGCATCCAAACCGGATATACCCAAAGCCTTGCCGCCCCGGGCGGCCAAAAGCTGAACCAAATCTTTGTTGATTTTGCCTGCAAGCACCATTTGAACCACATCGGCCGTTTCTTTGTCGGTATAGCGGAGGCCTTCTACAAAGCGGCTTTCTTTACCCATTTTCTCCAAGGTTTTTGTTATCTCAGGCCCGCCCCCGTGAACAAGGACAACCTTGATACCCACAAGGGAAAGCAGGACTATGTCCGTCATCATACTGTCTTGCAGATGTTCGGACACCATGGCGTTGCCGCCGTATTTGATAACCACTACCTTGTCGGTGTACTCTCTGATATACGGAAGGGCCTGTACAAGTATTTCCGCCTTGCTGTAATTTGATATATCCATTTTTTCTTTCCTTTCTTCCGGTAAATCTGCGGCTCAATGTTTAAGTTCTGTAGTCGCCGTTTATTTTTACATAGTCATAGGTCAGGTCGCAGCCGAAAGCTACGGCTCGCCCCTTTGCTTCATTCAGAGCGGCACGGATAACAATCTCATCCTTTGCCAAAACCTTGGCCGCCTTTTCTTCGGAAAAGTTGAGCGCTTTGCCGTTTTCGCACACGGCAACTTTACCGCCTTCGGACTCAAAAGAGATGCTGACCTTATCAACATCAAACTTAACTCCCGAATAGCCCATGGCGCAGATTATTCTGCCCCAGTTGGCGTCTTCGCCGAAGACGGCCGTTTTTACAAGGGAGGATTTTATAACGCTCTTTGCCATTATCCCCGCCGACTCGTCATCGGCGGCTCCCTCCACAATACATTCCAAAAGTTTTGTGGCGCCCTCGCCGTCCCTCGCCATTTCCCTTGCGACTTTAATGCAAAGGGCGGTCAATGCGTTTTTAAACACTTCAAAGTCATTGCTGCCCGCTTCCACCGGATTGTTCCCCGCAAGGCCGTTGGCCATAATGCTCGCCATATCATTGGTAGAAGTATCGCCGTCAATGCTGAGCATATTGAAACTCACTTTTACGGCGGCGGTCAAAGCGCTTTGAAGGGCGGGCAGGGTAATATCGGCATCGGTAGTCATAAAACAAAGCATGGTTGCCATATCGGGGCAAATCATTCCGCTGCCTTTGGCTATGGCTCCTATTGAACAGGTTTTACCGTCTAAGGTAAACTCTACCGCATATTCCTTTTTGCGGGTGTCCGTGGTCATAATAGCCTGAGCCGCAAAGTCGGAGCCACCCTCGCTTAGTCCCTCCACCAGGGTTTTCATCCCGTTTTCAACGGGTTCCAGATTGAGGGGCAGGCCTATTACTCCGGTAGAGGCAATGATAATGTCTTCCGGGGCAATCCCCAAACCGTTGGCGGTTATCGCTCTCATGGCAAGGGCTTTTTCCAGGCCGTCGGGGTTGCAGGTGTTGGCTATACCGCTGTTGCAGACAACCGCTTTGGCTTTGCCGTTTGAAAGGCTGTCTTTTGTTACGGTTATGGGCGCACCGAATACAATGTTCCGGGTATAAACCGCAGCCGCATTGCAGAGTGTTTCGGAAAATATCAGCGCCAAATCCCGTTTTGATTTGTTTTTGCGGATACCGCAATGGATACCGTTGGCACGAAAGCCCCGGGGAGCGCATACACCGCCTTCAATAAACTTTATTTCCTGTGATGTCTTTGTCATAAAAGTATGATCCTTTCAACGGTCCTGTGACCGAAACGGATATTCCGCCTTTGCGGATAGTAATTTTTATTTTTAACCTCGGCGGTTAAAACGCCGGCGGGATTATGCACAGACCGGCATCTTCCGGCAAATCAAATATGATGTTCATATTTTGAACCGCCTGCCCCGCCGCACCTTTCACCATATTGTCTATTGCGGAAACTATAATCAGCGTGCCGGTGCGTGTATCCGTGTGCAGGGAGATGTCGCAGTAGTTGCTGTACTTTACATCCCGCAAATTTGCGGTTTCACCGCCATTTTTAAGGCGGACAAAACGCTCATTTTTATAAAAATCCTCATAGGTTTTTCGGATTGTATTTAAGTCGGTACCGGGTGTGAGTTTTGCGTAAACGGTGGAGATAATCCCCCGATTAACCGGCAACAGATGAGGCACAAAAACCACCTTTATTTTTTCACCCGCCGCCAAGGAAAGGGTCTGCTCAATTTCCGGCGTGTGGCGGTGGGCGGCAACTTTGTAGGGAGTAAAGGCTTCATTACAGGCGGGGAAGTGAGTTGTGTCGGAGGGAGACCTGCCCGCACCCGTGACCCCCGATTTGGAATCGATGACAATTCCGTTTTTTTCAATTAAACCCGCTTGCAGGGCGGGATAAAGTGCAAGAGCGATGCTTGTCGGATAACAACCGGGGTTTGCCAAAATCCGGCTTGTTTTTATTTTATCCCTAAACAGTTCCGGCAGGGCGTAGACCGCACGGGCATGCAGATCTTTTCGGGTAAAACCCGCACCGTACCAGAGTTTGTAGTCTTCTTCATCCTCAAGGCGGAAGTCGGCTCCCAAATCTATAAAGGCAATATTTTTTTCGGCACATTCGGCCGCAAAATCCTGAGACATACCGTGGGCAACACAGGCAAAGACCACATCGCTTTTTGCCATAACTTCTTCCGTTGAGCAGCAGATTAAATCACAGGCGCCCTGCAAAGAGGGGTAGACCTCGCTGATTTTTTTACCCTGAAAACTTACGGAACCCGCCGCAGTCACTTCCGCAAAAGGGTGGTTTAAAAGCAGACGCACCAGTTCCGCACCTGCGTAACCTGTCGCACCGATTATTCCCGCTTTTATTTTTGTACTGTTCATTTTTTCTCTCCGTTGTGTCGGTCGGTCATCAGCATTAAGGTTCGGCATCTGATTTACATGCCCCTTCTTGTAACGCAGTTATTTAAATCTATTGCCGGATAGACGCCTTCGTCAAAAAGTTCGCAAACCTTTTTGTATTCTTCCAAGGGCAGATTTTCTAAAGTAAGGCCCTTTTCTATGCAGAGAGCCACAAGTTCCCCGGTGGCCTTATAAGCGTCACGGAAGGGCAGGCCCTTTGAAACCAGAAAATCGGCGCAGTCGGTGGCGTTGATAAAGCCTTCCGCCGCCGCTTTGCGCATATTATCCGGCAGGACTTTCATGGTTTTAATCATGGGGGTAAAGGCTTGCAGGCAGAGTTTGACGGTGTCAAAGGCATCAAAAACCGCCTCTTTATCTTCCTGCATATCTTTATTGTAGGCTAAGGGGAGGCCTTTCATCATAGTCAGCAAAGTTGAAAGATCGCCGAACACTCTGCCCGCCTTGCCTCTTATCAGTTCGGCTATGTCGGGATTCTTTTTCTGGGGCATAATGCTTGAACCTGTGGAAAAAGCGTCGTCAAGTTCAATAAACTTAAATTCCCATGAGCACCAGAGAATAATCTCTTCGCAAAAGCGGGAGAGGTGAACCATGACAATCGAAAGAGCGGCGGCAAGTTCGGCGCAAAAATCCCTGTCTGAAACTCCGTCAAGGGTATTCTCAGTGAAAGAGTCAAAACCCAAAGCCTTTGCGGTCATATCCCTGTCTATGGGGTAGGTGGTACCCGCAAGGGCGCCGCTGCCCAAGGGGGAAACATTCATCCTTGCCCTTGCGTCGGAAAGGCGGCCCAAATCACGGGAGAACATTTCCGCATAGGCGGCTATATGATAACCTAAGGTAATAGGCTGCGCCCGCTGAAGGTGAGTATAGCCGGGCATAACCTTATTGCGGTATTCTTCCGACTTCTCTTTCAAAACCGCAATAAGGGATTCAATCAGGCCGCTGACCGAGTCGCACTCGTCACGCAGATAAAGGCGGATATCCGTTGCCACCTGGTCGTTTCTGCTGCGTCCCGTGTGCAGGCGTTTGCCCGCATCTCCTATCCTTTCGGTCAAAACCGCCTCCACAAAAGTGTGGATATCCTCGGCATCGGGGTCGATAGTCAGGCTGCCGTCTGTGATTTCATTTTTTATCTTCTGCAGCTCCGCCGTAATTTTTTCACTGTCTTCACCGCTGATAATGCCCTTGGCTCCGAGCATTTGCGCATGGGCAATGCTGCCGTCAATGTCCTGTGCGAACATTCGGGAATCGACGGCAATAGAGGAATTAAAGTCGTTTGTTATTTGATCCGCTTCTTTTGAAAAGCGCCCTGCCCAGAGTTTCATTGTAGCCCCCCTTGATATGTAACTGTCAGTTTTGTCTATTTTTCTCCTTGCGTTCCTGTTCTAAAATCGCCCTGACCGTGATGGGCAAACCGAAAAGGTTTATAAAGCCCTCCGCATCTTTTTGATTATATACCTCATCCTCGTCAAAGGTGGCAAAAGCTTCGCTGTAGAGAGAGTAGGGCGAGGTAACACCTGCGTTTATCATATTGCCCTTATAAAGTTTAAGGCGGACATCGCCGGTAACATTTTCCTGAGTTTTGTCAACAAAGGCATCCAGCGCTTCCCTAAGGGGAGTGAACCATTGTCCGAAGTAGACAAGTTCGGCATAACGCAGGGCGATAATCTCTTTGTAATGCTGGGTATCCCTGTCCAATGTAATAGTTTCAAGCACCTGATGCGCCCTGTAAAGAATGGCGCCGCCGGGATTTTCGTAAACACCGCGGGACTTCATGCCCACAAGGCGGTTTTCCACCAAGTCCGCCAAGCCGATGGCGTTTTTGCCGCCGATTTCGTTGAGCTTATAGATAAGTTCCACCGGGCCGAGTTTTTCGCCGTCAACCGCTACGGGTATGCCTTTTTCAAAAGAGATTGTCACATAAGTCGGCTCGTCCGGCGCCTGTTCGGGGGAAACACACAGCTCTAAAAAGCCGGGTTTGTTGTACTGCGGCTCGTTGGCGGGGTTTTCCAAATCCATACCCTCGTGGGAAAGGTGCCACAGGTTTTTGTCTTTGGAATAGTTTGTTTCACGGCTGATTTTAAGGGGAATATTCCTTGCCTCGGCGTAATCCATCTCTTCTTCCCGGGACTTAATATCCCAAATACGCCAGGGGGCAATAATCTTCATCTCGGGAGCGAAGGCTTTTATTGTCAATTCAAAACGAACCTGGTCGTTGCCCTTGCCGGTGCAGCCGTGGCAAATGGCGTCCGCGCCTTCGGCTTTGGCTATCTCGACAATGCGTTTTGCAATTATCGGGCGGGCAAAGGAGGTACCCAAAAGATAGTCCTTTTCATAAACCGCACCGGCCTTGAGGGTGGGGAAAATATAATCTTCCACAAACTCTTTTTTAAGGTCTTCGATATAAAGTTTGGAAGCGCCCGTTTTTAGCGCCTTTTCTTCCAATCCGTCAAGTTCGGTTCCCTGGCCGACGTCGCCGGAAACGGCGATAACTTCGCAGTTGTTATAATTTTCTTTAAGCCAGTGGATAATAATGGAGGTATCCAATCCTCCGGAATAAGCCAGCACAACTTTCTTAATTTCTTTCATCTTTCTTGCCTCCGTTTATTTATACTTAACAGCCTCCAGTATTATACAGCAATTATGCATAAAATCAAGGATTTTGTCGTGTATTTATTCATTTTTTCTGATTTTAGGCGAATTAAATAAAACGCCGTTGAAAAACGGCGTTTGTAATTGTTTGTTTTTACAAAAGACCTATCTTTTTTATCACCTTGTCGAGCGTTCGCCGTGATATTGCCGTGGCCGCTTCGGTGCCTTTATCTATACATTCGTTTAAGTAAACCTTGTCATCCATCAGTTCTTTGAACCTCTGTTGGAAAGGCTTCAGTTCTTCTATTACCGCTTCCGCCACCGCCGTTTTAAAGTCTCCGTAACCTTTGCCCGCAAAGGCGTTTTCTATCTGTTCAAAATTCATACCGGTACAGCCGGAGTAAATGGACATAAGGTTATTTACACCCTCTTTGCCCGGAGCGTAACGCACCTCGGCTTCCGAATCCGTCACGGCGCTCTTGAACTTTTTCATAACAGTATCGGGAGAGTCCAAAACGGAAACGGACGATTTGGGGTTCGGGTCCGATTTGGACATCTTTTTAGTCGGGTCCTGCAAAGACATCACTCTTGCCCCAACCTTGCCGATAAAGGGTTCGGGCAGGGTAAAAGTTTTTCCGTAAAGACCGTTGAAACGCTCCGCAATATCTCTGGCAATCTCAAGGTGCTGCTTTTGGTCTTCACCTATGGGGACATAATCCGCCTGATAAATCAGAATATCCGCCGCCATAAGAATGGGATAGGTGAAAAGCCCCACGTTTATATTGTCCGCTTGGTTGGCGGCTTTGTCCTTAAACTGGGTCATACGGGAGGCTTCACCGAATTGAGTGTAGCAGTTGAGAATCCAGGCCAGCTGCGCATGGGTATTGATACGGCTTTGAACGCAGACGATATTTTCTTCGGGGGAAAGCCCTATCGCTATGAGCAGGGCGAAAGTTTCAAGCGACTGTCTGCGCAGCAGGGCGGGGTCGGGGCGCACCGTCAGGGCGTGCAAATCCGCCACGCCGAAAACGCAGTCATAGCCCTTTGCCATTTGCGTCCAGTTTTTTAAAGCGCCCAAGTAGTTGCCTATATGAGGGACGGCGGTAGGCTGAATTAAGCTGAGCACTTTCTTCTTTTTTTCCGCCGTTCCGGTATTGTTTGCACCGCTATTCATAGAGATTCCTCCGGTAAAAGTTTGGAATAATATTTTCAGCTGTTAAAGACGGCTACTTAAAGCTCTTTGCCGCTTTGCCGAGTATTTTCATTCCCTCGACTATTTTTTCGTCCGTCGGTGTGGAAAAGTTTAACCTGACGGCCTGAGTTTTTTCTTTTTCATCCACCATAAAGGCGCTGCCGGGAACTATAGCCACCCCGTTTTCCACCGCCGCTTTGCAAAAGGCGGGCATATCAACATCCGCAGGCAAATCGCACCAGACAAAAAGGCCGCCTTCGGGACGGTTGTAGGTCACAAAGTCCCCAAGTTCGGTGTCGATAAGGTCGCACATGAGGTTAAGTTTGCCCCGGTAGATGCTTTTTATTTTTTCAATATGTCCTTCAAAATCATATTTTTTCATCCAGTCATAAACAAGCAGTTGAAAGAACATGGTTGTGTGCACATCCCCCGCCTGTTTTCCCACGGTCATCTTTGCCGCTACGGCTGCCGGGGCGACGGTAAAGCCTACACGGATGCCCGGCGAAAGCACTTTGGAAAAAGAGCCGGCATAAATCACAATCCCGTCTTCATCCATACTCTTAATGGAGGGTACGTCATCTCCTTTTATACGGGTATCCCCATAGGGGTTGTCTTCTAAAATCATAACGCCGTATTTTTTGGCCAATTCATACACGGCTTTGCGCTTTGCCAAAGACATGGTCGCCCCCGTGGGGTTTTGGAAGTTGGGAATAAGGTAGATAAAGCGGACATTTTTTTCTTCTTTAAGAGCCTGTTCAAGTTCTTCCACCGAAAGCCCGTCCGACTGCATATTCACGCCCCGGAGCTTGCAGCCGTAGGAGCGGAAGCAGTTCAAAGAGCCTATAAAGGAGGGATTTTCACATATTACCGTATCCCCCTCGTTGCAAAGCACCTTTGTGGTTAAATCCATAACCTGAGTGGCGCCGCTGGTGATAATCAGGGAGTCAAAATCCCTGCCTATATTATATTTTGTTTTCATATAGTCCGACAAAAGCTGCCTGAGAGGTTCGTAGCCTTCCGTAACCCCGTATTGCAGGGCCAGAATCGGCCGTGTGGCGAGTATGTCGGCGGAAATTTCCCTCACCGCATCTACCGGGAAAGATTCAACTGCGGGATTGCCGGCGGAAAAGGCTATAACATCGGAATTTGCGGTAGCCTTTAAAATCTCCCTGATAGCGGAGGGTTTGAGTGAGGATATACGGTTCGAAAACAAATAATCCATTTTTTACATCCCTTTTTCAGCATTGCCCGGTATAAATTTTCTGCCTAAAATTATTGTTTTTAACTGCGCAAAACAGTAAAACAAACATATAAAAATCGTGGGTTAGTATAACACACAAGCGGTTAATTGTAAATTGAGAACAATCTGAAAACTCAGACTTCCAAAATAAGCAACGGGGCAATGCGGACATCGCCCAACCTGCATTGTTTTCCCCGCAGCTTTTAATCTTTAAGTTCAACTTTATAATAAGCGTTCCACAGTTTGCCGGTCAGGTAGAACCGGTTGCCTTTGATATGGGCGATGCCGTTGAGTGTCGCATTCGAGTTTTCGTGAGAAATATCTGCCGGGAAGTCCGTAGTATACACTTTAACAACCTTAAATGTTTTGGGATCTATTTTTACAACATCTTTGGTTTGCCAAATGTTGGCGTAAATGTGGCCGTTGGCAAATTCCAGCTCGTTGAGTCTGACAACGGGATTGCCGTCACGGTCAACAACCGTATGTTCCGAAATTACCTCAAAGGTTCCCGGCGCTCTGTATTTCAGTTTAGCCGTTCCGTCCGACTGAATGAGGTTTGTGCCGTCATAACATATTCCCCAGCCTTCGCCTTCATAGTTATGCATCCTTATGACCTCAAAGGTCTGAGGGTCACGCACATAGCAAAGGCCCTCCCGCCAGGTAAGCTGAAACAGTTCATCCTCCGTTACGGTGATTCCCTCGCCGAACTCGTCGGATGGCAGATTCTTTTTTGCGTTGAACTTTCCTTCGTTTAAAATTCCGAGCATGGAACTGCCGTATCTGCCCGTGGCGCAAATAAGTTCTTTATCATTCATCTCCAAACCTTGAATAAAAAGAGAGTCGGAAAGAGGAATTTCTTCCTTAACAACTACCGTGCCCCGATATTCCGCATCAGTTTCCGGCCAAAAATAATGACCGGCTAAAAAAGCAAGACTTAGCAAAACAATGCCTGCCAATGCAAAAATGACTGCTCTCTTTTTCAAAATGAAGTCACCTCAAAATAAGATTGTGTAAAATTTTCCTCGGATTAGCAACACTCTAAACAACAGCGGCTTTACATTTCGCCAATATTCCCGTAAAGAGTGGCGATAAAACATCGCTTCTGTTATTATATTCGGGAGAGGGTTCGCTTTTTTTATATCTTAATTTATTTAACGAGCCCGTTGCAGACGAACTTCTCTTTTTTATCTTACCTGTGTAAAACATATTTTAACACATTATATCCGCCGTGTTAAAATAACTTTTAGGAGGATTTGAGTCTTTGAAGTATGATGCGGTTTTATTTGACTTTGACGGCACAATTGCCGAAACCGGCGAAGGGATTTTTAACGGCATCCGCCGTGCCTTGGAGCTTATGGGAGTAACGCCCCCGGAAGACGAAAAGCTCCGCTATTTTGTAGGCCCGCCTTTGCAGGAAAGCTTTAGTGTAATCTGCGGTTTTGACAATGAGCAGAGCACGGAGGCAATCAGGCTCTACCGAGAATATTATGCCGAAACGGGCATTTATGAACTTCACCTTTATGACGGCATGGAACAGCTTTTCAGAAAACTGAAAGACGCCGGGGTAAAGTTGGCCGTTGCCAGCGCCAAGCCCGAAATTTATTTAAAAAAGATTGTGGAAAGATTCGGCATGAGTGACCTTTTTGAAGGAATCGCCGGTACCGATTTAAAAGACCGTCATGCGGATAAATCCGTTATGATTAACCGACTGCTTAAAAATATGGATATAACGGATGTCGGCAGGGTTTTGATGGTGGGCGACCGTTTTTATGATATTGAAGGGGCTAAAAAAGCGGGCGTTGACAGCGCCGGCGTGCTGTTCGGCTACGGCAGCAGGGAAGAACTTGAAAAGGCGGGAGCGGATTTTTTGGTTAGCAGTGCAGATGAATTATTTGATATTGTTTTAGGCAATTAAAAGTGATAAAATTTTCACGGCAAAGCTCATATTAAAAATGTAAAGGGAGAGAATAAAGTGGCAGTAAATCGTCCCGGCAGACGCAAAACGGAACACTTCGGAAGAAAGGTTGTCTTTTTTTTAGGCATTGTTTTAGCAGTAATTTTTGTGGCGTTCTTTTTTAAGAATCTGCTGAGCAACAACGAAGATACGGTTTCGATTACAACCACAACCGGTTCGGAGCAAACAAGCGATACTACCGAAGCGGAAGAAAGCGAAACCGAAAGTGAAACAACAACACAAACCACCACACGAATCGCCACAAGCGCCACATCTACAACCGCAAAAGAGGCCGATGTCACCGTTTCGCCGGAAAGCCTGTTTTATGAGGCGGAACTTCCGATGTTGATTAATGCAAGCCATGCCTTGCCCTCAAATTACAAGCCCGATCTTGTTTCAATAGGCAACGGCTTTTCTTTGGAACGCAGGGCGGCGGCCGCCTGGGGTGCATTAAAGAGTGCGGCTGCAAAAGACGGAGTTTCTATTTGGGCAATTTCAGCATACAGGAGCATCGAAAAACAACAGTCGCTTTTTGACAACGGTGTTAAAAAGCGCATGAATAACGGCATGTCCAAGCAGGAGGCTGAAATAGAAACCGCAAAATGGATAGCTTACCCCGGCAAGAGTGAACACAACTCCGGTTTTGCAGTGGATGTAAACGAAGTAAACGAATCTTTTGAAAACACAAAAACTTTCAAATGGCTTCAAAACAACGCTTACAAGTACGGTTTTATTTTGCGCTACCCCAAGAATAAAGTAAGTGTAACGGGGATAAGTTATGAGCCCTGGCATTACCGCTATGTTGGCTCAAACCATGCGGTAATAATAAAAAACAAGGGCTTTGCTTTGGAAGAATACATTGACTACGCAAGCAGATAGTTGAGGTTCGATTGGCTTTTAAAGTCGCCCTAAACAATAATATGGATTCTTGCAAAAAGCTCTACTCGGATTGTATCCTAAAAACGATATACGCAGCTCAACAAATTTGAATTTGTGGAGACAAGCAAATGAGTAAGAAAACTTCATTGATTACCGTTCAAAGTTGCCCTGTAACGATTATGCACTTTGACCAGCGGGATTATATCAGTCTTACCGATATGGCAAAGGCAAGGTCAGATGCAACTCGTGCCGCTGATGTGATTAAAAATTGGCTGCGCACTCGCTCCACACTGGAATTTCTCGGAACATGGGAGATTTTATATAATCCGGATTTTAAAGTGGTCGAATTCGACCACTTTAGAAGTGAAGCGGGATTACATACTTTTACACTCAGCGCAAAAGAGTGGATAGATAAAACAAGGGCTATAGGTATTTATGTGCAGACCGGACGATACGGGGGAACATACGCACATAAGGATATTGCCTTTGAATTCGGCTCGGCCATCAGTCCGATTTTTAAACTGTATTTACTGAAAGAATATCAAAGACTAAAAGATGAAGAAAACGACCGTTTGAAACTGGAATGGAATGCCAAGAGGTTTCTATCAAAAAACAATTATCTTATTCACACCGATGCTGTAAAAACTTACATTATTCCCCGGAGAGATTATGCGGAAAATACGGAATGGCTTGCCTATGCAGACGAGGCCGACATGCTCAATGTGGCGTTATTCGGCTGTACAGCCAAGGCGTGGCGGGATGCCAATCCGGATATTGCAAAAAACAGCAATATTCGTGACCATGCTTCAATTGCGGAACTGACCGTGTTGTCTAACTTGGAAACACACAATGCAGAACTGATAAAAAACGGAATAAGCAAGAAAGAGAGATTTGAGACTTTGCGCAATATCGCCGAGTACCAGTTGCAGGTATTGTCGGAGGCGGACAAAATCAAGGAATTGCCAATTGAGCAGAAAGGATAGCACCGCATATCATCGGTAGCAGGTATAGAGGAGCAAAAATACTGCAAATTATTATCTGCTCAATTTTCATATCAAAGATGTTAAATTGCAATGTTATTGCACATAATTATTTTACAAGAAAAGTAGCCTTGAATGCTGATTATGCGGTTATTTCCGCTATAGCGTCCAAGGCTTTCCGGTTTATTTTTAGGCTCCTGTTTTTCAACCGCTTTCCGTTTCAATCACAACCGTTTAAATCAACTCCACATCCGCATAAACCGGATAGTGGTCCGAGGGCAAACGCCCGTCTATCTCTTCGGTAACAACACGATAAACAAGGGGTTTCACTTTGTCATTTACCAAAACAAAGTCAATAACTCCGCCTACATCGGGGTCCGTTTTGTAGTTGTGGAAAGTTCTGCTGTCCATCGTATCCGGGGCGAGGTGCTTGGTGTCCCGAAGTGTGCCGCTCATAAGGCGCTGATAAAACTCGCCGCCCTCAAACAGGTTAAAGTCCCCCGTGCAGACAACGGGCAAATCAAAGCTCCCGGCTTTTTTTAATATCATATCCACGCCGTTTCCTATAGCGATAGGGCCGACGTGATCCAGGTGGGTGTTGATGTGAGCAAAACGGGAGCCGTTTTCTTTATTTTCTAAAACCGCCCAGGTGCAGATGCGTATGCAGGCTGCGTCCCAACCCCTGGATGGTTTTTCAGGGGTTTCGGAAAGCCAGAAGTTCCCCGAATCAATCAGACTGAATTTTTCCCGCAGATAAAAAACGGCGCTGTATTCCCCGCGATTTTTTCCGTTTTCCCGACCGACGCCTACAAAGTCGTAATCGGTCAGGCTTTTTTTCAGCCAGGTCATCCACGCCGGCGTTGCCTCCTGAACTCCAAGGGTATCGGGGCTATAATTAATAATTGCCTTTGCCGCCGCTTTTTTCCGCTTTTTCATAACATTCTCACCGGAACCTGAACAAAGCAAATTAAAGCTCATTATCCTCACTTGTAAATCCCCCTTTTGCTGTCATTTATTATTGCCAGCATTATTTTACCACGGCTTATCTTCCCGTGCAATCGGGGAATGACAATTGACACCCGACGAGGGTATAAAGTATTATAGGATAAATCAATATTAAGGAGAATACAGGCTGATGAAAACTGAAACCGCCCCCGTTGCCAATCCCTCCGGCAACTCCGATGCTAAACTGAGCATGAAAGAAAAGCTTGCTTTTTCGGTGGGAGAGCTTTACTGCAGCGGCGCCACCACCCTTATAGCTTCCGTCTACATGGTGTTCCTTGTAATAAACGGTCTTAAACCCACGCTCGCCGCCTCTATTATAATGATAGCCAAAATCTGGGACGCAGTAACCGACCCGGCTATGGGTATTATATCCGACAACACCAGAACAAAATGGGGCAGAAGACGCCCTTATATTTTTTCAGGTGCGTTTTTGCTGATTTTTTCTCTGGCATTGCTGTTTATGCCTTTGAATGCCGTAAAAAGCAACGCCTTTAAGTATTTTGTTTACTTGCTCGCTTATCTGATTTACAACACCCTGTCCACAATGATAAATGTCCCCTATCTGTCCATGACGGCGGAATTGACTTCCGATTTTTATGAAAAGAACAAACTCAATGTTATCCGTCAGGTTTTTGCCATGATAGCCGGAGCCGTTTCGGGCGGAGTTCCGATTGTATTGCTTGAAAAACTCCACAAGGGTGAAATGCCGTTGAGAACTTTCAGTCTGCTGATGATTTTCGGCTTCGGCATATATTATGCCGTTCCCCTGATTATAGCTTCCACCTTTGCCAAAGAGCGCACTCCCATACCCGAAGAAAAACTCAAGTTTTCGCTGAAGAACTTTTTGCTTCCCCTTAAGCTCAAAGCTTTTGTTTACCTGCTGCTGATGTATTTTTTGGCTTACTCTTCATTAGACCTCATCACTACCAACATAGTCTGGGTTGTCAATTACGGGTTTGAAATTAAAAGTTACAGTTCTTTTGTTATTTTGGTTCTTATATCGGTTTCCTATGCGGTTACAATACCTTTTTATCATTACATGATGAAAAAAGATAAGGCAAAGCCACTCCTTTACCGTGCGGGCATACCTCTTTACATGCTGGGCATCACCGCCTTGTGTTTATATCCCCGAGGCTTTAACGACTATTTGATTTTGCCCCTTTGTGTTCTTGTCGGTTTCGGCATGAGCGGTTGTATGCTTATGCCCTGGATTATTTTCCCCGATGTGGTGGATGTTGGAGAATTAAAGTTCGGAACCCGCAACACCGGTTCTTTCAGCGGATTGATGACCTTTGTGCGCAAAACCACTACGGCAACATCCATACTTATTTCAGGAGCGGTGCTGGATCTTACAAAATTCAAAAAGCCCGTAACGGATTATACTACAGGGCTTGTCACCTCATTTGAGCAGCCTTTGTCCGCAATATGGGGACTTCGCATGGTAATTATGGTGCCCATACTCATATTTATGACCATAGCCTTTTGGGCGGCTAAAAAGCTGACCCTGAACCCCCAAAGGAGTTCTTTAATTCAACGAATTCTTACAAAGGAAACGGATATAGATTCGCTTAGCGAAGAAGAAATGGCCGAATACAAGGCCATCCGAAAAGAGCTTTTCTGATAAGATTTGATAAACTCAAGAGCGCCCCGCAAATCGGAGCGCTCTTGTTTTTTCACTTTTATTTAGTCTGCATTTATTATTACATCCGCATAGAGGGGATAGTGGTCGGAGGGTTGCCTCGAATTTTGCGGTTCGGTTATAACCCTGTAAACCATGGGGCTTACCTTGTTGTTTACAAAAATAAAATCGATTATGACGGCGGGATTCGGCGTTGCGCTAAATCCGTGGTAGGTCGGAGCGTCCATCGTATCGGGCGCAAGAAACTTGGTATCGTGCAATAGGCCGGTGGAAGTAATTTTATTATAAAGAGCGGATCCCTGACGGAAGTTGAAGTCCCCGGTGCAAATAAGCGGCAGGTCAAACTCGGCCGCCTTTGCCAATATCATGTCCACGCTGTTTTTTCGAGCCTCCGCACCCGCATTGTCAAAATGCGTGTTCATGTGTACGTATTGTTCGCCGGTTTTTTTGTTTTCCAACATTGCCCAGGTGCAGACACGCCTGCAATCCGCATCCCAGCCGTAAGAAGGCTCATCGGGAGTTTCAGACAGCCAGAAAGTGCCGGAATCCAATACCCTATACTTGGCCCTGAGATAGTAAATGGCGGAAAATTCACCGCCGTATTTGCCGTCGTCCCGGCCTACCCCCACATAGTTATATTCCGGCAAGGTCAGGTTCAGCCATGCTATCCAACCGTAGTGAGCCTCCTGAAGGCCGAAAGAGTCGGGCATATATTCGGCTATGGTTCTTGTGACCAAACCCAGTCGGCTTGTAATAAAGTTTTCCTCCGCACCGAGGGTCAGAACATTAAAGCTCATTACCCGGATTGAGTCTTCCGCCACGGGGTAAGCTCTTCTGTCCGATTTTGCGGCATAAGCTAACTGGCTGAATATCATTGCAATCGCCGTAATATAACTGATAACTTTTTGTATAAAGCTTTTAATTTTTTCCATTTTCCTCTCCCTTTCTATTCTTCAGTGTCGGCGGGTTGCTCAAGACTAAGCCCAAGTTGTGCAATTTTATCCCGCAGTTTTAAAAAATCTTCAAAGGCTTCCGGTTTGCGCCGGGGTCCCTTAGTATGGCCGCCGGGTGAAAGGTGCCCATAAACAGTATGCCGCCCTTTTCAATAAAATCGCCGTGCTCTTGAGTCACTTTAAAATTCGGGGCGATAAGCCGCTGAGCGGAAATCCGCCCTAAACAGACTATTATTTTTGGGCGCATTTGCCGGACCTGTTCCCTGAGCCAGTCTATACAGACCTCCGTCTCCTCCGGGCGGGGATCCCTGTTCTGCGGAGGACGGCATTTGACCACATTACCGATAAAAACATTTGTGTTGCGCTCCAAGCCGATATAGTCCAAGAACTTATCAAGCAACTGCCCGGCACGGCCGACAAAAGGCTCGCCGGTCAAATCTTCCTGTTCGCCGGGGCCTTCGCCAACAAAAAGGATTTCGGCATTTTTTTGCCCTGCGCCGAACACCACGTTGGTTCTTGTCTTGTACAGCTCACATTTTTCACAGTTCATGCACGCATCTTTCAGTTCTTGCCAGTTCATAGGTATCTACACCCTTATATTCATACTCTGATTATATTATACACTGAAAAACCTGTTATTGTGCAACCCCGCACGATTTTTTCCGATTTAACGGAATGTAAAAAAGTATTGCTGCTTAAACGCCGTGGGGCAGTATGCAATTAAAACAAGGTCCGGTTTAAACTCTTCTATATATTCTTTAACGGAGCCGGTGTGGTAACGCAGGTCAATCATCGTTATTTCTCCACCTGCGGCAAGGGAAAGGAAGAGGCCTAAAGTATCCCCGAAGGAATCCCTCAGCATAAGAATTTTTTTGCCCGGAATTTTATGACTGCGGCAATGTATAAGCGAGCCTCCTCCGCCCGCATAGACGGCATAACTGTTGACATTAAAATAATCCTTTTTTAAGTGCTCTCTGAATATCCAAACCTCTTCAAAACTTCCCGTTCTTTTTATCGCCGGTGTGTCTTTTTTAATAAACTCGCAGGAAAAGTGCGTATCGTATTCCGGAAGGATTAGCGGGAAGTCATCCGTACCCGCATAATACCTGCCCACTCGTCTGCCGATACTGCCCAAAAAGATATCCTCATGGGTTTCCGTCTTAAATTTTTCCGCCTCCAACAAGTTCAGGTCCATATTAAAACCGTAAGCGGTATTAAGCTTTTTGCCGAGTTCCCCCGCCGCCAAAAGTGCGGTTTGAGGTAGCCAGTGGTGGTCCGTTTTGAAAAACGCCGGATTTTTACCCGCCTGCTCACCGGGAAACAAATCACGCAGATCCAGACTGTCCACGCCCCGTTTTTTAAGTTCGGCAATAAAGTTGTCCGCATTTTCATTGCTGTAATCAGACACACCGCAGGGAAGACCCGGGTTGTTTTTCTGCACCTTAAAAGGGCATTGCACATACATGAGCGGAATACCTTTTTCGGCAAGGCTGTTTTTAAATTCCGCCACATTCGCCGCCTTTTCGGGCAAATCGTTTTCTTTTTGCGTCACATAGGTGAGAGCGCCGTTATCAAGTTTTACAACCTTCAGCTCCGGGTCTTCTTCAAACACGCAGCGGACACCGTTGACCCGCTGAACAAGACCGAAAAGGTTTATATAATTTTCCTTAAAAGCAATGATGTCGTTAATGTTGTGCAGCGACTCATAGGCGGTCAGCACCGCCGCCTTTGCCTTTGAGGGGAAAGTTTTGCCCTCGCCCAGATACGCTGAATATAAATCCGCAAACCGCTCGCTGTCGTTTAAGGCTTTGCAACACGTGGCAAAAAGCCCTGTAAAAATGAAGGCTGAAAACAACACTGCGGTGATTATTTGCCGGTTGATTTTTACTTTCATATCCGCACCTAAAAGTTAAAATATATGAACGGGTTGTAGGTTCCTTTTATCAGGTACGACACGGCAACCGCCAGAAAAAATATGAACCCGGCGGCAACAAGAACATCGGCGGTTTTGTAGCGAGGGGTGAATCTCTTTTTTAAAAATGAAATTATCGGTGCGGAAAACAGGGCGCAGGCCAAAAGGAAAATGAGGTTTTGCTTAAAATGCAAAAAGAATTCGCCATCCAAAAATGAACTGCCCGCAAGTCCCGATAATGCCAGAAAATATTCCCCCGCCGCACTTAAATCCCGGGCACGGAATATCACCCAGCCCGCCATCACAAAGGCCATTGTGTAGATATGTTTTAAAGGCTCCAACTTTTTACCCTTTTGCTCAAACCCGGTCAGCTTTTCAAAGGTGATGAGTACAAAGTACATAAGCCCCCAAACTGTAAACGTCCAGTTAGCCCCGTGCCAAAGACCGGTTAGAAGCCAGACGACAAAAAGGTTAAACACCAGCCTTGATTTTGTTTTTACACGGCTGCCGCCCATGGGGAAATACACATAGTCACGCAGCCAAGTCCCCAAAGATATATGCCAGCGGCGCCAGAACTCGGATACGGATTTTGAAACATAGGGGTAATCGAAGTTTTCTAAAAAATGAAACCCGAACATTTTACCCATGCCGATTGCCATATCCGAGTAACCGGAAAAATCATAGTAAATCTGGAATGTATAGGCAATAAGACCCAGCCAAGCCATACCCGTCGATATCGGTTCGGTTGAGTCAAAAGCGGCCTTTGCTATAACCGCCATATTATTTGCAAGCAATACTTTCTTTAAAAAACCGACAATAAAACGGCTGACCCCTAAAGAAAAGTCTTCAAGGTTTTCTTTCCTGTGTTTTATGTCCCGGGCTATTGTTTCATAACGGACAATGGGGCCTGCAATAAGTTGAGGGAAAAAAGATACATAAAGCCCCGCATACAGGGGATTTTTCTGCGCTTCGCACACACCCCTGCTGATATCCAAAACATAAGAGAAAGCCTGGAATGTGAAAAAGGATATGCCTATCGGCAAGTTAATAACGGGCACATTGATGTTAAGGCCGAAAACGGCGTTCACATTATTAAGCGTGAACATCAGGTACTTGAAAATAAACAACAGCCCTAAATTAAAAACCGTTGCGGCAACCAGCCAAAACCGCAGAACACCTTTTTTTGTCCGAAACCTTTCCGCCATCAGGCCGAAAAACCAGTTCAGCAGTATGGAGAGCACCATCACCGCCGCGAACTTGGGTTCCCCCCAAGCATAAAAAAGAAGGGATGATATCAGCAGTAAAATGTTTTGCATCAGCCTGCTTTTGCGGCACAAAACATAATAACAAAAGATAACACCCGGTAAAAAGAAAAACAGAAATTCGGTGCTCGAAAAGAGCATTCAGAGTCTCCCTCTATTTAAAAATACGAGCGATGTCGGTAACCGTCATGTTTTCCGCAGCCACTATGCGGGTACTTTCCATAAGCACTCTTGCGGCGTCAAGGGAAGTAAGACAGGCTGTGCCGGCTTCCGCCGCCAAACGGCGGAGTTTAAACCCGTCACGGCTCTCCACCCGTCCGTGGGTGGGCGTGTTTATAATAAGGGAAACCCCGCCCTCATGGAGCAAGTCAAGAATATTGGGGCTTTCGCCGCTGATTTTATTTATCGGCTTTACGGGAATACCCGCCGCTTCCAGCGCCTTTTGTGTGCCCGGTGTGGCGTAAAACTCAAAGCCCACATCGGCAACGCTTAGGAGTATTTCACAAATCTCGTCTTTATCCTTATCACGGACGGTGACAATAATTTTACCGTTCTTCGGCAGAGAAACGCCGCCGCCTTCAAAGGCCTTCAGCAGAGCCTCGTTATAGTTTTTGGCTATACCCAAGACCTCACCCGTGGACTTCATTTCCGGCCCGAGGGAGGTGTCCGCACCGACAATTTTCTCAAAAGAGAAGGCCGGCATTTTTATGGCGTAATATCCGCTGTCTTTATAGAGCCCCGTACCGAAGCCCATGTCGGGGATTTTTTCACCCAGCATTGCCCTTGTAGCCAGTTCTATGGCGGGGATTCCGGTAACTTTACTTATATAGGGTACCGTGCGGGATGAACGAGGATTGACTTCGATAATGTAAACCCTGTCGTGATAAACTATAAACTGAATATTCATCATACCCACCACCTGCAGCGCATCGGCCAGGCGGCGGGAATAGTCAACTATTGTCTCCTGCGTTTTTTCACTCAAAGACACTGCGGGATAGACGGAGATTGAGTCGCCGGAATGTATGCCCGCTCTGTCCACATGCTCCATAATGCCGGGGATAAGAATATTCCGGCCGTCGCAAACAACATCGACCTCAACTTCCTGCCCCATTATATACTTATCCACCAAAACGGGGTGTTCCAGAGTGTTGCGGGTTATTATTTCCATAAATTCCCGAATGTCGTCATCGGACACGGCAATTTGCATACCCGCACCGCCCAGCACATAACTGGGTCTGACAAGCACGGGGTAACCCAAGGAACGGGCAGCGCTGAGGGCTTCTTCGGGGGTGAAAACGGTTTTACCCTCGGGACGGTCAATGCCGCAGCTTTCAAGGATTCTGTCAAAACGCTCCCTGTCCTCAGCCGCATCCACATGGTCTGCATCCGTACCCAAGATAGGCACTCCCAAATCATAGAGGGTTTTTGTAAGCTTGATGGCGGTCTGCCCGCCGAACTGAACCACGGCTCCGTCCGGCTTTTCCAAATCCACAATATTTGCCACATACTCCGGCGTGAGGGGTTCAAAATATAATTTGTCGGCCACATCGAAGTCCGTCGAAACGGTTTCGGGGTTGTTGTTTATGATTATCGTTTCACAACCGGCTTTTTTAAGTGCCCAGATGCTGTGAACGGAGCAGTAGTCAAACTCTATACCCTGACCTATACGGATAGGGCCGGAACCGAGAACCAAAACCTTTTTGCGCCCGGTAACCGGTACGGACTCATTTTCAACCCCGTAGTCCGAGTAAAAGTAAGGAGTCTTCGCTTCAAACTCAGCCGCGCAGGTATCCACTATGGAAAATGAAGGCAGAATTTTCCACATGCGGCGCATAGTCTTAACGGCGGATTCGGTACCGGAGATGTTGTTCGCAATCATCCTGTCCGTAAAGCCCATCTTTTTTGCCTGGAGCAAGGTCGCTCTGTCAAAAGCACCGCTGCGCAAATGTTTTTCCATATTTACGATATTTTCAATTCTGTATAAAAACCATCGGTCGATTTTTGTAATTGCATAGATATCGTCTATCGGGATATCTTTAAATATAGCCGCAGCCACAACGAACAGGCGCTCATTGTCCACCCTGTGTAAAAGCTCCCTGAGTTCGTCTTCCTTTTTTTCAATAAGGTGAGGAAGCAGCAGACTTTCTTTATTCTCTTCCAAAGAGTGGACAGCCTTATGCAGCGCCGCTTCAAAACTGCGGGAAATTGCCATTACCTCTCCCGTAGCCTTCATCTGCGTGCCCAACGTTCTTTTAGCCGTTACAAATTTGTCAAAAGGCCATTTGGGGAACTTGACAACACAATAGTCCAAAGCGGGTTCAAAGGCGGCAAAGGTCTTGCCGGTGATGGCATTGGGTATTTCGTCAAGTCCCAAATCAAGGGCTATTTTTGCCGCCACACGGGCAATGGGATAACCGGTTGCCTTTGAAGCAAGAGCGGAGGAACGGGAAACCCTGGGATTAACCTCAATTACCGCATATTCATAAGAATCGGGGTGCAGAGCAAACTGAACATTACAGCCGCCTTTAATCCCCAAGGCCGATATTATGTTGAGTGCGGAATTCCGCAGCATACGGCAGTCTTTGTCCGAAAGGGACTGGGCGGGAGCAACCACAATGGAGTCCCCGGTGTGTACGCCGACGGGATCCAGATTTTCCATATTACAGACCGTGATGCAGTTGCCTTTGGCGTCACGGATAACTTCATACTCTATCTCTTTCCAGCCGGAGATGCACTTTTCAATCAGCACCTGTCCCACGCGGGAAAGGCGGATACCGTTAGCGGCTATTTCTTCCAGTTCATGCGGATTTTGCGCAATACCTCCGCCGGTGCCGCCCAAGGTGTAGGCGGGCCGCACAATTACCGGATAGCCTATCTTATCGGAAAACCTGAGAGCCGCTTCAACGCTTTCAACCACTTCCGACTCTATGCAGGGCTCGTTAATGGCCTGCATTGTGTCTTTAAACTCCTGACGGTCTTCCGCCATTTTTATCGCATCGGCGGAAATGCCGATGAGCCTTACGCCGAACTCTTTGAGAACCCCTTTTTCTTCCAGCTCCATAGCGAGGTTAAGCCCCGTCTGACCGCCCAAAGTAGGTAAAATCGAGTCGGGCCGCTGTTCGCTGATAATTTTTCTGAGCGTGGGGACGGTGAGAGGTTCAATATAAACAATATCGGCAATCTCGCCGTCGGTCATAATCGTTGCGGGGTTGGAGTTTACCAAAACGACCTCTATGCCTTCCTCTCTAAGTGAGCGGCAAGCCTGGGTGCCGGCATAGTCAAACTCCGCCGCCTGCCCGATTATGATGGGACCGGAGCCGATAACCAATACTTTTTTAATGCTTTTATCAATCATGGCAGCCGCCCTCTTCCATCATGGCAATAAAACGTTTGAATAAAAACGAAGTGTTGTGGGTGCTCCCGGTAGTGTCCGGATAAAACTGTGCGGTGAAAACCGGCTTGCCGACCAAGGCAAGACCCTCCACCGTATTGTCGTTTACATTGACACTTTCCACCTTTATGTTTTCGGGCAAACTTTCCGCCGCTACCTCGTAGCCGTGATTTTGTGCGGTGATATAAGTTTGATCATCATCGATATATTTAACAGGATAATTGCCGCCCCTGTGGCCGTGCTTCATTTTTTGCACCTTAGCCCCCGCCGAGAGGGCGACAAGTTGATGCCCCAAGCCGGTGGCAAATACCGGTATATTCTTGTCAACAAGTTCTTTTATCCGGCCGACAATCTCCGGATACTCGTTGGGATTACCCGGGCCGCCGCTTATCATCACCCCGTCGTGGCCGGCGGATATAATATCTGCAACGGAAGCGGAGTGAGGGTAAACCGTAAGCCGGCATCCCCTGTCTAAAAGAGCGTCAAGCAGATATTTTTTTGTACCCAAGTCCAAAACCGCTACGGAAAAACCGGTGTTTTCCGTCCCCGCCTCAAAAGGCTCTTTTGTGCTGACAGACTCCACCGGCTTATTTTGTTTATAGTTTTTCATTAAATCATTCAAACGGGATAAATCCGAAATGTCATCGGTAATAACCCCAAGGGCAGTGCCGTTTTCTCTTATTTTTTTAACAACCGCTCTGGTGTCAATATTGCTAACACAGGGAATGTTGAATTCAAGCAATATATCTTCGAGCGGTTGTTCGCATCTGAAATTTGATGTTTTATCGGACAGTTCGTTGACAATTAATGCGGCGCAATGAATATTCGGCGATTCAAAATCTTCCCGGTTAACTCCATAGTTCCCGATCATGGGGTAAGTCATCACAATACCTTGCCCGGCGCTTGAAGGGTCCGTTATCAACTCAGAATATCCGGTCATGGAGTTGTTGAAAACAATTTCACAAACGGTTTCTCTAAAGGCTCCTTTTGGGGTTCCTTCGTAAATACTGCCGTTTTCCAACACCAGATACGCTTTCATCCGTTCACCTTTGCCTTTCTTTGCCGAGGGTAGGTTCTAAACGATTATTTTATCACGCCTTGTCTCTCTTTAATATCTAAATTAGAAAAATTATTTACTTTTTTTATTCCGCCTTATATTGGCGGGCTGTTTCAATATCCCGGGCGATTTGACTGCGCAGCAAATCGGCGGTAGGGAAGGCCTTTTCGGGGCGCAGATACTCCAACAGACCCACCGTAACCTTTTGACCGTAAAGGTCGCCGGTAAAACCCATAATGGTGGTTTCGCTGCGCAGGATATTTTTACCGAAGGTCGGCCCCCTGCCTATATTTGTTACCGAGCAGTATTTTTCGCCTGAAAATCGGGTTTCGGAGATATATACTCCTTCCCGGGGTATGGCAAAGCCTTCGGGGAAAAGCTGATTTATGGTGGGGATGCCGAGGGTTCGGCCGACCTTTTTACCCGCCACAACCTCAAAGTCATATGCAAAGGGGCTGCCCAGCATTTCACGGGCAAGGCGCATATCCCCATTTTCCACAGCGGTTCTTATACGGGTGGAACTTATTGCTTCGCCGTCATAAAAAACGGTTTGAGCTATTGAGAGGGTCAGTCCGAACTCTTCGCAGAGTTTTGCGAGTGTTGCGGTATCGCCCGCCCCGTTGCGGCCGAAACGATAGTTTTCCCCGCAGACGAGGGCTTTGGCTCCGAGGCGTTTAATTAAAACTTCTTTTATAAAGTCCCGGGGTTCCATATTGCGGACTTCTTTAAATGAAATTATTTCAATTGAGGCTCCCATTTTTTCTATTGCCGCCGTTTTAAGCGAAAGGGAAAGCAATTGGATAGGGGCCTCTCCCGTAAGGGCGGATTGAGGGTGTTCATCAAAAAGGAGGACAAGGGGCAGCAACCCCTTTTCAGCAAACGATACCGCCGAGGTGATAACCGCCCGGTGACCTCTGTGCAAGCCGTCAAAGGTTCCCAGCGCTATTGCCGTATTCTTTTTGGCTTCCCCGGTGTTCATGCGTTCTTCCTCCGCCGCTTAAAAAAACCGCCTTTTAATTGCCGGCGGTTATTAAACAAAATCACTTATGCCTGTACATCTTTTTCATCCGCAATTCCTTGGAGAGGATACTCTTGCGGAGACGCAGATTTTTTGGCGTCACCTCTAAAAGCTCGTCATCTTTTATAAACTCCATGCACTGTTCAAGGCTCATCACCCTGGGGGGCGACAGGCGCAGGGCATCATCGCTGCCCGCCGCACGCATATTTGTCATCTGCTTTTTTCTGCACACATTGCAGACTACATCTTCACTCTTTGAACACTCGCCCACTATCATTCCTTCATATACTTCCGTTCCGGCGGAGATGAAGAGTTCACCCCGCTCCTGGGCCGCATACAGGCCGTAGCCGGTACTCACGCCGTTCTCATGAACAACGACGGACCCTCGTTCTCTGGTTTGGATATCGCCTTTATAAGGAGCATAACCCATAAAGAGTTGGTTCATAATTCCGTTGCCGTTGGTATCCGTCAAAAACTCCGAACGGTAACCGATAAGCCCTCTTGAAGGAATGTTAAACTCCAGCCGGGTATGACCGTCATCCCTCGCCGTCATACTTGCAAGCTCGCCTTTGCGGGAACCGAGGGATTCAATTACAGTGCCCACATATTCGCCCGGCACTTCCACTGTCAACAGTTCCATAGGTTCCAAAAGGGCCCCGTCTTTTTCCCTGTAAATAACCGTCGGACGGGAAACCTGAAACTCATACCCCTCACGTCGCATTGTTTCAATAAGAATTGATAAATGCAGTTCCCCGCGCCCGGACACTTTAAATGCGGAGGTGGTATCCGTATTTTCAACCCTCATGCTGACATTGGTTTGAACCTCTTTAAACAGACGGTCCCTTATGTTGCGGGAGGTTACGAACTTACCTTCTCTACCGGCAAAGGGGCTGTCGTTGACCAAAAAGTTCATGGAGATGGTGGGCTCGTCAATTTTTATAAAAGGCAGGGGGTCAATCTTTTCCGGGTCGCAGGCGGTATCGCCTATATTGATATCATCTATACCGGATACGCATACAATGTCCCCCATTGCGGCGCTTTCGACTTCGGTTCTGTGCAAGCCCTCAAACTGATACAGGCGGGAAATTCTTACATTTTCAACACTGCCGTCGGTACGGCAAAGCGCCGCCTGTTCTCCTTTATGAATCTTCCCCCGTTCCACACGGCCTACACCTATTCTTCCAACATAATCGTCATATTCAAGGCTGGAAAAAAGCAGCTGCAAGGGGCCGTCCATATCCCCCTCGGGAGGTGAAACATTCTCAAGAATAGAATCTAAAAGCGGGCGCATATTTCCTTCTGAAGCATCGGGATTCAAAGAGGCATAGCCTTCCCTTGCGGAGGCATAGACCACGGGAAAATCCAGCTGTTCTTCATCGGCCCCCAGCTCAATTAGCAAATCCAACACCTCGTCAACCACTTCGGCGGGGCGGGAGCCGGGACGGTCCACCTTGTTAATTACCACCACAATCTTTTTTTGAAAGTTCAGCGCCTTTTGCAGCACAAAGCGCGTCTGAGGCATACAGCCCTCAAACGCATCCACAAGCAACAGTACCCCGTCCACCATCATAAGGATACGCTCAACTTCGCCGCCGAAATCGGCATGTCCGGGAGTATCTATTATATTTATCTTTACATTGCCGTAACGTACCGCAGTGTTTTTGGAAAGAATTGTTATACCGCGCTCCCGCTCCAAATCATTGGAGTCCATAATCCTGTCCCGTACCTGTTCATTTTCCCTGAATGTTCCGCTCTGTTTCAGCATTTCATCCACTAATGTGGTTTTGCCGTGATCAACATGAGCAATAATTGCGATGTTCCTTACATCCGATCTTAAGTTCAAATTTTCCACCTTAATCTTGATATCTATTCCACAACAATACCGAGGGCTTCCCTTTGTTCATGCAGTTCCCGAGTTATACGCTGCCGTTTTTCCCCTACCAAATCATAAAAGAAAACGGGTACGGCACAGGCCGCAAGGGAAATGGCGGGAATAAGCGAAACAATCAAAAACATTCCCGAACGCACGGAGGGCGCAAGAGTGTTGGGGTCCACTGTAAACTGCGTCCCGATAGTATCCACACGCAGATCCACAAACATATACATAAGTACAATAAAAGTGGTTGACAGCGCATTGCCCAATTTGTTGACAAAGGATTGGCAGGCGGAGCCCAGACCGTTTTCCCTCCTGCCGGTTTTCCATTCCATGTAGTCCAGAGCGTCCCCTATCATGGCCGCCCCCAAAACATTTATAAATCCTGCGGGCACACAGGCCAAAACCAGGAACGGGACGCAGGCCCAGAAATTGCCGTAACCCAGGAAGAAAATGATAAGGCAGGAAACCACGCCTATTCCGCAGCCGGTTATGATAAGCTGTTTGTAGTTGAAGCGTTTAATAAGCTTAGGTACCAAAAGCATGGTGCCGAACATTCCCACCGCAGTGGCAAGGGCAAAGACAAGATTGACTTTTGAAATGCTCCCCTGCAAAGCCGCCTCTTTTTCCTTTTCACTGAGGCCTAAAAGAGATGGGCCGATATAGAAAGAATAGCGGGCCACATGAATGGCGCCGGCCTGGAACATATAGCGGCCGAAAGACAAAACGCCCATAATCAGCACCAGCATAAGCGGTTTGTTTGAGAACAACAGCCTCAGGGAACCCGGCTCCCCTTCCTGACGGCGCTTTTGGGGAATGTTCACCCTTTCTTTAACTTTAAAATAACTCTGGGCAAAAAGGAGGTTCCCGAACACGGCGGCGACAAGAGCGATGATGATATACTTCGTTTTTTCAAGTTCCTGGCCGCTGAGCCCCGTTTTTGGCAAAACAAAACCCAAGAGCATAAAAATCGCTATCGGTATTGCCGAACCTATACCGTTTGCCGTACGGGCAACGGAAAATATTTTGCCCCTTTCGGCGGGGTTCGGGGTCATGAGAATGGGCAGGCTCCAAAAGGGTACGTCGGACACGGTATAGGTCATGCCCCAGAGCACATAGGTAATTGACGCATAAACCATTTTGCCGACAGGGGACAAATCCGGTGCAAAAAACAGCAGAAATGTCAAAATCGCAATCGGCACCGGAGTCATGAGCAAATAGGGACGCATTTTACCGTTTTTTAAGTTGAGCCTGTCCGCAATCATGCCCATAATCGGGTCGTTTATTGCATCCCAAACCCGGGCAAGGAGCATGAGCAGCATAACAAACATTGCGCCCAACCCGAACACATTCAGATAAAAGTCCGAAATGTATGAGGACATAATGGCATAAATCATACCCTGTCCCAAAGCGCTCAACTTCAGAGAATTAAGTTCTTTTTTGCCGACATAATCTTTGAGTTCTTTCAAAGCTGACAGCCCCTTTACTCGCTTCTCATATCCACAAGTTGTTTTGTACCTTTATAAGCCTGAACCGAAAGCTCCACGGAGTCGAAAATCGCTTTTTCGATATCGTCATCGGTGGCGCCCAGTTCCTTGCTCCACTTGTTGTCAATAAAGGCGTTCATACACATAATTTCCGCCAAATCCACGGGATTTATACCCGGGTCTATATTCTTTTTCTTATACTGTTTATTCATAGAAACTCCGAAGAGTTTGAACATCCATTTTGCGACATGGATAATCTTGCGGTCAGGCACTCCCATAGCGGCATGGACAATCTTGAGAAACTCGTCCCAGGTCAGATTGTAATAGCTTATAGGGTAAGACTTGGCACCCTTATGTTTTTCCGCCGCACCCACGATTGTTTCCGCTACCTGACGCACCGTCAGCATGGCCGTACCGCCCTTGGGGTACATGGTAACCCCGGGCATTCTCTCCAACTGTTCTATGAGTATGACCCAAACGGGTTTGCGCCCCGGCTGAGTACCGAAGATATAAGGCAGCTCCAAAATCGCTACGGACATTTGTTCGTCCGCATAGGAGAGGGCCACATTTTCCTGGTCTATGCGGCTGCGGATATAGGGATGTTTTTTTACAAGCTCCATTTCGGGTTTTTCTTTTGCAAAATAGGAGAAGTAAGAACCTAAAATTACGGAGTTTTTCACGCCGCACTCCTTTGCCAAAGGCAACAAACGTTTAAGCGGAGTGATATTATACTTTTCATAATAGGAATAGACCGGCGGGGGGAACTCCACACGCTCATCAATACCGGCGGCAAACACAAAGCAGTCACAGCCCGTCATCAGTTCTTTTATCTCATCGTCCGAAAGTTCCATGCAGTTGCCCCAGATAAGTTCCATCTCCTCCGGAATCGGTGCGCCCTCAGGCAAGGGCGGCAGAGCCATACTTTTAACAGTATGCCCTCTGTCGATAAAAAGCTGAGCTGCGGCGCTGCCTAGAAGTCCCGTACCGCCAATCATAAACACTTTCATTATTACATACTCTCCTTTCTGCTGCTTGCAAAGTATTATAAGCGAAAAACACGGCTTCCGTCAACACATCGGGGTTCTTTGTGTTGACTCGGCAGGGGATTTAGTGGTATGCTCCGTTATGAACTCATAAGGCTGTTTTATTCGCCCAAAAACTCGGCAAATCCGTTTTTATAATTCTAAAGAAATGCGGGGAAAGCAATGATAAAACGATGGATTGCTTTAATACTGTCAGCGGTAATTTTTTGCGGTGCAGCCGGCTGTTCACGCCTTAGCGGTGAAGAAGAGACTGAAGAAACGGCGACTTCCCGCCGTACCGTGAGGGTAACAGTGCCCGAGGGCTTTACCGTATATCAGATTGCAAAACTGCTGGAGGAGAAACAAGTATGCTCTGCGGAAGATTTTATCGAGGCCGCAAATAATCCTCCGGAAGGCAATGATTTTTCTTCCGGAATAGGAAACCCCGGCGAAAGACCTTTTTTACTGGAAGGTTATCTTTTCCCCGACACTTATGACTTTTATGTGGGGGAAGCCGCACCGAAAGCTTTGGGCAGATTTTTGAAGAACATGAAGTCAAAACTGACCCCTGAATATTATGAACGGGCTGAAGAATTAGGCTACAGCATGGATGAAATTCTCACCATCGCCTCCATTATTCAGGAGGAAGCGGGGTTCCCCGCCGAGGATAAAAAAGTGGCCTCGGTTTTACATAACCGACTGAGCAGCAAGAGTTTTCCCCGCCTTCAGTTTAATGTTACCTTTGAATATCTGGACAAATCGGTGGAACCTGTTTTCACCGGAGCGCGGAAAAAGTATGACGGCCTTTACAACACCTATGTTAAAAAAGGGCTCCCGGCAGGCCCCATAACAAACCCCGGAAAGATTTCCATTGAAGCCGCCCTTTACCCGGAAGACACCGACTACTACTATTTTTTCACCTATGCGGGCTTTAACTATTATTATTCCGAAACATATGAGGAACACAGCAGGGAATATGCCAAACGGCGCAATTGGACTACGCCCACAGGTTAATAAAATATTTTAAAAAATACAGCCGCCCATTTTGGGCGGCTGCGGTTTTATTGCCGGGTTTCTAAGATATTTTTCTGACAATACCGATCGGGGTCTGCTGGGATGACTGCCCCAGCGGATTGTCGCTGAATATGGCTGCGCACATTTCAGCGTCAATACTTTCATCACTCCGCCCCAGCATATTGCAGGCGATGTCATTGGCATCGACAACAGCAACACTGTGCCCGGTATGTTCTTTCAGGCTCCGCGCCACTTTGTCCGGGTCTTCGGGAGCCAATTTTGCATAACGGTTATAGGGCGGAAGTGTGTAATCACAAGGGCCGTCTATCGCCCTCCCCTTTGTACCCACAATATTGTAAAACACTCCCCTTATGCCGAAGGGTTTTGTAAGAGCCGAACAGAGGGCTGCAAAAAGTATTTTGGGGCGTCCGATATCGTCTATGGCCAACTGCATAGTCCATGGGCTGCCCAATCCTATTCCGTAAGAAGTTTTCTGAACAAAACGGCTTAAAAATTTTGCCATGCGGCCCGGCTTAATATCGTCAATACGAAAAGCGCGGCCTTGACTGATGGCAACAATTTTTTCACTGATAAAAATCATATCCCCGTCTTTCAGATGAGGTTTAACATATTTATCCATAACCTCATTGAGGTTGTCACCGGCCATTATTACATGGGTTTTAACGGGGAAGCGGGAAAAAGTCCCGTACTCGGTAGTAATATCCAGATTTTTACCCTCATTGGGCATAAGGCTTTTTTCTTCCATTTTACCGTCCCTCCCGAATGCATTGAAGTCTGAAGGCATTTTACAGCACAGCGGATATTTTTTCAATATTATATTAATTTCTCTCCGGGCAGACGATTCTCCGCTTTTCTTCCACCCCGAAAAATGGCAGTTTATCAAAGGCCCACAACATGTGGTGGGGGCTAAAAAAGGCGGCCACAAGACTTCAAAGAAAGTTTACAATTTTTTAATTTATTTGTTGACAAAAGGAATTATGTCCTCTATTATTTATGCGGTGTTATAATTCCTGTGTGAGGTTGGTTGTTATTGGATGAGAGTTTAAACCCCGCCGGTGAAGAAAGACTTGTCTCTTTAGCCCGTAAGGGAGACACCGATGCAATGGCAGAACTCATCAAGTTAATGGCTCCCCTCGTTAATGCAAGGGCCGCCTTTTACAGCGGCTCGGGAATTGAAACGGAGGACTTGACTCAGGAAGGCATGTTGGGGTTTTTGAATGCCGTCTACTCCTACTCCCCCGAAGGCGGCGCATCTTTTAAAACCTATGTGACCGTTTGCGTAAACAACCGCATGCTTTCGGCCCTGAGAGCGCGACGAAACAAAAAGCGGATTCCTCCCAAGTTGGAATGTTCCTTGGAGCACGAAGACATAGCCGGAGAAGTTGAAGGCGCCGACCCCCAGGATATTCTCGACGCCAAGGAAGAAACACAAAGGCTTCTCAACATTCTAAATAATGAACTTTCTTTGTTTGAAAAGACAGTCCTTATGCAATATTTGTCCGGCAAGCGTTATGAGCAAATCGCAAAGACCACAAACAGTTCCCCAAAAGCGGTAGACAATGCCCTGCAACGCGCAAGAAGAAAGCTGAGACAGGCCGAAAACAATTAGTCGTTGTTCTCTTCTTTTTCGGCAGACCGGAATACCGGTCACATAAATTAATCCATATGCCCGCGTAGCTTAAAAGCAGAGCGTTGTTAATCCAAAGGTGTCGGTGCGATTCCGTCCAAGGGCAAAATATTATTTCAAGCGAGGTAAAAACATGTTCGAAGACAAAACACTCACATGCAAAGATTGTGGCCAGGAATTCGTTTTCACAGCCGGCGAGCAGGAGTTCTATGCCGAAAAGGGTTTCGAAAACGAGCCCCAGCGTTGCAAAGACTGCCGTATTGCCCGTAAAAACGGTGCCAGAGGCGAACGCGAAATGCATGAAACAACCTGTTCCGAATGCGGCGGAGTTGCAAGGGTTCCCTTCATCCCCAGAGATGACCGCCCGGTGCTTTGCAGCGATTGCTTTGCGAAGTCCAAGGAAAATGCGTAATCCGACAACTTTAAATTAACGCAAAACGAACGCTCCGGAATTCCGGAGCGTTTTTTTATAACGGTATCTTGTTGTTTCCCGTACATTTTTCACGATTTGTACGGGATTTTTGTTTTTTTAGCGATTTTAATGCTTATTAAGATTTAAAGCACCGGCTTTTAGCGTTTTTCACAGAATTTTAAGGAAAAGTTTGTGCAACTTTTTTGAGAATTTTTGCA
>Ga0255347_1001348_pt1 | contig 40391 bp, 36 predicted proteins | sample wastewater_treat_2_FD_192479 | JGI IMG/M metagenome (GOLD analysis project Ga0255347, IMG submission 192479) | Wastewater microbial communities from Lulu Island WWTP, Vancouver, Canada - plant24 | ecosystem: Engineered > WWTP > Wastewater > Unclassified | place: Canada: Vancouver, British... | reverse complement strand
TTATGCAGAGGTAGTGGGGTTCCACCGCAGCAGGGTAATACTGATGCCAATCGGCGATATGAGAGGGGTTGTGCCTGGCGCCGAGGTCTATGCGGTTGGAACGTCGTTAATGGTTCCGGTTGGGGACGAACTTCTTGGCAGGGTTATTGATGGTATAGGCAAACCGATCGACAGCAAGGGGCAGATTTTTACAGGGCAAAAATACCCGGTTGAGGGTAATGCGATAAATCCCCTTCAGCGGAAAGTAATTGATGAACCGCTTTCAGTTGGTATAAGAGCTATTGACGGCCTTATTACGGTGGGGAAAGGGCAGAGGATCGGAATTTTTGCGGGTTCAGGCGTGGGCAAATCCACACTTATAGGCATGATTGCGCGTTATACAAATGCGGACGTAAACGTTATCGCTCTCATAGGGGAACGCGGGCGTGAGGTAAAGGATTTTGTTGAAAAGGAGCTTGGGCCCGAAGGGCTCAAGCGTTCGGTCGTGGTTGCAGCCACATCGGATCAGCCTCCAATGCTGCGTATACGGGGAGCGTTCCTGGCCCATTCGATAGCGGAATACTTCAGAGACCAGGGCCTGGCCGTCAACCTTATGATGGATTCGGTAACAAGATTTGCCATGGCACAGCGCGAAGTGGGACTTGCCGCAGGCGAACCCGCTGCCACACGGGGTTATCCGCCGTCGGTATTCACCCTTATGCCAAGGCTTCTTGAGCGCGCCGGCACGAGCGCCATAACCGGCGGCAGCATAACCGGTTTTTACAGCATACTTGTCGAAGGCGACGACATGAACGAGCCCATAGCAGACGCTGCGCGCGGTATCCTTGATGGTCACATAGTCCTTGACCGCAAGTTCGCGAACAGGGGGCATTACCCGGCGATTGACGTACTGGCCTCGATTTCAAGGGTTATGAAGGACGTGGTTGGGCCTAAACATCTGGAGGCGGCGTACATTTTCAGGGAACTTCTGGCCGCCTATACTGACGCCGAAGATCTGATAAACCTTGGCGGATATGTACGCGGCGCCAATCCCGTGACCGACCGGGCGATCAGCATGATCAATGAAATGAATACTTTTTTAAAGCAGGGCATATACGAGAAGGACAGTATAGAGGATATTACGCGCAGGCTTGTGTCAATGATGATGCCGGAAGAAAAGAAGAGCAGGGCGCCGCAGGCTGCGGGAGGGCCGCCATCATTTGCGCAGATTGTAAGGTAGGCAGCTTTAAATGAAAAAGTTCAGCTTCAGGTTGCAGAAACTTCTTGATATGCGGGAGTCAAGGGAGACCGAGATCAAGCACGAGCTTATGAAAGTTATCAGCCTGCAGAACAAAGAGCGCGTGCTGCAGGAGGATCTTAACAGAAAGATCAGTGAGCTTGAAGGCGCTTACAGGGAAAAGATTTCCAGAGGAATTTTTGTTCCCGACGAGGCCATGGCAATTATGAGATTTTCCGATGTTTCACGCAGAGCCATTGATGAGGCTGAAAAAAGGATACAGAGGCTGGAGCCTGAAGTTCGCCGTATAAGGGAAAAACTTGTTCAGGCATCGCGTGAAAAGAAGGTGGTTGAGAAACTTAAAGAAAGAAAGCACGAGGAGTTCATGTACGAATTCAACCGGGAGATTGCCAAAGAGAATGATGACATGAACCAGAAGATCCATAACAGAAGGATTGCGGAGTAGATTGTATGATTGAAGAAATGTACAATGCGATGACAAGGATCAACGAGCTTAAAAACAGGTTCGGGCTGAATAAACAGGTTAAGCCGCAGCGGCAGGTTAATGCAACTTTCAGCGAAATGGAAGATCGTGCAATCAGGCTTCTCCCGAATGAAGAGGAGCGGCTTCTTAGCGGTACAGTGGTTTCACGAAATGATATTGATAATCTTATCAACTATTATTCAAATAAAAGAAACATTCCTTCGTCACTTGTCCGTTCAATGATAAATGCCGAATCGGGTTTTAACCCGGATGCGACATCGCCTAAAGGCGCAATGGGACTTATGCAGCTTATGCCTTCAACTGTGATGGACTTTGGCGTTGAGAATCCCTATGACCCCGAGGATAATATCAGGGGGGGGACAGCGCTTCTCAAGAGCCTGCTCGATAATTATAAGGGGGATTACAAACTGGCTCTGGCCGCCTACAATGCAGGGAAGGGTAATGTGGATAAGGCAGGCGGTGTTACTGATATAAAAGAGACCAGGGATTATGTACGGAAAGTAATAGACCTGTACGCAGGTGAAAAAGATAAATAATTTTACCGGAGTGTTGTATGAGAGGCGTTTCTGACAGATCAAAAATAATTTTTTTAATGCTGCTGATAGTATTTCTTGCGGGCATCGGCGCGTTCTGGATGGACTATATAGGTATAATTAAACTTTCGGGTGTAATTGATCCCTACAGGAGCGAACCCGAACTGTCTATGGACGCAACCGATGATGAACCATCACTTATCGAAAAGGAGGAGTTCGGCAAAGAGAAGGAAAAACTTCTTGAGCGGATAGAGGAACTGGACAAAAGGGAGGCCCTTATTGCCGAGAAGGAGAGGGCTATCGAAGGTGAAAAGGAAAAGCTTGAGCAGATAAAGAGCGGGCTTAATATTGAACAGAAAAAACTTGACAGCGAAAGGAATAAAGATGCCGGCTACAGGAAAAACGTGATGGTTCTTGCGGACAAAATGGCCAACATGCCGCCTGAGGAGTCTGTTCAGATAATGGTTAATTGGGATGAACCGCTGATTATTGATGTTCTCAGGCAGATGGATGCCGATTCTGAGGCGGCAGGCAGGATGAGTATTACGGCTTATCTGCTGACTAAATTCCCCAACAAGGAACAGGCCAGCCGAATAATGTATCTTATGACTCAACTATAGGCGAGTCATTTTTCAGAAAGTCGCCCACCACTGAAAGTATCTCTCTCTTCCCTTCACCCGTCTTGCATGAGGTGAGAAAGAGAGAGTCCCTGTCTATATCCATTGCTTCCATAATTTCATTGATCCGTTTTTTTTTCAGGTTGCCTGATAGTTTATCACACTTGGTCAGTGTTATAACAACGGGTATTCTGTTTTTTTCAAGGAAAGCGAGCATTTCCTCTTCAAAATCACCGGGAGTCCTCCTTATGTCAATGAGCAGAAAGGCAACTTTCAGGTTCTCCCTGCCTTCAAGGTAGCTTTTAATCAACGGCATAAATTTTTTCCGAATATTTGCCGGGACTTTTGCATAACCGAAACCGGGCAGGTCTACAAACGAACTGTTGTCATTGGCAATGAAAAAATTTATTGCCCGGGTTACGCCGGGCCTGGAGCCTGTTTTGACCAGGTCTTTCTGCCCGAGTATCATGTTTAGCAGTGATGATTTACCCACGTTTGATCTTCCCAGAAAAGCGAATTCGGGATAAGGGTATGACGGGAATTGTGAAACCGACACGCAGCTCTTGAGAAAGTATGCGTTTTTTATCTTCATGTAATTTTTTTCTCCATAAGAATGGCATCATCGTCCGGGTAGTAGTTTTTTCTGCGCCCTATTTCTGTAAATCCATTTTTTCTGTAAAAATTTATAGCAACAGTATTCCTGCTCCTCGCTTCAAGAAGGATCGAGCCGCATCCCCTGTTTAATGCCTCGGCCTCAACGGCGCTGAGCAGTTGTTTACCCACGCCTCTGCGCCATGACTCCTGTGACACGGCAATGCCGTGTATCTCGGCAATATCTCCCGTAATCCAGGCGCATATATAACCTGAGAGTATGTCGCCGGTATAGGCGGCGAGAAAAACAGAGAATTCCCTGGCCAGCTCTTCTATAAATTGATCGTAGCTCCATGAAGATATTGATTGTTTTTCAATAGCATGAATGCGTTCAATATCGGTAAAATCCGGCTGTCTGATTGTAATTGTCATTTTATTCAAAATTCCGGGTTATGGAGGGTAAAGCCTGCGGCGCTCTTCTGCATGCAGTCAAGTTTTCTGATTTTCAGTAAGGTTTTTGATTGCCGTTATAATCTTATCATGGGTAAAGGGTTTTTTCAGAGTCAAATCCGCTCCAAGGCTTTTAGCTGTATCAAGGTAACTTCCAGAGTCAATCATTCCGCCTCCGGAAATTGCGATCAGCTTTATGTCTGGTAGTGTTTTTTTAGCCTCAATAATAATTTCTATGCCATCCATATCCGGCATTATTATATCTGTGATCAGGATGTCCGGTTTAAATTTATGTATTTTTTTCATAAGGTCAATGCCGCTGTCCATGGCAATGACTTCGTAGGAATTGAGTTCAAGTATTTCCTTCAGGCTTTCCCTTATGATCTGGTCATCTTCTATGATTATAATCCGTGTCATTAAAATAGAGAGGCTCCTGAAATTTTATGAACCAGTTAAGCTTCAAATACAGCATGGAACATATATGGCATAATAATACATATTTTGATTATTTGTAAAGATAATACTTATTATTAAAAATTATAATGATTCATTAAAATGTTTTGTCAAGTAAGTTATATTGCGGCGCTTTTTTTATCATATTTTTTTTCATATAAAATAAAAAAAAGATTGAAAATTTCGCGGATATTATGTCTCATATTATCGAGGCTTGAGGCTGATTATGAGAAAATTTCTTCTTGGTTTATTTTTACTGATTATTCCGGTTTCCGGATTGTACTCTGAACAGAAAACCGGCGCAATTAATCTTAAACAGGTCGCTGATGACCTGAAGTTCAGAAAAGGCGCCGAGTTCTACAGGCTTGAAAAATATGACCTGGCATTGAATGAATTATATGAATACTTAGAGATATATTATGACGGCGCCCACAGGGGAGAAGCATACCGCACGATCGCAGATATTCATATAAAGCAGTATAATTACCAGAGAGCCGTAGAAGTCTACAGAAGGCTCTACGAGGAATTCAGCAGTACGGACGAGGGGATTGACGGTTATTTCCAGATGGGTATCTGCTACCTCAAGATGGGGTACGACAGTAAAGCCGAGGCAATCTTCAGGTCCATAATACAGGAACACCCTGGTACTACAGGCGCTGCAAACGCAGAGATACAGCTTGAACTGCTTAAAATTTCCCGCTAAAAAAGAGATTACACCTGATGAAATTTGCTGCAAATATATTGACAAAATTCACACTGATTTGAATATGCCAACCTGTTTTATCAGTAATACAAAAGATGCGTTTTTATGCGTTTAACCGCTTGAAGCTCTGTTCGGTCAAATCTGCCACTCTTTATGTTTTTTGAGGGGATTAATCTGAAAATGCCTGTTTTATTACTGTGACTAAGATATAATAATTAATGCGAGGTTTATATGTCTCTTAATAAACTGAGGAATATCGGTATTGCTGCGCATATAGATGCGGGGAAGACCACAACTACCGAAAGGCTTCTCTTTTTTACCGGTACAACCAGGAAGCTTGGCGAAGTCCATGACGGTCAGGCTACCATGGATTTTATGAAGCAGGAGCAGGAGAGAGGAATTACCATAGCCTCTGCCGCAATTTCATGCAACTGGAAAGATCACGAGATAAATATAATTGATACTCCCGGGCACGTTGATTTTACGGTCGAGGTTGAGCGTTCACTCCGCGTTATAGACGGTATGGTTGCTCTCTTCTGCGCGGTTTCCGGAGTTGAGCCCCAGAGCGAAACTGTGTGGAATCAGGCTATTAGGTACAAGGTGCCAAGAATAGCCTTTGTAAACAAGATGGACCGTATAGGCGCTGATTTCGACGATGTAGTAGGGCAGTTGGACAGGTACCTCGAGGCGAATCCTGTTCCTTTTCAGATCCCAATCGGTTCCGAAGAGAATTTTAACGGAATGATCGACCTTATAAACAGAAAAGCTTATCTCTTTGACGGCATGGAGAGAAAAGAGGTGGATATTCCCGATGATTACAGGGAAAAAAGCGAGGAGGCAAGAAGGTTTGTAGTAGAGAAAATTGCCGACTTTAATGATGAGATAATGGATTGTTTTGTTAACGGCCGGGATGTGCCGGCGGATGCACTTAAAAAGGCCGCGAGGGATGCTGTCATAAAGCTGCTGATTACTCCGGTCTTCTGCGGCGCGTCGTACAAAAATAAAGGGGTTCAGCTCCTTCTCGATGCGATAGTTGATTATCTCCCATCTCCGATAGACAAGGGTTCAGTCATTGGTATGGATACAAAAGATACTGAAAAATCACATGCCAGACAGCCTACGTCCAAAGATCCCTTTACGGCACTCGCCTTTAAGCTGATTCACGATCCTTATGTCGGCCAGCAGACTTTTATCAGAATTTATTCGGGCGTGCTCAAAACGGGGATGGAGGTCTACAACGCCACCAAAGGCAAGGGGGAGCGTATCGGCCGCATATTGAAGATCCGCGCTAATAACAGAGAGGATGTTGAAACCGCGGGCCCGGGAGACATCGTTGCCCTTATAGGGATGAAATACACAAAGACAGGCGATACTCTTTGTGATCCATCTTATCCATTGTATCTTGAATCTATCTTTATTCCGCCAGCGGTTATAGAAATGAAGATTACACCTCCTACAAAGAAGGAGGATGAAAAGTTAGGGGCGTCTCTAAGAAAGCTTTCAATGGAGGACCCCTCTTTTAATGTAAGATATGATAAAGAGACAAATGAAACAATTATTTCGGGTATGGGGGAACTGCACCTTGAAATAATTATAGACAGGCTGAAACATGAATTTGGCGTAGAAGCCCAGGTCGGCGAGCCGTCTGTTGCGTTCCGCGAAACAATACAGTCTGAGCAGGATGTAAATTACAAGCACGCCAAGCAGACAGGCGGTAAGGGGCAGTACGCGCATGTTGTTATGAGGATTGAGCCCAATGCGGGCAATGGATATGAATTTGTCGATTATATAAAAGGGGGAGCCATCCCTGCTGAGTATATACCTTCAGTCAACAAGGGTATTGAGTCAGCCCTTAAAGAGGGCATATTGGCAGGATTCCCCGTTGTTGACGTTAAGGTAGTTCTGCTTGACGGGACATACCACGAGGTGGACTCATCGGATATGGCCTTCCGTACATGCGCGGCAATTGCCTTTAAGCAGGCATTCATGAAAGCCAGCCCCATTCTGCTGGAACCACAGATGAAGCTTGAGGTAAATACGCCGGATGATTATATCGGCGATGTAATAGGCGACATTAACAGGCGGCGGGGTAAGATTGAATCTATGCGCAGGCACAGAAAGGGATCGCAAAAGCTTAACGGTTTTGTTCCCCTGATGGAGATGTTCGGTTACGCCACACAACTGCGAAACATAACAAGCGGCAGGGCTAATTATTCGATGGAATTTAACAGATATGTGCCTGTTACAAAGAATATCCAGGAAAAAGTTTTGAAGAAGATCGAAGAGGCTAAAAAGTCCAAAAATTAGTACTGTTCCGCTTATGGCACAATAAAGAGGCCCGTTGTTTTAACAGGCCTTTTTATTTGCTCAGCGCGTCACCCAGATCCTTTACCCAGTCTTTATTCCTGTCTTCATCTGATTTGTAGTGAATAAGTAGTTTGTGAATTCTTTTGCAGGTTTCAGGTGAAATGTGATGTTCGATCCGGCATGCTTCATTCTCTGCCTCTTCCTCGGGCAGTTTAAGCACTCTGGAGAAGAATTCTTTAAGGCACAGGTGCCTGCTTATTACCCGTTTCGCAATCATTCCGCCGCGGGGAGTGAGTTGAATATTACCATATTTTTCATATTCAATAAGTCCCTGTTCCTTCAACTTGTTAAGGGCCGCAGTAACACTGGGCATTTTAATTTTAAGAATTGCCGCAATATCACTGACCCGCACAACCTCGTTGGTTTCGGACAGGAATGCTATTTTTTCTATGTAGTCTTCCATGTTCGGGGAGAGGTCTGTATTTCCGTAAAGTTTGTCAATGTCAGTTGTGAATATGTTGAACATTCAATTCCGCCGGTTATCTATGCCGGAATTTAATCATTATTAAAAGCGGTGTCAATGAAAAAACAGAGGGCCGGGGGATGTTCAACGTTCCATTTTAAAATGTGTTTTTTCAAGATGCTCCATGTCGCGCTTTACAGCCGGAAGAAGGGGGGAGTCAGAAAAATATTTTTCGTTATTGGCCGCTTTTCTCAGGAATATCCTGTAGTACCTGCGTGCTAATTCAACGTCCCTGAGGACAGGGTCTTTTTCGTAAATTTTTGCAATCAGGTAATAGGCATCGTCAAGTGTATCACTGTCGGGATAGTTTTTGATCAGTCTTATGGCTGCCTCAAGTGATTTCGTTCCCTGTTTGTCGCTAAGGTAAAGTTTACCTGCGTTCAGTATGGAATATGGGGCCAGAGGGTCCCCGGGGTATTCCGACGCATATTTCTGGTAGAATTCTATGGAGCTTATTTTGTCCCCTTTATACCTGTATGCTTCGGCCCTGTAGAAAAGCGAAGCCGGATATTCCCCCGAGGTATCCCGGACGCTGTCGAATTCCTTAATCGCGTCATTGTATTTGTATTTTTTTATGTAGATCCGGCCGGCCCAGACGCGGGCATTATCAAGAAACTTGCTGTCACCATGGCTGTTTATTATTTCATTAAATTTGGCCAGGGAATGGTCATAATAGCCTGTCTCGTACAGTCTGATCGCGGTTTTGTAAATGGATTCATCTTTTCCCGACATGGAGTTTTTACGTGAAGGGGCTGCATCTTCTTTTGTCCCGGTTTCGTCTTCTGTTGAAGTTGCTGCGTCATCAGCCTGTTGAAGATCTCCCTGCTCATTCTGTTCTTTTATGGCAGAGGTATTCTCTTCTGAGAGAATTGTTTTGATCATCTCTTCAGTCTTGTTGAAGTCCCTGGATTGTACTCCCATGGAGATAGTGATTATAAGCAATACGAGCAGGTATTTTTTCACTGTGCAGGTATCCCCGTATCCTTCTGTATGGTTTCAGGTCTGTATGTTTTGTCTTTTTCCAGCAGCCTTATGTCAGCCTTTTTATCATCAGTTTTATCACTACCGGGCATGCCCGTATCTTTGTTATCCCTGATAATTATATTGCCGCTGTCGCCGGAACTTATATCCCTTTCAAGAACATTTATCCTGGAATCATCAGTCTGGTTAAAGCGCCTGTCATCATCAACCGGTGATTCAGGCTTGTAAACCTTTTCCCCGAGGTGCGGCTCGGAAACCGATTTCCCCGAATTAATTACATTGCCGTCTGTTGCGGTATTAAGACGCTCCCTTATAAAGAAGTCCACCTTTGTTGAATTGATGGTTTCTGATTCTTTAATAATCTCGGATTCGAGAAGACCGGAAAAGCTTCCCTTATCCTGTTCCCTGCGTATGTCGCTGGCGAAGGTATCGTTAACGAATTCTGCCAGAGGGGGACTTTTTATTTTTGCCGACTTGACCCCCATTGTATAGCCCGCGTATATTCCCAGCAGGCACACAAGGAATGTCAGGAAAAGAAAACTCCGCTTGATTGTCTGCACGGTCCTCATGTTCATAGAATCTATGAGATGGTTAAGCGCGATGATCATGCTGTTGATAAATTTAAATACGGGATTCATGTGCCTGCCTGTCTATGATAAAAATTACTCTGCATTTTTGTATATATACAGAATTTTTTTTATGACTGAATATTCTTCTGATATCATCATCGGATAAAACCGGTGATCCATTCAGGTTTTTAAGCGCGGCGCAGAAAAAAGGGCGTCGCCCTGCTTTTTTATGCTTTTTTGCCTCGCGCTCGGAATAGGCGTATGAAACCGGCATGTATTTTACAGCATCATCGCCCGAAATAAAGTTTTTACCAAATATTTCAAGACCGTTTTCGTTATAGATAGAAGGCAGAAGCATGGGCCTGATATCAAGCCCTCTTGTGTCAACAATAACTGAAGTGTAGAGAGTTGGCGAGGCCTTGATTTCGCTCCGGGGAAAATCCGCCATGGGGAAATCGTAATTAAGCGCGGTTAGAAGATACCCTGTTTTTATCTGAATCTCACATGAACTTTCCAGATAACTGCGGGTCATGTCCCTGAAGTTAGAATATTCGTGCATAACCTTTGTCATGCGGGCGCGTGCCACAGGGTCGCGTTCAATAATCTGCAGTACGGTAGACTCGCTGTCTACGGGAATTTCACCTATCAGCAGAGCGGCCGCACTTAAAGCTTTTTCTTTAGCCCTTGAGTAAGATATGTTCCTGGCCTCTGAGATTGATATAATTTTGCCTGAGTCAGGATCAACCGGCTGGCCTTCATCGTTTACTGATATCCGGTCGGTTCCACGTGCAGTGATTAACTCTTTTGTCCAGTCTATCATTCCCTGTTTTTGTGACATTCCCTGCGCTGCTATCAGGGCAAATAAATTCAGGGCAATAAATATTCGTTTAAACATGTTATCTCCCGGACTATTTTTTTGTTCAACGGGCATCAGACCCAGCCGGTTGATTCAAAAAAAACTTTAAGTTTTGCCGCGGCTGAAACTACATCATTATATAACATCCTTGCCGTTCTGTCAACATCAAGAGCATGGCGGGAAAGGTAAAAATTGGTTTTTCTTACAAGGGGTGAAATCAGCAGGTTAAGTTCACTGTTTTCGAGTATCCTGTTTATTTCTGCCGCTTTGTGGGTGAATTCCCCGCTGCCGGCATCGGTCTCAAGTATTTTCAGAGTCATCCGATGCAGACTGAGCATTGCCTTTTTAAGATTACCCGCATCGGTTCCGCATGGAATTTTTTTTATATCCGCAAGTATCTCTTCAGGTGTAACCGGATTTTTAAATTTCGATACAGTCTCCTCAAGCCCGGCCTCAATTGTGTTGGCGATTCTTGAGCCGCCGCCCGTGGCATTGACCACTTTAACATTTACCCGGGCAGCCGAATCTTCGAACCAGAATTTGTAAAGGTCAAAGACAAAGTCCGAAATTACAGTTCCGAATCCGCCGAATGAAGGTACGTATTTGATTCTCCGCCTCCTTATGAGGTTCTGATTGATCGTGTCAAGCCCCCTGAACCTGCCGGCAAGGAGCTGCCAGTCATCGGTGTGATATGTGCCGCTGCAGTGGTATTCCCTGCCCGTGTAGGCAAGATCCTGCCCGGTCAGAATTATGGGATCACATCCCATGTTCAGCAGCAGGTCAAAGGCGCTGGTCGCGACCGATCCGCCTGACTGTATATCACCCGGTGACGGTATGTGTTTTTCAACCCAGTCCATCGCGGGAGTTGTCTCGCGAACAGTTCGGCCTTCGGTGTCCTGATAATATTTTGAAGTGGTGCTGATGATTTTTTTGCCGTCAAAATTATTCATGACCGAAGGGCAGGCGACAATATCGGCAACGAGAAGTGTTTTACCTGCGTGCAGCCCTGTAAAATGCTTGCGGGAATATTTTTGCGCGTCCAGGGTCATTACAAGGTGCGGGGTTATGCCTGCCCTGGCCAGCACCTTGTACGATGTGTCCACGCAGAGTATTACGGCCCTGTCGGAAATTTTTTTTATAGCATCAAGGTTCTGCCGCAGTGAAGGGCCGGCAGAAACAATAACTCCGGGGTAACCGGTAAATTTACCGAATAGCGCGTTAACCGGTAATGAATTTTCAATGTGCTTCAGGTTCATGAAGATGTTTTTCATCCACCGCTCTTCAAATTCAAATCTCGTGAGAAGGTCACTCACCCTGGCCGAAATCTGCTGCCTGACCTGGGAAATAATCTTTTCATAGAATGCGGGATTAATCTGGTACGAAGGCCTGTGGATATAGTGACTGATTCCGGTAAATCCTGATATGCTGAAGTTGTCGAAAATCAGGTGTGTATCATTTTCATCGTGGATTATATGCACATCTTCAAGAGCGCTGCTGTTTACACTGCGGCAGATAGCGGTAATTTCGGGATCGTTTTCAACCGCTATGAATTTTAATGCGCTGAATTTTTTTTTAAGAAGATCAATATGGTACGCGAGTCCTATGCCTGATACAATTATTACAGAATTGCGCCCTGGATTAAATTCAGCGATACTGCGTTCAGCCTCTTTTACCGGGTCGTAAGCCGAGTGTATCCTTATTTCCCTTTCGTTATTATCTGCTTTTATCGAAAGCGTTTTGGCCCCGCTTCTCGTATCGGAAAGGATGTATCGGCGCATAGTGCTATCCCATCAGAGCGAGGTGGTTAAGGTAATTGTTCCTGATGCTTTCATGAAGAGCCCTGAGTTCTTCGAGTGTGCTTATTTTAAGCCATTTCAGAATATCTGTTTCAAGGTAATAGTAGCTGTATTTGTTCGTTTCGATTCCGCAGAGCATGTTTGTGGTATAGATTATCCATGTCAGTATTCTGTAATCGCTTTCTACATTCAGCAGTGAATGGTGAAATTCTATAGCCTTTGTCAGGTCTGCGGGGAAGTTCCACTTATTGGCAATCAGTCCGCCAATTTCGCTATGGCTTATGCCTATTGATATCTCTTCAAGTATTGATGATGAGCGCATCTGTTTGTTCCTGGTAATTTCAGAAATGATATTAACTACATTGGGGTCTGCGGAGAGAAGAACAATTTTGCCGATGTCGTGAAGCAGGCCTGCAATGAATGCTGAATCAGCCAGAGGGTGCAGATTTTTTTTCCTGGCTAATTCGCGGGAGTAGTATGCCACCCTGATGCAGTGTTCCCATATAGTTTCGAATTTTTTATATTTATCATCGAGTATTCTTTTCGTGGCACTGGCAGTCAGAATAAGATTGAGATTTTTAAGGCCGATAATTTTAACAGCATCCTTTATTGTAACAATTTTTTTGCCGGGAACAAATCCCGCGGAGTTGGATAGTTTTATAACGTCAGCCGTGAGTGCGGGGTCCCTGCTGATTCTGTCGGAGATTGCGTCTATTGTTGTGTTCTTCTCGCTGCACAGCCTCTGCAGTTCTATTATGTTTTCAGGGAATGTGGGCAGTGATTCAACATCTGCAAGAATCCTTGACTTAACGTCTGAAACCACGTCGCAGGTATTCAGTTTTTCAGGTATTGTAAGTGAAACGGTAACACCATTGTCATTGTGGCTTATGTCTAAGTTGTCTGCGCCTATGCCTGAATTCCGCAAAAGAAAGATCATAAGGACAAGTCCCAGTCCTGCGCCTTCTGTGGCGTCGTAAACATCATTGTATGCGTCAGCAAGGTTCTGGAAGTTCTTTGACTGTTTAATCCTTTCCCTGATACGTTTGTACTCCTCTTCGATTATTGTGGCGTTGTTGAAAACCGAAAAATGAATTTCTTTGCCTGGCCGGTTTAATGTTACAGTGATATAGTACCTGTTCTGTATAAGCATCTCTGACCTGATGCTGTCAATGTTGTACAGAAGTTTTTCTTTGAAGCAGGACATTAAATCATTATATTTTGCAGTGTCTGTTATGCTTACGCCGGATTTTTCAAAGTATATTCTTTTAAGGTTGGCCTTGAATGCGTTGAATATTATTTCTCTTATAATTGTTATGAGCGTTTCCAGAAGAAAAACATTGCCCTGCCTGGAAAGAATTTTAAGCAGGATGGCGTTAATCTGAAGAAGGCTGGTTTCATCAATAAATTTGAATGATACAGCGATATCATCGCCTTTATCAATTTTTTTGCTTATTTCCAGATCATCAGCAACAAGTAGTTCCATATTCTGTCAGGGGCGTATCATGTTCCTTTGACCGGCCTGATTGTAACCCTGATATTCTCCTTCTGCAATATTTTAAGAAATCCGGTAAAACCCGCGTCGATTGATTCTACATTGCCGATTATGCATTCTTCAATGATAAAATCATTCATCAGTAAACGGCAAACGGATATATTATTCCATGTACTGTTTGAAATTTCAATTATTTTTATCTCGGGATGAGCTTTTCTTATCAAAAACAGGGTATCTTCCACCGGCGAGTCGGATTCATCCAGATTCAGGACCAGTTTAACATTTTCGCTGATCTGTTCAAACCTGAATCCGGCCGTACTGGCCGGAACAGACTTTGAACCGGTTTCATAAAATCCATATTTAAGCATCAGCGCTGATACTAAGCAGGATGCAAAGATCGGCCAGGCTTTTAATCTTGAAAAAAACCTGTGGTTAATCAACGGCAATGCTGAGAATATAAGTACCGCTATGGGTATAACCGCGTTTTCAGGATAAAAGTTCAGTTTAAGCGATGAAATATAACCGTTAAGGCCAAAGACGCATTTACTCAGCAGGCAAACCGGGTATGCGAAGAATAGAGCTGCGGCAGTTGAGACAAAGGAAAGAGCTATACATGCAAGTGAAATCATAATAATCAGAGTAATCATGGGGATTTCGAAGATATTTGTAATAACCCCGGCGGGATTGAATTGTTCCATGTGCAGGTATATCAGCGGGAAAGCTGCTGTCTGCGCAGCGAATGTCACCGCGAGGGAATTTTTCAGCGCAGAGGGAAGACTGCCCAGCGACCTGCTGTACATTTTGTAAAAGAAGAGTATACCCGCGGTAGCTCCGAAACTCAACTGAAATCCTGGATTAAAAAGTTCCCACGGCATAAGCAGTATTATTAAAGTTCCGGCAAGATAAAGAGAATTAAACGGATTCCTTTCGCGCCAGATGAGCGATCCCGCGGTCATGAACATGTACATGGCGGCTGCGCGTACAAGTGAAACCGGCATGTCCGTAACAAGCAGGTAGAGTCCGGTGACCATGGCAGAGATCACTATGGATTTCTGCCGGCCCATACCTGCAGCCGCAAGCAGCAGCATGGGGATTGATGCCACGAGTGCAATGTTCATGCCCGATGCTGCCAGTATGTGCAGCGTGCCCGCGTCCCGGAAATGGATCATGGTTTTTTTGTCTATAAGAGATGTATCTCCGAAATAGAGTGCGTTAAGAAGCGCGGTAACGGGCTCGGGGAATATACCCGCAATTTTCCGTGAGGTCGCGTCCTGAAGTCTGTCTCGCCAGTTTTTTTCGCTTTTTAAAGTTATTGAAATGTCAATATCGTTAACACTGCCCGCGTAATGGATCCCCCTGCGCGCAAGCCTGAGCGTGTAGGAATTCTTCGCAGGATCGGTCAATCTGATGGTTTTATGCACTGCCACCCGGGTGCCACGGTTTATTGCCCCGTTGCCGGTATATGTAAGAATTCCCTTTGTGTGAACTCCCGGCCTCAGTTCAGTTTTAAAAATCAGGTCGCTGTTGTATCTTTTTTTTTCGACGCTTTCGATCTCTGCTATAAAGCCTGACAGCCCTGCGGGCAGGTTTTCACGGTTTATTAAACTTCTGGTGCCGGTGTTTATCAGAAGAGTCAGGGCCGCCAGTGCTGCGGCAAAAATGGTGATTGCCCATGCGCGTTTTTTTCGTGAGCAGTAAGCCGGGTAGAGGCTGCGGAATGTGATATAAGCCGCCGCAACTGTAAGCAGAAGCAGAAGGGTGATTATGACAATACTGAACGCGTCGGTGCATCCGTATGACAGGGCAGTTGAAAGAAAAGTCCATGTGCAGAGAGGCGCGGACGGAACAGCGCTGTATTGAATTATTCTTTTATATTCTTCCAACTTTAAAAACAAAACCGGCGCGCAATCCCGCGGATAGCGATGATGTGGATTCGCCGATCCCGAAGCTGCCATAACCGGCGTATATGTCGATAAACAGCTTAGTTGTGGTTGTTGTGCTGAACATGGCGGTTAAGGGGAGCATAATGCCTGTGCTGCCGTTGTAGTCAATATTTGAAGGTTCTGACGCAAAATAGAATCCCAGGCCGCCGCCTGCGGAGAACCAGTTGTTTACCGGGTAAAGGTATTTCCCGGCGATTGATGTTTCAAGAAACATAAGGTTGTAGTCCAGGCTGTTGTAGACGTATTTTATCTGAAAATCGCCGCAGAAATTGCCTGCAAATATTTCAATCGCTGCGCCGCCGGAATAGAATGTGCCGGTCATACTTTTTGTTTTTGTCTCGGTATCGAACCAGTCCGTGTAGCGGGTTTTTACCACGCCTGCTGAAAGTACCGGACCTATGTATGTGTAATTAAGTGTATCCTCTGCCCTGTATTCAGGTTCATAGTCCTTGTTCAGGGCTGTAGCGGGAACTGCCGCTGCGAGAATAAGAATGGCGGCTATTGCGCGCAGTATGTATCCCGTATTTTTCATGTTATTTTATGTTCAGCGGATTTTTTACAACCTGCGCGCTGGAGGGGACGTCAAAATTGAATATGTTTGCCATAACAGGCGCGGTTGTGCTCACATTTGAGAGTGAGAAGCTGGTCGAACCTCCTTCTTTTGATTTGAATATGGCCCGTTTCAGAAAAAAAGTTGAATCAAGCATGAGCAGTATTTCATTATATGTTTTGTCGCTCGATTTAAGCTTGATGGTGTAGCCGCCGGGGCCCTGCGCTGTTACAATCGCAAGATAACCGGATGTGAAAGCTGTTATTCCCCCTGAACCGCCGCCCGCCAGATCCTGTACGCCGCATATATTGTTGCCGGGTGAATAGATCCACAGATTTTTGCCGTTGGAAACGATTGTCTGGCCCGAAGGCGAACTGAACTTGATATAAATTTTACCCGGGTTCATGTATTTAAAACTGCCGGTGTATGTCGCGCCCGTTGAGTTGGACCAGGATATTATGCCGGTCATTTTGCTTATGCCGTTCATCCTGTCCCTGAAATTGGCCATGGCTTCGTCACCCGTTATGGCCCACGAACTGCCCGCTGCAAACAGCATTATTGCTGTAAGAATTGATGTCTTAAGTGTTTTCATCTCTGTCCTTTATTAATGAATACGTTATGAATTGAAAAAAAATAAAAAAAAACAATAATTATTCTGAAAAAATCAGAGTTAATTCCTTAATTATTTCATACTGCAAAATTTTTAAAGAATTATCGTCACAAAAACAGTAATTGTTCCGGGAATTTTTAATAATAATCTCCCGGTGCTGGAACTGTTTTGCAATGTAATTTTATTTTTGGAGTTTATTTATTTCAAGAAATAAATCCCGGTGTCACAAGTTTAATTATTGCGGAAAATCAGCATCCGCGTTAATATAATGAAAGCAGAGGGGTTAATGATATATGAAAAAATTTATCCTGTTTATGGTTTTTGTAACCGGGGCTTTTGTTCTGCCATTCTGTTTTCATACGGAAATATACAGGTTCTATCTTAAATTTTATTATACGCACAGGTACCCTGACGGCCAGTATATGGACAGAGCCAGAAAATTTTATGATGACGGCAATTACGCGGAGCTGGTAAAGTTTGCAGAACCGCTGCTTTACATTTACATTGATAACAATGAGCTAAAAAGACTTACTGGCATGGCTATGATAGGGCTCGGAGATGAACGCAAAGGGGCTGAGCTCTATACATACGGTATGGAAAGCGGGAAACATAATGAATTCGAGGCCGCAAAGGTTATAAAGATCCTTTATTACGCCGATGCGTATGATGATGTGCTGTATTATTACGACAGGGGCATACTCATGAACAACATGGATATTTCATACTACTACGGGGTCTCGCTGCTCTGGGCCGGACGTGTAGATGAGGCTTATGACATGTTCATGCGCGCGAAAAGGGGCGGCTACAGTGATACCCGGATGCTTTATTACCATACGGGGCTTGCGCTCGAAAAGAAAAAAAGATTCAGCGAGGCTGCTGAGTATCTTCTGATGGCATACAGAACCGGTCCGGCGAATGATGATCTTGTGAATGCTCTGGTAAGGGTTTACGGTTCTCTCGGTATGTACGACAGGGCAGGAGCCCTGCTCAGGAGCAAAAAGAAGTAGTGGTTATTTTATTACGGCAAGGGGTGAAGTCATGTCTGTTATTATTTTCTGTGTAACTTCATCAACAGTGTCACCCTTGATATCGCTGCGGAAACTCATAAGCCTGTTATTTTTTATGTCAATGCACCTGTACCAGGCAGTGTCATGGTCATCGTTGAATCCGATTATTATAATATATTCCAGTTCCTTATCCTGGGTTGATATCTTCGATAAGACCTGTTCCATCTCTTTTCTAAAATTAAAGGAGAATCTGTTGTAGGTGTCGCGCGTGGCAAGAAGCTCTTTGTAGTATTTGACGCCTGACCACGTCCCGTGTAGAAGCTGTAACTGTTTTTTGTCGGCTATAAATTCAAGGGATGCGTTGGCAGCTTCAATTGTCATCATTTTTTTTATAGAATCATCATCAAGGCGCGAATATATATCATTGCCGTGGAGCGGTGATATTCTGTAACCGTTTTTCATAAACGCGTAATAGCATCTGTTGAGTTCGTCCCCCTCGATATTGCTGAGTATGGCAACCTTCGATTTTTTACTGATAGCGCTGAGTTTATAGGCTGTATGTTTATCAATATAGTTTTTAAGACGCATCGCCACTCTGTCAGACAGTCTGAATATTTCTATCCCGAGTTCACCGGTATCTTCGAATGTGAATACAGTGTCAGAGCCGAATCGATGGACAGATATTTTCATTTTGACGCGGTTGGTTTTTTCGACTGGAGTAAAAGTTCCGTATATAAAGATATCCGCAGTAAAAGCTTCAGAAAGAAACGCGAGGTCTCTGTCCGTTATAATTTTTTCAGATTTATTAATAGTACTTGTGTACCTTTCTGTAATCGCGGGTATCCTGTGGGGACTCATCGTCCGGAAATTGTAACGGTTTCTCATGGTGCCTGCGATTGATTTTGGAAACACCTCTTCCAGGTAATCATATTCGTCATTATTCGTTGTATTTATAAAATAACCGAAAGCCAGCCTCTCGGCAGCGTTTAGACGAAGTGCGGGAACACAAAAAAGTATGGTTAGTGCGATAATTGAGAGAAACCGTTTCATCTGCTATCTGCCGCTTATCCCGTTTATAAAGTGATTTGTAATCGTCTCTATATTGTCAGTGTAAGCCGTGGGGTAGTTTTCGATAAAATCAATTTCAAAAGTTCTCAGGTTAATAACCCTTGCCCAGCTGACTTTTTCCCAGTCTTTATAATCAAGGATGATCAGATACTCCACCCTCCATTCATCCCTTATCTGTCTGAGGAACTGAATCTTGTTCAGCTCAAAATTATAAATATGAAGCTTGTACATGTTTTCGTAGGTTTTTTCAACAGTGGGAACTGTGTCGTCTGCCATGTCGTATGAGAGTTTTTTCATATCTGCTATGTCATAAACGTCTTTGAAGGTGTACAGGTCGGACGCATTAATTGCTGTTACCTGGTAGCCCCTTTTCATGAATAAGGCGAGGACGACGTTTTTAAGGTTATTGGGAGAATCTATTATGATCCCTATTTTTGAACTGACCGGTATTTTTGCATTTGAGTGTAGTATGCCTTTTTTAGCACTGCATGAAGCAAATGCGATAGAGAATGCAATAATCAGTATTGCGCTTTTTTTATAGTTGGTTAATAACATTGTACTCCCCCGTCTGAATGTTTTATAGTAAATTAATATCTTTTATTTATATATTCAATAATATTTAAATTAAGGTGTAGAATTAAATATAATCAGAGTTAATCCTTTAGCTATTTTGTAGCATAAAATGCTCTATTTCCTCCACGGCAGAGGCTGCGGAGGAAATTAAGACTATCGTATTGCACTAATAAATATTTTCAAGAATAATTACTAAAATATAATACTATTTACGGCAAAAGCAATAACGCATAAATAAAAGAACTCCAATCATCTGATGGAGTTCTTTGACCCTGAATTTTTCAGGCGGTGCAATCAGGCTTATTGGGGCCGGGATTCCCTATTTGTCCTGTTTTGTCATGTATTCCTTGAATCCGTCTCTGTTGACTCCGCTCTTCTGTTTAAGCTCATCGACGTACCTGTTCGATTCGTACATAAGCTTTCTGTTTTGTAGATCCTTTCTGCAGAGTTCGATAGCTTCGTTCGCAGTGTATTTAGAGAGCCTGGATTTATATTTTGTGTAATATTCGTTAACTTCATCCTCTGTCACAACAATCCTGGGTTTAAGTTTTTTATACAGATAATACTGTGTTACTATCTGGTATTTTTGGAGCTCTATAAAAGCGTTCATTTCGTCCTTGTCTATAGAGTTGTCCTTCATTGCTGCGTTGTAGACCACCTTACCGTTGATAATGCTGTCGAGAAAAAGCTGCTTGTTCAGCGTCGGGTGCATCTGCACGGCCATGGGGTCCTGTGCAAGCTTGTCGATCTCTTCGTTGCTATCTTTTTCAAGAGAGAGTTTGTTCTGTGTATAATAAAATCTGTTGAGTTCCTTCATCGTGATTGTTTCGTTTCCGATCTTTGCTGCCCAATCCCTTGAGAATGGATTGTCGCATGAAATAAAAAACATGATCGCTGATGCAAATAACGCTGTGAGAACTGAATATCTGATTTTCATGGGATTATCCTTGTATTTTAAGTTAGTTTTACGCAGTTGCCGATGCGGTTAAATGTGTAATATTATCAGCCTTCAGGCATAAATTGTTGCAACCATTTTTTTATGTCCAGCAATTTTTTTTCCACGGTTTTGGAGTCTGGCCTGAAAATCAGGATGGCGGGATCAGCCGGATCGAGTCTGAACCTTTGATCTGCGGAGATTGCCTTCGCAAGCTTTTCCCGGGGAATTGTACATACCTCCGAAATTCTTATGTTGATTTTAGCATTCTCTTCAAGAATCTGGTCAATAAACAGAGAGGAAGCCATCGCCCTTATCCTTTCAAGGTCAACAAGTATGTTTACCCCGGCCGGCGGAGTACCGAACCTGTCTGTCATCTCCGATGCGAGCGCATCGACTTCAGCGGCTGTTTCGCATGATTCAAAGCGTTTGTAGAATTCAATCTTCTGTCTGTCGTCATTTATGTATGAGTCGGGGATAAAAAAGTCAGTTTTAAGGAACAGCGCTGTACGGAAATACTGACGGTGTTCCTCGCCTTTGAGTACGCGTATTTCATCTTCAAGCATCTGGCAGTAAAGGTCAAATCCCACATCCATGATGTTCCCCGACTGTTCATGCCCCAGGATGTTGCCGGCTCCCCTGATTTCAAGATCCTTCATGGCGATTTTAAATCCGCTGCCCAGTTCCGAGTATTCGGATATTACCTTGAGTCTCTTCTGCGCCTCTTCGGTGAGCGTCATGTGGCGCGGGTAGAAGAGGTAGGCATAGGCCTGGACAACCGACCTGCCCACGCGCCCCTTTAGCTGGTACAACTGCGACAGTCCAAAGGTGTCGGCCCTGTTTATTATGATGGTGTTTACGTTGGGCATGTCGAGCCCCGATTCGATTATTGTTGTGCTTATCAGTACGTCGAACCTGCCTTCGATAAAATCGATCATGATATCTTCGAGTTCGTGTTCATGCATCTGGCCGTGCGCCACGCAGAAAGTCGCTTCGGGTACAAGTTTTTCAAGCATGATTTTCTGCACCTCGATGGTCTGTACCCTGTTGTGCACGCAGAATACCTGGCCGCCCCGTTTAATCTCGGCAAGTATCGCCTCGCGCAGAATGTCAGGGTTGTCCTCGATAACGCAGGTCTCTATGGACTGGCGGTTTTCGGGAGGCGTGGCAATTATGGTCAGGTCGCGGATTCCGGCCATGGATATGTGCAGGGTTCGCGGTATGGGCGTTGCCGAGAGTGTAAGAACGTCTACAAGTGTCCTGAATTTTTTGAGTCGTTCCTTGTGCCTCACTCCAAACCTCTGCTCCTCGTCAATCACAAGAAGCCCCAGGTTTTTAATATTAATATCCTGCGCCAGAAGGGCGTGTGTGCCTATTATGATGTCGATCTCCGCCTTTGCCAGTTTATCCTTTATTTTCGCGATCTCCCCCTTTGTCCTGAAGCGGGACAGCATCTCTATGTTTACCGGGTAGCCGCTGAATCTCTTTTTGAAGGTGGAAAAGTGCTGCATCGCAAGTATGGTAGTCGGTACAAGGAGGGCTACCTGTTTGCCGGCCATTACCGCTTTAAAAGCCGCGCGTATGGCCACCTCGGTTTTCCCGAATCCAACATCTCCGCAGATAAGCCTGTCCATGGGTTTTTCGGATTCCATGTCGTCTTTGACATCCTCGATTGCGGTGATCTGATCCGGGGTCTCCTCGTATTCAAAAAGGGATTCAAATTCCTCCTGCCACTGCGTGTCGGGCGGGAAGCGGAACCCTTTGAGCGCGTTTCTCTTTGAGTATATTTTAACAAGTTCCTTCGCGATCTCTTCGACCGATTCGCGGACCTTCTGTTTTATGCGGTTCCACGCGGATTTTTTGCCAAGCGAGTCTATTCGCGGCGTTCGTCCATCCATGCCTATGTACTTCTGCACAAGGTTTATCTGGTCAAGGGAGACGTAGAGTTTGTCGCCGTCGGCGTACTCTATGTGAAGAAAATCGCGTTCAACACCGCCCGCGGTCATGTGCTCTATGGATGTGAATATGCCTATGCCGTGGTTTATGTGCACCACATAATCACCGGGCCGCAGGTCTAAGAAGGAATCGATGGGGCGCGATGATTTGCTTTTGAACTGCCTGCGTTTTCTGTAGCTCTTTCCGAAAATTTCGTGATCGGTGAGTATGAGAGTTTTTGTTGCCGCGAGTTCGATCCCCGCCGAGAGAGGGGCGAGCGCTATGTTAAACTGGTATTCCGGATTGAACGAATCAAAGGATGCGCATGGGGCGTAGTCGGCAAAGAGATCCGCGAGCCTGCGGGCCTGGCCTTCGAAAGATGTAATCATGATAATGCTCCATCCATCTTCAAGGCGGGAGGCGATCTCTTCGCGGACGTTTTTAATACGCCCCTGAAAGCTGGGGATGCTCTTCATGGAAAAATTAAGCGCTCCGCTGCTGACGGTAAATGTCTGCAGAGTTATGGCTTTTTCCGCGGCGCGGTCAAGCGCGTCCGGGTCTATAAGCCTGAGAGGTTCAGGAGCGTATTCAAGCGGTCTTTTCTTTTCGTAAAGTTCGGCGTAAACCGATGTTGTCCTGTTTCTTCTTGCTGCGAGTTCAGGCCATTCAGCAAGAATAATGTCGCGGTTGCCTTCCATGTAATCGAGTATGGTGCAGGTATCTATTATTTCATGGAGGTAATCCTCGATTCCGGGGACTGCCTCTTCTTTAGAAGTATTCCCGTCAAGCCATGACTTTAGCAGATCCGGAAGTTTTTCAGTTCCTTTAAGCCTGGAGGCAAGCAGGCCTCGCAGCGCGTCCCGCTCTTTTTTGAACAGGACAATTTCGCGGCGCGGGTAGAGTGTCATGCTATGGTGAGTAGCTTTACCCGCAGAGGTCTGGGTCAGTATGTCGAACTCTCTGATCGAGTCCAGTGTGTCGCCGAAAAAGTCAAGCCGCACCGGATTCTCCATGGACGGGGGGAACAGATCTATGATGCTCCCCTTGACCGAAAAGTGGCCGAACGAATCGACACGCGGCTCGCGGGAATAGCCGTATTGGACCAGAGTCAAAATAATATCCTCAAAAGGATATTCCTCGTTCACCTCAAGCCTGAGCCCCTTTTTTAAAAAGAAGTCCCTGGCCGGCAGCTTTCGTATAAGTGAATCTACTGTGCAGAGGATCACTGCCGGTTCACCCGACATTATCCTGTAGATCGTGGTTATCCTTTCCCTTTCCACGGACTCGGGCGGCGATATGAACTCGTAAGGAAGGGGCTCCCACGACGGGAAAGGGAATATCAGGCTGTCATCGAGAAAAGAGGAGAGGTCAAGCGCGAGCTCCCGCATCTTTGACACACCCTCTGTGACAACAAGCATCTGCCTGCCGCGTGAATAGAACACAGAAGAGATCAGCAGGGGGAATGACGATGGCGAAATACCTTCAATGGAAAGGGGGGAGCCGGCCGCCTGCTTTACAGGGGCAAATTCTTCTGAAGAGATTATCCGCGCGCAAATTTCTTTCAGGATCATATAAATGCTTCCGTGCGACCTGTATTTGCCGGGCGAGGTGTTTTTTCAAGGAAAATATGTCGGTGCAAATAATTTCGCGGCGTCATACCGGCCGCGCCATATTTTATGGCTGAACCGCGTCTGCCTGTACTAAGCGCTGTTGATAAAAAAGTGTTGTGCATCTGTATGGTGTGTGATACCCGGTGGGAACGGGCTTAAACAGAGAGGACAGGCAGATAAAATGAGAAAATATATACAGTGTATAATAGCAATAGCGCTCTGCGCAACCCCGGCTGGAGCGGAGGTTCCTTCGTTCGACAGGATAATCCGCGACTACAACAGCATCAGGACAATATCTGCATCGGTAAAACAGCAGGTTTATATGCCGGGCGGCGAGGCGCGCTATTTCAGCGGCGATTATTATGCTGATTCATCGGGAAACCTGCGCATTGATTACAGCTACCCTGAACAGGAGACTGTCATAAACAACAGCACCGGGTTCTACTGGTACATACCCGCAAGAAGAACGGTTTATGTGCAAAAGGGCCGGGACAGCGGCAGGTCCATGCTTAATCCCCTGCCGGGCAGAATAATTGAAGGGGACTCTTCAAAGCTTAAACTGAAGTATGAAGGCATCCGGTTTTATTCGTTTTTCAAAAGAGCCGCAGTCTGGAGTATTACTTCGGAGGGAAGCCCCCTGATAATAAGGGTCTGGACAGACCCCGACGGGCTTTATGTGATCCGCAAATATGTGCTGGACGCGAACGGTATTGAACTGGTAAGGGAAAATTATTCAGGGCACGTGACCGTCGGCGGGGTCTATCTCCCTTCCAGGGTTGAAGTCTTAGCGCGCACCCCTGCGGGTGTTGTTCATTCACACACTGAATACAGCGGCATTGCAGTAAACCTGACGCTGCAAAGAGGGCTCTTTGTGTTTAAAAAAAGCAGGGATACTGCAGAGAGGCCGCTTGATGAGATGTAGAGCCCTGCGCGCGGTTGCTTTATCCGCTATTGTAATCTGTTTTATCCTTTTTACAGGCGTTCCCGCGTACGCTGGCGCTGTGCTTTTTCATGGAAAAACCGTTGATATTGATCTGTCTGATCTTGAGTTTTATGACGGCAGGCCTGACGAAACCGCTGTGCGGTCAATCTGCGCTGAGATAATCAGGCGCTACCACGACAGGGGCTACACCGCGTTCTGCATAAAACGCGCGGTTCTGGGCGATGACGGCATACTTGAAATATATTTTAACGAATCGGTTGTCCGTAGAATAAAGGTCCAGGGGGCCGACAACAGTGAGAACAGAATTGCGGCTGAAATTTATACTGCGGGCAGGGTCTTTAATGAGTTTATTCTTGAAGATAACATAGAAATTCTCAAAGCTAAGTATATGCTCGCAAGGCTCAGGGTAGATGTGGCCCGCGACAATGATGGTTCAGTAATCCTTGACCTTTATCCGGTCAGGGCATCTGCAACTCTCGATTTTTATATTGCCGGGGACCCGCTGCGCGGACTTGTGTCCGTATTTACCGCCGGGTACGCGGGTGAAAGCCTTGATAGTGAAATAACACTGAGGTCATCGCTGCCGGGTCAGACTGATGTTGCCTTCAGTTCGGGGCAGTTGCGGCTAAGGCAGGGCAACGCGGTTTCGGGGTTTGTCACAGGCGCCGGCGCCTTATACTCCGAGGATTCACTTGACTCTGAAGGTTTAATGATCTACAGCGCGGTCAATGCCTTTGCCGACTGTGGATGGTTTTTCAGCCGGGGGGCGGGCAGACTTGAGCTGCTTCTGTCCGGCAGTTTTTACAGTCTTGAGGATTACCCGCGCGGCGAAAGGGCTATGCTCTTTCCCCTTAGCCTGAGGGCGCTGTATGATGACAGGAGAACGGCGCTTGACCGCAACGACTACGTGCTTGCGGAGTTTACCTGCAGCGCGGGCTGGAACAGCATGGAGCATAGCGCCTTTGTGTCGTACATTTTTTATTCAAAGTTAAGCGTGCCTCTTTTCAGAAGGCTTTACGGATTTGTCACTGCCGAATCATTTTTTACCACTTTGGCAGAGAGGCTATTTGGCCGCTATGTATTTACCGGGCTGCTAGCATGCAGAAGGGATGATTATACCGCAAAGTCTGCAGTACATTCCGCGGGTTCGGGATTTACATTAGAGCTTATAAAGGATCATATATACCTTTCACCGGGAGTATATGGAGGTATGTATGGCGGCAGTACGGATGTTTACCGCAGCGCGTGGTGCGCCGGCGCTGATATTCTGTGGGACGCGGGGCTTGTAGCGGTTGACTTCAGAATAGTGAGAGAAATTTCAGGTCCTGGCGGCATGATTTTTACCCTGTCGGCAGGCGGACGGTTTTAATAGTTGTCAGGGTTAAGGCAGAACTCGTAGAGCTGTTCATTATCCTTAAGGATTTTGTCTATGTCAGCTATGGTATTTTTTATTGATATTTTTGCGTCGCTGTATGACTGTTTCTGGTGCTTGTTCATAGCCGGGCCGTCATCAGATTTATTTGACGCAACAAAGTTCTCAAGGTTGACCACGTGTTTTTTCAGGCTGGTGTAGATTCTTCTGACCGATGAGCTTATCTCATAATAGTATATGAACTTCATTGTCTTTTCGCTGTTGTCCGCGAGGCGTTCAAGAATGTTTTTTCCGTCCTTCTCTATCTTGGACTGGTAGTAGGTTATTGATCTGGGGTAGTTGGTAAGTTCTCTGTAGTAGCTTTCCATCTTGTCAAGCTGCTGGGTGCCCTCAATGTCAAGGTTGCGTATAATGTCATCATATTCGGTGGAGATCTGCTTATGGTCGCGGTTTACTATCCCTGAATCGGTAATGTTCATCAGTATTCCTCTGATGCGCTCGCGGTGGGTATCGACACCGGTCATTACATCCTCTATAAATATGTCCGCGTCAAAGAACTCACCATCGGGGTAGTCTGCCTCATCGGACATGCTGTCATGCTGCGTTTCTTCGGTTCCCATGGAGTGCTGGTGTTCGCGGTTGATCATCATCTTTCTCTGGAACTGGTGCATCTCGCTGGAGTGGACCCGTTCTATCTTGATTATTTCGACCTTGCGCGACGCCCTGTTGTATTTAAGGCCGAAAATATTTCCCAGGGCGTCTACGTACCTGTTATTCAGGTCATAGATAGATATTTTGGACGTATCTATCTGGGAAATGTCCCTGATTCTGATATAACGCTTTTTCATTATTTAAGTTTTTCCGGGTCGAAATCTTCTATCGGTTCGTTGAATTCAACCGCTATGTATGAATCACCCCTGTTTGAGAACATGGAAAACTTTCTGGCAACCTCTGACGGGTTGTTGGCAAGCATGCCCGTTCGGACTATCTGCCCGGTTATCCTCATTTTCTGCTTTACAAGTTCAAAGTTCAGTATTATGGGCATTCCCGCAGCGACACGGGTGTTGCCGGTGATAAGAACACCGGCCCGGCTGAAATCAATTATAAGGCCTTTGCCTTTTTCCGCAACGCTCGTTTCAATTTTAACTTCGTCGGGGTTGCCGGTAAAGTATTCGAATTTTGTTTTTATTGAACATGAATAACGAGGGAATTTTCTCTGTTCGGACATATAGTATTCCTTGGGAAATATTTGCTATGATTTACTAATACTATACTCTAATGTCAAGCCTTGTTTTTGTTTTGATTTAGAAAAGCTTTTGAGGACACAGGCAGTGCAGGATCTGGTGAATCTCTAACAATAATTCCGGTGTGTTCATAGTTTGCGTTTGTGTGATAATTTGATATTAATTTATCTTCTGGCCGGGGCACGACATAATGTGTTGACAATTTATACCCTCTGGTTTTTCAGGTAAAAGGGTATTCCTGAAAATACCCTGCAGCCCGGGGCGGCACAGATTCCCGATAAAGAACATACAGGAGCGGGGTATGCCTAAGCGTAAAGACATTCATAAAATTATGATTATAGGTTCAGGCCCGATTATTATAGGGCAGGCCTGCGAATTTGACTATTCAGGCACACAGGCGTGCAAGGCGCTCAGATCTCTTGGCTACGAGATAGTCCTTGTAAATTCCAATCCCGCAACGATCATGACCGATCCCGGCATGGCGGACATAACCTACATTGAACCGCTTAATGTTGAAACAATGGAAAAGATCATCGATAAGGAGAGGCCCGACGCCCTGCTGCCCAACTTAGGGGGGCAGACCGCTCTTAACCTTTCATCCCAACTGCACAGCGCCGGTATTCTTGACAGGTACGGAGTCAGCCTTATCGGCGTGCAGGCTGACGCCATAGAGCGCGGCGAGGACCGTATAGAGTTCAAAAAAACAATGGAACGCCTAAGTATAGAGATGCTCGGGAGCAAACCGGCCGGCACTCTTGCCGAAGCCGAAGAGATTGCCGCTGAACTGGGCTTCCCGGTTGTAATACGTCCCGCTTATACCATGGGCGGCACAGGCGGAGGACTGGTCTATAACATGGACGAGTTCCGCGAGGTAGTTTCACGCGGACTCGCGGCCAGCATGGTGAGCCAGGTACTCATAGAGGAATCGGTTCTCGGCTGGGAGGAACTGGAACTTGAAGTAGTCCGCGACGCCAAAAATCAGATGATCACAGTCTGCTTTATTGAAAACGTCGACGCCATGGGCGTGCATACGGGGGATTCATTCTGCGTCGCGCCCATGCTCACAGTTGAACCCTCCCTGCAGGTCAGGCTTCAGAAATATTCATACGCCATAGTCGAGGCCATAGATGTTATAGGGGGGACTAACGTGCAGTTCGCCCATGACCCGGTCAGCGACAGGGTGGTGGTAATAGAGATTAATCCGCGTACATCAAGGTCTTCTGCCCTTGCCTCAAAGGCAACGGGCTTCCCCATAGCGCTGGTGTCGTCACTGTTAGCGTGCGGCCTTACCCTTGACGAGATACCATACTGGCGCGGCGGCACGCTCGATAAGTACACTCCTTCGGGAGAGTACGTGGCTGTCAAGTTCGCAAGGTGGGGATTCGAAAAGTTCCGCGGCGTAAAGGATGTGCTGGGCACCCAGATGCGCGCGGTGGGCGAGGTCATGAGTTTGGGCAAAAACTACAAAGAGTCTTTCCAGAAGGCTATAAGGTCAATGGAGAACGGCAGGTACGGGCTGGGTAATGTGAAGATGTTCATGAATATGAGCGTCGATGAGCTGCTCAAAGAGCTTGCCGTACCCACAAGCCAGCGCCACTTCATAATGTACGAGGCGCTTCGCAAAGGGGCTGATGTGCAGACCCTTTACAAAATAACCAGTATCAAGCCATGGTTCATAGAGCAGATGAAAGAGCTTGTTGAGCTTGAAGAGCAGATAGTGCAATACAAAGGTAAAGATATACCCTCTGAGTTGCTGATAAAGGCAAAGAGGGATGGTTTCGCTGACAGGTACCTTTCACAGATTACAGGCCGCAGCGAGGAGTCAATCCGCTCGCAGAGAACTGCCCTGGGTGTGGTGGAATCATGGGATGCTGTGCCCGTGAGCGGAGTGCAGGATGCCGCGTACTATTATTCAACCTACAACGCGCCTGACAGCGTTCCTGTATCCGCGAACAGCAGAAAGATAATGGTACTGGGCGGAGGCCCCAACCGTATAGGACAGGGGATCGAGTTCGATTATTGCTGCGTTCATGCCGCGTTCACTCTGCGCGACGAAAACTACGAATCCATAATGGTAAACTGCAACCCCGAGACCGTATCAACGGATTACGACACTTCGGATAAACTCTACTTTGAGCCGCTTACAGTCGAGGACGTACTCGCCATTTACGAAAAGGAGAAACCCGAGGGTGTGATTGTGCAGTTCGGCGGCCAGACTCCCCTTAACATAGCGGCCGAACTTAAAAAGTACGGCGTAAAGATAATGGGGACCTCCCCCGAATCCATAGACCTGGCCGAGGACCGCATCCATTTCAGTGAAATAATGAAGCGCCTTGGAATCCCCCAGCCTGAATCCGGGATGGCCAGCACCATAGACGAGGCTATTGCCGTGGCCGAAGAAATAGGATACCCCGTAATTGTAAGACCTTCGTATGTGCTGGGGGGCAGGGCCATGGAGATAATCCACGGCAGGGACACGCTCAGGCGTTATGTACAGGCCGCGGTTGACGTCTCGCCTGAACGTCCCATATACATAGACCGTTTTCTTGACAACGCCATAGAGGCCGAGGCTGACGCGATATGCGACGGCGTTGACGCTTTTGTTCCGGCAGTAATGGAGCACATAGAACTTGCCGGCGTGCATTCGGGCGATTCGGCCTGCGTAATACCCTCGGTTAATATTCCTGAAAAACACATAAAGACAATAGAGGAATACACGCGCAGGATTGCCATAGAGCTTGGCGTCAGGGGGCTTATGAATATTCAGTATGCCATAGAGGATGATAAGGTGTATATACTGGAGGCCAATCCCAGGGCTTCGCGGACAGTGCCCATTGTCTCAAAGGTATGCAATATTTCAATGGCGCGCATAGCCACGCAGATAATGTTAGGCAAAACACTTGAGGAGCTCAGACTAAAGAAGAAAGAGCTAAGGCATTATGGAGTGAAGGAATCGGTCTTTCCGTTCAACATGTTTCCCGAGGTTGATCCGCGGCTCGGGCCCGAGATGAGGTCAACCGGTGAAGTTCTTGGCCTTGCCGATTCGTTCGGGCTGGCCTTTGCCAAGTCGCAGGAGGCGGCGCAGATGGTCCTCCCGTTCGAGGGGACCGCGCTTATCACGGTTAATGTCAATGACAGGCCCGCGGCGCTCAAAGTGGCGCGCGAGCTTAAACGGTTTGGCTTAGGCATAATGGCCACAAAGGGCGGGCACGCCTACATGGCTGAGCATGGTGTTTCGAGTGAAGAGGTTCTTAAAATCCACGAGGGGCGGCCCAACATAATTGATAAAATAAAGAACGGGGAGATACAGCTTATAATAAACACGCCCGACGACGAGCAGAGCGGGCACGACGATTCATACATAAGGAAGGCGGCCATAAAGCACAAGATTACCTACATAACCACAATGTCAGCGGCCAATGCGGCGATGAAGGGTATAGAGGCGCGTAAAAAAGGTATCTGGCAGATAAAGTCGCTGCAGGAATACCACAAAAATATTCAATAAAAATTTGACATTTCCACGGGAGTGGAGAATATTTACAACAATCTCAATAAATGGAGGACTTAATGAAAAAAATACTGTTTTCGATCAGTCTTCTCGCTGCGGGTGTAATAATGGCCTTTGTTGTTACCACTGAAACTCTGAACGCGAGCAGCGCGGCAGGCTGCTATAACTGCGGGTCAGGCAGTTCGGCAAACCAGTGCAGGTATTACGGCAGCGACAACTTTGATCAGCGTAAAAAGTGTGAATCATTAGGCTGCAAAATTACGGGCACATCAAGCTGTTCTACTGCGTCTAATGTAAAAGTAATCAACTGATCATTAATCAGATTCAGGTTAAAAAAAGGGCCTTTTTTATGGCCCTTTTTTTTATCAGCCCGCGGGGAATAATCAGCCCTCTGCCCTCAGGTATAATATCCCGGCCTTATATAAAGCCCGGACAGTTCAGTTTTAAATAAGCACGAATATAAGGGCGCCGGCCGCGATAATGGTAAACACGGCGATCCTGCCGAAATATTTATACCTGGTTTTCCAGTAGTTCCATATCATAGCCATGGGGATCATTAAGAGTATAATTCCGGAAGTAACAAGAAGGCATGCGCCAAAGCCGAGCACATTAGGATACATTGTAATGAGCGACCTGCCGCCGGGCAGAATTTTACGATGAAGAACCTGAAGATGCATAAGATAGACCGCGAGCGATTCCCTGCCAGGGTTAAGTATAATGGATGAAGGTTCCCCCCTGAACCTGCAGTAGTAGTAACAGGCTGCGAGAAGCACATAGACTATCCCGAGCCTCGCTGTAAAGAAGAGAATGCTCGGCCTTACGTCTGTAAAGAGGCCGACGCGGTCCTTGAGATAGAACATAAGGGGCAGGCTGACCATTGCTGCAGTGGCGCCCGCAACAAGCGCGCGTTTCATAAAGGCCGGTTCGTTTTCCTCTTCAGCGGACTTAATGAATAGCCATGCAGATATGACTCCGCAGGACATGAATCCGAAATAGGGGAAGACGGGAAATATTGTAAAGTGAACAGGGCTAAGGTATGCCGCAAGGTAAAAGGGGAGGAACCTTTCAAGGTCTATGGTATAAACATAGTGCGCCGGGAGTACGGCAGCGAGCCCCAGTATGGCAATTATTGCGACGAATATCCTGTCGCTTTTAATGATAATCCGCAATAAGAATATAATCAGCAGCCCAAGCGCGATGCACTGCAGCACGTCAATACTGAAGAACTTCATCCAGTGTTCCCGGGTGGCCTGGTTGAGGCATTTATCAAGGGAAAAGAATGGAATGTGCAGCATGTAGCCCGCGAACCATATAAGTAAAATCCTGCCTGACTGCTTAAAGAAGTCGTATTTAAGCTGTCTCAAGAGGGAAAGCTTTGCCTGCGCCATGAGCATAAAAGAGAAGCCTGAAATAAATATGAACGACGGCGCAACCAGCCCGTTTATGAAGTTGACAATCTGGAACCAGCCCGTGGAGCGAAGGGAATAATCCATCATGGAGTTGACAACATGCACCTCGATCATTACGAGCATCGCGATGCCGCGCATAAGGTCTATAAAACTGAGGCGTCCCTTTGTCATTGTGGTTCTCCGGAAATCTGTTCCGGAGATATATAAGGGCGGTTTAAATTATGGCAAGAAGAAAACGGGCGCCAGGCGCGGCCTGGACTTAATGCCCCCGGCCGATTAACATTTACTGTATTGACCACATTCCGGCTGCCCCCGAAAGGGGTTAAATTACTTGTCAATTTTAATCAACAATATTTAATCAATTATAGAACTGGTTTTACTATTATATTTCTATAAAATTTTTAAGCCCTTCTCTGCGCCTCCGTGTGAGACAATGTTAAGTTTATAAGCCCCTTACGGGGGCGGCGGGTTTATGTTGATTCATGACTTAAGTAAATCCGCCGGGGGCGTTAAGTTCAGGCAATACAACAGTAAATGTTATGTCAGCCGGGGGCGAAGACTCAAGGCATCAGCCTGTATTCTGTGTAACATAAAGATACCCGCCTTCGCGGGTTCGCGGGTATGACAAATTTTCACTCTCCGTGTCTCTGCGCCGGAGTTTACCCTGAGCGTAGTCGAACGGGTGTGAGAACCGTTGAGTTTACTCCCTTCTCCCTCTTTTTCAAAACGGGAGAAGGGCAGAGGGACTAAAGCGAGTACCTTGCCCCGATCCTGACATGCTGGTACGGAAGGCCGTAACGTTCTGTATAGCTGTAATTTCCAGAAGTAGAATCATCATAATAATGACTCAATTCGTCTTTACTGTTTTCACATTTGTAAAATGCAAATTCCAGCATAATATAAAATCCTGAAAAAAGGCGCCTTTCAATACCTGCCAGGGCGGCAAAACCCGGGACAATAGCTTTATTTGCAGCTTCATGTGTAGCTGTGCCAGATGTGGCGTACTGATTGTGCTGAGATATATCAATCATTGAGAGAACCATCCCCGCATAGGCATAAATATTTGTTTTCCCTTTGTCCGGGGATAAAGTGATTCCGGGGAGAAGCGGGACAGCATAGGAACTATATTCAATTTCATATTTGTTGGTATCATAACCATAATGAGATTTTGATATGTCGCCGCCTGCAATCAGGGTATAATATTCAGCGCCGGTTCTGATTGAAAAGCCGTTTCTAAAAGTATAGCTCGCGAAAAGCCCCGCGCCCGGAATAATGATTTCATCATAGCTGATTTTCGCTGCCTCTGATACATTAGTAGCATCGAAAAAACGTTTATCATTTATCGTATTCTCAATCGGCCCCCCGTTAATACTGTACGCGCCAAACAGGCCGATCGAAAACCCGCGCGCGAAACTCTCTGTTGCTGTAAATATCAATGCTGCCGCTATAACCGCCTGGACTATATTTTTCATAAAGAGGCTCCTGGTTTTGATCTTACAATAAACCGGGCGTTATCAGAGTTCTGCGAACCGGCCGGTTCTTTAGTTATCATAATTTCTTTTAGCGGCATGGTCAAGTATTTTTAGTTAAATATAAGTATCTATATAACCATTAAAATCTGCCGCTTCCTGTCATCGGCTGTAGCGCCGGGGTCTCAATGTTGCGCATGGTACGGGCCGCGGCCTGGACTTGACAGGCTTGCCACAGAGACTCAGAGCACACAGAGAAAGGATTAAAGAGTGTTCTCGACAAGGCGCAAAGGGGCAAAAAAATTAAAAGAAGTTTTTATATAAGTAGCCCGGATTTTACACTGTGGTACGTCACGACAGGAAAATGTCATTCCGGTTTTGCTTTAGCAAATACCGGAATCTTAATGCGACGGTTGATTAAGTAACATGCACTGTATACAGGGTACTTTTAGTTTCATTAAGATTAGCCAGGGCTCTTCCTGCGGTCGCCGGCACTACGGCCGGAATGGCCGGCTCCTTACCATGCGCAGCATCTGGATTAGCCGGGGCTCTTCCTGCGGTCGCCCGCCTTCGCGGGAATGACAAATTTTCACTCTCCGTGTCTCTGCGCCGGAGTTTACCCTGAGCGTAGTCGAACGGGTGTGAGAACCGTTGAGTTTACTCCCTTCTCCCTTTTTTTCAAAACGGGCGAAGTGCAGCGGGACTAAAACGGGTACCTTGCCCCGACCCTGGCCTGCTGGCGGGGGAGGCCGTAACGTTCGGTATAGCTGTAATCATGCATATTAGTATTTATAAAATAATTACCCCATTCTACCTTATTCTTTTCACATTTGTAAAATGCAAATTCCAGCATAACATAAAATCCCGGGAAAAGGCGCCTTTCAGCGCCTATCAGGGCCGCGAAACCCGGTACAATCGCTTCATTTTCAGATTCATATACACGTTTTGTTGAGGATCCGGAATCTGTGTTAAGATGTGAGGAGTACTGAGATATATTAATCATAGAGAGAACCATCCCCGCGTAGGTATAAATATTTGTTCTCCCTTTGTCCGGTGATAAAGTGATTCCGAGGAGAAGCGGGACAGCATAAGAATTATATTTAATTTCATATTCATTTTGATCAAAACAGAAGCCATAAGATTGAGGTGTTGATATGTTGCCGTCTGCAATCAGGGTATAATATTCAGCGCCGGTTCTGATTGAAAAGCCGCTTCTGAAAGTATAGCTCGCGAAAAGTCCCGCGCCCGGAATAATTATTTCATCATGGCTGACTGCCGAATCGGGCATAAAGTGCCCTGAACCTGGACTTTCATTATATCCGAAAAAACATCTATCATTTATCGTATTCTCAATCTGCCCCCTGTCAATACTATACGCGCCAAACAGGCCGGCCGAAAACCCGCGCGCGAAACTCTCTGTTGCTGTAGATATCAATGCCGCCGCGATAAATGCCCGGACTATATTTTTCATAATATTCTACTGCTCCCTTCGCCCTGTTTATTTTTACAAACTAAAACGAGTACCTTACCCCGATTCTTACCTGCTGGCGCGGAAGGCCGTAATTTTCGGTATAGCTGTAATCTTCAGAAGAAACAATAGCGTGATTCTCATACTTAGTATAATCACCCCATTCTTTTTTACTCTTTTCACATCTGTAAAATGCAAATTCCATCATAATATAAAATCCTGAAAAAAGTCGCCTTTCAGTACCTATCAGGGCCGCGAAACCCGGTAGAATCGCTTCATTTTCAGATTCATATTCCCATTCATCTGGTGTAGCAGCCGTGTCAATACATGAGTAGTACTGATATATATCAATCATTGAGAGAACTATCCCGCCATAGGCATAAATATTTGTTTTCCCTTTGTCCGGGGATAAAGTGATTCCGAGGAGAAGCGGAACAGCATAAGAATTATATTCAATTTCATATTTATTTGGCTGAGGCTCATCAACATAAACATTTTTTGATATGTTGCCGCCTGAAATCAGGGTATAAAATTCAGCGCCGGTTCTGACTGAAAAGCCGTTTTTAAAAGTATAGCTCGCGAAAAGCCCCGCGCCCGGAATAATGATTGAATCATAGCTGATTGTCGAATCGGTCGGACTGTAATTTCCACTAATATAATACGCGAAAAAACATTTCTTATTTATCGTATCCTCAATAGGCCCTCCGTTAATACTGTAGGCGCCAAACAGGCCGATCGAAAATCCGCTCGCGAAACTCTCTGTTGCTGTAAACATCAATGCTGCCGCGATAAATGCCCGGACTATATTTTTCATAATATTCTACTGCTCTCTTCGTTCTGTTTATTTTTACAAACTAAAACGAGTACCTTAGCCCGATCCTGACCTGCTGGCGCGGGAGGCCGTAACGTTCTGTATAGCTGTAATCGTTCTGATAACTATCATTCTTATAATGAGCGCCCCATTCTTTTTTACTGGTTTCACATCTGTAAAACGCAAATTCCAGCATAACATAACATCTTGAAAAAAGGCGCCTTTCAGCGCCTATCAGGGCCGCGAAACCCGGTACAATCGCTTCATTTTCAGATTTATATTCATATTCTGTTGGGGGTGTGCCAGCAGTATATGAGTAGTACTGAGATATATCAGTCATTGCGAGAACCATTCCGCCATAGGCATAAATATTTGTTCTCCCTTTGTCCGGGGATAAAGCGATTCCGAGGAGAAGCGGGACAGCATAAGAATTATATTCAATTTCATATTTATTGTAATAATAGACAACTGTCGGTATATGAATATCATTTGATATGTTGCCGCCTGAAATCAGGGTGTAAAATTCAGCGCCGGTTCTGATTGAAAAGCCGTTTCTGAAAGTATAGCTCGTGAAAAGTCCCGCGCCCGGAATAATGATTTCATCATAGCTGATTGTCGAATCGGGCATAGCGATAGTAATACCACCATCAGACACTAAAAAATGTCGATTATTTATCGTATCCTCAATAGGCCCTCCGTTAATACTGTACGCGCCAAACAGGCCCACAGAAAATCCGCTCGCGAAACTCTCTGTTGCCGTAAATATTAATGCTGCCGCGATAACCGCCCGGACTATATTTTTCATAAAGAGGTTCCTGCTGTTGATCTTACAATAAACCGGGCGTTATTAGAGTTCCGCGAACCGGCCGGTTCTTTAGTTATCATAATTTCTTTTAGCGGTATGGTCAAGTGTTTTTAGTTAAATATGAGTATCTATATAACCATTAAAATCTGCCGCAGACAGATAGATTTTTTATTCGTCATCTGTCCGTCATCTGTCCGTCATCTGTCCGTCGATCCCCGGCAGGTAAAAAAATAAAAAAAACCGCATTTTTTTTAAGATTTTTTTTCATTATTGCAAACTCGCGCCGTATTACAGTTGAGCAGGAATGCTCAAGGTTGGCCATAAGAACTCTGTTATTATGGCCGGTAAAAACTTTATAATATTTTAAGGAGGCCACAATATGGCAAGAATTAAACTTCCGTCATACCTCAAAGAGGGTAGCGGACGTATGGAGGACGCGGTAATTGTTACGCGCGGCGGGGAATCTTATATGATGCCCTACAAAAAACATGACAGCGGGAACACCCCTGCGCAGCAGGCTGTTCGCGACGCTTTTAAAACCGTTGTCGCTGACTGGAAATACCTTAAAGGTATTATCGGTGAAGCATGGGGCCTGCCCGTAATGGGCACCAATGTTTCAGGTTATAATCATTTTCTCGGTGTAAACGCATCAAGGCGCAGGGCGGGCCTTCCGCTTGTATTGTGCCCGGGCACTGGTGGAGAGGTTCTTATGAATTTTAAAGCGGCTGCGGGTGACGCGCCGGGAGGGATCGTGTGTTCATTTATACCCCCCGGTCAGGGCCGCCATGTCACATTTTTTGTGCGCAGGGTCACAGCGTCCGGCGTAATTGAGCCTGTAACAAGACATGAAGCGGGAGCGGGCTGCGCGTCCCCCTTTGTTATTACAGGGCTTGAACCTGCAACGGCGTACCATGTTCACGCCATTGTCACAGATGCGGTATATGATGAAGCCAATACAGTATCGCGGTCTGTTGCGGCTGAGTGCGTCTCGGGAAGCTGAATTCTATTTTTTCATAATTCTCCCCCGTTAATATGCCCCTTCTCCCCTTTCTGTCTTTAAAGGGGAGAAGGGCCGGGGATGAGGATTTTTTGCCCCAAAAACTTATTGCTTTTTTACAATTATATATTTAATTTGAATATAATTCAAAATGTTATGGAGGGCGTATGTTAAAAAAGAAGAGTATTAAATATTTAATCGCATCCCTTGTTTTTGCTGCGGCTGTAACTGCGGGATATGCCGCTTATGTCGGCCAGGTTGTTTCCACTGTACAGCTCTATGACGTGTATGACAAACCGATGGCTATTCCGCATATAGGCTCCAAGGTTGTGACAATCATGTACACAGACCCGGACGTCAAGGATGTGAATGATCCCCTTTCTGACGCGATCAAGGCAAAGAATTTCCCCGGCGCCAAATACGCGGCTGTGGGTATCGCGAACTGTAAGGTAACATGGATTCCCGACGCGGGCATAAGGGCGGCATCCAAGAAGAAACAGCAGCAATTCAAGGATTCAACTATAATGCTCGACACAAACAAGGCCCTTGCGACAGCCTGGCAGCTTGGCGACTGTAACGGCGCCGGTGTTGTGATTATAGTCGGCAAGGACAAAAAGATAAAGTACATAAACTATGTAAAAAGCCCGGCCGCGAGCAAGGCTGCGATAAACGAGGCTATTCCAATTATCGAGGCTGAAATCAAGAAGTAACAGTCTTTGATAAGCTTCCTGAAAAAGTCCATCGTGGACTTTTTCAGGAAACTGTTAATTATTCCGGTGCTGGCCGCAATATTATTCCGGCTCTAAGGGCTGGGATAACACTGCCCCGGTCTGTTTCATTTTCACCGGAAGTGTCCACCCTTGATATACCATGGCCGCGTTGAGTATCTTTTTTATACTGTCACCCATCCTCTTGAACATCCTTTAATAAAAAACAGTCAGCCTGCGGCTAAAGTCAAAAAAAAGGTGGACAGTTTCGGCGTGTAAAATTTACCTTAAATATACCCGGCCATCCTGTGCCCGCGCTATCCGGGCGGGGGAGTACAATTTTATAAATGGATTCACTTTTAGCGGCGATATCTCCGGATACATCAGGTTCTGCTGTCGCGGGAATATTAATTCGCGGGTAAAAAAGGCGTGACATTCCATAAAGAAAATTCTGTAGACGAATAGCCGGTATAAAAACCGGGCCTTTGAGCCGCTCAGGAGAAATACCATGTTTGCACAACTGCTCCAGCCTGAGATCAGGGAACTTATAGATAACAAAAACTTCGCGGTACTAAAGGACGTATTCAGCAACTGGCCGCCCGCTGACCTTGCCGAACTGCTGTCGGGCCTTGACGACGATGAACAGCCTGTAATCTTCAGACTGCTCCCCCGTGAACTTTCGGCCCAGACCTTTGAACACCTGAACATAGACGCTCAGAAGAACCTTATGGCCAACTTAGGCAGAAAGATGGTGGCCGGCATACTTAACGAAATGTCACCTGACGACAGGACTGCCCTGTTAGAGGAGCTTCCCGGCAAGCTGCTTAATAACATTCTATCCCTTCTCTCGAAAGAGGAGCGCGACATAGCGAGGACCCTGCTCGGCTACCCGGAAAACAGCGTGGGCAGGCTTATGACCCCGGACTACATCGCGGTAAGGGAGAACCTTACGGTGTCGCAGGTAATGGCCCATATACGCAAGGAGGGACACGACAGTGAAACTCTTAACGTTATCTTTGTGGTTGACGACAGCGGACACCTTAAAGCCGAGGTAAAGATAAGACAACTGCTGCTGGCGCACCCCCGTAAAAAAATCAGCAGGATAATGGATGATAATTTTCCCTCGCTCTCCGCTCTGGATGACCAGGAGAGAGCGGTTTTCCTGTTTAAAAAGTACGACGTTTACGCGCTGCCTGTCATTGATTCAGAAGGGGTGCTCCTCGGCATTGTGACCGTGGATGACGTGCTTGACGTCGCAGAGGAGGAGGTTACCGAGGACATCCATAAGATGGGGGGTATGGTAGCCCTTGAGGACCCGTATATGCAGGCGCCTGTTCTGCAGCTTACACGGAAGAGGGCGGGCTGGCTTGTGGTACTCTTTCTTGGCGAGCTCCTTACTGCCTCTGCCATGAGTTATTTTGAGGAGGAGATTGCCCGCGCAGTGGTGCTTATGATTTTTCTGCCTCTGATAATTTCAAGCGGCGGCAACTCCGGTTCACAGGCAAGCACCCTGGTAATCAGGAGTATGGCCATAGGCGAGATAAGCCTGCGCGACTGGGGGCGTGTCCTGTACAGGGAGGTTGTCTCTGGCCTTATGCTGGGAATGATACTGGGCGCGGTAGGTTTTATGCGGGTCGCTTTCTGGCATAAGATCTTCGGAGTTTACGGAGAGCACTGGTTTGCCGTTGGCGTGACACTGGCCATTACCCTGGTGGGGGTTGTTATGTGGGGAACAATTATCGGCGCCATGCTCCCATTTATACTTAAAAGATTCAGGCTTGACCCGGCAACCTCATCGGCTCCCTTTGTTGCCACAATAGTGGATGTAACAGGACT
>Ga0255347_1001330_pt1 | contig 40687 bp, 32 predicted proteins | sample wastewater_treat_2_FD_192479 | JGI IMG/M metagenome (GOLD analysis project Ga0255347, IMG submission 192479) | Wastewater microbial communities from Lulu Island WWTP, Vancouver, Canada - plant24 | ecosystem: Engineered > WWTP > Wastewater > Unclassified | place: Canada: Vancouver, British... | reverse complement strand
CTCGCCGAGCCGTCCGCGGCGGTTTCGGCGAAACCGCCCTACCGGAAGGGAAAACACTCAAGGAAGAAAACTCCTGGTCTGAGACACCTTCAAAAATCATCCGCGCAGCGGGCCATTCTTAATCATGTCAATCTTGTCAATCATGTCCAACTGAACCCTGTCTCCTGAATCCTAGGCGCGGTGCAACGAAGTAAAACCGCACTTCACGTTACTGAACAGTTCAGAAGGTTATTGGCTTTGCACAGTCTGCTGTGTTAAAATAATTGCCACTTTTTTACAGATTCTGGCCGTATGTTTTACAACAGGCCTGTGGTTCATGAAATTAATCGGTTTCAATAATTATCTGGCGGTTCTGGAAGCGACAAGAAAACCATGGCACGACAAGTACTATGCTTTATATTCCAGTGTGCTGGGAGGGATCACGCTTGATCCTGTATTGATGCAGGTGCCTATAGACGATCACCTCGTGCATCGCGGCGACGGGGTTTTCGACACTTTCAAGTGCGTCGGCAGGGCCGCCTACAATCTTGACGCGCACCTGCGCCGCCTGATGCGCTCTGCGGAATCGATCGGGCTGACTTGGGCAGCGGGCATTGGTGATATCCGGCGGTTGACCATAGCGACTCTGACACAGGCGGACAAAGAGCATTGCACCGGGCGCGTGATGCTGGCGCGCGGCCCCGGCAGTTTCGGGGTGAGCCCTTACGAGTCGCCGACTCCGGCTTTGTATATCGTGGTGTATGCGGCAGGAGCGCCTTTCATGGAGGCGCACCCCGGCGGCGCGCGCGTGCGGCGCAGTTTGGTGCCGGCCAAGCCCGCGCGCTTCGCCACAGTCAAGAACTGCAACTACCTGCCGAATGTAATGATGAAACGCGAGGCCGTGGATTGGGGCGTGGATTTTGTGGTGGGGTTTGACGATAGCGGCGTGATGACCGAGGGCGCCACCGAGAATTTTGGAATAGTCACAGATGCAGGCGAGCTGCTTTTTCCGCGCATGGATACGGTGTTGGAAGGTACGACCATGATGCGCGTGGTGCAACTGGCGCGGCAGTTGGTCGAGAGCGGCGTTTTGACGGCAGTCGGTTTTCGCGACATAACGGAGGACGATGTGTGCGCAGCCCAAGAGATGCTTGTGGTGGGCACTACCATCAACGTGGCTTCAGTCTGTGAATTTGAGGGCGCTCGGGTAGGCGGCGGGAAGCCGGGCGTTGTCGGCGAAATGCTGGGAAAACTGTTGTGGGAAGATATAGCTTCCAATCCCGAGTTGCGTTTCGGGTATTGACGGCGGTACTGGTATGGCGATATTTGAAGAGGTTATTTCTAAGAGCTTAGTGCGGTTGGGGCTGACAGACCCGGACGGCGAACAAGTGCTAAAAGATTTGATCGACGCGGCGGTAGATGAGGGCATGTTGCCGGAGCGGCACCGGGACGAGGCGGTGCAAGTCGTGCTTAAAAGAGAGCGCAGTGCCTCCACGGCGTTGCCGGACGGCATCGCCCTGCCGCATGGCCGCACCGAGTGTGTCGATGAACTCGTGTGCATGATCGGTGTGCATCCCCAAGGTGTCGCTTTCGGTGCGCCAGACGGCAAGCCTACACATATTTTCGTGTTGTTGTTGGTGCCGGTCAAGATCGGCAGCGGCCATATACATTTTCTTGCAAACCTGAGCCAGCGGCTGATGGAGCGCGCGGTGTGCGAAAGCATACTCGCGGCGACCACCCGTGAAGCTGTGCTACAGGCTGTTTTATGTTGTCCAGTTGATGGAGAAAACAGATGAGTCTGTTGATATTACAGGGGTCAGAGGCGTTTTCAGGGTTCCGGCTTGATGCTCTTAAGGAAAGGATCAAACCATTTCTGGCAGATGCGCAAAATGTCGATGTCGAGGCGCGTTTTGTGTATTTCCTTGATTTGAACACTGAACCTGAAGCGGGCGAAATCGAGAAGATCTGTACCTTGCTGGGCGCCTCCGGGGAGGCGCGTGAGCAAGGCGGATTCTTTGTGATGCCGCGCAAAGGCACGATCTCGCCTTGGTCATCCAGAGCGACAGATCTCTTCCGCAACTGCGGCCTTGAAAACGTGTCGCGTGTCGAGCGTGGACGCTGCTATAAAATTTCGGCCGACGGTGCCGAGCTGGACCTCAAGGTGTTGCGTCCGGCATTGGGGCTGTTGCATGACCGTATGATTGAGGGCGTTTATCTTGAAGTGGACGATATGTTTGGGCAACTGCCGCCCGCGCCGGGGCGTGTTTTTGATGTGCTCGGTAAAGGGCGTGAGGCGCTGGATGCCGCCAACCGCGAGATGGGACTGGCGCTGAGCGATGACGAGATCTGCTATCTGTGCGACAGCTATACCAAAGCTGGCCGCAACCCGACCGACACCGAGTTGGTGATGTTCGGACAGGTCAACTCTGAGCACTGCCGGCACAAGATTTTCAATGCCGAATGGGTTATTGATGGAGAGCCGAAGGATCGATCGCTTTTCCAGATGATTAAGAACACGCACGCCTGCCACCCTGATGGCACGCTGGTGGCCTACAAGGATAACTCCGGCGTGATGGAGGGCTTCCCGGCTGTCGGCTTTGAGGTGGACCCTGCCACGAGCGCTTATCGCTTTGAAGAGGATCAGATCGACATCCTCATGAAGGTCGAGACGCATAACCATCCGACCGCGATCTCGCCCTTCCCCGGTGCCGCCACCGGCGTGGGCGGCGAGATCCGCGATGAGGCCGCGACCGGCACCGGTGGCCGCAGCAAGGCCGGCCTCTCGGGGTTCATGGTCTCCAACCTGCGCGTGCCGGGCTTTGAAATGCCGTGGGAAAAATCGTTCCCGCGCTTGCCCGCTCGCCTCGCTACGCCGCTCGATATCGTGCTGGAAGGGTCGGTCGGCGGCGCGTCGTTCGGTAATGAGTTCGGGCGTCCTCAACTGTGCGGCTTTTTCCGGACTTATGAGGAGATGGTGGCGGGCCATTATTACGGCTATCACAAGCCGATCATGCTGGCGGGCGGCGTGGGCAACATCCGCCGCAGTCAGGTCTACAAGAAGGCGGTGCCGCCGGGCTCATTGATTGTGCAGTTGGGCGGCCCCGCGATGCGTATCGGTCTCGGCGGCGGCGCGGCCTCTTCCATGGGCACCAGCAGCAACGGCGAGGCGCTGGATTTCGATTCGGTGCAGCGCGCCAATGCCGAGATCGAGCGCCGCTGCCAAGAGGTCATCGAGGCCTGCGTGGCACTCGGTGAAGACAATCCCATTCTCAGCATCCACGATGTCGGCGCGGGCGGCCTTTCCAACGCCTGTCCGGAACTGATCGAAAAGACCGGCGCGACCTTTGACCTGCGCGCCGTGCCCAATGCGGATCACTCTCTGAGCCCGATGGAAATCTGGTGCTGTGAAGCGCAGGAGCGGTATGTGCTGGCGATCGCGCCCGAAAACCGTGCTCTCCTTGAGCGTCTGTGCGAGCGCGAGCGCTGTCCTGTGGCCTTCATCGGCGTTGCGCGTGATGACCAGCGTCTGGTGCTTGAGGACAGCCATTTCAACGACCGCCCGATCGACATGGACATCCGCGTGTTGCTCGGCAAGCCGCCTCGCATGGTGCGCGAGGTCACGCGCGAAACGGGAAAACTGGAACCGCTGGTGCTCGATAACATGACGCCGATGGCGGCGCTCGAGCGCGTGCTGCAAGCGCCGGTCGTGGCTGACAAGACGTTTCTGGTTACGGGTACCGATCGTACCGTCTCCGGGTTGATTCACCGCGATCAGATGGTCGGGCGTTACCAGTTGCCGGTCGCTGACAACGCGGTGACGGTCACCGGTTATCATGCCACGACCGGTGAGGCGATGGCGCTCGGCGAGCGCGCGCCCGTTGCGCTGGTTGACGCGCCCGCTTCGGGACGCATGGCCGTGGCCGAGGCGATTACCAACATCGCCGGTGTCAATATCGGTCCGATCCACGCCATCAAGCTCTCGGCCAATTGGATGGCCGCATGTGGCGAGGCGGGCGAGGATGCCAAGCTTTTCGATACGGTCGCATCGGTCGGCATGACATTCTGCCCGCAGCTCGGCGTGTCGATCCCTGTCGGCAAAGATTCGCTCTCGATGCGCACGGTGTGGCAGGATGAAAAGGGTGCGTCGCATCGTCAGCTCGCGCCGCTGAGTTTGATTGTCAGTGCCTTCGCGTCGGTGCAGGATGTGCGCAAAACCCTGACGCCCGATCTCAAGCCCGGCGCCAGCGAACTGCTGCTGATCGATCTCGGGCGCGGACGCAATCGGCTGGGTGCCAGCGTGTTGGCGCAGGTTTACAATCAGGTCGGCAATGAAGCGGCGGACGCGGATGATCCCGCGTTGCTGCGGCGTTTCTTCGATGCGATGCAGACATTGGTGGCCGAAGGGGCGTTGCTGGCCTATCACGACCGTTCTGACGGCGGGGTTGTCGTGACGCTGGCCGAAATGGCGATGGCGGGCGGTCGCGGCGTGGAGATTAATCTGCCGGGGCGGGAGCCGCTGGCCGCGCTGTTCAGTGAAGAGCTGGGCGCGGTGCTGCAAGTGGCCGAGGGTGCGCAGGAGCGGGTCATGGCGGTGCTGGCCGGGCAAGGGCTTGCCGATGCCGAGGTCTGTGTGCGCATCGGACGTCCGACCGACGACCGGCGTTTTCATATTACGGTGGGCGGACAGACAGCAGTTGAGACGGATCTCACTTGGCTGCGGCGTACTTGGTCGGCGCTGACCTGCCGTATGCAGGCGTTGCGCGACAATCCGGAGTGCGCTTGGCAAGAGTACGACAACGCGTTGGACGAGGATTATCCGGGCATGTCGTTCAAGCTCACCTATGACCCCGAGGTGCCTGCAGTCCAAGAATTGCGGCAAAGGCCGCAGGTGGCGGTGTTGCGCGAGCAGGGAACCAACGGGCACGTCGAAATGGCAGCCGCGTTCGTGTTGGCCGGTTTCGAGGCGGTTGATGTGCATACGACCGACCTGCTGGAAGGCCGTGTTGATCTTGCTGGCTTCAATGGCTTGGTGGCATGCGGTGGTTTTTCATTCGGCGATGTTTTGGGCGCCGGTTCAGGCTGGGCGCGCAGCATCCTCTACAATGTCCGGCTGACCGAGATATTCAAGCGCTTTTTCGAGCGGCCTGATACGATCACGCTGGGTGTTGGCAACGGTTGCCAGATGTTGTCGCAACTTAAGGCGATCATTCCGGGCGCCGAGCATTGGCCGGTTTTCCGGCGCAACGTGTCGGAACAGTTCGAGGCGCGCTACTCGATCGTCGAGGTCATGAAGTCGCCCTCTGTGTTGCTAAAGGGCATGGTGGGGTCGCGTCTGCCGATCGCGGCGGCGCATGGTGAGGGCTTGGCCGTCTTCGCATCGCCGGAAGATGAAGCAAAGGCGATTGCATCGTTGCGCTACGTTGACGGCTGCGGCCAGCCGACCGAGCGCTATCCGTGGAATCCGAACGGTTCGGCGGGCGGTCTGACCGGGTTCACTTCGCGGGATGGCAGGGTGACGATCATGATGCCGCACCCCGAGCGCGGTTTCAGGGCGGTGCAGTTGTCATACCGTCCATCGGACATGTTCACGGGCGAGGCCGGCCCTTGGATGCGCTTTTTCAAAAACGCGTATGATTTCGCGGCAGGCAAGCACGCCGCGCTATGCGCGGAGTCAGGAGTAAGGAGTCAGGAATTAGGAGTAAGGAGTTAGGAATCAGGAGTTTTTGGGAGGGGCGGGAAGAACGTTCAACCTAAAAAGAGTAGTTGATTTCGATACCGATGCTCTGCGGGTCTAGCGAACGGATTTGGAGTGCGGCGGCAAGCGGTATCCCGCGCGACGCCGCTTTGCGCGGACAGGCCGGAAAGCGGTGCCGCGGCCCGCGCACAGCGCGGCTCTTGTCACCGCACTCCAAATTGCGTTTCACACCAAACAGGTGCGGCGGGGAACGCGACGAAAGCCAATGGATACGGGCAGTTGCGCGAAAACCGTGTACTCAACTGCCGATTATAGGTTCAACGCTCAAGAGTGGAAACGGGAGGGGCAAGCGTCTGCTTGCCCAAGGACGAGCAGACGCTCGTCCCTCCCAGAGACGGGAATGGTGCTCAACTTTCAATGCTCAAGTTGTCGGTAGGGACGGCTCGCCGAGCCGTCCGCGGCGGTTTCGGCGAAACCGCCCTACCGGTTGTAACACGGTTTTGGTATGACAAAATGGCCAAGTTATAGGCAAGGAATCAGGAATCAGGAATTTTTTGGAAAAACGGGAAGAACACTAGCTAATAGAGAAGAGTCAAGATGGCGAAAAACATTGTTGAGAAGATTTTGGCAGCGCATCTGGTTGAGGGCGAACTCACGCCCGGTAACGAGATCGCGATCCGCATTGACCAGACCTTGACCCAGGATGCCACGGGCACCATGGCTTATCTGCAGTTCGAGAGCATGGGGCTTGAGCGGGTCAAGGTTGATCTGGCTGTCAGTTATGTTGACCACAACACCATTCAGGTCGGGTTCGAGAACGCTGATGACCACGCTTATCTGAAGAGTGTGGCCAAGCGCTACGGCGTTATTTTCTCCCGTCCCGGCAACGGCATCTGCCATCAGTTGCATTTGGAGCGTTTCGGTAAGCCCGGAGCGACTTTGCTGGGCAGCGACTCGCATACGCCCACGGGCGGCGGCATTGGCATGGTGGCGATCGGTGCGGGTGGGATCGATGTGGCGGTGGCTATGGGCGGAGGCGCTTTCCACTTAGTTTGCCCGAGGGTCACGCTGGTGCGTCTGAACGGCAGACTGCCGGCCGGGGTTTCGGCCAAAGACGTAATACTCAAAGTGCTTTCGATCTACGGCACCAAAGGGAATGTCGGGCGTGTTTTGGAGTATGGCGGTGAAGGTTTGGCCGGACTGGGCGTGCCCGCGCGCGCCACGATCACCAACATGGGCGCCGAGCTTGGAGTCACGACATCGGTTTTCCCGAGTGATGCGATCACCCGTGCTTTCCTGCGCGCGCAAGGGCGCGAGTCGGATTGGAGCGAGCTGTCCGCTGATGCCGGGGCGGCGTATGAGGATGTGCTGGAGATCGATTTAGGGGCGCTGGAGCCGCTGGCAGCCTGTCCGCACTCGCCGGGGAACATCAAGACAGTCGCGGAACTGGCTGGTAAGAAAGTCCAGCAGGTGTTGATAGGCTCCTGCACAAACTCGTCCTACCGCGACCTTAAGACGGTGGCGCTGATGTTGCGCGGTAAAAAAATACATCCGGATGTCGAGGTGGGGGTTGCGCCCGGTTCGCGCCAAGTGGTGAAGATGCTGGCGAAAGAGGGGCTGCTGGCGGACTTGGTTGCTGCCGGGGTCAGGATTCTGGAGAACGCTTGCGGCTTCTGCATCGGCAACCACATGTCGCCGGGCACTGACGCGGTGAGCCTGCGCACCAGCAACCGTAATTTCGAGGGCCGTTCCGGTACCTTGTCGGCGGGGATTTATCTGGTGAGCCCGGAAACTGCGGCGGCCGCAGCTTTGTCCGGCTGTTTCGTTGATCCGCGTGGGTATGCTCTTGCCGAAGCTGTTGCCGAGCCTGAGCATTTCGATATCGATGACAGCATGTTTCTCTTTACGGAGACCGCTGGCAAAGGTGTTGCAGGGACAAAGATCGAGCGCGGCCCGAATATTGGCGAGGCCCCGGCGGGCCAGCCGTTGCCGCAGGCGCTTGACGGGGTGGCGGCGATCAAAGTCGGCGACAAGATCACCACCGACCACATTATGCCTGCTGGTGCGCGTTTGAAATACCGCTCCAACGTTCCGCAGTACGCTAAGTATGTGTTTGAGAATATTGACGCCGGGTTTTATGAGGCAGCCGTAGCCAACCGCGACAAAGGGCTGCACAATGTGATTGTGGCTGGCGAGAGCTATGGCCAAGGGTCAAGCCGTGAACATGCCGCGATGTGCCCGATGTATCTAGGGGTCAAGGCGCTGATAGCCAAGAGCATCGAACGCATACATTTGGCGAACCTGATTAATTTTGGTATCATTCCCTTTATTTTCGATGACCCGTCCGACTACGACAAGATCGCCCAAGGTGACCGCCTGTTGATCAATGATTGCCGCAAGGCTGTTGAAGGCGACGGTCGGGCCGTTGTCGAGAATGTGACACAGGGGTGTTCTGTCAATGTGACTGTGCGTTTGTCTGCGCGTCAAAAGAGACTGCTCTTGGGCGGCGGGCTTTTGTCTGCCGTGGCTTCTGGTCATGCGTGAGGCACGGATAAATTACGTTGACCTTTCGGACAAGCAAAAGGTACTATAATTAAATCATGAGCGATAACAAAGAGGTGAAACCTGCAGAGCAGGACAACGGTGAAATTGTGCTGGATCTGAATTTTGCCCCTAGCTGGGCGCGGAGTTCACCTGAAGCGCATATCAAACGTTTACAAAACGAACGTTATGATGATGACTTCGCAGACCAGCGTTCGCACCGGAACGAGCCCCGCGACAGATACGAGCGTCGTCCGAAGAGGCGTGACTTTGCCGATGCCCCGCGCCGCTCTTTCGACCGTAAGTCGCAGCGCCGCGGTGGCGAACGTTCCAGGGACGCGGAGATGCGGCGTCCTGATTCGCGTGGTGCTTTTGCTGACCTGAAAGCGGACACGCCGGCGCCGACACCGGCGCCGCAGCATGGCGGCGAGCGCCGTCGCAGGCAGGGAGAGTATCGTCCTGCCAGGCAGGAGGTGCCGCAACTGCCGCTGGAAATCCGTGTCCTGCCCGAGCAGAAAGCTTTGGGGGCGGTTATCAGGCGCATACAGACTTCACACCGCGCGTTTCCGTTGCGCGATATCGCATGGCTCTTTCTGGATAACCCGGCCTCGTGCTTGATACGCATCGAGGCTGCCAAGGATCAGCAGTTGCCGCTGTTCCAATGCAAGGTGTGCGGAATGCCCGCGCTTAGCGAAGAGGATGTTCGGGCGCACCTGATGAGCCGCCACATGGAGGACTATTTCGATGTCGAGGAGGTTGATTGCGAGCCGCCGACCGGATCGTTCGTGTGTGTGGCCAAATGCGGTTTGAGCGGGGTTTTGTTGGGGCCGCCGAACCATCACGCCTTTAACACCAAGGTCAATGAGATGTTGCGGACGCGCTATGCGGGCATGAGCGAGGAGAATTACCGTGCGCGCATAGAGTCGATCCGAGATCCCGAGGTGATCGAGCAGTGGCGTCAGCAGTGTACCAAGAAGTTAATATATAGGCGCAAGGGTGTTGCGGAGCCGGTTGCGCTCGACGAACCGCCTGCGGCGGCAGATGGTGAAGCGCCGGAAGGGGCGGCGGCGCAGGGTGAAGTGGTCGAGGAAGAGGCACCGCCGAGACCGCCGCCCATGGAGCGCGATATCGCCGAACTGGTTTTCACGCGAGAGATTGTTCCGGCGCAAATCGCCAGTGTGCGCCACATGGTCTGTACGGCGGCTGTGGCAATACAGACGCCTAGCCGGCCATTGTATTTCGCCCTGAAAGATATGCTGCAACGCGAACGGCGTTTTCCAGCTTCGCTGTTTTTTGCTTTGCGCGGCGCTTTCCGGCACCGCAAGCTGCACTTGTTCCGTGTCAACGACGCGCGCGGACCAGATTTTGTGATGCTGCGACAGGCGGTTGTGTTGGACCCCGCCCATACGGTGCAGACCTTACGCGAAATTTTGACTTATATCGCAGAGAATCCCGCTTGCACCAAAACTGAAATGGTCAAAGCATTGGCCGATGGTGACGAGGAAAAAATCAAAGAAGTGCTGGTGCAGTTGGCGTGGCTGGTAGAGAAAGGCCATGTCATCGAATATTACAACGAGGTTCTGAGCGTGCCTCAGGAGTATCCGGTCTTCCGGTTGTTGCCGGGCGAGAAGCAGTCAGGCGGCAGGAAAGGGGAAGCTCCGGCGCATCGCGCTAAAAAACCGGCAGCGTCTGATGCCGCTGAGAAGCCGTCGTCAGACGCGCAGGCTCCAGCCGCTGCTGAGGGTGATGCCGTAGCCACTGCTGAAAGCGATACCACAGTTACTGCGGAGGATGATGTCCCGGCCGCTACCGAGGATGATGCTTCAGCAGTTGCCAAGGATGATGCGCCAGCCGCCGCTGACGCCGCCGACGGCGAGACTAAAGCCGTCGCAGAGAATGATACCTCAGCCGTTGCCGCCGCCGAGAGTGATGATACCGTATCTGCTGACACCGCTGAGGGCGATGCCTCAGCCGCTGTCGAGGATGATGCCTCATCCGTTACGGATCAGGACACGCCGCCCGTCGACTGACAAGCGCCCTTCCGAAAGCAGCCGCAGGGCTTCAGGGTAAGCCTCGTGCTCCTGTTCCTGTATGCGGGCGTGGAGCGTCTCAGGAGTGTCCTCCTCCAGCACAGGGACGCTCCTTTGCACGATGATCGGTCCGGTGTCGGTGCCGGCGTCAACGAAATGCACGGTGCATCCTGCTACCTTGGTGCCATAATCCAATGCCTGTTGCCAAGCCTGCAGTCCGGGGAAGGCCGGGAGCAGCGCGGGGTGGATATTGAGCACCCGCATCGGGAAAGCGTTCAGCAGGCCGGGTTTGACGATCCGCATGAAACCTGCCAGTATGACCGTGTCGGCGCCTGCCTCACGCAGCATGGCGATGCAGCGCTGTTCCGCATCCCCGTCCAGTTTCGTCTTGAACGGCGCGCAGTCAAGCCACGCGTGAGGGATGTTGTTGCGTCGTGCGCGTTCCAGAATGCCCGCGTCCGCCACGTCTGAGAGCACTAGCTTCATTTCGGCGTTAAGTTTTCCGGCACGGATGGCGTCCAGCACTGATTGCATGTTCGAGCCTGAGCCAGAGCCGAGGACGGCGAGCTTGAGTGTTGTCGCAGATGTGTTCATGTCGAAAAGATTAGTAAACAGTGGGGCGTCGGACAAACAAAAAAAGGCCGCCTGGCTGGAGCCTGGCGGCCATCACTCAAATAAGGGCGCTTATTTCTTAAGTGCGCCGTCGAGTTTCTTCTGGACATCGCCAGCGGCCTTGTCGGCATCCTTGGCGGCCTTATCGGCCTGCTTCTCGCCGGATTCGACCAGAGCGTCAAGTTTGCTGCCGGGGGTCTCTTCTTTTTTGCATCCGGTGACCGTGAATGTCGCGGCGGCCAGAATCAACACGATGAACAACGATTTCATGAATCTCTCCACTAGTAATAATAGCTTTTGATAAAGCTATACGCGCATCCGAAAAGATGTGCAACGCGCATATTATAACAAAACCGTTAAGTTTTCTGCAATGCCCTCCAAGTTACAGTTTTGTAACCATGGGAAGGAAATAATAGAGGAGACCTTATGTTAACCACGTTGCGCAAATTGTGCTTGCGTAACACAGTGAAAGGCGCTTTCAATTCCTTTATGCAAAATGTTGCTTCAAGGCAACAGGAAATGAAAGCGCCATGGAAAGAGAGAGTAATGATGTTCGGTTTGACGGTCAAGCGTTTTATCTGGGGCTCGATGTGCGTCATAAGAGCAGGAAGGTGACGATCAGGACGATGGGCATTGAAGTTAAGACAATGGTGATGCCTCCGGATCCGCTGAAGCTGTATGAGTATATGAAGCGGAACTATCCGGGGGGGGCGTTATTTTTCTGTCTACGAGGCTGGTTTCAGCGGTTTCTGGGCCCACCGCCGACTCGTGGAACTCGGCATCGCCAACATCGTGGCGCATGCCGCTGACGTGCCGACCTCGGACAAGGAGCGCCGCCAGAAGGAAGACACGCGTGATTCCCGTAAGCTCTCGCGCTGCCTGGAAAGCGGGGCGCTGGAGCCGGTCCACGTCCCTGATCCCCACATCGAGCAGCCGCGCTCTTTGTGCCGCCTCCAGGAACGCAGCCGCTCGCACCTCACGCGGCTACAGTTATATGGAACCGGTGTGTTTCCGGTCTATCGCATAGAATGGTAGTGGGGTAGTGTATTCGATGAAAAAGTGGGCGGTTCAGTTTGTGCAAGCGGTTTATAGTGTGTTATAATTACGTTGTTTTCTCGGAGAGGCCAGATGGACAATGTGACAAAACAATAAATAGGAGATGATAATGAACAGAAGAGAATTTATCATTAACGGCGGCAGCGCGTTCGCGATTGCATCTGCTGGAACATTGTTTGGTGCGGCGACGCCTTCAAAGAAGATGCGGCTGTGTGTTGTCGGTTGTGCGCGGACAAAGGATCACGGAAATGGTTTTGTTGTTGACCCGAAGGGCGCGCGCGGGCGGGGCTTTCAGGTGATGAGCCGCTTCGCGGAGTTGAAGAACTGTGAAGTCACCGTACTTTGTGACGTCGATGCGACGGCGCTGGACGATGCGGCATCTGTTGTCAAAGAGATGACTGGGCGCATGCCAGCCAAGGTCAAGGATTTCCGAGAGGCTGTCCGCCGCGACGATGTCGACGCAGTCCTTGTGGCGACACCGGATCATTCGCACTGCTATATCGGCATCGAGGCAATGAAGGCGGGGAAGGCGCTATACCTCGAGAAGCCGATCGGCATCGCGGCGGGCGAGGCAGAGATTCTCGCCGCAGTTCAGCGCAAGACGGGCCGGGTTTTCCAACTCGGGACGCAGCGCCGCAGTTCGCATGCAACGAAACAGGCGGTCGATTTCATCCGTTCCGGACAGATCGGTCAGCCGCATTGGGCAAAGGCCTGGTGCCTTTCGGACCGCCCGGCGATCCGCAATGTGAAGCCAGCCGCTGTCCCTGCTTGGATGGGCGCCGATGGTTGGGACCTCTGGCAGTGCTGTGCGCCGCGCCGCGCTTACCGCTCGAATATTGTCCACTACAACTGGCGTTTCTTCAAAGGCTACGGCACGGGCGACCTGCCGAACAACGGACTTCACTTTGTCGACATTGCGCGCTGGGCGCTCGGCGCGGAGTGGCCGGAACGTGTCTACGCGGGTGGCGGCAAGTTCTTCTACGAAGGTGAGGACTTTGAGTGGGAAGATACGCACATGTTATCCGTCCAGTTCCCCGGTAAGAAATTTATGACCTGGGAAGGGTGTTCCCATGCTGGGGCGATGCCGTTTATGGGGAAGTGGACAGGGTGTCTCGTCTACTGTGACGACGGGCTCGCGTTTTTCGGTCCGATGGGTGAGTCGGCGATCTATGACCGCAAGGGGAAGAAAGTCATCAAGGAGTGGGCTGCTGCGGACACTGGCGACCAGGAAGGGGATATCCGCCTCTCCGATCCGATCCGCGCGTGCGACATCTGGCACGTGCAGCGCTTCACGGACTGCGTGCTCACGGGCGACGTCAATACGGCTCAGCCGATCGACAACTCCCTCAAGTCGAACTTGCTAACGGAGCTCGGCAACGTCTCTCTGCAGATCGGTGATGCCGTGCATATCGATTCGGCGACGGGCAGGCTGAAGGATCCAAACGGCCCCGCATCGAAGTTCTGGATGCCGCAGTACGAGCCGGGTTGGGAGCTGAAGGCATAATCAACCGGCTTTCGTTTTCGGTGGCGGGAGCAGCCGCAAAGTCCGCCAGCTTGCACTAGACCTAGGTGTAAAACAGTGTCAGAATATGGTCTGACATTCTATGCCGAGTAATGCAGGCGGGGCGAAGAGAAAGGATGGCGGCATGTTGAGTGCTGATTGCGGTTTGATCAGAGTGTGCCAGTTAAAGGTGCGCCAGGGTGATGTGGCGGCTAACGCCGATGCGGTGATACGCGCGATCGAGGCGGCGCGTGTCAGCCGCAAACGTATGGTCATCTTTCCTGAACTGGCGCTGACCGGCGTGATGGAGGCTGCGGAATGGCGGCGGGAGTCGTTCATGCGCGACTGCGAGGCTGCCCTGCAGCGTGTAGCTGCCGCGAGCGCAGGCATGGCGGTGGTGCTGGGGGCTGCGGTGCGTTATCGCGGACGGGTTGTCAATGCGGCGGTGGCGTTTGAAGACGGTCGGCAGCTCGTGCCGGAAGGGGCGCCGTTGCCGTTCGTGCCGAAAAGGGTTGCTGATGTCAACCGCTTTGACCGCCATTGCGGTTTTTTGTGCGCTGGGGCGGTGGCCGGGATGGAGGGGGTTCCTTTAGAAACTTTAGCCGCGCCGTTTGTTTTCAGCGGCTTGCGGGTGGGGGTGTGGCTGGGGCGCGGCGATCCGGAGGCCGCACGTTTTCTGGCCCTGCGCGGCGCGCAGTTGTTGGTCAAGCTCGACACTGTGCCTTATGTGCGGAATGTTGACGAGCCTGGTGATGGTGCGGACGTAGCCGCTGAGTTCGGTGTGCCGGTGGCTTATTGCGGCGCGGCAGGGGTTGTCGATGCCGGCAAAGCACTTTTTGTGCTGAGCGGCGGCAGCGCCCTGAATGTGCCAGATGGGGGGTGGCAAGCGCCGCGTTTTGTTGAGGCGGTTGTGGAAGTAGGGGGCGGCGGAAAGGCGGCGGATACATCGGCGGGACGGCATGACGCGGCGGATGTAACAATACAGGCGATCGAGTGCGCCTGCCGCGCACAGATGGATCGACTTAGATTGGAGCGTGTGGTGGTGGGCGCCTCGGGCGGCATCGACTCGGCGCTGATCGCCGCAATTTACAGCAGGGTGGTTGGGCCGGAACGGCTTTTGCTGGTGAATATGCCCAGCCGCCACAATTCAAAAATCACGGTGGATCTGGCCAGAAAATTGGCTGAAAATTTAGGCTGTTATTACACCGAGATAGCGATTGATGAGAGTGTGCGGAATACACTCGCGCAGATTCAGGGGGCGGTTTGTCGACGCCAAGGTACGGGACTTGAGAGCTTCAAGCTCGATTTGACGGATGCGGCAATCGAAAATGTGCAGGCGCGCGACCGTTCCGGGCGGGTGCTGGCTGCGGTCAGCAGCGCTTTCAACGGGGTTTTTACGTGCAACTCTAACAAGTCTGAATGCACCATCGGTTATGGTACCATGTACGGTGATATGGCGGGGTTCTTGGCAGCGCTTGGCGATTTATGGAAAACTGAGGTGTGGGAGCTGGCGCGTTGCTACAATTGCGAGATCTTCGGCCGGGAAGTTATTCCGCAAGGCTCGATCGACATTGTGCCTTCCGCAGAACTGAGCTGGGAGCAGAACGTTGAGGAGGGCAAGGGTGATCCGCTTGTCTATGCTTGGCATGACCGCTTGTTCGCCGCATGGACTGAAAAGACACCGCAGGCCGCGCCTGAGGATCTTTTGGAATGGTATTCAGCGGGGACCGTCGAGTCCGAGACCGGATATGACGGCGACATCCGCACGCTTTATCCGTCCGGACGGATGTTCTGTGAAGACCTCGAAAAAATGTGGGTGCTGTATAATGGTCTGGCCCGCGCCAAGCGTCTACAGGCGCCGCCGGTTCTCTCGCTCAAGAACCGCACCTTTGGCTTCGATCTTGGCGGGGCGCAGTTGCCGGTCTGTTTTTCGCCGCGATACGAAGCGGCGAAAAAGACGGTTATTGGTCAGCCTTAGCCTCAGCCGGTTTTTCGGCTTTAGGCTCTTTGCCCTGTCCTTGTCCGGGGCCTTTTCCCTGACCTTGGCCTTGGCCTTTTTCAGCGTTCCTCCTAGCCCGGGCGCGCTCCCGCCCCATTTCGCGCATGCGGGCGCGGAAGGCTTCGGGGTCTTTTTCGCGAAGCTCCACTAACTCCTTATGGAGGGCTTCGTCCTTCTCTTTAATCCGTTCCATACGTCTTTCCTCCATGGCTTTTCGCTGTTCCGGCGTCATGGGGCCGCGGATAGGACGTTCCCTTTTGATTTGACCGGGTTTCCCGGCCTCTGCCGCCGGAGCGTTTTTCCAGCCCATTTTTTCGCGCATGCGGGCATGGAAAGCTTTGGGGTCTTTTTCACGAAGTTCCACCAGCTCCTTGTGGAGGGCTGCGTCCTCCTCCTTGATCCGCTCCAGGCGTTTATCCATCATGGCTTTCCTTCTTTCCATCATGGCTTTTCGCTGTTCCGGCGTCATAGGGCCGCGGCCTGGACGCTCTCTTTTGATTTGATCGGGTTTCCCGGCCTCTGCCGCCGGAGCATTTTCTTGAGCCAGACCGCCAAGGGTCATAGCTGTGATCATTGCGCATACCAACAGGATGGGTCTTTTCATGTTTATCTCCTTTATCAGCCGTTAGTTCGGCTATGGTTCATATAAACGGTTGCTGTTTGAAAATATTGCCGCCATGCAAAACTCCATAAAGACACGTCATGGTTATGATTTTCAGGTAAGCCAGCCGTCCGGGGTTCTGGGCGGAAACGGGGTGGTAACTGGAACGTTAAACTTTAAGACAGGATTACAAGATTAACAGGATTTCTGATCGAAGTTAGAGGTAAAAAGTCTGGAGCCTTGGTAGGGACGGCTCGCCGAGCCGTCCGCGGCGGTTTCGGCGAAACCGCCCTACCGGTTGTAACACGGTTTTGATGTGATAAAATGTCCAAAGTATTCATTGCCGCGACATAAGGGCTCGGGCCAGTTGTTGGCGCTGGCGGGAGAACTCGTATCGGCGCCGGGCTGAAGGAGTTTTTCCAGTCGTGCCTATGAACATTGAGCGTTTGTGCTGGAAAAGGTCTATGGCGCGTTTGAACCATGCCAGCGGCAGGCCGAGGCGGGTGCGGGCGCACGGATAATGGAGCACCATGAACTGGCGCGGCATGAAGACGCGGCGCAGTATCAGGAGCAGCTTGCCGACGACAGAAGCTTCACGGAAATCCAAGAGCGTGGACTCGCTGGCGCGGTCGCGGGCTGTCGGCAGGTTGAAGAGGGCGGTGACGGCGGTTTCGGCTTCAGCGGGTAACACATCGCCGCAATATTCCGCCAACTGTCGGGGCAGGGTGATGTCGAGTAAACCGACGGTCATGTTCAGCATGAAGGGTAGGGCATGGCCTGTGCGCCAACGCGCAGAGGCCTCGGAGAGCTTTTCAGGAGAGAGCTCGTCACCGTATTTTCTCAAGAGCAGTGCGATATCAAGGTAAACGCGCAGGGGCGCGGCGAAGAAGTGGTGCAGGGTGTGCTGAGCCTGGTGTGCCAACTGGTCCGCAGGCGTCAGAGCTTTGACCGGCACATTATGCCAAGTGCTGTCAACGGCTTTTTGCCAGACAGCCGCGATATCCGGTACAGGGAGGGATGACACCATCTCGGAAGCCACATGCCAATGCAGTTCCAAAGGCAAGGGCAGGCTGGGGTGACGGTAGCCTCGGTCATAGGCGAAACGGTTGTGCAGCGTATCTGTGCCTGCTGCGAACCCGGCTGCGATAAGTTCGCGGTGGACAGCATCCAGCGACTCTTTGCGGACCAGCAGGTCGATGTCACACATACGTCGCTGCTCCGGATGTTCATAGATTGTCGCACCCAGCCAAACGCCTTTAAGGAGTATGACGTCAAGGCCGGCCTTGGCCAGTCGCGCCAGTGTGGTCTGCAAAAACCGGCGTACGGTATCATTCTTGACGAGATTGGCCAAGAACGCCTGACGCCAAATCTCGAAGGGTGCCGTAATGTCATCGGAACGCGCTTCTCTGAAACACTTTTGCGAGGCCAGCCAAGGATACAGATAGGTGTCGACGCCTTGCTCGCACGCCTGCCGGAACAGTACGCGCGGGTCTGTGTCTGACAGTTTGCCGCACTCCGGCCTGTTGTTAAAAGCGCAACGCAGCGCGGCGATCAGGGTGCGGTATTCGGTTGGTATGAAATGGTCGACGGCATTCATTGCGACTCTTGCCAAATGTCTTGCAGTCTGCGTATGGCGTCGTACGGGGCGGGATCAAGGCACACCTCGCGCACGACCGCGAAATTGATTGCGCCTGCCCGCAGGACTGTCGCGAGGTTTGAGCGATTGATGCCGCCGATGGCCACGGTGGTGAAAGGTGCCTGTCGGATGATCTCGCCGGCCAGTTCCGGGCCGAGGGTCGGGTCGGGGATCTCTTTGGTGGGCGTGGCGAAGACCGGCCCCACGCCGCAGTAGTCCGGGGTTAGCGCAACGGCTTTTTGCGCTTGCTCAGTGCTATGGGTTGACAAGCCGAAAAATGCGAGATCGGGGAAATTGAGGCGGGCTTCCGGCAACGGCATGTCGGTTTGGCCGAGATGCACGCCATCCGCCCCAGATTCGGCGGCGATGGAGGGGTCGTCATTGACGATAAAGCGGGTGGCAGAGCCGCGGGTGACGGCGCGCAGATTATGGGCGACGGCTAGGATTTTTTCACGCGGCGCATGTTTCATCCGCAACTGGATAAAGCGCAAACCAGCCTTGACCGCAGCTTCAGCGCACTGTTCGTATGAGGTTACAGGATTGGTTATGACCAGATACAGGCCGAAACGTTCGACACTCATGCTAAACTCTCTCATGCTTGTATCAATAAGACAGTTTGGCCGTAACAACGCGATTCAGGCTGATACCCGCTTCGGCTGATTCAACGGCAAGCGCACGGTGAAGGTCAGGTGGCACCCGAACCATGAATTTGCCGCTGAACTTGCGGCATGCCAGCGGCACGGGAACGGCTTCATGTGAGTTCTGCATGTCAGCGACCGCATCGGCAACCAAACGGCGGATACCTCTCAGAGCGGTTTCATGAGATGGTGACAGCCAACTCAGACTAGGGAATTCCGCACAGAGCCCGACATATTCTTGGTCATCTTCCGACCAAGTAATACGGTATGTGTAGCGATCATTTATAGTTTTTTTCATAGCCTAACCTTTCGATGGCTCTTAACACCTGTTTGACCTGATAAACCTTTGCCTTGCCTTTATCATTCTGAACATTGACTCTGGGGTCTCCTGCCCATGGGGTTTTGTAAACTCGGTGGCTAGTACCTTTATGCCGTGGGCGCCCGAAATAATGGTCGCAAACTCGGCACACTTCACTAAAAAGCATTCCGGCAGGATTGCGGCGCATTTGTTCAACCAATGCTTCAATTCGTGCCATGAAGTTATGGTATCATTATTGATACTATGGTCAAGTAGCAATTCTCTTTTCTTTGAATGCGGTGACAAAAGCCGCGTTTTTTATAGTTCTTGACCGAAGGCGGCAGACAGCGATTCAGTGTTATCGTCGATCGCGGTCAAAATCTGTTCTGGGATACACCCAGCGGAAATGCATTAAAACATCATAATCGTGGTACACTGCGGCGGCTGAGCTTCATACGCGCTGATGTCGATGCCGCCATCCCGTTTGTAGCAGCAACATCGCCGCAGGTCACGACCAACCCGTCGATCCGCCCGGAGGAGATGCTTTCCATGGACACGACGCGGGTGGTGTCCTGGCCATTCAGGAGCGTCACGTTGGCATCCCAATTCCTTTGCGACGCTGCGCTCTCGGTTCTCGCGAACCCGCCTAGCATCACCGAGCCGCCCCGCAGAGCCACCGGCGCGGTTAACTCGTAACGGTCTGCCGCTACCCACACTTCCTCGCCCGGGAGCGCGGCGGCGTCCACAGCGGCTTGCACGTCCACCCGCGCATTGTCCCACGAACTGCCGGATCGGTCACCCGCGCCGCCCGGCACCACATACTGCGTGGCGCCTGCGGTCCATCCGCACAGGATGATCGAAGCACTCACTCTTACGAAACGCTGGCAGAATGCACCCGTGCCATTTGTGATTTTTCTGTTCGGCATAGCTGTCTTCTTTTTAATGCTTTTCTTGCAATGCCGTTAAGCATTTTTTCGCCTGCTCCCGCCAATCTGCTGTCGTAGCCGCGAAGGGCATGACAGTCAACTCGTACAGAACCGTATCACCCGCAAGGTTGATCACACCGGGAATGCGGGGTCTGAAATAGAGTTTGTTATCGCGCACGCGATCCCAGAAAAAATTGCCCTTAGCACCGCCGGCATAAACTTCGGGATACGCATAAACCAATCCTTTGCCGATCTCCGGGCCGAACAGGGCGACAGCACGAACCTCGCGCTGTAACCCGTGGGAGCGATCATCGCTCACGCACCTTCCCTCGAGCGTTTTATCCGCGTCCAGCCAAGCCAGCCAGTCGGTCAGGGCATTGTCGTTACAATGCATGTAGGCATAGACAAAATTCAGATTATCAGCCAATGTGCAATTCGCTGTGAAACGGGTCCGCTCGATCAGCCGGTCGCCGCTTGCTGGAAATTCGATCACGGCGATTTGGTCTAGGGGGCCGATCTTTGATGCCTTGGTCAGGGTTACAACCCGTGCGCCAAGCCCATCGCCGGGTTTAAGGTCCACATCCCGGCCATCCAACGCGATCTTATAGCTGCTTATGGTCTCAAATCCGTGCCCGGTGCCCATAAAACTATCTTTGTTATCCGGCGGACGGGCGGCGGGCTTCACATTGGCCACCGCTCCATTCGCGCCATACGCGCCAACCATCAGGGTTCCGCCGGAATGGATCTCACGAATCGTCCAATAGACTTTTTCAGATAAGGTTACTGTCAAAACAAGGTTGGAAACCGTCAGAATCCGTCCTGTCTTGCTCTCGCTCATGACGACCTGCCAAACCGGCTCCGCAGAGCAGCACGAACACAGGAACAATGTGAACATGGCAAGTTTGATTTTTCGATACATGATTCTTCCCCTTTCGCCGTCCGCACGAACCTTGTTTACATTATTAATAATTCAATTTAAGCGTTTTTTCCTAAAAACACAAGAATACCAGCGTTGGTTGATTTTTTCATCAGTCTGTGTCCACAATCCGCATCTTCACACCCTCTGGCAATGGCACACGCGTACCCACGGTGATCATGCGATAGCGCATAGGCAGGATATCTACAGCCAGCGGCTTTTCTAACGAGCCGAGCGGCTGGTCCAACATCGCGTCATAGACGCTCAAAGACATTCCCGCCGGAAGTGTGTCAGGATCGAGCTTCATCGTTCCGGTGTATGCAGTATCAGGAATATTGGCCGCAAAGATGTATGCGGCTTTACGTGTCTCGTCAACCCACAGGCTTGCCAGCGGCCCCGCAGGCTCGAATGTCACGGCTTTCTGGCTCCAATACGGTTCGAACCGTGCGCCGTTGAAAGCCCGCCGCACCGTCCTGATCCGCACATAGGGTTTCGCTTTTGCGCCGTAACCGATCTCCTTGTTGTAATAGCGCAAGTTCCCCATGCCTGTCGGGATCAGGACATCGTGCAGTTGGGCCAGGCTCCATTCATGGTTCCGCAAAAGGGGCTTCTTGTACCAGTTCCACCAGAGGTAGCGCGTCGCGCATCCGTGCGGCCACGTGCAGTAGAAAACCATCCAGGTGTCCAGAGGACATTGTTCCTCAAGGGTCCGGCCCGGCAGGTGATACTCTCCGCTCGATACATAGTCAGAGAAGCAAGTGATGAAATAGAGCGGTATATGGCTGGTGTGCGTGCCGATCAGTCCGGGCCGACTGGCTTCGTGATGCCAGAAGACGTAAAGGCGCTCCGCAAACGCCCGCTGCCCCCAGATATCGTAGGTGCCGTGGGGATGCCCTTCCTCATCAGTCCAGCCCATGTCGTCAAGCGGGTTTGCGCAAAGCCTTGGGGTCTGCGTGCCATCCATGTAGTTGCCGTCGATACCCAAAGTCTCGTGCGCGTGCTTTAAAGTGTGCAGGTACCAGTCCGGAAAGGTTGAGCCCATGAATTGGGCGAAACAGCCGTACGAGATGTCATTATACGGCTCGGCCAGCATCTCATGGCCGAAGGCTTTGAAAAAAGGCAGACTGGCGTTCACGCCCCAGTTCGCATAGGGAACGTACTTTAAGTCCGCTTCATGCAAACATTTGACCGCAGCGGCGAAACGGCGCTCTTCGCCGGTGTCATAAAAACGGGGCACGCCGAAAAGTTGCATCCCGCGCCGCAGGTAATCGCCCACGCCGGTCATCCCTAATCCGGCTGCCATCCTGAGGTTATCCTCAGCCTGCTTCCGTTCGGAGGGTTCTGTTTTCTCCAGCAGGGTGAGCGGCCCGCCACCGCTGACAAGTTCTACCGGCGCGTCGCGATCGATAGGACGAACCGGCGTGACAATGAGCCCGAATGAGTAAGCGGTCTTGTGTTTGACGTTCTTGGGCCGGTCGATCATGGTGATAGCGAGGGAGGTGTTTCCGTCGGCGTCTCGGTTCAGGGCGATTTTTTTGTTTTCGTCGCTGTTTGACCAGTGGCGGTCACTCGGGCAGAACCATTGGATGCCGCGATCCGCACCGCACAGCATGAACGCGAAGGTGAAGGGCATCGCGCCGCCGTATTCCGCAAACCAGCGCTCCACCTTTCCGCCCTTGCACTCCATTTTGTGCGAATCGAGTCGTGTGCCTGTGGCATGATGCCCGAAGTACTTTGACCACTCGCGCCGTATCGGTATGCGCAGGACGAGTTGGCTGACTGTCACAGAGCCCGAAACAGGTTCTAGCGTGAGGTCATATCTTAACATGCCGTCATACGCCAGCGTGGTGTCCATGGTGGCGCGCAGTCCGTCCCGCTCCTGCACGGCATGCCAGACGGCCTCGCGTTCCGAGAAAGAGCGCTGTTCAAGAGACTCTCTGTCCGGCGGCTGCCATGCGGTGCCCTCTGCCACGCGCAAGTCCAGCGAAATCGGCCCGGAAAGCACTTCCGTCCCGCGTGCCTCGATCGAGTCGGGAAGTCCCCATCCGCCCATACGGTACACGCGCTCCCACATGCGCACACTGCTGGCATCGATTTTTTTCAAAGGACAGAAAGGGGGGCAGATGACCGGAGATTTGCCGATGGCGTGACCGAACCACTCTGGATTGGGCGGGCGTTCCAGCGGTAAGCTTTCAGCATGGCGTTCTGTCCCGGAACTGTCGAGCAGTGCGGCGCGCACCGTGCCGGTCGAGCCCTGCGCCAATCCTTCGGTATCCACATACAAATTGACCTTCTCTTCCATTGCGGAGGGGGCGACCTCCGTTTTCGACAACACTTTCCCGCCGGAGTCCGAGAGGGTCACCTGCACACGTCGTCCCGTATCCCCGCTGCGGTCGAAACGGCTCAGATCCAGTTCAACACGGGCTTTTCGGTGGCGTAGGAAATGGGGGAAGGCCTGGAGGTCGAATCCCTCGAAATAGGCGAATGGAACCACGTTCGCATACAGCAAGGTACCTGTCGTGGCATGGTTCACCTCGGTCCGTATCAGGTACTCGCCTGTTTGTAACGGATAAGTGTAAAAACTATATCCCCGTTTTCCGGCAGCGATTTTGTGCGTGTGCTCCCGCTTGTCTACAAACCGGTAGCGCGTGTCCAGTTCCCGGGCCAAGTCTGCACGCGAGCGGAAAGCCTGCACCGCCATTTTGGGGTTCTGCAGCATTTTCTCTCCCGTGGCATCCATGTAGCGCACCATGTCCCACAGGTTCAAAAAAGTTTCGGCGCTTTCCGGACGCCGGTTTTCTGAACGGTAGAGGATGGTTTTGACAATCAGGTCGACCGGTTCGCCCCGATCATTGTAAAACATGAACTCGTTTCCGAGCCTGTTGCCCGTGACACGGCCGCAGCGTTTCTGTGTCACACTGGGGCCGCTCCCTACGAAGCGGAGGCGGCCCATCGTGTCCGATGCGTAACCCCTTGCGCCAAACGACCACTCCTGCGACCAGGTGATCCGGCGCCGGACAGGCGTGCGCGTCTGGTTCATGAACGCCATCTCCCACTCCGTGCCGGGCTGGGGTTTCCGGCAGCCGGGGAACTGCGCGTAGGGCACCTTCAACTCGCCCTCCCAAACCGGCCAGTGGTTGGTCTTGTTGCCGCGGACCTGCCACTTTGCCGCATACTCCCATTTCCCGGTCCACACAACCGGAGCATTAGTACCCAGCGGCTTGAGCATCTCTGAGTATGCGCCTTTGGCATTCCCTACAAACACGTAGGCGTGGCGGGTCTCTTTTTCCCGGATGCCGGGAATCAGCACCAATTCGAAGTTGTCGTCTTTCCACCAGATATGCGGATGTTTCCCAGGCGGGAAATCGGCTTTCGGATGTTGCGCGAAGGAAGGTCGCCGGATGCATACACCGACATACAGCGCCTCGTCGTCATACATGACGCGGAATTCGGTGCCGAGTTCGTCCAAAACCCCGGCGTCCTGATCGATACAGGCGGTCTGGACAGATGCTCCCCGCCACTCTTCGGCGTTAAGTTTCCCGTCAATCACCGGTGCTTTAGCTGCCAGGGGAACCGGCAGAACGGGTTGCCGCTGCCAGTGCTCAAGTCCCAGCCCGCCACCGACTCCAACAGCGGCCATTTGGAAACATACTCCGGCAATCATCAATGTTACAACTTTCATTTGTTTCCTTTCATTTGTTTCTTGTCTATAACTTGGACATTTTGTCACACCAAAACCGTGTTACAACCGGTAGGGCGGTTTTGCCGAAACCGCCGCGGACGGCTCGGCGAGCCGTCCCTACCGATAACCTGAGCGTTCCAGTTACCCTTCCTTTTTCGGCCGGAACCCCGGGCGGCCGACTTACCTCCAATCTGCCTTGGTTCGTTTATTCCGAGTGCCTTTTCCCCAATGAATCACACGTAGAGTAACACGCATTTTTTTAAGAAGCAACCGATAAAAGGGGTGCGATTCAATAAAGTTGAATCGCAAAAGGTCAAAGGGTTCAGGGGTCAGGTGTTGCGCGGCAACCTTTTATGGCGATTATGACAAGCAGTTGTGTGCCTCCAGTTTTGAGGGCACCACAATAGGAAGGGCGTTACTACGTAAGTCGTTGCAAAACAAATCTGAACCCTGGCTCCTGAATCCTAGGTGCGGTGCAACGAAGTAAAACCACACCCAGTTAAGAGCAAAGTAGGTGTTTTGTTTGGACATAGGGGGTGTGATAGGGTATTCTATAAAACAGGTGCAGGTGGTTTGGCGGATTTAGCTGTTTTATTGAAGCGGAGGGCGACATGGGCGGTTTTTTCGGCACGGTTTCTGAAAAGGACTGTGTGGCGGACCTTTTTTTCGGAACTGATTATCACTCACATCTAGGCACCATGCGGGGCGGTTTGGCGGTGCTCTCTGAAAAAGGGTTTCAGCGCTCGATTCATGACATCTCTAACGCGCAGTTCAGATCGAAATTTGAAGACGAGTTCAAGATGTTCAAAGGCCATAGCGGTGTGGGCGTTATCAGCGATAACGAAGACCAGCCGCTCATAATTTCATCGCACCTCGGGCTTTACGCGATAGTCACGGTCGGTGTTGTGACAAATCTGAACGAACTTGTGAACGAGATGTATAAGCGGCGTTCGGTGCAGTTTTCGGAAATGAGCCGCGGCGGTGTGAATCCCACTGAGATGGTCGCCACACTGATCAACTCGCAGGAGTCTTTGGAATCTGGTGTGCGTTACGCGCAATCGAAGATCGAGGGATCCTGCTCCATGCTGATCCTGACGGACGAAGGCGACTTGTATGCGGTTAGAGACCGTTTCGGACGTACGCCGGTTGTGGTCGGCACCAAGAAGGACGCGCTGGCGGTGGCAATGGAGACATGTTGCTTCGCCAATCTCGGCTACACAGCGGCGCACGAACTCGGGCCGGGAGAGATGGTGCGGTGCACATGCGAAGGGTATGAGACAGTTTTGCCGCCGGGTGACCAGATGGCGATCTGCTCGTTCCTTTGGGTTTATTTTGGCTATCCTTCTTCAACATATGAGGGGCGTAATGTGGAGATGGCCCGCTACCGTTGCGGCGGGGCGCTGGCGCGACGCAATCCGGTTGAAGCCGATTCGGTCGGCGGGGTGCCGGACTCGGGAGTGGCGCACGCGCTGGGCTATGCCGTGGAGGCGAATATACGCTACGCGCGCCCATTCGTTAAATACACGCCAACTTGGCCGCGCAGTTTCATGCCGTCAAACCCCGAAGAACGCGCCCTCATAGCCCAGATGAAGCTGATACCGATACCGGGGCTGATCAAGGGCAAGCGTTTGATCTTCTGCGACGACTCAATCGTGCGCGGTACGCAGCTTCAGGACCAGGTAACGCGGCTGTATGATCACGGCGCCAAAGAGATCCACATGCGCATCGCCTGTCCGCCACTGCTGTACCAATGCCGTTTCCTGAACTTCTTGCGCTCTAAGAATGTGATGGATCTGGTCACGCGCCGCACCATCCGCGAGATCGAGGGTGATGATGCCGACATCGCAGATTACATCGATCCGGACGGCACACCCTACAAGGCTATGATCGGGCGCATAACCAAGCGTCTGGGACTTTCATCATTGGCTTACCAGCGGCTTGACGATCTCGTCGATGCCATCGGTCTGCCCCGTGACAGGCTTTGCACGTACTGCTGGTCCGGCGAGGATGTCTCCAAGCCCGGCGGGTGTGTACACGGTTGTTCCAAGTGCGACCATCAATGCGCCGCCGGCAAGGCGTCCATGGCTTCTATAAGTCAGTAGGCGATATTAAAATCAGCGAAACTGGCGGGTATCCCGAAGCGGCGTCCGATCAGTTCGGCCAAAGCTCGGATCCCGAATTTTTCAGTGGCGTAGTGTCCCGCGAAAATCACATTGATGCCCAGATGTTCCGCCAAGTTGTAACCTTGCAGGCTGGGCTCGCCGGTCAGAAACACATCCGCTCCCAACTCCGCCGCCTGCTCGACCATGTCGGCTGCGCCGCCTGAAACAATACCGGCACTTTTGATCGTTTGCTTGCCAAAGTCCAGAAGCTTGATGTCAGTGTTGATTTTTTTTCTCACCCGGTTGCAGAAGGTCTCCAGTTGCAGAGGTTTTTTCAAGTCAGCCATGAAACCGATTGTCTGGCCGTGGTATTCGAACGCGGGCTGCGGACGGGAGAGGCCGAGCGCCTGGCAGATTTGGGCGTTGTTGCCGTAAACAGGGTGTGCGTCCAGCGGAAGGTGGACGGCGTAGACGGCAATGTTGTTTTTGATCGCGAATGAGACCAGGCGGTGGTTCAGACCGGTGATGCGTTTGAGCGAGTCGCCCCAGCTCAGTCCATGGTGGCAGACCACGCAGTCCGCGCCGCAACGTGCGGCCTCTTCCAAGAGGCGCATGCTCGCATCTACGCCTGTCAGTACGCGCGTGACCGTGCCGTTGTTGGCGATCTGCAGGCCATTGTTAGAAACATCCTTAAAAGAACTGACATACAGCTCGTCATTAAGTGTCTTGACTAATTTTTCGAGTGCAATTTGCATGTTTAAAGGTTTGCAAGGTTCGCCGCGTTTGTCAATGATGTTAATAAGCCGATGGGGGCTGTCACGTGACTGGATAGGTGCCGATTTTGCGGCCTGATTCGGAGAGCGCCAGCACCAGACGCCAAGCTGCCTCGTCAGAGGTTTTTTTCCATTCGGTCACGGCTTCTATGAAGAATCCGTACTCCCATGGCCGTCTGGGCAGGGGACGGCTCTGGATGAAGGTCAGGTTGACGCCGCTGGCGTCGAAGGGCGCCAGCGCGTGCAGTAAGGCACCGGGCCGGTTGCCGATGACCAAGTGGATCAACGAACGATATTCTGCGTTAAGAGGCGGCGCAGGCCGTGAACGGCCTGCCGACACGACAAAGAAACGTGTCACATTGGCCTTGTTGTCCTGCATGTCGCGTTTCAAAATCTTCAGGCCGTTGATGGATGCCGCCGCAGCCGAGGCCAACGCCGCCGCGCCGGTTTCCAGAGACACCCGCCGTGCGGCGGCGGCAGTGCTGGATTCCGGTTGCCGCTCTATGCCGGGCAAGTAGGCCTGCAGCGAAGCGCGGCACTGTCCGAGCGCCTGCGGATGGCTGTAGATGCGTTCGATACCGGACTTGGCCTTGATGCCGGGCGGCACCAGCAGATGATGACGTATGTTGATAGAAAAACACTCCGTTATGCTGACCTGCGGACACGCCGCCAACTGGTCAAGGGTTTGTGTCACCGGGCCCTCGCTGGAATTTTCGACCGGCACGATCGCCCAAGGCCGTTTGCGGCGGCAGGAGCCACAAAGCCTTTCAAATATCTCCTCATGCGACAGGCACGGCACCAACCGTGCGTCTCTGCCGAAACGCGCCAAAGCCGCCTCATGCGAGTGCGTGCCTTCAGGACCGAGATACAGGATTTGATTTTTCATAGTAACCCGTCATGGAAGAATGTCCAACGGACACATTATTCTTTAGCTTTTTAGTGTTTTGCAACTCTACCGCAAAAAGGTTGTTTCACCGCAGAGTTCTAAGCTGGTTGCGAATGGGTGCCTGCGCGTTCGGCACGCGCAAGTGCCATCCAGGGCTCCAGCCCTTTCATGAACTCGCCGAACTTCGATGATTCAAGTTGTTGCGCGGCATCGCTGAAGGCATTGACCGGATCAGGATGGGCCTCGATTATCAGACCGTCCGCGCCAGCCGCCAGCCCGGCGCGGGACAGGGCTGCCACCAGACTGCGCGACCCTGCGGCATGGCTGGGGTCGACCACGACCGGCAGGTGCGACAACTGCCGCGCCACTGCCACGGCGCCGATGTCAAGCAGGTTGCGCGTGGTCTTGTCAAAAGAACGCAGGCCGCGTTCGCACAGCACCACTTGCGAGCAACCGTTGACAATCAGGTATTCCGCAGCGGTCAGCCACTCCTCGATGGTGCTGGCCATGCCGCGCTTCAGCAGCACCGGTTTACCCGCGTGTGCGAGATGTTCCAGCAGGTCATAGTTCTGGGCGTTGCGCGCACCGATCTGGAACATGTCTGCGACATCATGCAAGATTTCGATCTGCGCAGGCCCGGGAACTTCTGAGACCATGGCGACGTTGAACTCCTTCTTGATCTCGCGCATGATCTTGATGCCGTCGAGTTTGAGCCCTTGGAAATCGTAGGGTGAAGTACGCGGTTTGAACGGCATGGCCCTGATGATTTTAATGCCGCAGCGGGTCAGGTCTTGCACGGCAGAACGGAATTGGTCATAACCCTCGATCGCGCAGGGACCGGCGATAACCTGTATGTTGCCGCCGCCGATGAGCGCGCCTTGCACGTTCACCACGGAATCGTCAGGGTGGTAATCGCGGGAAACCAGTTTGAATTTTTTTTGCACCGGCAAGACCGCCTCAACAGCGGGCAAATCTTGCAGAACCGTTAGTGAACGGTTACTCAGTTCATCGCCGATACAGGCGATGACAGTCTGCTCGACACCGCGGATAATGCGCGGCTGGTAGCGCAACGAACATACCAGATCGCTGATGGTTGCTATGTCGGTTTCGGAAGCTTGTCGCTTAAGCACGATAATCATCCTGCATCTCCTTCTTTAAACAAAAAAAACCGCGTGTCGGCTGACACGCGGTTTTCAAAAAGTCCTGCCCGATTTACCAAAGCCTACCGGGCCGACCCGAACCGTGTGTCCGGCGGCCTGAAGCAGCTAAAGTAAAAATATGTCTTGGTTCTGTTCATAGAAACGCGGACATTAAACTGTTTTTCGCTCGTTTCGTCAACTGAAAAAGGTGGTTAACTAAAAAATATGGCTGTCATAAGAACTATTCATACCCATGTTATGGGGCATCTGTGCTATAGTGATTATATCAAATAAATGCGGGCGGTAACTGAAAGGGACGTATGCGGTTTCCGGTTTTTGAAGCGATGATGTTGATTTGTTTCGGCGCGGCCTGGCCGGTTTCAATCTTGAAATCTTGGCGATCGCGGACAAATAAGGGTAAGAGCTTGTTTTTCATGGTGATTGTCTTTGCCGGTTATATCTTCGGCCTGTGCCACAAATTGATCTGGCAGGAACGGGTTGACGGCGCGGTCTGGCTCTATCTCTTCAATCTGGTGATGGTCGGCACCGACCTCGCTTTCTTCTATCGTAACCACAGGCTTGAAAAGGCGGCGGAGAAAGTGTAGCATTGGTGGCCTAACGCGGGCGGAGCCCGCAACCCAATTCAATCTCACACAAAGGCACAAAGGGCACAAAGGTTTTTTCATGACAACCCGTTCCGTTCCCCTTCGTGACCTTCGTGGCTTCGTGTGAGGGAACAACTTGTTTTTTGTTGGCCTTATCGGCCGATGAGGCAATAATGGGGTGGAATTGTTACCGGAGGGAATCTCAATGATGAATGTAGCGATCGCAGGGTTCGGGTTCATGGGGCGGATGCACTACGGGTGCTGGAAAAAGGTGCCGGAGGTGCGCGTGGCGGCGTTGTGTGACCGCGACCGCCGCCAGTTTGACGAGCCTGCGGCGGCGGCGGGGAATGTGAGCGGCGCGGATGCTTCGTGCGATTTCGGCGAAGCCGCGATCTACGAGGATTTTGAAACGATGCTCGACGAGGTCAAGCCGGATGTGGTGGACATCACCCTGCCGACCTTCCTGCATGTGCCGACGGCGACACTGGCTTTGTCGCGGGGTATTCATGTGCTGTGCGAAAAACCTATGGCGCTCAATGCGGAGGATTGCGACCAGATGCTCGCGGCCTGGCGCAAGGCACCGTCAGGCACGGAGCTGATGATCGGTCAGTGTCTGCGCTTCCGCGGCGAATATGTGTATGCCAAGCGCTTGATTGAAAGCGGCGAGTATGGCCGCGTGATCGCTGCGCGTTTCGGTCGCTACAGCCTCCCGCCAGGATGGACGCGCGACGGTGGCAAGAGCTGGTTTTTTGACGAGTCGCGCAGTGGCGGGGTCGCGCTGGACCTGCACATTCACGATACCGACATGGTCAACTTCTTGTTCGGCATGCCGTCGGCAGTGACCAGCTCCGCGTATTACGACAACGATGGTGCCATGATCCACATTTCCACGTTGTATGATGTCGGCGGGCCGTCGGTCGTGGCGGATGGCGGATGGGGCATGGCCAAGAGTTTCGGGTTTGAGCGCGGCTTCCAGATCGTCTTTGAGCGGGCCTCACTGGTAATGGCCACCAACCGCCAGCCGGAGTTCTGCCTGTACCCGATGGATGGCGAGCCGTTTGTGCCAGAGTTGCCGGTTTCGGCGGATGCGTACCAGAACGAGATCAACTGGTTCGTGGACAAATTGAAGGGGTTGCCGGTCGAGGCGGTGACCTCTCCGGAGGCTTGCCGCGATTCGGTAAAGATTGTCGATGCCGAAAAGCTTTCCGCGAGAAACAAGAAGCTGGTGCAGATCGCTTAGTGTCTGATAAACTGACAGGCGAATAACAATAACAACTTGTGTTATGGAAAGGTGTATGCGATGAGATGTTGCAAAAAATGGCCGATCGGGATTTGCAGTTGGTCCTTGAAAACCGGTGTGGAGGAGATCGGCTTGGTGATGACCGCTTTAGGACTAGAACACATAAATCTGGCCATTGCCCCGGCGCTTGCGCCTGACGGAGAAGCTTATCTGGAGGCTGTGCGTCGGCAGGGCTGGACAATCACAGCCGGCATGATGAATTACACATACGAGGATTATTCAACGCTCGATACGATCAGGCGTACAGGCGGCATCGCGCCGGATGAGCACTGGCCGGCCAGTGGCGAGGCCTTCGGCAAAGCCGCGAAGATCACGGCGGATTTGGGTTCAAAGTATATCATGATGCATGTCGGTTTTCTTGATCATGCGGATGCCGCTTACGCCAAGAAGTTTTATGACCGGGTGCGGTACCTGGGTGACCGCGCGGGCGAGGCCGGCGTTTCGCTGCTGATGGAGACCGGGCAGGAAACCGCCGAGGATTTGCAGCGCTTTGTGGAAACTCTGAACCACCCTAATGTGTTGCTTAATTTCGATCCTGCCAATCTGATACTATACGATAAGGATGAACCGATCGGGGCTTTCCGGCGATTGGCGCCGTGGGTCCGGCATGTCCACATCAAGGACGGTATCAGAACCACCGTTCCCGGGACATGGGGGCGTAAGACTTTCTGGGGGGATGGCGAGGTCAATGCCTTCGCTTTTTTAAAGGCATTGGAAGATGAAGGTTATGACGGAGCGTTGGCGATTGAATACGAGGCTAACGGTCCGCAAGAAAGGGTGGCTGCCATAGCGACCGCAGTGCGTCGACTTGAAGCATATTGAAAAGGCTAAGTTCTTTAATTGGGTTGGGGTAGGGTATGAATAAAGTCGAACCGCAAGATTTGCGGGTGATGATCATCGGGGCGCATCCGGATGATCCCGACATCACGGGCGGCGGGCTGGCTCTGAACTTCGTGAAGGTCGGGGCGAAGGTGAAGCTCGTCTCAATGTGCAACGGAGACAAGGGGCACATGTCGATGTCGCCGGAGGCGCTCGCCGCGCGGCGGTATCAGGAGGCACAGCGCTCGAAGGAGATTTTGGGCGTCGACGAGTACCGGATCCTCGATCACCACGACTGCGAACTGGAAGTGACGCTCGGGATGCGTAAAGAGGTGACGCGGCTTATTCGAGAGTTCGCGCCGCACTTGGTTATTACGCACCGCACGTGCGACTACCATGCTGACCACAGGGCGGTCGGAACCTTGGTGATGGACTCGGCCTATCTGCTGGGGGTGCCGCTGTGGTGTCCGGAAACGCCGATACCTTCGGTCAAGCCCGCGATCTATTTTTTGCGCGACGCGTTCAATCAGCCGTCGGAGATCCGCCCGGACATTGTTGTCGATATCGGGGACGAGATGGACCAGTTGCTCACGGCTCTCTGCTCACACGAGTCGCAGTTTTTCGAGTGGCTGGTTTTCGACAAGCGGATTGCTGAGCCGGTCCCCTCCTCTTTGGAGGGACGCAAGGCGTTCATCAAGACGCACTGGATGCTTCCGCGCAAAGCGTTCGACGCCGTTCGGTTCCGTGCCCGTCTGACGGAGGTTTATGGCAAGGAAAGGGCGAAGGAGATCGGCTTTATCGAGGTCTATGAGCTTAGCGAGTATGGGTATCAGCCGACGGCTGATGAGGTTGGCCGACTGTTCCCGTTTGTTCCGGGGTGTGCGAAGACTTCGGTAACGGGTGTGCCGAAACGATAAAAGGAGGGAAAGATGTCCGAACAACAACAGGTGCCGTTAAGGACACGGGTGGTTTTAAGTGCGTTGTACTTTTTGCAGTACATGGCTTTACCGGTCTGGTTCATCACGTTGGTGCCTTATGCCAAATCTATGGGGGCGCAAGGGTCGATGCTTGCGTGGATGATTAGCTCGATGGCGATCGGGACGCTGGCCTCTCCGTTTGTCGGAATGATCACTGACCGTTTTTTCGCTGCGCAGAAAGTCATGGCGGTCCTGAACATTATTTCCGCTATCGGTCTGGTTCTTGCCGGGATGCAGACGCAGCCGTTGCCGCTGCTGATCATTCTGACGGTGACCATGGTGTTTTACATGCCTACTTGGAGCACGATCAATTACATCATCCTCTCACACTGCCCCTCGAATGTTTTTTTGCAGATCCGCGTGTTCGGTGTGATCGGCTGGATCGCCGCCGCCGCCTTCAGCGTGGTGGGCGACTGGATCGGGGTCAAGGTCAACGGTACGCCGTTGATGTTCTATTGTGGCGCGGTGACGGTGTTTATCGCCGGCCTCTTGGCTCTGCTGGTGCCGGACACGCCGCCTAAAGCGCGCGGCCAGCCCATGAGTCTGGTGGATGTTTTGGGGCTCCGCGCCGTATCCATGATGAAAGATCCCGGGTTCGCGCTTTTCATAGCGATCATGTTCTTCTCCAAAATCCCGTTCTCCCTGTACTTCGGGTACGGCGGTGAATTCCTTACGGATATAGGGTTCAAAAACCCTACCTTGTCGATGAGTTTCGGGCAGTACAGCGAGATTTTCTTCACGCTGGTGCTTGCTTCGACCATCAAGAAGATCGGCGCGAAAAATGCGATGATGATCGGTCTGGCCGCGCTCTTAATGCGCTATGTCTTTTTCTGGCTGGGCGGCACTGTGGGGGTGTATAGCGGGATTCTGATTCACGGACTGGTCTTCGGGTTTTTCTATGTGGGCGGCCAGATCTATGTCGACATGCTGGCGGACGGCGCTATGCGGGCTCAAGCGCAGGGATTTATCAACTTCGCCGCATTCGGCATCGGCACCTTTTTCGCCAACTTCGTCAACCGCGCGCTGATTGACGGTCTGCGCGTCACCACAACGGGAGCAGATGGTGTTGTTAAGAACAACTGGGACAACGTCTGGCTGGTGGCGATCATCTCCTCGGCGGTGCTGCTGTTGACGTTCGCTCTGTTCTGCCGCAAGGAGGAGAATAAGGCCAACTGATCTCAGGTCTATACTTCTTGTCTGTTGAAAAACAACGCTCAACTTATAATCGGCAGTTGAGTGTGCGGATTTTGGGCAAAGGCCCGTATTCATTGGCTTTCGTGGGGATCCACGCCGCACCTGTTTGGTGCAAAACGCAACTTGGAGTGCAGTGACAAGAGCCACGCTACGCGCGGATCGCGGCACAACGTCCCTTTCTTGTTTGCACCGCAGCCCGGCTCGGCGATTCCGTGCGCACTGACGAGTTGCGCCATTTGCTGGGGGTGGTGCCGAACGTCCGGCGGAACACCCGCGCGAAGTAGTTGCCGTGCGAGAAGCCGACCCGTCGGCTGACGGCCTCAACTGAGAGCGGGGGTGTGGCTTTCAACAGGCGGCAGGCCTCGTCGAGGCGGCGCCGCAGCAGATATTCGCCCGGCGTAGAGCCGGTAACCTCTTTGAAGAGCACCGCGAAGCGGGTCACGCCAAGCCCGCACGCCTCGGCCATCGCTTCGACGCTCTGGGGGATCGGGCGCCCCTCAAGTCCCTCCACGAAGAGACGCACGGAACGCGACGACTCCATCAGCGCCGGCCGCAGTTGCATCGGATTCAGGTGGAACAAATCGAGTAGCCTTAGAAGCACATCGCACACCGCGACCGCGATGCGCGAACCGCAAAACATTGGGGAGGGCGAGGTGGGGATTGTCACCAGACGCTCGAAGGAGGCACGCAGCTCGGGCGAGGCCGTGCGGATCGCGTCCTCGTTCTGACGCAGGGAGTGCGTCAAAGTATCGAGATCGCCCTTGTGCAGGTTCACCCACGCCGGCCATTGCCACGTTTGGTGGGGATGGCGCACGCCGACATCGAGAATGATCCAGCCCAGCTTCCCTTTCGCGAAACCGGATTCTCCCACGGAATGCGGCTGCCAGGGCCGCGTGATCATAATCTCGCCGGGGTGTAGCGTATAGGCCCGGCCTTCGACCCTTACCGGCGTTTCGCCCTGCAGTGCGCAGGTCAGCTCGATGCCTTCGTTACAATGCGAAGCGAGTCCCTGACGTGGTTCGCCGGTCACATGCCAGAAGCCCAGCGACCGGACGCCGGGCACCTCGCCGGGTTTCAGGCGGTCGCCGGGATACTGGCCCCGTGCCAGAGCATGGAGCGCGATGTGTCCCTCGCGCACCGCTTGGACAAGCGGTCGGCAGTCATCCGCCGGAAGCGTGTCCACGCCTGCCTTGTAGAATATGTTACGTATCTTCGCCATGGTTTTAAGTGTTGCAGAAACAACCGAGCCGGGCAACCCCAAAAAATGGCGTATAAGGATACTTTTCGACATTGGCGGAAGTTATCGTAGTCCGCTTTTGCAAGATACGGTATAAGAGGGATGTTTCAAGACAGGGAAACGCGAACACCGCAGCCTGAAGGGAGACGTTGCCGATGGCCACATTCAAGATTGCCGTAAACATGGAGTTCGTGCGGAGCGCTGACAAAGGCTTCGAGGAGGGCGTAAAGATCGCCGCCGAGTTGGGGTACCGGTATATCGAGCCGATGGTACATACCGGATGGGATCTGCTCAGCGAAGTCCACTACTTTCATTCCTATTCGATGGAGCAGGACAACCTGCTGATGAGGGAGATCTGTAACCGCTACGGTGTGAAGGTTGCGAGCCTTAGCGGGCACAGTCCCCTGATGCGTCCCGAAGCCGCCGTGCCGCGCTTGACACGCGCAATCGAACTGGCCGACGCCTGCGGCGCGCGGTTCGTCAACACCGACGAGATGATCAAGCCGGAGTGGATGGACGACACCTTCGCCCACGAGGTCATGCGCTACACGCTCACGCGCGCCGCGCAGTGCGCCGCGCGTCACAAGGTCTGGCTGTGCATCGAGCCTCACGGTGTCTACACGCGCACCTCGGTGGGGCTGATGCGCATCGTCCGCCTCGTCGAGTCGCCGTGGATTCAGGTGAACTGGGACACCGGTAACGCTTATCTCGCGGGTGCTGAGGATCCTTATGAAGGGCTGGTCAATGTGCGTGATGCCGTGTGCCATGTCCATGCCAAAGATATCTCCATGCAGCAGAGCGACGCCGAGCGTGGCAAGGTCACGGGTACGCCGGTCGGGTGTGCCTGCGGCGATGGTATGGTGGACTGGCAGCGGGTGTTCGCGATCCTCGCGCCGCTCGACCGCGAGATTTTCTTTAGCGTGGAATGCGGCACGGTCGAGCAGGCCGCGAGGAGCCTCGCATTTTTGCGCAAGGAGATGGGCGCGTATCTTTCAGAGTAAACGGGAAAGAAACATGCAGACCAACAGAAGAATGTTTCTGAAATCAGCGCTGACGGCAGGCGCCTTGCCGGCGATCGTTCCGGCGGGTGTCGTCAGGGCGCAGGAGGGAAGGCCGATCCCTTCTAACCGAGTGACCTTCGCGCTGATCGGCTCCGGGAGCATGGGCACGGCGGGCATGCGGAACGTGCTCAAAAACAAAGAGGCGCAGGTCATCGCCACCTGCGATCCGTTCAAGAGCCGCCGCGAGCTGGGCGCGAAGCTGGTCGACGAGACCTACCAGACCGCAGGCTGCGCGTCGTACGGCGATTTCCGTGAGCTGCTGGCGCGCAAGGATCTGGACTGTGTGGAGATCGCGACGGGTGATTACTGGCATGTGCCGATGGCTCTGTATGCGGTGCGCGCGGGTAAGGACGTCTATGTCGAGAAGCCGCTGGGCGTGGCGATGCAGTGGGCCTGGGTGTTGCGCGATGAAATCGCGAAGCGCAAGGCGGTCTTCCAGTTCGGCACCTGGCAGCGCTCGGTCGGCCATTTCCGCAAGGCGTGCGAGATGGTGCGGAACGGTGTGCTCGGCGCCGTGCAGCGCGTGGAGGCGTGGAGCCACGGCATGGGCAGCGACGTCGGCGGCATTTTCAACGAAGGCAGCGCGATCCGCAATTTCCACATCAACGGCCTGAAGCCGTCGCCCGTGCCGGATGACCTGGATTACAACCTGTGGCAGGGGCCCGCGCCCGCGCGCGTTCACACCAATGTGCGGACCACGCCGCACGGCATCTATCATGTTTCGGATTATGCGTTGGGGTTCATCGCGGGATGGGGCATCCATCCGATTGACATTGTCCAGTGGGGCTTGGGTATGGATCAGTCGGCCCCCGTCAGCTATCAGGGCACGGGCCGTTTTCCAGACGTGCGTGGTTTGTTTGACACGCTCGCCACCTGGGACGTACAGTGTAAATACGGGAACGGTGTGGAATTGCGCTTTATGGATTGGCTGACCGCCAAGCCGATCATCGAGGCGTACCGTCCCGGTTGTGACCACGGCACGACCTTTTTCGGCGAAAAGGGCTGGATCAGCGTGGACCGCGGCTCCCTGCGCACCAGCGACAAGGCGTGGCAGAAAATCCAGTGGGGTGAGAAGGACACCACGCTGTACGCCAGCAAGGGCAACCAGTGGGACAACTTCATCCAATGTGTCAGGACGCGCGCGCCGACGGTCAACCCGATCGAGTCGGCGGTCAATGATGACCTGATCTGCCACCTCTCCGATTTCGCCATCCGTACGGGACGTGAGATCAAATGGGATCCCAAGACCGAGAAAATCATCGGCGACAAGGAAGCCGAGCTTTTCCTTGATCGCACGCCGCGCGCACCGTGGAAGGTGGAGCGGGGTTAGTTACAAATCGTAAGGTACGCATTACCGGTTGGGGGTGTGTCATGAACAAGAGAGCGATTGCCTGTGTGGCCGGATTGCTGTTCTCCGTCTGGCCCGTCCGTGCGGAGCGAACCCTTCAGTGGGACACGGCGACGCCGGGTCAGGTCGCGCTGCGGTGCGACGGCGCGGACGTGTGGCGTTTCCGTTTCGATCCTGCACGGGAAGCCAAGCCTTATTTCGACCCCGTGTGTGTGGCTGGAGGACCATCGCTGACGTGGGCGCGTCCGCCGGATCACGTCTGGCACTATGCGCTCTGGTTTTCGTGGAAGCACATCAACGACGTCAACTACTGGGAAGAAAGCAAAAGCAAGTCGCAGGGCGAGACTTTCTGGTCGGCCCCGGAGGTTATGACGAAGCCGGACGGCAGTGCGGGAATAGTTCTCGACATCGGATACCGGCCAGACGCGGCGAATGGGCCAGTGCTGCGGGAGCGTCGCACGATCACGATTTCCGCACCTGATGTGTCAGGGGCCTACCGCATGGACTGGACGCAGACATTCACGGCGATCGGCCGGGCGGTGACGTTCGACGCGCCGGGCGGGTATTCCGGGCTTTCCGTGCGTTTCGCGTCCGCGTTCACGAACGTTGAAACCGTGGTTTCGACAGTGGGCCGTGTGCCGGATGCGAACAGTCGGCTCGCGGCTTCCGGCGCGGGTGCGGATCAGAGCGGAATGTTGGACGGCAAGCCATACGGGATCGCGATGCTGGTTCACCCCGGAAACCCGTGTGCGCCCGGCGACTGGTTTGCGGTCGACCGGCCGAAAGTCCCCTTTCATTACCTCAACGCCGCCTTCCCAATGCGGGGGATACATGTTTTGCAGCCCGGCGAGACGCTGACGCTACGTTACCGCGTCCATATCCACAACGGACGTTGGGACACCGAGGCGTTGCGGGATGCGGCGGTACGCTATGCGGGAGAGGTACAATGAATGCGGCAAAGGTGAAATTTGATTATTTGCAGAGCGTGTAGAGCACGCCCGCAACAACGGCTGATCCGATCACGCCGGAGACATTCGGCCCCATGGCGTGCATCAGCAGGTAGTTGCTCGGGTCGGATTCCAGACCAACCTTGTTGGACACGCGCGCCGCCATCGGCACCGCCGAGACGCCGGCCGAACCGATCAAGGGGTTGATCGGATCTTTGCAGAACTTGTTCATCAGGCGGCCCATGAGACATCCGGCACCCGTACCGCAGGCGAAGGCCAAGAGACCAAGTGCGAGAATACCCAGCGTTTCCGAATTCAGGAATTTTTCACACGCCAGCTTGGAGCCGACCGCAAGACCCAACATAATGGTGACGATGTTAATGAGAGCATTCGACATGGTGTCAGCAATACGTGCGACGATAGGGCCAGCTTCGCGTGCCAGATTGCCGAGCATCAGCGCGCCGACCAGCGGCACCGCGCTGGGCAATAGCAACGCGCAGAGCAGCAGCACGATCAGCGGGAAGCAGACTTTTTCCATCTTGGAGACGTGGCGCAGTTGCTTCATCTTGATTTTTCGATCCGCCTCTGGCACCAGCCAGCGCATGATCGGCGGCTGGATGATCGGCACGAGCGCCATGTACGAGTAAGCCGCCACCGCGATCGCACCCAACAGGTGCGGAGCCAGCTTAGAGGTTAACCAGATGGCGGTCGGGCCGTCCGCGCCGCCGATGATACCGATCGACGAAGCCTCTTTCAGCCCGAAGTTGATATGCTCGGGGAAGATCATCGAGAGGCAGAGTGCACCCAGCAACGCGATGAAAATACCGAACTGCGCAGCCGCACCCAGCAACGCCGTGCGCGGGTTGGCGATCAGCGGGCCGAAGTCGGTCATCGCACCCACGCCCATGAAGATGATGATCGGGAAGAGACCGGTGTTGACACCGAATTCGAAGAAGTAGTAGAGGAACCCACCCGGCTCGATGACCAGTTTGGTAACTGCATCGACGACCGGAGGATTCGTGACACCGGAGTACGGCATGTTGGCCAGCAGGCCGCCGAAGCCGATCGGCAGCAGCAGCAACGGCTCGAACTCCTTGACAATCGCCAAGTAGAGCAACACAAGGCAAACAAGGATCATGATCGCCTGGCCCAACCCGTACGGCAGTCCGAAGATGACTTTCACCTCCTGCCCCGGCATGTGGGCACCCGATGGCGTCAGATAGCCTTCAGTCAGATATTTTGGCGGGTCCTTGGAGAGGAACCCCTTGATCCCGGTATCATCCTTGAGTTGTTTGACCTTACGGACCATCGTCCGCCAATCGTCGTCTGCGGCTGTCTTTGCGACCGCACCACTAGCCGTTGCAGCCGGTGCCGTAGGCTGCGCACCGGTGTCCGCCGAAAACGCCGGACCGGCAAGCGTGAGCGCGACCGCGCAAGTCAGAATAAAAGTCTTCATAGCAAATTTCCAAAATTAGGTTAAGGTGGCGGGCCGATCGTGTGGTGAGACAGCGTCGGCCCGGAGACACATCAGCCGACCACTACCAGTACTTCGCCGGTGTTGACCTTGTCGGTCTGTGCCACGAGAACTGCCTTCACCATGCCGTCGCAGGGCGAGACCACAGGCGTCTCCATCTTCATGACGTCCAGCACGACCAGTTCATCACCTTCGGCGACGACGTCGCCCTCCGACACGTTGACGCGCAGAACCACGCCGGGGACCGCAGCCTTGACCTCGGTCTCCGCGCCACCGGCGGATGCCGCCGGGGCTGCCGGAGCGGCGGAAGCGGACGGCGCAACGGCGAGACCGTCGGCCACGCTCACGGCGTACTCCTTGCCATTCACCCGCGCCTTGCCGTCCTTCAGCTCGACAGCAAAGGCTTTGCCGTTGACCGTCACCGTATAGCCGTCCGGCTTAGCGCTGCCAGCGGCGGGCGCGGCCTTCTTGGCAGACGCGTTCTTGCGGATGCCGAGCTGTGCCTTGCCTTCGAGGAAGAGAATCCCCTTCTCCTGACAGGCGGCGGCGATAAAGACGTTCTCGTCGTTGACCGGAAGGTTCTTGTCGGTCAGCATCTTCGTGAAGTGGGCGATCGACTTATTCGGGTCGGCGTCGTTGATCTCCAGCACTGTCTTCGTGGTGGGCGGCAGACCGAGTTGCTCGGAAGCGATCTTGACAATCTCAGGGTCAGACT
>Ga0255347_1001328_pt1 | contig 40712 bp, 48 predicted proteins | sample wastewater_treat_2_FD_192479 | JGI IMG/M metagenome (GOLD analysis project Ga0255347, IMG submission 192479) | Wastewater microbial communities from Lulu Island WWTP, Vancouver, Canada - plant24 | ecosystem: Engineered > WWTP > Wastewater > Unclassified | place: Canada: Vancouver, British... | reverse complement strand
ATTTATAAAGATTCCAGGTCTTCTGAAAGATGTTTTGTGCGTTAGACCTGTTAGCTGCCAGAATATCAAGGGTTCTTTCAGCCACAAGAACAAGATAATATGCCCTCGAAACCTGCTCCCTGACATCCGTTTCGTTTTTTTGATAATTTAATTGTGAAGCATCATAAGATAATTTTGCAAGCTGCAATCCCACAAAATAACTGCCATTAAAAATGAGCTGGCTTACATTTACTTTAAAGTTACTGGTAGGATTAAACGGAATTGTTGCAGCCGGAGCCGCTTCATTAAGTTGAAATGAAATTTCCGCACCCATATAGTTTGTATAATCTACGGCTGAACTTATCTGGGGTAATCCTGCTGCTGTAATCTCCCAGTTTTTTAGTTTTGTCTTATCAATATTATATCTGGCATTGACTAATGTTTTATTATGTTTAACAGCATAATCAAACGCTTCATTCAGAGATAAAGTTATTGTATCCTGGGCTTGCACATAAATTAGCACAGAACCCAAAAACGTGAAAATCATTATAATCACGAGCTTTTTTATCATATTCATATATTTATATTTAACTGTTTATTATCCTCCAAAAACTTTTTAACCTTTTCATCAAGTATTTTATGACCTTCAATTGTTGTTATTCCCCGTATGCTGTTTACCAGCATCAGAAAAAAAATCTCTTTTGTGTACTGAATATTCTGAAAATCAGAAGATGAATTAAATATGCCGGATATCCTGGCCATATTTATCTCAAAAAGAGTATTAAATGACAGGTCATTTCTGAAATAACATTTCCTGATACCACTATTTACAAGCTTTTCGAACCGTGAGTATAATTCTTTGTCGCTGAAATCCTTAAGATCACAGTATGATGAATACTGATATTTCTTTAGTGTGTAAACAAATGAAGAGGTTAATTTGTCAATAATGATTACAAGAAAGATGCAGGCGCCGAGCATGCTGTCAAAAATGTCATCATGTGAATCAATCTCTTTCTCAATGCCTCTATGAATAAACCTTCTGATTTCATCCATAACAGATTCGATCAAATCCTTTTTACTTCTAAAATGCTCATAAATAGTTTTTTTCGAAATCCCAAGTTCATCAGCCAGATCATCAATCCTGATACTTTTTATACCGAATTTCAGGTATAAATCTGCAGCAGTGTTAACAATTTTTTGTCTGTCAGCCATTTATTATCAGTATTGAACTTATATTTTAATTTCTATGTTTTTGTCAGTCAATTGATTTTCGATATCGTTAATCATCACTATACCCCTGTTTGCAGCAATTCCTCTTATAAAATTGATAACTATATTTTTAAAAATATCACTTTGTTTATACTTATCAGGCGGAAAAACATCACTATCGATAAGAATTTTCATCTGTTCCAAAATGAGCTTAACAACAATATCGATATTGATGTCCTTTCTGAAGATCCCTTCATTTATACCTTTTCTTAATAAACGATATGCCAGGTTATAGTTTCTTTCTGTCTGTTGTCTGGAAGCTTGTATCCACAGCTCATAATGATACTTTTTCAGATCTGAAAAGAATGCAGGACTCAACAAATTCAGCATCGATGCTCCATCCTGAATGAACAGGCAAATTGCGGTCAGGGGATTCTGCGAGTCTTTTATTATAACTTCATTTGCCTTGTACCTTTCATTTGAATACTCTTCAAAACAGCTGATTAACAGCTCATTCTTATCTTTGAAAGTTTCATATATAGTCCGTTTTGAGATTCCGAGATTAGCAGCGATATCATCCATTGTTATGTCCCTGATCCCATATTGGAAGAAAAGTTGCGTCGCTTCTGTTAATATTCGTTTTCGTACATCCATTATTTATAATTCTGATACGACCTGCAAAAATAAAATAAAAACTATTACCTGCAATATAGTTTTCTATAAATATTTATGTTAATATCACTATGAAGCCATATATATATCTGTAATATAACCCATTATGACTATATGAATATTATCTGAAATAATAAATGAACTCCACTCTGATTATACAGCATGGACACAATATAATACTATAACATTCATTTATTCAGCATTTAATGGGGTTCTTTGTAGTCTGGCAGACAGTGATCAATAACTGAACTATACTATTTATTAAAACTAAGAATACAGAATCAGTTTTTGATATCCTTTGTTTCAGAATGAACAAATATTACAAAAAGATGTTCCTATTATCGGTTCAGGATATTTTATTGTCATTTACAAGGGATTGTCTCACGAGATCTGATAAATAAGAATTTTCGGATAACAAAAGATTAATAACAGACAAAGAAAAATCATTAACAAATGGAACAAAACAAAATAACAATAGAATTTTTTCACGATGTGCTTTGTGCATGGTGCTATGCTCTTACACCAAGGATTGAAAAGCTGACAGAAAATCATAACGGTAAAATTGAAGTTATTCACAGGTCATTTGCCCTTGCCCCCAAGCCTGAAGGCATTGAAAATATATTCGGATCAAAGGAAGATGGGAAAAGACAAATCCTTGAACATTGGAGAGCTGCAAACATAAACGACGATGAACACCGCATCAATGCTGAATTAATGGCTCAGCGTTCTTTTAATTACCCATATTCAACCCCGGGACTGCTTGCATGCAAAGCTGCCGAAGCTCAGGGAGGCAATTCCATGCATCATAAGATGTTCAACAGGATACAGAAAGCTCACATGACCGACTGTTATGACATCAATGATTTTGAAGTATTGAAAATGTGCGCCCGAGAAATAGGTATTAATGTTGAACAATGGGAAAAAGATTACCACAGCGAAAAAGTAAGTCAGGCGCTTGATGAGGACTTTTATTTCGCCAGCCAGTACGGTATAAACTCCGTTCCAACTCTGATTGCCAACGGGAAATATAAACTGACTGGCGCACAACCTTATGCAGCCCTTGAAGAATGGATCAGCCGCGTTAAATAAACTGAAAATTTTATAATAACTAAAAATGAATATTATAGTTACATTTCAGACTCTACCCGGGCAAAAAGAATACCTGAAGAAAGTATTTGATAAGAATGCAGAGGTTTACTTTAAGGAAGACTGTCAGGCAGATGAACTGAATGAACTTATGCTGAAAGCAGATATACTTCTGTCATGGAACCCGGCACAGGAAGGGATAAACAAAAATCGCCTTCCAATGGAGAATATAAAATTCATGCAGTTGCTCTCGTCCGGCTATGATCATATCAGGCTCGAAGATTTTCCTGAAAGCCTCAGGGTTGCTGCCAACCAGGGAGCTTATGCCGGACCTATGGCCGAGCATGTGGCAGCCATGCTGCTGGCGCTGAACAAACGACTGACAATATATCACAGAGATCTTGCCGGCGGTATTTTCAACCAGGCCGGAAGCCAGACCAGATCATTAAAAGGTTCCATACTCGGGATCATCGGTTTTGGAGCTATTGGTAAAGCCACCGCTAAGTTAATGCGGCCTTTCGGGGTAAGCATATATGCCATAAACAGCAGTGGAAAAACAGACGAAGAAGTTGATTTCATCGGAACGCTTGCCGACCTGGACATGATATTGAAAAGCTCCGATAATCTTGTACTGACGGTTGCGCTTAACCAGTCAACAAAAGGGTTAATTAACAGGCAAAAATTAAATCTGATGAAAGAAGATGCCGTGCTTGTAAACGTTGCACGCGGGTCCATAATAGACGAGGGCGATTTTTACGAACGCCTGAGAACCCACTCTGATTTTTATGCAGGCATCGATGCCTGGTGGGTTGAACCATTCAAGGACAGTAAATTTGAACTCCACTACCCGTTTTTTGAGCTTCCAAATCTTCTTGGATCACCTCATAATTCGGCAATGGTACCTCATTCAATGCTTATGGGGACAACGCATGCCGTTAATAATGTGCTCCGGTTTATTAACGGGGAAGAAGTTCAATACCTTTAAGTCAATTCCTGATAATCAAATTTTCTTTTTTCAAAAGTGCGGGGTTTCTTATAAAGCCTGTTAACCAGATTAATATCAATACCCCTGATGGCATCAGTATGCTTGTGCCCGTTGTCATATGTATTATTATTGCCCCACCCATGAATGAACTCAGTAAGAATGTTCCATAAATATTGGTTTTTGGGAAGAGGAATAAAAGCGCTGAAATAATTTCGCCTGACGCGATAATTATTCTCCATCCGCCCAATTTCAATTGGTCCATCTGTTCAGGATGTAAAAATAATTTCCCTGAGGCGCTGAAAAGAAACAGAATTGTTAATAGTATGGCAATTACCCATGCCGATATTTCAAGGGTTTTTTTCATTTTATTTATTTCATTTAATATTTATAATAGTCGTTATACTTAATTATTTTAAGCGAGGGCTATATCTCATTGTATTTATTGGCAATACATTTTTATACAGCCCTCGTTTATTTTCCGTGGTAAAACATGCATTATAAAAAATTCACAATAGCAGATTCTTCTGCCAGCCTTTTGCTATTTATCCAAACTTATACCCCGAGATATTTATACCCATCAGTAAACCAGAATAATCACTTATGGCAGTATCATCACCTGCAGCGCCTGCAATCACGAAAAGAGGCGCGAGATGTTCACTCCGGGGATGACTCTCCCTGGCTTTGGGAGCTCTCTCCCAATTTACAAGCAATTCATTCCGTTCGATTGCATTATTTTTTTCTACTGATCGTGTCAGCCATTCGTCGAATTGTTTTGATGCAGAGGCTCCAGTTAATGACTCTGACATGAATCCCTGCATATTATGGTAGCTCATACCCGAACCAATTATCAGAACTCCTTCTTTCCTTAGCGGTTCTAGAGCTTTACCCATTTTAATATGGAATCGCGGATCGAGCCCCTTAATGAGCGAAAGCTGAACGACAGGCGCATCTGCATTGGGAAAAGCAACCATCAGAGGAACAAAACTTCCGTGGTCATAGCCCCGCCTTTCATCTCTGTCAGTGCTGAATCCCGATGACTTAAGAAGTCCTTCAACCTCTGAAGCAAGTTCGGCATCCCCCTTAGCCGGCCAGTTTAATTTGTAAGTGAATTCCGGGAACCCGTAGTAATCATAAAAAAGCGCCGGGCTTTCAGATGAATATATTGTCGGGACAGGCTCTTCCCAATGTCCGGATATTACAAGAACAGCATTAATTCTGTCTTTGTAATTCTTTCCAAGATCTTCCAGATATTTTTTCAGCTTTCCGTAGCCTTCGGGGTCGCCAAAAGCGTCATCCATAACATGCCACGGACCGCCTCCGTGAGGCAGAAAATAAGCCGGCAGTTTTTCTGAATCATTCATTCCTTCTATTTTCTGACAGCTTTAAGGGCGGTTCCCCAGGCAATTACCTGATCGATCATCGTATTTAAGGCTGCTTCATGTTGTGGAGCGGGTTTAAACACGCTGTAATTTTCGAAATCTGTTAAAAGCGACAATGCTACCTGGGAACGGACATCTGCTACCTGAAGCTCAGCCATGATAAGACGTAGTTGCTCCACAGCCCTTAATCCGTTCCTGGAACCGTAGCTTACAAATCCTGCGGCTTTATTATTCCATTCAGCGTATAAAAAATCAAGCGCATTCTTTAAAGCTCCTGAAGTACCATGATTGTATTCAGGAGTCACAAAAATAAAAGCATCAAGTGAGCTTATTTTTCCCGACCAAATTTTTGTATGCTCTTTTGAATAGCTTTGCATTGATGCAGGAACAGGTTCATCAAGAAGTGGCAGGTTATAATCCTTCAGATCAACAAGTTCAAATTCAGCATCTCTTCTTTTAGCTGCTTTTTCATAGACCCATTTAGCGACTGCTTCCGAGTTTCTCCCGGGCCTTGTGCTTCCTATAATAATTCCAATTTTAATCATTGCTTAATCTTTTAGTTTCAATATCATATTTTATAATTACAACATGATGTAAAACATATAATTATTGGATTTGTTCAAAATGTGTACGAACTGGCAGTCAGATAATAATTGAATATGACCATACTCGGCCTTGCAGGAGATTATATTTTCCTTTTTGCCGTAAAAAGGGGATCTTATTTTACAGGTATGTTTCCTGAATTATCTTGTGAATATGAAAATGGCGGCCAGATTCCGGAATTATTGTTCATTTTTGTCAGTTCCGGATAATGATTCTTTAACCTCGTCGCGGTAATGTACCATCTTACCGAACCGTTCTGAAGGTAAATTAATATATAGTCCTTCGGATTCGGCATAAACAGTACCTGCCTCATCAGATATTTTTCCGGCAGACACAATCTTCCTGCCGTTAACAGATATTACATTTGCCTCAACCGAAGTGACTGTTCCAAGGGGGAGCATATTTCTGTAATCTACTGATATTCTCGCGGCAACAGCCGTGAAGCCAATAAGCCATACCGCGGCTCCCATAGCTTCATCAAGAATAGACGCCATGCTTCCTCCATGAACGAATCCGGCAGGCCCTTCTGTTGCAGGCCCGAACCATACGCGTGCAACGAAAGACTTATCGCTCTGCTTTTGAAAATAGCGAACCTTCAATCGGTCTGGTGTTTTATCTCCGGTAATAAACGCACGTCCTTTTCCATAAGTGTCAGGTATTTTAAGTTCTGTCCATCCTTTTTCGCCTTGCAATTCAGGAGGATTTATGATTTCGGTGTTCCTAGTACTCATATACTGATCAATTATTTTTAAAGGTTTTGAATAATTATCGGCAGAAAAATCAAAATATAAAGAAATTGTTTAATCCCGGGTTTTACTCTTCAGGTTTCCTGCCATTTCAGGAAGATAAAACCTGTTAAGAAAAAGCCCGAGTACCGCAACCGCAATTACAATAATTTTTATTTCAACAGGATGATTTGTGAATAATGCCGTCAAAGCGCTTATGGTAATTATTCCGAAAGGTGTCCAGTAAGATCTGTCGGTTTTTATCAGAGTGTACACAATCATAGGTGATAAGATAAATCCTGCCAGTAGTTCGAAAGGAATGAAATATAAAAATACTCCCATGAGTGTTCCTGCAGCTCTGCCACCTCTGAATCCAAAATAAAGAGGATGGCCGTGTCCAATCACTGCGCCAAATCCAAGGAAACCAAGAGCTATCGGTTGAAGATCAAAAACGATATGGCCGATTAGCAAGGGTACCAGGGCTTTTAGTGCATCCAGAACGCCGGCGAGAATGCCCCAGAAAGGACCAACATTCTTATAAGTATTTGCAGCTCCCGGATTATTATTTCCCATTTCGCGTATATCACTACCTTTAACCAGTCGGGTAATGATTTGAGCATTCATTACAGAGCCACACAGGTAGCCTGTTATAAAGGTTATGAAATATAACAGAAGTGGTTTCATTAATATCGAGTTTCTATAATTTATTTCATGCAGACTGTAATACCGTAACCTCCGGGACCCATATAAATGGCTTCAACAAGGTGAAGTTTGCCTGTAACGAGTTTCTCAACCGGAACAGAACTTACAAGTTCCTGCCTTAGACCGTTAATTGCTTCGCTGTTGCTTTCATCACCAGAAATGATTGAAATTGTAATCTTATCTGCCTTTTTTTCATTCATTTTTTCCCTGATAGAATTGATAATCAGGGAATTTACCTGTTTATATGTGCGTCCCTGCCCGACAGGAACAACTACGCCTTCGGGATCATCGCCCATGAGCCCTATCACCGGGAGCATCCTTAAAACTGATCCAAGCAGAGCCTTTGCCTTTCCTATCCTTCCTCCACGGTAAAGGTAATTTAAATCAGGAGTTACATAATAGGAAAAAGTGTTAACAACCAATTCTTCGGCCTGTTTTTTTATCCCCTCAACATCATCAGTAGTTTTTATAATATCTATAAGTCTTAAAAGAACTGCTCCTATCCCGCCAGTAACCTGTCGCGAGTCAATATTGATAACAGGTATCCTCTCCCTGAATTTCTCTTTTACTTCCTCTGCGATATTAAAAGTGGCTGCCGACATATTACTGCCCATCACAACCTGGATAATGAGATCATAATTGTTTACATTTTTTTCAATCAGGTTTGTCATTTCAGCCCGTGACAGGGAACTGCTTTTGGCAGCGATCTTCTCTTTAATAAATCTTTCCAGCAGCCATTTGGCCGAGTAAGTCTCCGATTCACGGTATTCCTCCTCTCCTATGAGAACCGGGTATTTTAAATATTCAAAGTGCTGATATGGCACCTGGTCGATACCAATTCCAAGGTTATCAGCAGAAATAATCAGAATACGCTTATCCATAACTGCCTCCTATTCTAATGTTAAATAATAAAGATATTGGGTCTGACCACCATAATATTCCTCGAATTCCAATCCGGGAAATTTATTTTTAAGTCCGGCTGCCAGGTTATTTCCTTTTACATGTAATCCCTTGTAAATAGTGATAATGGATTCATCATTAAGAAGTTTATTTATTGCCTCAGCGGCAACATCTTTTAAAGTTTTCCCTGAAAGGATAATTTTCCCGTTATATATTACAAAAAAGTCCCCGTTTTTTACGGCAACTCCATCAACCGATGATTTCTTTGCAGCCTTTGATACTATGAAATGCTTTATATTGTTTATCCTGTCACTGAAAAGAAAGTTAGTTTTATTTATTTCATTTGTCTTCCCCATAAGCAGGCTGATAAGTGATATGGCGTTTTTTGATTCGACAATGAAGACATTTGCCTTACAAAGAGAAGCGGCATATTTCAGCGACATTAAAATATCACCGTCATCGGGAGCTGCAATTATATTTTTTGATTTCAGGCTGTTAAGAAGATCGACGAGCTTTTTGACAGAAGGTTTTCGTTTCCCGTAATCATACACGTAATCAGCTCCGAGACTTTGAAGGATTTTTTTAAAGCCTTCGCCCGAAACGATACAGAAAATACTTTGCTCTTTTTCATATTCAATAGAGTCATAACTTATAAAGTTCCGGTGTTGTTTTTTCATATCATCCACTTTCCTGAATATTATATTTCCGAAAAGAGAGATATCTTTAATTACTGAATCAGGTTTATTTGTATGGATATGTATTTTATATGTATTACCCCTGCCTGAAATTACAAGACTATCGCCATGTTTTATAATTTGTTCCCTAAGCACCTGGCTGTCAATATTCTTATCGGAACTGACAGTCAGTTCCGTGCAATACCTGTACCTGATATCGGGATTCCATGAAGACTCAAATTCCTTAGTGTCTTTTATAAGGGCTTCTCTTGCCTGATATTTGTTATTATGATTATGAGTTCTGTTTTTAAGGTATTGCTGAACATTATGAACTATATTATGCAGCCTGGCATTTGTAATATTACCAACACCAAGATTCTGGACAAGAGTTCCGGTGTCGCTTCGCTTTTTACGTAAAGATCTTTTAACCAGAAGATTCTTAACCACACTGTTTATCTTCAAAGCAGCAAATAATGATAGTGCTTCAGGGATTTTTCTTGAATTGAATTCTCTTTCAAGGCCTTCAAGCAGTATTAAGAATCCGGCGCCTCCTGAATCCACAACACCGGCCTGCTTTAATACGGGAAGCATATCAGGTGTTTTTTCGAGTATTTCCCTGAGGTGGGGTATGCAATCTATAATTAATTCAAGAGGATTTTCCTTTGTCGTCATTATTTCAGAATATTTCTTTTTTAATTCCGACATGAGAGTTAGCATCGTCCCTTCCCTGGGATTGTCAGTTCCATGGTATGCGGTTATACATCCCTTTTCAATAGCTTTAAGAATATTTTCCCTTGAGAAATCATTGTTTTCAAGAACTTCAGTAATGCCCTCAAAAAAAAGCGATAATATTACGCCGGAGCATCCGCGGCTGTTAAGCAGCATATTATCTGATATAAGCTTCAGGTATTCTCCCGCCAGTATATTGTCCGGAAGATTTCCGGGGATGTTTGAAAGCGCTCCCTGAACTGTAAGAGCTAAATTCAGACCCGTATCTCCATCAGGTACAGGAAATACATTTAACCTGTTCACATATTCTTTATGACGCCATAAATACTTTGATATATTATCAAATGCATTCTTTATTTCTGCTATTTCATTTGTCATGTTATTGATTCGTCAGATCTTTTATTATTACCTTACTTTTTCAAACCAGGCGATACTATGCATAATTTTTATATGTAATTATACCGCTCTTTACAGCCCCGGTTTGTTTAAGCCACTCTGTCAGGGCACTTTCATAAAATAGTATTCAAACTTGTGACAAATATAAGATTTGTTTCTGATTGAAAATTATTATAATTTTAATAATTAATAGACTTATTAAATGATGCTATTAATATTTTTACGGTAACTTATAACAAAAAGCTATGGACAAATTATCATTTATCAGGTCAGTAATTAAAATGTCTAAGTCAGGTTTAGCAAACAGGTTCTTAATCAGAAAGATGGACTCTTTCCTATACGACAAAATTGTAAATCATGATCCTTTGAATGTGGAAGAAGTAAGGATCAGGAAATTTCAGTTCATATCATCCATGTTACACATGGCAATGAAAAATATAAGAAAAGGATATATTTCACCCGGGATTATTGAGAAGTTAGCTGAAGTTCTTATTGAAAACTCATTTTTCAAGGAATCTGCTGAAATTGTAAATAAACGGAAAATATTTTTTGAGGAACATGGTTTCCAGGCTCCGAGCTTTATAACTTTATCGCCAACAGGAAATTGTAATCTTAGCTGTCAGGGATGTTACGCGGGATCTGACAGAAATGGATCAGCATCGCTTCCATGGGAAACCGTTGACAGAATAGTCGCTGACGTTCATGATTCATTCGGAGCTCATTTCATTACAATAAGTGGCGGAGAGCCTTTCATGTATAATGATGGCGGTCACACAATATTTGACATTTTCAGTAAATATGATGACATGTTTTTCCTGATTTATACAAACGGGACACTGATCTCAAGGGAAGTGGCAGCAAAAATTGCCAAAACAGGAAATGCAACTCCCGCAATATCAGTGGAAGGATTTGAAAAAGATACAGACGAGAGAAGAGGACCCGGAACACATTCGCGGATTTTAAGGTCATTTGAAAATCTCAGGAGTGAAGGCGTTCCCTTTGGTATTTCAGTGACTGCAACGAGCAGGAATATTGATTCTCTTCTGGGAGAAAATTTCTATGAATATTATTTTGAAGAATTGGGAGCCACTTACATGTGGCAGTTTCAGTTTTTACCGATTGGACTCGGAAATAATGCCTTTAACCTTGTGGTTAATCCTGATAACCGCGTAAAATTGTACAACATGTGGGAAAAACAGCTTTCAGAGAACAAACGTTGCATTGCTGATTTCTGGAACAGTGGTATGATAACATGCGGATGCATTGCTTATGGCGGAAACCATGGGTATATTTACATTAACTGGGATGGGAATATAATGCCTTGTGTTTTTGTACCGTATTATATAGATAATATAAAAGACCTTTACAAAAAGAATCTTGGCCTGACAGATGCTTTGAATTCGGAATTTATGAAAAGAGGAAGGGAATGGCAGAATGAATATGGTCTGTCACATCAAAAAACAGCCGGAAACTGGCTGATGCCATGTTCTTTCAGGGATCATTACAAGAATTTCGTTGAGAATATACTGACTGATGATGCCAGGCCGGAGAACCCGGAAGCTGCCGAAATCATGAACAACAGGGATTATTTTGAAAAAATGAACAATTACGACATGGAATTAAAAGAACTGACAGAACCAATATGGAAGTATAAGTACATGAAGGAGGGTGCACCCGGTCTAATCAAAAGCCAGATTAATAAAATATAAAATTTTTCAATGGAGATGAGTGAACGCAATGATACAGAACAGACAATCCTTAAAGTGGCTGAAGTATTGTTCCTGAAAAGAGGCTATGCACAAACATCTACCACGGAGATTGCCAGGGAAGCCCGGTGCAATCAGTCTCTTATTCATTACTATTATCGTACAAAAGAGAATTTGTTTACAAGGATTTACGAAAAAAAGTTGTCGCTGTTTCTTTCTGACTTTATAAACGGGAGTAAAAGCAATCTTTCTTTCAGGGAAAAAATAAGAAGAATGATTGAAGCGCATTTTGATGCTCTCATTAATAATCCACAGTTACCGTTCTTTATTTTTACGGAACTATTATCAAATGATAAACGTCTTGATATGTTAAAAGAAAGCCTGAAAATGCATAATCCGGCTGAATTTAAGGTGTTCTGTGAAGAATTTCAGGATGAAATTTCGAAAGGAAATATAAGAGAGATGTCAGTATTCGATCTGATTATTCTGATCTTATCACTGAATGTAATGCTGATTCTTGGGATACCGATTATTAAGAAACTGGTTACAGGAAACGGAGAAACATTCGATAATTTTTTGAGCCGGAGAAGGAAGGAAAATGTCAGGATAATTTTACAAAGCCTTAATCCTTAAAATTCTTTGCTTATATAATTTGCAACTGCCTTCATCACTTAAAAATATTTAACATCAAGTTTCGCAGATTTTAACAGTACAGGATCAGGAACTAAAAGCTGTATTTCAGTTTAAACATAAGCATATCAAAATTATTTAGATTACTAAATACTCCGCTTCCTTTGCCGTCAATAATAGCAGCAGAAAGACTCATTTCAACATTGTCGGTTGCCTGGTAAGCAATTTCAGGCACAAATAAAATTGTGTAATTATCTTTTATATTATTCCAGTCAGTCACAATAAAGCCTCCGCCTATTGGGGCAATTTTTAATTTTTCGTTAAAAAATTTCTTTTCATATCGTGCAAAGAAATAATCATTAAGGTTTCCCTGCCCCCGTTCATTGATGAAACCATGCATATACTGAAAATTCAGGTATGAACCGTCTGAGAAATTGTAATCCCCGCCAAGCACAAATCTCACGTATGGTTCTGAAGAGTCTAATAACAAAGAATCCATGGTCACAGGGACTGGTGAAGAAGGATAAAAAGCTGAAAAATCATTTGTCATTATTACGTTTTTGTCTGGCATAAAAGCAGCAGCTTCTGCCCATAATCCGAATCCGCCAATGCTTGTTGCCATATCAACGCCAAATATGTGGGTTCTCGAAAATGAAAGTTGGGAGTTTATATTTATGCCGCCAAAGGTATCCACAGGGATAAATGTGTTCCTTGTGGCGAATGGTAATCCATCATAACCCCATACATAACTTAATGAAAAATCGACTCCTTTTACAAAACCTTTAAACTTTAATCCGGCAGTTGAACTCTGTGCCAGATTGTACCGCGGCATCAGTATCGTATCAGAAAATTCATTCAATACCATTCCCTGTGGCAATTCCATTTCATGTGTCAAAGCATTTGCATAAATACCAATTGGCATGTTTGCAGGCTGGAAGATTGGGATATAGACACCTTGCAGGGAGAGATTATTGTTAAAATAATAATTCAAATTTATAGCATCTGAGCCTCTATGGCGTCCAAAATCGAGTATATCTTCCAAATCATAAGGATTAAGGTTATCCGTAGGATTAAGTTTATCGGCAGTCCCCCAGACTATTCTTTGACGTCCTATAGTTATATCCAGGTTCTTTGAAAGAAAGCCGGATAACTGAACATATGCTTCCCTTAATTCAAAATTAACCGGGTCAACAATACCCTTGTTGTATAAATCAGCAGATGACGTGATATTTGGTAAACCGATATTGCGAAACCATATTTCACTGTAAAATTTTGAACTGTTAGTTATTTTTTTATCCAATTTTAAAGTAAGGCGGTTTTCATTCCATGCCCAATCATTTTTATCAGTCAGCAGAAAGCGTTCATCAGTCAACAGCGAACCTGAAATTTTAAGATTATCATCCTGGGCATAAATTACGCTCACAGATGTAATAATCGCCAATATTACTGTAAACAGATTTGATTTTTTCATAAATTATTGAATTATAATTAGGTTCCCATAACTTTCGTGGTTTTTAACAGCGAAATATTTCTCCGGGTAAAAAATACAATTCCCGACAGAATCACTATAACACCTGCCCAGAAAATGTTCCAGTAAAAATTATCCGGATAGTATTTAAGGGAAAACGCGAAAAGCTTTTCTTTGGGAACTGACCATAGATCCCTGAATGAAAAATGGCTTAAAATAAACTTTGTATAGTCTGCAGTAAACGAAATTATAATTATCAGAGAGCCTGTAATTAATATTAAAAGTTCATGAGTTTTAATAATTACTTTTTCATTTACCGAAGAAAAATATAGCACCAATAAGGCCAATATGATCATAAGAGCGGATAATATTAACGGCGTTATTACAGGGCCTGTCCAGGTTACCGGCAGCAGAAATAAAATATCCATTGTGAAAAGAGATTCAGGCCAGTTTATTAGCAATTTCAGGAAGATATAATAAAAAATATCCCACACCGCGAAAGAAAAAATAAAGTAAGCAAACCTCGTAATTGATGATTTGCCCGTAAGAATACCAACCGATAAAAGCATGATTAATGAGAAAGCTTCGCGTAATATTTCAGTTGTGGCAAGGTTCTCAGGGATTGGCTGTAGCGGAAAGGAAAATCCATCAGGATATACAATCTGCCGCAGGTAGATTACGATTGCGCTTTCAAAGAAACCCATTGCAATGCCAAATATTGTTATCCAGAGTATTGTTTTAGTCTTCATTCCCTTAAATTATTCAAATAAGATAAAATCGCCTTCCTGGCTTCTGCTTCTCCAAGTTTAATGAGTTCTTCAGCCTTATAAAAATCAAATGTACCTGCTGAATCGAATGGTATATTTATGACTATTTCAGGTTTGTACTTTTCAATGGTCAGCTTCGCCAGCTTGTGTATCATTACTGATGATGTGGTAGTTAGCAAGGTATAATAACCTATACTTTTTTTGTTTCCGGTTGAAATTAATTTCGAAAAAGTTTTCATTAATCCTTTATAATCGCCCCGGTCTGTTTCTGATAGTTCAGAGATATTCCGGCGCTTATCCCCATATAAGTTAACGATAACTGTAACAGCCCCTTCAACAGGTTTTACAAATTCGATGGGAACCGGATAAAGAAGTCCGCCATCAACAAGTATACTTCCGTCATGATTTACCGGGATAAAAACAGCCGGGATTGAAACTGAAGCCCTGATAGCTTTATAATAACTTCCTCTGTTAAAAAGAACTTCCTTTTCATTCAGGATATCTGTTGCAATTGCCGTAAAGGGGATCTTCATGTCCTCTATATTCATATCCGGGATGAATGTTTTCAACTTTTCAAAAACCCTTTCACCTTTAAGGAGACCATGGGAAGTTATTGTAAAATCCATTAAATTCCATACATCTTTCTTTGTAAGCCTGCAAACCCAGTCAGTGTACTCGGACAATTTACCCATTGCATATAGTCCGCCTATAACAGAACCTATAGAAGACCCGGCAACGGCATTAATATTAAAACCATGTCTTTCCAATTCATGAATCACTCCAATCTGGGCAAGTCCTCTTGAACCTCCGCTCGACAGAACCAGTGATACGGATTTAGGCATCTGATTTGAGATTTATCTTACTGGATTAATTTTCTCACTGTAAAATCCTCATCTGTCAGCCCGGTATCATATTTCACGTCTGACATCTGCATTTTAGTTTTATGATTTTTCTTTAAGTCCGTCATTTCAATTTCCTGAGCATTCCAATAGTTTCCTACTTTGTTAAATATGTATTTTGCTGATTTTATTTTTGCATTTCCTTTATCGTAATAATCCATCGCCTCAGGATAGAAGTTCGTTTTATTGATGGTTACAACTATTTTGGAATAATCAGACTGTGTCATTGGGGTCAGTTCCAGTGTAAAAACATTTGCTCCGGCTTCAATTAATTTTGGAGTGTATTTTGCTGAAAAAGGCTTTGATTCCATATCATCATAGGAGAAATCAGTACCGGCAAAATTCTGATTTTTAGCGCTGGTTGCAATTCTTCTTTCTTTACCAAATGCAGGCAGATACAGATACATTACATCATCAGGCAGAGATAATACAGATATTCCGGCCTGCGATGCCGGCGCTGTAAAACGAAACATCCGTTTATCGTTTCCTTTTTGTTGGATGGTAGCTTCCCTTACTTCTTCCTTTCCGGCTTTATCAATAAGGACAATCTTATTTTTTCCTGTCATATCTTTCGGGGAATACATCACGTCATCCATTCTTTTTATAATTGCAGATGCATCCTGTGCATTGGCAGGGTATATTCCTGCCATCAGAACCATAATGGTTATTAATGCTGAATGAATTATTGCTTTCATTTTTTCATGTTTATAAGTGAATAAATTAGTTTGCAATGATTTTACGTTTCCTGTTGGCTAAAATCAGTATTACAGGTAAAAGAGTCAAAGAGCCAAGACCTGAACCAAACATGCTTATTGCAACAAGCAAACCGAAATTCTGCAATGGCACTAACTGAGAAAACAGCAAGACCAAAAAACCTGCTGCAACTGATGTAACATTTATTATTATGGCTTTGCCGCTTGACAATAATGTTTTTTCGATTGCTTTTTCAGCATCTCCGTTTTCTTTAAGGTGAGAATTGAATCCTGAAATAAAATGTATTGAATAATCAATACCTATTCCAAGTGCTATGCTCCCCACAAGCACTGTGGCAATGTCGAGAGGAATTCCCGTAAATCCCATGAAACCGAATAACACTAAAATTGTTGCAATTATTGGGATGGTCGCATAGATTCCCTTTGAAATTGAACGGAATATCATTCCTACAATCAAAACCACCAGCACCAGTGCAATCAAAAGGCTGCTGAACTGACTTTTAATCAGACTGTCATTTAATCTGACGTATACAGAGGGCATGCCTGTTAATTCAATTTTGCAATTTTCATTTGAGTTTTCCTCAATAAATTGTTGCATTTTCTTTGTGAATGCTTCAATTTCCTTGTTTTCAACCGAAGCAAATTTTGATTGGATAATTCCCCTGTCCAAATCTTCCGAAACAAGCTGTGGCATGATATCCTGTCCATCAAGAAGAAACCATAACTGCTCAATTTTTGTCCGGTCATCAGGTATCTTTTCCCCTTCCAGCATGGCATCATTCATTTGTTCAATAAGGTCTGCAACTGATTGTGTTACGCTGATATTCGGGTCTTGCTTCATGAATTGTTCAGTCTTAATCATCATTTTTAAAACCTTCGGACTTTGCACATCACCGTCAAAAACTACAAAAACAGGAAATGACCCACCGAACTTTTTCTGCATTAAATCTTCTGATATTCTTGTAGGATTGTCTTTCTTAAAATATTCAGCCATGTTAGTACTTGTTTTAATATAGAACATGCCTGCAATACTTATAATCAGGAAGATACTCCATACAGAAAAAATATACTTCGGATGTCTGAATAACAGTTTGGCAAGAGGTTGAAGGATAAAATGAGATAAAACTGTTTTCTTTTCAGTTAAATCCTCTTTTGCTCTAATATTATTATTTGAAAAGATGGAGATAAAGGCTGGAACAAAGAAAATTGCAAGAAGAAGGGAAATGAATACCCCTATTGCAGTAAAAATTCCAAAATCAGTTATCATTGTCAGGTATGACCCAAGTACAAATGAAACAAAACCTATGGCAGTTGTTGCAGCAGCCAGAAAGACAGGAATTAACACATAAACAAGTGCTTTTACAATTGTTTCATTTGAGTCAGCTAACCTGTTGACATTGAGACTGTTGATTACATGAATTGTATAGGCACTTCCTACTGCCAGCAATATGATAGGCACAATATTAAGTATTATGGTGAGTTCATGACCAGCAGTAACCATAATACCTACTGTCCAAATAACCGCAATGCCAGCAGTAAGCAGGGGTAATAAAACCCCCCTGAACGATTTAAAACTGATGTACAAAATCAGCGCAATTACAATGAAAACTATTGGCAACAGCCATACTATGTCTGATACTATCAAATCAGAAACATCGTTAATCATAAAAGGAAGTCCGCCAAAGTAGATTGTTTCAGGTAATTTCAGTGCTTCAATTTTATTTTTGATTCCTTTGGCAACAGCTTGTTTATCAACTTCAGGGATTAAAGTGAATAGAACAACAGTTGCTGTTCCATCTTCTGACACTATTGCCCCTTTATACATCTCTTTTGAGAAAACATAGGATTTAAGACTGTCTAACTGTGATTGACTTTCCGGAAGATTATAATCGTCAACAAGTTTTCCGATTTCAATACCTTCTTCAGTGCTTTTTATGTCGAGGATATTTGTCAGACTTGTCACGGTAGAGACACCATGTGTAATTTTCAGACTGTCAGTAATTTGTTTTACATGTTTGAGCAAATCATTTTTAAATACATTATCAGATTCAAGAACAATCATACCCATTTCATTGCCCCCAAAATCATTGCCTATATTTTTAAAAAGCGATGCCGCCGGGTCGTCATCAGGCAGGGAACTAATTATATCTGAATTAATTTTTAAAAAACTGGCTTGATAACCGAAGAATAATGTAAGTACTATTACGCTTGCGATAATAATCCATCTGTTTTTGAGGATTTTCCAGGTAAATTGTTCCATATAATAAATATTGACTATTACTGTTTTGCGGTCAGTTCAAAATTATAAATAGATTTTAACCAAAAGTGTTTTGTATTCAAAATTTGATTAAAAAAAGAGTGTTTATTTTTTTTGTGTTCTTAAACTGTTGACAATCATAGATGATAGTTCATCAATTGTACTCTCGTATTCTGCATACTTTTCCTGAAGAAATAATGGTATTTCAATCCCATTGATGACCATCATGAAAATATTTATAGTTGAACTTATATTCGTAAAATCAAGAAAACCTTCTTTTTTCCCTCTCTCAAGTATTATTGTCAATTGGTCTCTTTCAAATGAAGCAAAATCTTCCCGTACATCTTTTACAAACAGATATTTTTCAAAGAAATCAGCTTTAAGCGTTTCATGATAGTTTACTGCTCTATGCAGCAACTTTAACCTTGTAAGGGTGTATTCTTTTAGTGTAATAAGCGAATCATTATTTGCATCAACAATCTTCTTTAGTTCAATTTTAACTGCATTTAACTCCTGTTTTAGCACTTCATTAAAAAGTTCTTCTTTGCCCTTAAAATAGTAATATAATACCCCTTTTGCCTTATGGATATGCTTGGCAATCTCGTCCATAGTGGTTTTATGGAAACCGAATTTTGAAAAATACTTTGTTGCTGAATTAATAATCAGTTCTTTAGCATTAATTTTTGACATAATTGACTATTACTGTATCTCGGTCAAATATAATTACTTTAAAGCTTTATTTCAAATTCCCTTATAAAAATATCAAATAAGTAAGTTCTATAAAACTTTATGTATTTTGACAGATGGTATTGATAATCCTCATATTGTTAATAATCTAATGGTTAGATATTGCACTTATATAAAAATTTCATTGATCTTAAAAATTGTTTTTCGGATTGAAAATAAGTGGTCACCAATAAAATTTAAAGGATTATGTTGCAGAAAACTTTTCAAAGACTCCTAATCCAAATAATGCAAAATCATACTTAACAGGATCTCCTGAGTCGAAACTTCTTAAAACTTCGTCAAGTTCTTCAACTGCCTTTGCATTGTTTTGTTTTCGCCTCAATAAGCCTAGTTTCCTGGCCACCTTTCCCGAATGAACATCGAGCGGACATGATAAGATTGATGGAGATATTGTGTCCCATAAGCCAAAATCCACACCTTTGTTGTCTTTCCGGATCATCCACCTCAAATACATGTTGAGACGGGTAATTAAGGTAGCGTAGGAAACCCTTGTCATTATTAGTATTTTTGCCATGCGTAAAGATAATTGTATGGGACAAGACTTGAAAGAACTGAAGGATTTTCTTGATGAAAAGGTTGCTCAATACAACAATCCGACATTTATTGAACTCGACCCTATACAAATACCACATTCGTACACAAGAAAGGAAGATATTGAAATATCAGGATTTCTTTCTGCAACAATCTCATGGGGTAATCGGACTTCCATTGTAAAAAATGCAAAACGCATGCTGGCATACATGGGAGATTCTCCATATGATTTCATTCTCAACCACAATGAACAACATCTGAAAAAGATGGACGGTTTTGTACACCGCACTTTTAATTTAGTTGACCTGCTGACATTCATTGAAGGTCTGAAGCATCTATATAAACATAAAAATGGACTGGAAGGGATATTTGTGAAATATCAGACCAATGAATCACTGCAACCAGCGATACATGAATTAAAAAAAGAATTTTTCAACATACCACATCTTGAGAGAACCCGAAAACACCTACCTGACCCTATGACTGGTTCTGCTGCGAAAAAAATCAATATGTACCTCAGATGGATGATTCGCAAAGATAATGCAGGTGTAGACTTTGGTATCTGGAAAAACATACCGCAATCCATTCTATCATGTCCGCTTGATGTCCATTCAGGGAACGTTGCACGCAAACTTGGTTTGCTATGTCGAAAGCAGAATGATGCAAAAGCAGTGCAAGAACTGGATGGTATTCTCCGTCAATTTGACCGTATTGACCCTGTAAAGTATGATTTCGCTTTGTTCGGATTAGGTGTTTCAAAAGATTTTATAATCATATAATATACTCTTTTACAATATTTTATAATTTTTTATAAAAAAATTTGAGTTCGATTTTGCAGTATTGAAAAATATTTTTCCAGAATTTTTAATCCTTTCTGTTTCAAACTGTTCTGGATTCTGACCAGAATTCACTTTTTCCTGTATTTATTATAAATAAGAACGAACAAACACCCGCCCCACCAGCGGCTTATATTGACACTACCGTGGGGGATGCCCCTTAGCGGGGGTTACGGTGGGGGTGGGTCACATGTACATTATACTATCAACATTATGAAGACAAAACAACAAACTAATGGAAATTTATACCCAGCAACACTTGAAGAACTCATCATTGACATGGAATTAAACCCAGATAAATATAAGCACCTTCAATTCATCATGAATCGACATAAAAATTCCAAGATGGATTTTGGTCAGATGTACTTGGTCGTAAATCAGGTTGGCTTCGGCTTATACCGTTTGGACAGTCTTGATTACCAACACGGATTTATTTTATTATCATTCACAAATCCTGTAACTGGAAATATCGCTGAATACAGTCTGGACATAAATAATAAGCATCCTGATGTATTTTTAATAAACTGGAAAGACATTGAAGACATGGTGTATTCAGAAATTGCATCCACCTATAATGATAATGAACTTCGTGAACTTGAAAATGAACTTACATGAAAGAAAATGACTACATAAACTGTTCAGGAAGAAAAGTTTTGCAGTACTTCCCGCCAGATTCATTAATGATTGAACTGCCTTTCATTCTGACTAAAAAGAAGATGCTTATCCGTAAGATGCCATACATGCTGCTTGAAAAGAAAGTAGTGGGAGATTACACCGCAGCAATACGTTTGATTGATTTTCATGAAAAGGATGGCATTGTTTTTCTCGATGTGCAGGAACTCTTAACCAACAGAACTTACACTCTGTCATGGAATATGGAATATACAGGCGATTGGTGGTTATGGAGTCTGGCAGATTTTGAAAATCTGACAAGTAGTGTTAAACATATCTAAGACCAACCAAATTAATTATTGAGTCAATCTGTATATGCCATTTCCTGTTTCTCAGCACTTATAACCACAAAACTACCTTTGCCGAAACCTTTCAATGGTTGCTCTACCCCAAGGGCATTAATATTTGTTAATGTCTGGACAATATCAGAAATCGTAAATCCAGCAACTTCAAGCATTTTTATAACCTCTGGAACTGAATAAAATGTAGCGACTCTGTAAAACTTACTACCCTCTTTGTCCTTAATGAGGTTTTGTCCTAAGTTACTGTTCCTGTCAATAAATGCAATAATAATCTTACCGCCTGTTTTGATAATCCTGTACGCTTCACTTATGGCTTTCTCTGGATGTTCAATAAAACAGATGGAGGTAATGAATGCAGCAAAATCAAAACTGCCATCAGGGAATGGAAGATTTTCAGCAAAACCCTTGACAACATTTAAATTTCGCTTTCTTGCCAAAGCCAGCATACTTTCTGATGGGTCAATCCCGAAATTAATACCCAATTGTTCGGCAAAAATTCCGCTACCGATGCCAATTTCAATACCCTTCTTCCCCACTGGCATCACCTGCCTGATTGCAAGAATTTCAGATTGAAAAGTGGTTTTATTTTCTTCAAACCACTTTTCGTATTCCTCAGTATATATGTCAAAGGGATTCTGAACCAATTCTAAAATGTAATTACCTTGTCACTGTCAACAACCCATTGCGTTAGTTCAGCCATAGTACTCATTTCTGTACCTTCTATCAGTGGTAAATTCTTAATTCCTCTGGCTTCCGAACAACCACCGCATATTTTAACTTTACCGCCTTTTGCAAGTACTGCTTTTAACATTCTTTCGATATTATAATATCCATTGGGTGTGTTCTGACCAGCGAGGGCACAAAAGGCAGCATCTGCCATTAAAAATACACGAATTTCTGTGTCTGGATGGTCTTTACCAAGTTGCATTGCCAGTCGCAGAGCATTATACGCTTTTTCTGTTCCGTAAGGAGCATCATTAATGAGAATCAGGATTTTCTGTGTCATCTTTTTAAAACTATCAGATAAACTAAATTAAAACCATCTCCAGAATAAAATCATAAGAAGAAAAATACTTCCGTAAATAAATGGTATGAGGAAAAAGATTTTTGATGATTTTTTAAATTCTGTCTTTGCATTCAGTAATTGTACTACTTTGATACTTAACCATATTCCTGCTAACATCACCAAAGTTAACATTATTGAAATGGATATATTCATCCAGACAGGATTCTGCAGCAATTTAATTTGCCCGTCAATTATTTTTTGCGCTGTTGTCATACCTGAAATATCTTCAAACAGATGTTCAAAGTATGGGAGTCGTGATGTTGTTTTCAGGATGGCTTTATTCAGATGAGCAGCAGCAATAATCGGGATAAATGAGATTCCATAATTTAACAGGTAATCTTTTATTTTCAATGACGCACCCGATAATCTGGCAACGGTAAATGGTAGAATCCAAAGAATAACTGGCAATAACAGGAAAATGATAATTCCTTCAACAAAACCAGCACCAGTAGTGGTTCTTACTGAAATGAACTTGTTGACAGCACTTGGTACTATGCCGAGAATCTTATCAGTTATTGACCACTCTGACCAGATTTCAGAGATTACAAATCCTGAAACAACCATCACAAATACCATTTCTGCTATTTTCAATGGTTTTAATCTAAACAGGTCTTGTGCAAACCCGATATAGGTTAATTGTGGATTAGGTCTTTCAACAACCTTTATCGACTGGTATTTACCACATGCTTTCAGACATCCAGCACATAAAATACAATCTGAATTATCTGTGATATTGGCTGGATATAAATCGACTCCGCAACTCTTGAAGTTTAAATTATATTGATATTTTTTATGGATACAGGACTTATCCTTACATGTATCACAGACATTCTTGTTTTTAACACGCCAGCCGATGAATGAAAGACGGGAGTATAATCCTAATAAATAACCAACAGGGCATACATAACGACAAAATGTATTCTTTTCATAAACAGCACCTATTAAAATTGAGACTCCAACTATCACTAATAAGTATATGGACATGAAGAAGGGATTACGGTGAATTGAAAATCCCTGAATACCAACGAGAAGAATTATTAAATAGAAGATTGTTATTGCCCAGCCTGAAAGCAACCATTGTGGTCGCTTTCTTTTTAAGCCTATCTTGGCAAAGAAAGTTGTAATAACCTCTACAGGGCAGACCATGCACCATATACGACCAAAGAAAATTGCAAGCAATATAATGGCGGGCCACCAGTATGACCAGACAATTAAATTCCCAATGTTTGTATTTCGAAGGTGCTTTAAAAATTCAGCATCTGCTGAATATGCCATAAATCCTGTAATTATTAATGCAATGTATGCCAAGAGGGAGACATACTTCAGGGTAACAGGTAAGTACCACCTATCCAAACGTTTATTTAAAAATGAAAGCATTTTAATTTCAGGATTTATATTTTAAGAATAGTTTATCAAAAGACCATTTGCCTGCCCCATATATCATCATGTAAACAATCAAAAGAAACATAGCGAAGTCAGTTCGGGACTCATGAGCCATTGACCAGAATCCTTTTTCCAATAGAATTGGTATTTTGGTTGAGATTATGGCAGTAATCATTATAATCAGAAGTGGAATGGAGGTTAATCGTACCACGAAGCCTACTAAAACCAATAATCCGCAAAATATTTCGAAGGATGCGACAAAAAGAGACAAGAATTCGGGATTTGAAAAACCAATCTTCTCAAACCTGCCCGCACCTACCAATTCAGGGAACAGGAATTTCTGAATTCCTTCGGAAATAAAGACCAGACCAACGATTACCCTTGGAATAATTGACCTGTGATTATCGGCTGTATGCAACAGGGCAATAATTGCATTTCTAAATGTCATCATATTCATGGTTATTAAATAATTCCTGCACCCAAGGCTAATGAAATGACAATGAGCATCACTGCTACAATTATCTGGATGAATCGCAGAGTGATTTTCTTTAATAATTTACTCCCGACATAAGCACCTGCAATTGCTGCGACAGTGGCTGAGATAAGTAATATAAGATTTTCATGCAGGTTCGATGATGTGAATCTGGAAGCATATACGGAAAGACGTGTAAAGTCCACAAGACATGCAATTACAACTCCTGTAGCAATATATGCATCTTTTGTTAGTCCGCTCTTAATAAGGAATGCGCTTCGTATTGCGCCTTGAATACCCGTTAAACCACCAAAAAAACCGCTTAAAAGTCCACCTATCGGCAGTTTGTTTCTATCAAATTGTATCCTTTGAACTGAAGGAGCAATTTCGAGAATCGAAAAAATGATTAGTAGTAATGCGATAATTAATTTAACTGGAGTAATATTATATTCATTACCAAATAACTGGTATTGGAAGATTGATGGCAAAACAGTTATCCTGATAAGAACCCAAGCACCAGCAAATGAAGCCAAGATTGCTGGAATACCAAATCTTAATAATACAGCCTTATCTGTACTTTTACCTACCAGAAATATTTTAAACAGATTATTTGAAAAATGCACAACTCCTGTTAATGCAATTGCAATATCAATCGGAAAAAAGATAGCAAAAACAGGTGTCAAGATTGTGCCAAGTCCGAAACCTGAGAAAAAAGTAAGTATAGCGGTAAAAAATGCTGCAAGACAAATTATTATAATCTCCATCTTAATGCTTTTCAGACAAAAATAGAAAGCAATAATCTGAAAGGCATGGTAAGAAATGTTGATAATATGGTATTATTGGAAATACTTCTCCCTGAATTTAATGGGGGTTACTCCCTCATGTTTTTTGAAAAATTTGACAAAGTTGGATGTGTCAGTGAAATATAGAATTTCAGCAATTTCATTTATTGTGTTGTCGGTATGCAAAATATATCTCTTTGCTTCAATAATAACCTGTGATATAATAATTTCACTTGCGTTTTTGCTGGTATGTTTCTTGCAAATTGAATTTAGTGCATGGGGTGTAATATTTAACAAGTCTGCATACTCATACACTTTATGAAGACGAGGGCATTCTTTAATAAGCAGTGTCTGAAATTTATCGTAAATCGACTGGAGTAAAATGTTATTATTACTTTTTCCGTCAGTTAATTGTAATAACTTACCCAGCAGTGCTTTTAATAAGCCATGAATGATTTCTCTGGCATATTTTGAATTACTGACAAATTCTTTATGTATGGCGTTTAAGAAAAAATCAGGGAATTCTTCTGATTTAAGCCGAAGTCTTTGAATATCATGAAATTTTTGTAAAAGTTCTAACAAGTCTATCTCACGGATTGGATTAAATTCCCCTTCGTTGATAAGAATAACGTACCCTCTGGGAACAGATGTAAATTGCCAATAATGAAGTTGACTTGGTCTTAGAAAATAAAAATCTGGTACATCAACCATATATTTTTCTGATTCAATACAATGAAACCCTTCCCCTTCACTCAGGAAAATCAGTTCAAAATAATCATCATGTTTGTGGGGTCTGGTTCTTTTTATCTGCTCTTTGAATCGAGATATTTTGAACGTTAGTCCTTCATCAAGTTTATTTTTTATTTCAATTTCTTGATTCACTGCCTGTTATTTGAATATTGAATTTAATATTACAATAATCTTAACAAATTTCATAACAAAATTAAAGGGATTCTGTGTCGAAGTGGAATTTTGTCGTTTTTCATAGGATAATAAATATAATTTCATATTTTTGTTTCGGAAATTCCCGAAATGAATCAACTATGATTAAGAAGGAGAAACCAATAACTGATAATCAGAAGAAGATAGCAAGATATGGGAAAGCACTTTCTAATCCTACACGTGTTTTTATCCTTGAATATCTGGCAAATAATCTCAATAAATGCTGTTATAGCGGGGATATGGCAGAAATACTTCCGATTGCACGCTCAACACTTTCTGAACACCTGAAAGAACTGAAAAATGCAGGACTGATTCAGGGTGAAATAAATCCGCCATATATACGGTACTGCATCAACCCTGAGAACTGGGAAGAAGCAAGACTTATGTTCGCTAAATTCTTCAAAAAGTAAAAAAATTTAACTATATGTTTCGGGAATGTCCGAAATGATTAAAATAAAACAGTATGGAAATTAAAATTCTGGGCACTGGATGTGCAAAATGCAAATCGATGGAGAGATTGACCCGTGAAGTAGTTGAAAAAAATGGAATTCAAGCCACTATTAATAAGGTGGAAGATATTACTGAAATCATGAAATATCATATTATGGCTACTCCTGCATTGGTTGTGAATGAAAAAGTTGAAATAAAAGGACTTGTTCCATCTGAAGCAGAAATTCTACAGGTCTTATCAAAATACTAATGGAAATTTCCATATGAGGCTATTAGTCAATGTGAATAAGAAGAGTGTCATACCATTGGTTTTACTACCAGTATGGTTTTTAATTTATAATTTTCTCAAACCTGTAACCGACTGGTTTATTGATGATGCATTGGGCATGACTGTAGGTAATCACTTTACAGAGGCATTGAGATTTTTCGTTTTTGAAGTTCCGAAGGTTTTGTTACTGTTGACATTGATTATTTTTCTGGTTGGAATTGTCCGTTCATATTTTTCACCAGAGAAAACACGAAAAGCACTCGAAGGGAAATCTCTTTTTACAGGAAATGTTCTGGCATCAATGCTTGGTATTGTCACGCCATTTTGTTCCTGTTCTGCCATTCCGCTATTTCTTGGATTCGTGGAAGCAGGAATACCTATTGGTGTTACTTTTTCATTTCTCATCGCTTCCCCTATGATTAACGAAGTTGCAATAGTACTCCTTTTTAGTATGTTCGGTTGGAAAACTGCAGCAATATATGTTGTATCGGGACTGGTTATTGCAATAATTGCTGGCTGGGTTATCGGCAAATTAAACCTTCGACACTGGGTTCAGGATTGGGTTTACCAGTCCCAATTCGGTAACTCTGATTCAGAAAGTGAAAAACTGAAATTTAAAGACCGCATCCAGTATGGCTATAATGCAGTCAAAGAAATAGTTGGCAAAGTCTGGATTTATGTGGTTATTGGTATTGCTGTAGGAGCGGGAGCACATGGATATGTCCCAGAAGATTTCATGGCTTCATTGATGGGAAAATCGGCTTGGTATAGCGTACCATTATCAGTTATTATTGGTGTTCCATTGTATTCAAATGCTGCTGGAATCATCCCGATAGTCTCGGTGCTGATTGAAAAAGGTGCATCACTTGGAACTGCACTGGCATTTATGATGGCTGTAATCGGACTTTCGCTTCCAGAAATGATTATCCTGAAAAAAGTATTAAAAATCCAGTTCATACTGACATTTGCAGGTATAATGGCAGTTGGAATCGTATTAGTGGGATTTATTTTTAATTATTTGGTTTTCCTCTAACAAAATAACTTCAAAATAAAACACGGTATTAATTTAAAATGCAATGAATAGACGCAAAGCAATGACAATAGCAGCAGGTGTAATTGCAGGTGGTGGAGCAGGACTGCTTACATTAACCAATGCATTCAAACCTGAAATAATGTTTGATAACGAGCCACACAAACTACAACATAATCAGGGGGAAGATGACTGGAAATACTCCCACCTTGACCCAGCCGTTATTGCCGAGTTGGCTTATAAATATTATACTGAGGGAAGTTGTATGTATGCAACAGTAAAGAGTATAATTTCTCAATTAGCCGAAAAAATAGGCGAACCGTTTAAGTCCTTTCCCATTCATTTATTTAAATACGGGCATGGTGGTGTAGGCGGTTATGGCTCGATTTGTGGTGCATTAAATGGGTCAGCAGCACTTATTGGTTTACTTGTAAGTGATAGCAGCGTTCGGGATAAAATGATATCCGATGTTTTTCAATGGTATGAAAAAGAACCTTTGCCGAAATTCCAACCGCAAAGTTCTTCTTATGACTATATTCCAGTCCAGAGTATTTCACAATCAATTTTGTGTCACGCAGCAAATACAAATTGGTGTAAAGTTTCAGGATTTAAAGTTAATAGTAATGAACGGAAAGAAAGATGCAGGAGAATGACCAGCGATGTAGTAATAAAAGTTACCGAATCGCTTAATGAAATATATACCGATACATACATAACCAATGTTTATCCCAATGAAACTGTAAACTCCTGTACAACATGTCACGGTAGTACAGGTAAGGTAAACAATACTGCCACCAAAATGAGTTGTAACTCTTGCCATACCGAATCGGCAGGGCATCGTGTTTTTTCAGATATCCATTACAAATTAATGAAGGAATAAAAGCCGAAATCATTTAATAACCAGACAATTTAAAATCATGAAATCAAAATCAATCGGTTTTATTGGTGGTGGACGCATTACCCGAATCCTGCTCAACGGATTTAAAAATGCCAATGTTTCGTTTGGAAAAATTTTTGTCTACGAAACTAATGAAACTGTACTGAATGCCCTGAAGGCTGATTACCCTCAAATCGAAACTTCAGGCACTGACTCATCCAAGGCTGCATCGTCAGATTGGGTTTTCATCGCACTTCATCCGCCTATGTTGATGGAAACGGTAACTGCAATTAAGAATTCTATTAAAAAGGATGCTCTGGTGATATCGTTAGCACCAAAAATTACCGTTGACAAAATTAAATCTGTGCTTCCTGATGTGCCAAATATTGCACGCATGAATCCGAATGCAGGTTCTTATGTGAATAAGGGGTACAATCCAGTTTTCTTTGCTCAGTCCGTAGAAAAAAGTGTTATTAATGAGTTTCTTGAAGTCTTTGTAAAACTCGGCAAAGTTCCTGTCGTACCAGAGAAACAGATTGAGGCATATGCTATGGTAAGTGCTATGGGACACACCTATTTCTGGTATCAGTTGCAGCAACTTAAAGAACTTGGACTTTCATATGGTTTGTCTGAGAGTGAAGCAAATGAAACAATTTCATCAATGCTCTGGGGAACAACCGAGACACTTTTTAATTCTGGACTGAATTATGATAAAGTTGTTGACCTCGTGCCCGTGAAACCAATGGCTGAACATGAAAACACCATCAGGGAGTATTACAAGACCTGCTTAAACGGTTTATATCAGAAAATAAAACCACAATAAGAGAAAATATGAAAATATTAATACTATGCACAGGAAATAGTTGTCGTAGCCAGATGGCACACGGTTTCCTTCAATCTTTTGATAAAAATTTGATTGTATGTTCTGCAGGAACTCATCCTGCTTCTGTAATTAATGAGAAAGCCGTTGTTGTCATGAAAGAGGTTGGCATTGATATCAGTTCCCACAAACCTGTATCAGTTGAAAAATATATTGGTGAGGTCTGGGATTATGTTATTACCGTCTGTGATGATGCTAACGAGACATGTCCAGTATTTCTTGGTAAAGTGACGCACCGACTCCATATAGGATTTGAAGACCCGTCAAAAGTTACTGGTAGTGATGAATTTGTTTGGAGCGAATTCCGAAGGGTACGAGACGAAATAAAAGACAAATTCCGTGAATTATATAACAAGCAGATAAAACCAGAACTATGAATTCAGAAGATATTAAACGGGTTGTTAAAGACATGTATGGAGAAATAGCCAGAGGGTCAGACCTGCAGAACCAGACTTCCTGTTGTTGCCAGTCATCTGACTGTTGTTCATCAGTTGATTATACAGTCTTCAGCGAGAGTTATGAAAAACTTGATGGATATAATCCAGATGCCGACCTGAACCTTGGCTGTGGAATCCCGACTCAGTATGCTGGAATAAGAAAAGGCGATTCTGTGCTTGACCTTGGAAGCGGAGCAGGGAATGACTGTTTTGTTGCTCATGCTCTTGTCGGTGAAACTGGGAAGGTTACTGGAATCGATTTCACTGATGAAATGATTGAAAAAGCAACAATATACCTCAAAAAACTCGGCTATACAAATGTCTTCTTCTTAAAGGGTGACATTGAAGATATGCCTGTGCCAAGCAACAATTATGATGTTGTGCTTTCAAACTGCGTTCTGAATCTCGTACCTGATAAGAGCAAGGCATTCTCTGAAATATTTCGGGTATTAAAACCTGATGGACATTTCTGTGTTTCTGATGTGGTGATAAAAGGTTATTTACCAGATAAACTTCGCAAAGATGCTGAAATGTATGTTGGATGTGTTTCAGGAGCAATTGAACTGGACGAATACCTTGCAATAATTCAGCAGAATGGTTTCCAGAATATCCAGATGCATAAACAAAAAGAAATATCGCTTCCTGATGAACTCCTGCTGAAATACCTGTCCTGTGATGATTTCGAGTTGTTCAAAAACGGTAAAGTTGGCATCTACAGCATTACTGTTTCAGGTTTCAAACAATAAACTTTCACGAGTATGCCATCAACAAAACGCTTAAAGTTTCTTGACCGTTACCTTACTCTCTGGATATTCCTTGCAATGTTCATTGGTGTATTTGCTGGGTGGTTAAGTCCGAATATTGCAAAATTCTGGAATAGTCTCTCATCGGGAACAACGAACATTCCAATTGCGATAGGGTTAATCGTAATGATGTACCCACCACTTGCCAAGGTGAAATATGAGGAATTGGGTGATGTATTCCGAAATACGAAGGTTCTCGGTTTGTCATTGGTACAAAACTGGATAATCGGTCCTGTTTTAATGTTCGTTTTGGCAATTATTTTCCTTCGCTTCAATGTCGACTATATGTACGGATTAATCCTTATTGGTCTGGCACGATGCATTGCGATGGTAATTGTATGGAATGAACTGGCGAAAGGTGACAATGAATATGCTGCAGGATTGGTTGCATTTAACTCTATTTTTCAGGTCTTGTTCTTCTCGGTGTATGCTTACCTGTTCATTGCGATACTACCTGCATGGTTCGGACTTCCGACAAACGAAACAGTTGCACAGATAACCATTGGTCAGATAGCAAAGAGCGTATTCATTTATCTGGGTATTCCATTTATCGCAGGATTCTTTACCAGATTTATCTTAATTCGGGTAAAGGATAAAAACTGGTATAATACCAAGTTCATACCCAAAATAAGTCCATTGACCCTGATTGCGCTTCTATTTACAATCATTGTGATGTTCTCATTAAAAGGAGAATATATCATAAAAATCCCCTTGGATGTGGTTCGTATTGCAGTACCACTGGTTATCTATTTTGTGGTAATGTTTATTGTTTCATTCTTTATGAGCAAGAGAGTTGGAGCAAATTATGAGCAATCCACAACCCTGTCCTTTACTGCAGCCAGTAACAATTTTGAATTGGCAATTGCAGTGGCAATTGCTGTATTTGGAATAAATTCTGGGGAAGCATTTGCAGCCGTAATCGGTCCCCTTGTGGAAGTTCCAGTAATGATAGGTCTTGTTAATGTGGCATTTTGGTTTAAAAAGTCATTTTACCTAACAAAGATTTAGAGATTTGGGTTCAAATCACCTTAGTTCACTTATATAATTATACTCTGTAAATTTACTATCCTTGAAAAATGCGTAATTTACATTTTTAATTATACACAATATAAATCCATAAAAATTAAGTATTATGAAAATGCATTTGTCTCTTTTATTTTCCTTTTTATTACCAACGGCATTATTCTTTGGTAGTAGTCAAAGAAGTCACCAGATGTATAATAATAATTCTTCACCGCTCTTGATTGTGCTGTTGATTATTATTGTGATATTACTGGGAATTGTAATCTATCGTATTTTTTCAAAGCCTTATAGTAAAGGTAATGATGAAATTACAGACTCTTTACATTTCATTAAAGAACGTTTATCGAAAGGAGAAATTAATAAAGAAACGTACAATGAAATTCTTGAAAGAATTGAACAGGATGAAAATGATTATATCGAAACTGCCAAACTAAGACTTGCGAAGGGCGATATTTCAGTTACTGAATATGACGAAATGCGTGATTTACTAAAAGATAATTAAACTTTCATTAATTATCAGATGGATGAGAGAAAAAATTATAGAAGCAAAAAACCTGATAAAGAATTATGGCGACTTCACAGCAGTTAATGATATTTCATTTTGGGTAGAGAAAGGTGAAGTATTTGGACTTTTAGGTCCCAACGGTGCAGGTAAAACTACTACCATCAATTTGCTTATCGGAATGGCAAAAATTTCTTCGGGGAAAGTATATTATGATGGTGTTGATTTGACCAGAAGCATTAAAAAAGCACAGGAAATAATTGGTATTGTTGCTGATGAAAGCAACCTGTATGATGAAATGAGTGGATATGATAATCTATGTTTCTGCGGTTCGCTATATGGTCTTTCAAAAAGCGACAGAGAGAAAAAAGCAAAAGATTTACTCAATACCTTTCAATTAAATGAAGCAGCAAATAAAAAATTCAAGGCTTATTCGAAAGGCATGAAACGAAAACTGACCATTGCTGCTGCCCTGATACATAATCCACAGATTTTATATTTAGATGAACCTACTTCTGGAATTGATGTTGCAAGTGCCAGACAAATAAGGGATTTGATTAGAAAATTAAACCAAAAAGGAACAACAGTCTTTCTGACAACTCATTATATCGAGGAAGCAGAACGACTTTGCGACAGGATTGCTTTTCTAAACAGGGGTAAAATTATAAAGATTGATTCGGTTAACAATTTAATTAACGAGTCAAAAGATGAAAATATAATAGAAGTTGTTTTTGATGAAAATGTAAGCGATAAAGAGCAATTATCAGCAAAATTAAATGAAAAGTTCACTTACATAACCTGTCATTTTAAAAACGATAATACAATTAAAATTATAAGCCTTAAACCCATTGATATATCACCCATTGTGCAATTTTTATCGTTGCAAAATATTTTCATTATTGAAGCACGATTGCACAGACCATCATTGGAAGACGCTTTCGTGAAATTGACGGGTATAGAAATTGACTTGATGAAGAAAGACAAAGAAAAAAAATGAAACAGAATATCGCATTTTGGAACATCCTTCTGAAGGACATGAAAAATTATTATCTGAAACCCCCGAATATCAGTTGGGGTATCATCTTCCCATTTGCATGGATGCTTATGATGTTTGTAAAAACAAAATCAGCATTCCATATCGAAGAAGTTTTTAGCGGTATAGTAGCAATGTCCATTCTGTTTGGCACAACTTCCATGCTGTCTGTAACCATAACATTTGAAAGGAAATCACGTTCCTTTGAGCGATTATTATTAGCACCACTAAGAATGGAATTGCTGATTGTGGCAAAAATCACAGGAGCAATTTTATTCGGGATTTTCAATAGCATTATTCCAGTATTGTTTTCTGTTCTTTATTTTAAGGCTGTTGTTGCAAACTGGACAGTTCTCATAATCGGAATAATTTTATTATCAATAATTTCAACCCTACTTGGATTATTTATTTCTGTATCTGCAAAAGAAGTTTTTGAAGCGCAAACCTATTCGAACTTTTTCCGCTTTCCGATGATTTTTTTATGCGGATTATTTATTCCAATTGCTACATTACCAGTTTTTATCCGACCTTTATCTTATTTGTTACCTGTCACATACGGAGTTGATATTCTAAAGTATTCAATAACAGGGAATAATACATTATCCATAGTCTTGGATTTAACATTAGTGTTAATGTTTTGCTTTATGTTATTTTACTCAAGTTTATTCTTTATTAAAAAGAAGTGGATAATATAATTCCATCTTCAATACATTTCTAAAAACCAAACCATTGGTCAATATCATGATAACCGCTTGTACCTCTACACGTTTTTCGAAACGAGTAAAAATAGTGGTTTAATTGCCGAGATAATTGACGTTAAAGTGATTACCAATTTAATTGTTCTATTATAAATATTGATAAACACTCCCTCTGCTGATTTTCAATGTTCTGGAAATATCCATGATTGTTTTACCTGCCTTTTTCATTTGCCTGATTTTTTCAATTTTATTTTCATCCAGACGAGGGCGTCCACCTATCCGATTGGATTGACGTGCCCTCGCTAAACCTGCGAGAACACGCTCAGAGGTACGAACCCTCTCCTGAAGAGCAAGACTTGACAATAGGCTGATAATCACATCCTTGAAAATGCCAGAACTGTCGAGATATTGCTCTGAATATGATTTATAACTAATCCCGTAATCATCGAGCATCTGAAGGTATTGGATGGTTTTGCGTGTCCCTTCTCTTGTTAAACGGTCAAGAGCAAAGAACAATAACATATCAAATTTCCTTTTTGATGCATCTTCCATCATTCGATTAAATTCTGGTCGAATAGGTGAACCGCCAGAGACAGTATCCACGTATTCATCATAGATATGGTAATCCATCTTCTGGCAGTAATCCCGAAGGATTAATAATTGGTTCATATTATCGCTGGACTCTTTTGAAATTCTGCTATAGACGCCAATTCTCATAATCTTTAATTTTGGTGTTCATTAAACGGATGTTTTTTCGACAGTCAAAATCGGTTTCTGGATTGTCCATTTTTCGGGCATTTCCGACCTGCATTTTTCCGAGGGTTTTTTGAACAGTGCATTTTCTTGTTTTGCATGGGTTAATTTGATGAACAGGCGTAAAAACTTGTATAGAGATTATCAAACGGCATGAAGTTCTTTTTCAACTCTACATGTGCCACTTCAACAATCTCATTTCCTTCCATAAACATCAATATCATATATGCGATATCGAAATCATCATCGACTGGATGAGTGATTATATGAATAATGCGTTTGTTTTGATGTTTCATCATTGCCTATTATAATGGGCAAAGATATGATAATTCTGGAAATCCCTAATATAATGGGCAGCATTTATTACCTTTGATGAAAATATTTGACATGAAAACTGCTCAAATTGACCCTGATGACAATGAACTGATGGTAAGTATCGGGGAGAAGATTCGAGAACTGCGAAAGCAGAAAAATATTAGTTACGAAAAATTGGCAAAAGAAATCGGTCTCGATAGGAACACCGTTAATTTAATCGAACTCGGTAAAACAAATTTCCAATTCCAGACATTGCTCCGCATACTTTCCTACCATAAGATGTCCGTTTTTGATTTTTTTAAATCGTTAGAACAGTAAGAAATCTCCCTGCGGGGGGTACATTTCCGAAATTTTCTTCATAATACACTCGGAATTGGTGTTGTTTTAGCGTTTTTAACAACATTTTGGCAATGTTTCCTCGAAAAAATCGGAACAATAAAGTCAAATAATCTGCGCTCTGGGAACATCGATTAACAATTATGGTACATCAGAATTCATATCTGAGTGTGGCAGTATTTATATTAAATGATGATGTTCCAGAATGCCCGAAAAAGAGTTACCTGACTATCAACTAAAACGTGTTTAAGAAATCAGTTTGTTCATAAAGAACTGGCGATTAAATGAAGGACTGACCCAGCGAGAATTCAGTCAGTTGGCTGGCATCCATCCTAACAGTCTCTACCACCTTGAAAAAATGGGTTTATACAATATCCTGACACTGTTAAAATGCATTGATGCAACTTGCCTGACCGTATCGCAATTCTTTGAAGGGATGGAGTGATAACATTAAAAATCAATCATTTGGTAAACGCATCTGTGTTATTCTTTCTGCCAGATTACGCAACAATTGGTTTGTCTTATCCTGTAAGAAACTATAACCATTCCACAAATTTATCACATCATCATGCAGGATATTACGTTCATACTGGTTTAACCACGGCAAATTCGATATATCTTCCAGATATTCGGCATCCACATGCTCAAAATAATCATCCTGCATTCCGATGTCCCGAAGCCGTTGACAAATTTCTATTTCATATTCATCCATTTCGAAAATTACATTTATGGGTTGTTCATCAAATCCATCTTCTATATCGAAGTTCGTAGTTAAAATATCTTCATCTGTCAACCATTGCATGTATGTGCTGTCTTCCAATTCATCAAAATCAACTGCTTCCCAGAACTTGTCTTCAACTTTGTGGTTGTATTTGAATCCAAACTGTCGAAACACATCTTTCGCAATCATTTCTGCATCATCATGATGACCATCAGCCACTACAACTGAATCGTGTCTTGTGAAGCACAGAACATTATTTTCCCGCAGTTTCTTTAATATATTATCGACAAAAATCTCTGCCTCAATGCACTGCAAGAATACAGAGAAATTACTTTCACGGTTGTCATCGGTTTTGTCAGTGGTCTTTGATTTATCAGGCTTTTTAAACTCAGCAATGATATTCACCACGATTGGATAAAGTTGTGAGAGTTTATGTAGTAATGCGTCTGGACGGTTTGTCTTCTTGAATAATAATTTAAACAATGCATACTTTGCCAGCAACCGCTCCTTCATGCCGAGTTCATGAGCAACAACATCATAGAAATCACGATAGAACACATCACGCATAAATTTCGTTACATCACTTAACCCGTGTTCACCTGAATTTCTATCGGTTATTTCAATCCCAACCGTAGGTAATTGCTCCTGATGCTGCTTGAGTACCTTTATCAGCCGTTTCAGGTATGTTTTGTTCCTGTTTTGTTTGAACAACGACAACAAATGCTGCTCACCACATTTTATGTAAACATTCAGCAGGTTGGCAAATATCAAAAACTGCGATGTGCGTAAATCGAGTTGTACAACCGTTATATTGTTGATATAGATGAACTGTAATATTCGGCTGGGGAAATTCGTCAGGTGGCTATAAATACGTAGAGTGACTGGACTTTGCTTTTCTTCAATCGGTTGTGTTGCGACCTGCGATATTTGATGCTTGTAATGGTAAATTAGTGCTGGTATGCGGTACTGAAGGAATTCATCAACATTGGCTATGTAAAACGAATTGTTGAAATAAAACAATTCTTTTCCACGGGATTCAGCAATAAACTTCGCCCATCTAACAGTGCAATATTTAACGTTAAATGACCCTCTGTCCAGATACTCGTGACATTCGATTTGGAGACCATCAGGCAATGAGTTGATGTATTCCCGCCTCAGCAATTCGTTACATATCTGTTCTGCGTTGTTTTCTACCCATTTCCCCGCTTTACCAATATCGATGCTAATGCGGAAATTTAAGTCAGGAATTTCAGGTATCTGTAACTCCTGATTATCAAACAGCATTCGTTCCAGTGCCGTGAAAACCCTTCGTTTTTCTATGTATGGAATAAAAGAATAATTTTCACTTAATAGGTCAGGATTTATGCGGTATCTTGTACTTACATCACCTTTTTTTGTGACAATGCTGGATTGTTGTGTTTTATCAGGAATTGTACGGAAACCAAAATCTATACTCTCGATAATACCTGCTTCCATTAACGGTGAAATAACTCTATCGTGATAGTTGCCACCATATATTTTATGCCAATAATTACGACCCAGTGAAGCATAATAATTCAAACCATTGCCCTGAGTCACCTGATGAAAGAATATGATGGAAACACATTGCAGAAAATTGTTCTTACTGGGATACGAAAGTCTGGGATTACTGAAAATCACATCCTGTAACTTCTGTACAAGTTTTTCAGGCAGATATTCTCCTTTCTGATATTCCTTCCTGTTTGTTTTGTTATTCACCATTTGCACCAATATCGTTAGTATATTATTGACCGTAATAAATGCTTTACCATGACCTTATTTTCTGTATCATACATGTAATCATTTTCTTTCTTCAACTACTCAACCAATACAATCCCAACAATGGTTCATTACCATATTATTGACCGTAACTTCATCGATAATGCGACCTTAACCCATGCTAACAGACTGATATGCAATATTATGTGAGAGTTATGTAAACTAATATTTTGATACTACATTACTAATTACGGTCGCATTTCTGGCTTAAATTAGGTCACTGTTTGTACAATACTACATATTTCATATATCATTGATTAATAAATATATAAAACACATTACTTAATGTAACGCTTTACATATGTATCGTATCAGCCAGATATTCCATTAATAAACGTTTCAACAAAATCCATAATCCTTCTCAGTATCCTTTCCCTGCTTGGTGTCTTCAGGTATCGCCAGATATTTTATTTTGTCTTCCTTCAGGATGTCGTTGGCATACAATTCCATTTTTCCCGACAGATATTTGTAAAAAATGAAGCCGAGAATGTAATCACGGAATTCATCAGCATCCATTTTGCCACGCAGGGTGTTGGCTATATTCCAGAGTTGCTGGTTTAGTTGTCGTTTTTGTTCTTCAGACATAATTAGTTTTTGTAATCACGAATATAACATTAAAAGGAGAATTCTTGCCTTCATTTTAGCAACATTAATTAACGGAATTACCTTTATTATTATATTTGCACAATTATATATAAGATGGTTGGAATTTATTGCAGGATAAGCAAGCACAAAGAGGAAGGCAAAGACGTTTCCATTGCAGTACAGAAAAAGTATGGGATTGAGTTTGCCAAGTCTGAAGGCATGGAATTCAGGGTATTTGTTGACGAAGGTATCAGTGGAAGAAACGAAAAAATTTCTGAGCGTCCTGAATTTGCACTTCTCCTGAATGCCATTAAAAATAAGGAAATCACACATGTATATTGTTACGACCAGTCACGCATTGAGAGAAATAACACCATCTGGAACATGTTTGTATCTCTCATGCTCGAACACAAATGCAAGTATTACCCAAGTGGAAAGTTCCTCGACTTGGATGTTCCTGAAAACAAGTTTATTACTGGTGTAATGTCACTGGCTAATGAATTGTATGCTACTGTCACTGGAATCAAAGTAAAAGAAGCCATTGCTATTAATGCGAAGAATGGCAAGACACATGGTTTATGTGCCTATGGGTATAAGAAAGGCGATAACGGCAAATTTGCGGTTGTCGAAAAAGAAGCAGATGTAGTTAAAAGGATTTTTCAGATGTCATTGGACGGACTCGGAACATATACGATTGCCAAAAGACTTAATGCAGAACATATTCCGACCAAATTCAACCAATTTTCGGGCAACTTCAGAAGGAAAGACAGGTACACAAAACAGATAACCACCTATAAAAAGGAAAATATCATCTGGCGTGGAAATGTAGTTCACGATATTATAACCAATCCAGTTTATAAAGGTGTTCGGATGTGGAACGGAGAACAAGTACCTATTCCAGCGATTCTTACAGAACAACACTGGCAGGAAGTAAATGATAATCTGGAAAACAACAGAAAGAAAGTCGGAAAGCGTGATGAGTATCATTATTTGTTAAACGGTATAACATACTGTGCCGATTGCGAAAGCGAGTTCCGAGGAAAGAAGCGTCTCAAAGGGAAGGACAGCGCATATAAGTGCAAAGGAAAATCAAAGCACTATATTAAATGCAACTCCAGAGGCATAAGCATTGCAAAAATTGAAACATTTATAATCTATCATCTGTTCTTGGCAAAAGGATTGCAAGACTTTCTGGCTGGCTTACCTGAAAACACTGAAAAACTGGATGAACTGAAAGAGAAAATCAGCAAAGAAAAAAAAGAACTTGAATATCTGCGGAGAGCGGAAGAAAAAGCATATAAAAATCTGGCTGACCCAGACTTTGAGGATGATGAAAGAATAAAAGAAACACTGAAAACCACAAAACGAAAAATAAAAGAAAAAGAAAATGCCATCGACATCCTTGAGAATAGGCTGATTGAGAGGTCAGGAGAAAACAGGCTCAAGAGGGTTGAAAATATACTCGGACAATACCATTTGGATGCTGGTTTTGATGAAACAAGAAGATTGGTTCATTCAATAATAAAGCGTATTACGATTAAGCATGAACCAAATAAAAGGAGTGGCAATTTTCTTGTGAAAATTGAATATCGTGGTTTCGATGAGCAAAGCATCTTCATGACTAATTGGCAGGCATTAAATTGGTACTGCTTGTCGTATTACAGGTCAAGGGCAATCACGAAAGAAGACCTGAAGGAAGACAAGGAACTGGCAAGATATCTTTTGAAGTCAGCAGGTAAGTCCACCAAACTGCCGAAGGATTTTGTCGGGTTTGCAGCAAGTGGTGGCGGCTCTACTGATATCATAAAACTGAATCCCACCGAGTTAATATATTTTGATTAATGGCTACACTAATTACCCGACTAAACATGTTCCTGAGGTGGATGGTGCGCAGGGATGACCGGGGTGTTGATTTCGGCCTATGGAAGAGCATCTCTCCGTCACTGCTCTCCTGCCCGCTGGATGTTCATTCCGGAAATGTGGCCCGCAGGC
>Ga0255347_1001327_pt1 | contig 40727 bp, 42 predicted proteins | sample wastewater_treat_2_FD_192479 | JGI IMG/M metagenome (GOLD analysis project Ga0255347, IMG submission 192479) | Wastewater microbial communities from Lulu Island WWTP, Vancouver, Canada - plant24 | ecosystem: Engineered > WWTP > Wastewater > Unclassified | place: Canada: Vancouver, British... | reverse complement strand
GCCGTCCAGCGCAGTCGCCGTGCCCTGGGCGATGCCCGGCAAGGCCACCACGGCTCCCGGCGTTGCCCCTGGCACATAGGCCGCCCCGACGCTCTGCGCCAGTGCCGCGATGGCTGTGACTGCCCCTGGCGCAGCGGCCGGATCGTATCCCTGCGCGAGCACCTGCGCGAGGGCGGGCAACGCGAGGGCAGTCCCCGGCAGTGCGGTGCCGTCCAGCGCAGTCGCCGTGCCCTGGGCGATGCCCGGCAAGGCCACCACGGCTCCCGGCGTTGCCCCTGGCACATAGGCCGCCCCGACGCTCTGCGCCAGTGCCGCGATGGCTGTGACTGCCCCTGGCGCAGCGGCCGGATCGTATCCCTGCGCGAGCACCTGCGCGAGGGCGGGCAACGCGAGGGCAGTCCCCGGCAGTGCGGTGCCGTCCAGCGCAGTCGCCGTGCCCTGGGCGATGCCCGGCAAGGCCACCACGGCTCCCGGCAGTCGCACCGGCACCCACGCAATCGGCGCACTCTGCGCCAGTGCCGCGATGGCGTCCTGGTCGCTATCCGCACTCACCACATACGCCGTCGGCGTGCTCTGTGCGATAGCGGGGAGACTCGCCACCGCGCCGGGCGTGCGAGCCGGAGCGTGCGCTGCTGGTGAACTCGCTGCCACGCCTGGGTATGCCTTGAGCGCTGGCACAGTGTACGACACATTCAATTTAGCGCCATAGCGGTAGTCGTATGATGACCACGTCAGGTATTTGTGGTTGGGCTGCTCGGCGTCAGCCACGGCTATGAATGACATCCCCGATCCCGACGACCATCCGGCGCGCGTCACAACCTCCTCCACCAGCGCCGACAGATCAGGCGTCGTGTACCACGTACCAGCGGCGACGTCGGTCGTGAGCTCCCAATGCACGGTGGCTGATGTCCTGTTATTGTAGACGGTGCCTCCCGGCATGTTATCTTTCGAGAATGATGATGAGTCGTCAGAGTCCTCACAGTACCAATGCACATCAATGTCATCACTGCGGGTTGCATGTGCCCTTAGTGAGAGTGCCGCAGATGTTATTGCCATCCCCTGGGCCAACGGCACTGTGAACCGAAACCCGGATGTATACCAGAGGTACCCACGTCCCATGGAGACCATGTACTGCACAAGCTGCATGGACTCATACCCCGGATACGTTGAGCCCTGGCTGAACCCATCATCAGCGCTCGCCCCCACCTGCTCCTCGTCAATCGCCGTATCCATCACCAGCGGGTACTGAGCACTCTCCAGCGCCTCCACCGGCAACGCCAGCGCCAGCACGACCTCCTGCCCGCGCGCCTCATACCACCACTCCAAGGGCCACCGTCGCGGCTCCTCCGCGCTGTCCCACGCCTCGGGCTCCCGCAGCCAGAAGCACTCCCGGCCGTCCGTGCGCTTGTGAGCGTAGCGCGCCTGCGGCGTGTGCCGCGCGGCGGCCCCCTTGCTGTCGCCCCGGTACTCCGCCGCCACTGCGGGCAGGCCATTGTCGGGCGCCCCATCCCCGTCCCATGACACCCACAGCCTCAGCACCAGGTGTGTGGGCCGAAGCCGCTTTGGATCCGGGAGTGCCTTGCGGTCGCGCACCGTCAACGCTTTGAAGAAATGATCGGGCCGCGTGTTGTAACCGTAGTCCAGCCCTTTTCCAAACGCATCCGGCCACGTGATGCTGTAGCCGTCGGCGTCCAGCACCGGCTCGATCCCCGCCACCGGCGAGGCGATGGCCTCCTCAGCACCATCTGCCGCCCGCCAGGACAATGACAGCGGCGCCATGCGGTATGCGGCCCCACCCCGCGAGAACTCGCCAATGTAGCTCAAAGCCTTGGCAGCCGCCGACTTCCCGGTCGCCTTGCCCTGCCATGCGCGGAACTGGTACCCACACTCCGTCATGGTGTAGTCTGCATCATCGTCCTTGCCCGCCCGCCGAATCTCGCAGTCGATCTCCCGCCAGCGCGGCCGCTCGGCAAACACATCGTCCGGGTAGTGCACCGGCCCGATCTGGCAGCCCACGCGGTAGCGGTGCAGCCCCGCAGCCATGTCCTCCGGCGTCTCCACGCACCGAAACACCTTGGCCGTCCGCGTGCGCCGGCTCTCCACCTCGTGACGCTCCCCATCCCGCAAGGCAAACGTCCCGCTGGCGTCTCTCTGCGCGAGTGTCGGCATCGTCGGCTCCTACTCCGTACTGCGTGCTATCGGCTGTCTCGCTGCGGTTACCACCGGCACGGTCTGTGGCGTCGCCACACCCGTGCGCTGTCTCGCCGTATCCAGCGCCAAGAACTCCACCAGCGTCTGCGCCAGCGCGGCGCGCGCGTCGATCAGCGCCTGCTCGGCGATGGCCAGCTCCTCCGGCGTCGAGACCAGCACGCCGGGCTCCGACACGCATACACCGAGCCCCGCGGCGATCTCATCCATCCGGGCAGCGTAGGCGAGACCCTCCGCCGTCGCCGGGCAGCGCCGCTTCCGCTCCTCGATCGTTCTGACCGCGCTCGCATACTCAAGCGCCAGGTCTTGCGGTGTCCGTCTGTATTCGGTATCCATGCCCGTCCTCCTATATGCTGAAGATGCCCGACGCATTCCACTGCACCGTGATGTCGCCCCCGTTGGGCGTCACCGCCGACGTGAACTCGTTGTAACTCAGCAGATTGTCCGCACTGGCCACGCCCCCACGATCGACGAACACGGCCACAGCCCCGACCTCGACTCCCGTGACGCTGGAGAACGTGATGTCGGCCGCGTCGAATACGCCGTTGGTCATGGTTTTGCTCGCCAGGTCGCCCGACTCGCTACCTACGACGCCCGTCAGGTCGTCATAGAAATCGTGGGCGGCGTTGTACGTATACGTCGCCAGGTCCAGCAACACGGCATTGACCGCCACCGTGTCCAGGTCGATGTCGGCCTTCAAGAACGCTTCCAGCGCCTTCGGGTAGACTGCGCTTGCCATAATTGTCCCCCGGAATCAGTGCGGCCTCCGCACTCGCGGGGGCCGGTGGTGTGTGGCGGGGCAGGCGTTGGGCGCACTCAGACAGTTATGCCCGCCGCCTCGTAGCACCGCCACAAGTCCTGCACGGCTCCGACCGCGTGGCTGACCGTAGCCACCGGCTCTGCGTCACCCTCCAGGCAGCGCAGCAGGTGGTCCCACATTGCGGAGTGGTCGTCTGCCGGAGCCCACGGCAATACCGACCGCGGGCCGTAGAAGCCGACGCTGTTGGGCAGCGTGCCCGCCCCGGCGAAAGCATCCGCCGTCCCCCACCCGAGCTGCAGGCAGAGCTGGTCGCCGCGTTCATAGTCGATCAGCAGGGTCCCGCTATCGGGGCCCGTGCCGCCCGCGAAGCACCGCACGCTCCCCTGCCACTTGACAGCATTGCCGAAGAGCGCCCTGGCGCAGGTCAGCATGTGGATGCCACCCTCACAGAACGCCCCGCCACCGACGGCAAGCTCGTAGCTGCACGCCTGGGGCCGATACGGCGTCATGTAGCACGCCCGCCAGATCACGGGGTCTCCGCAGATGTAGGCCAGCCGCTCCCGGAGGGCGCCGAACCCGTTCCCGTAGGCTTGGCTCTCGGCCACGTAGACTCCGGGCTCCGCAGCCAGCGCCGCCGCGTGGTCTGGTAGCAGGCAGATCGGCTTCTCCACCACCACCCGTTTGCCCATGCGCAGCTGCTCCAGCGCCACCGGGTAGTGCTCGCTGGGGATGACGGCGACCACCGCCACGTCGTAGGTAGTGTGGTCGATCAGGCAGCGCGTCGGCACCGCCGTGGCACCGTACTGCTGTGCCAGCATGGTGGCCTTGGCGGCGTCGGTATCGTAGACCTGCACGTCCATCCCGCGCCGGGTCAGTTGTTCCACGTGGATGCGCCCGGCCGCTCCTGCTCCGATGACGAGGTATCTCATACCGTTGCCCTCCAGTGGTAGCGCGGTGAGCCTGTGCGGTCTATGTCGATGCCCGAGAACCCGGCCTCGGTCAGCAGGCCCGCCACCTCGTCCGGGGTGTAGAGCCTGACGTGGCGGTCCGGCCGCTGGTCCATCGGGAGTGTCTCCGGCATGGCGGCGAGTTCCGACGGCGGCACTGCCTCGGGCCAGGTATCCGGGTCCGGCGTCGAGCCCACAAAGAGCCCGCCGTCGGTGAGCGCCTCGCAGACGCGCCGGAACAGGCCGCGCGGGTGGCAGTGCAGGTGCTCCAGGACCTCCAGGAGTGCGATGCAGTCCTGCCGGTCGTAGGTCTCTACCAGCGGCCGGTCTGCCTCGATGTCGCGGCCGTAGAACCGGCAGGCGTCGGTGTCGATGTTCGGCCCCGGCGTGTGCCAGTCGTAGCCGGTGACCTGTGCGCCCAGCGCGGCGCATGCCAGCGAGAACGTGCCGTAGGCGCAGCCGAGGTCCAACAGGCGATAGCGGTGTTCATGCCACTCTGCGAGACCAGCCGCGTGCGACCAGATCCGCTCGCGACCGTGCTCCCAGACGGCCTCCAGCGCCGGCACCATCCACTCGGCCTGGTGGCGCCGCTGCATAGCCCAGTTGGACTCGCGTCCGGGCGGTATCCCGGCCTCCTCGAGTCTGTCGGATGCCCACTCCAATGCGGCTTCCAATGTGTCCAGCACGACAGTCGGGCTCTCCATCATCCCACCCCCAGCTTGCGGATGGCCGCGCAGTATCGGCGCTTGGGCTGCTCACATGGGTTAGTCGCCGACGCGTCCCACGGGTAGGACGTCCCGCTGACTGTGATGCAGTAGGTGAGCACAGGATGGTCGCCAAGCACGCGCAGGACGCGCCTCGGGTCGTAGTCACGGCGCAGTTGCCGCCGCGCGCGCTGCTTGAGCCGCCGCTGCCACGCCCGGTCCCTGGCTACTGACTGGACCGTCTTGGTGGTTCCGTTGTGCGCTCTCATCGGCCTGCGGTCTTCCCACGGGTTGTATGCGACCACTCACGCCACCCCCATACAGGTGGCAAGCAGCGTCGTGCTGCCCTCTGGCCGCCAGATCCGCACAGCAGTCCACACCTGGCTCAGCAGGTCTGATAGGTCCTCTCTGGTGTACATGCAGACCTCAAGCTGCGGCGCAGGTGTCGCTCCGGGCGACCACTGTGGTACGTCGCGCCAGTGGCTATAGGCCGGATGGATGTGCGGGTAGCACTCCGCGTCCAGAGCGCTCGTCACCAGCAGCCCATCTTGGTGCATGGTGGACGCCACGTTACGGACTGCATCTGCCGGCGACCACTTGAGGTGGGGGAGAACCTGCGTCATCACTACCAGCTCATAGCCCAGCCCCGGAGGCGGGGCAGACTGGTCGATGGCCCATTGCTCATACTGGATGCCGGTCTCGTCCAGCAGGGCCGGGGAGATGAAGGTCCCCACGGGCAGGTAGTCCATCACCGTCACGTCGTAGCCCCGTGCCGCCATCCACACAGCCAGCGTCCCCCACCCCGGCCCGATCTCCAGGACGCGCAGGCCAGGCGGTTGCTCGCTCACTACGTCCGCCACGCCCTGCAGGTAGTCGGCTTCATAGCCCCGGTAGTGGTCGCGATAGTACGGGTTCGGCGCCATCCGCTCGACGAAATCCTGTGCCTGCTCAATCGTCACTGGAGACCCTCCCACAGTGCCGCGAATTGCCCGGCGCGTGCATCCCACGAGTTCTGCTTCAGCCACCTCGCGGCGTCCCGGCGCGGGATCCTCCCGGCCGCGATGGCCTGCTCCACCTCCGGGGCCAGCGTCTTCGCTCCCCGCGGCGCCAGCGTGCACCAGTCCCTGCCCTCAAGCGCCGTCATCACCCCCGAGGCCACGACCCGGCAGCCCCCGGCGATGTAGTCATAGAGCTTGATCGGGTCGACTGCGGCGCAGAGCTTGGCATGCCGGAATGGCACCAGCCCCACATCACAGTGAGCAACGTACTGCATGGCGACCGGGTAGGGCCGCTCCCCGAGCATATGGATGTTTTTGGCCTTCGCGACGCGCCCTTTGCTGTCCCCAACCACGTTGAATGCCACGCCCGGCAGGTCGCGCGCCGTGCGTTCCAGAAGCCCCCAGTCGAACCACGCGCCCACCAGGTAGCCCAGGTACAAGGCCGTGCCCTGCTCGCCCACCACCAAGTCCTCAGGCCGGTCGCACTTCGGCACCGGCACACTCGGCCCGGCGTTGAGCACCAGTTCCGGCTCCCGGCCATTGTGCGGGTAGGACCGCAGCGCCGGCGCCGAGCACGTGAGCAGGTCCGCCTCCTGCAGTAGCTCCCGCTCAACCTCCTCGCGGTAGTAGCTGGCCTCGCCGACTCTGGCGAACGCCCTCCAGTCATCCATGATGTCGTAGCAGACCCGCCACCCGTGAGCCTGGAACCGCTTGGCGATGTGCCAGTAGGCTTGCAGGCCACAGACGACGAGGCCGGGCTTGTCCTCCCACAGCAGCGGCTCCATGCACTTGAGGGCCTCCTCGTTGACCACCAGTGGGCCGCCCGCCCACTGGGCCCCACTCTCGCACGGGTTGAAGTAGAGCGTCCTCCAGCCAGCGCGAGAGAATGCCCGCGCCAGCGCCACCGGCCTCTGCCCGCCACCACACGACCGCCACATACACCCGCTGAGGAAGACGACGGTGTTCCCCTCCACCCACAGGTCCGGCCCGATGGTGTCCGGGTCCTTCTGTCTGACTACGATGGCCCGCCCCCCCGGCGGGTGCACGGCTACTTTGCGCGGCATGGTCCCCTCCTATTCGTCGGCTCCGGTGTCAACCGGGTACACCAGCACGGCCTCAACGGTCGTGGCCGCGTCGAATGCCTCGGCGTCCATCGAGTGCGTCACCTGCGTGATGCGGTACACGGAGTAGACCTCGACGCCGACCCCGCTGGCGGACGTGATGCTGACGAACTGGTCGGGGAGCAGCTCCGGCCGACAGGGCCCCTCCCAGCGAATGGCCCCCTGCTGGGTGTCGTAGTGCTCGCGGTTGAAGCGCGCCCCGATGTCACCTGGGTAGCGTGCGTCGTCGTCGGTGATGACGACCGGCCAGTCGTCGCCGATGCCCTCCAACCGGTCCACCTCGGCCTCCACCCAGTAGTAGGTGGACCGCTTGTCATCGCGCCCCCAGGTCGCCTTGAGGACATTTCGGAAGTTGGACCCCAGGCAGTCCGCGTCCAGGCTGTACACGATGTCCTCGGGGGTCACCGAGGTGTCGTCGAGACTGAACGCGATCTCCGATACCCCGTCCTCATACTCCGGGCTGCCGGCGTCCACGAACATGCCGGAGGCGTCGAAGCCGACCCGGATGTCCGCGGCGTTCTCGACGGCCTGAATGTGCGACAGCCAGGACGACCCGTCCGTGGCCTCCAAGTTCGGCGTGCTCGGGATCTCCGCCAACGGGATGACCTGGTTCTCCACGGCGGCGTCGACGGCGAGCTGACCGGCCACCAGTCCAACTCTGTTCGCGACCAGGCTTGCCCAGTCACCCACCGTCATGCCGCCGGCTTGGCGCATGTCGATGATTGCCTTCGTCTGCAGCCGCGTGGCGGCGAGGTCCCCGAACCGCAGGCTCAGGTGGTAGGGTCCTGAGGTCTCCCCGGCCTCCGACCTGCGCTTGATGCCGTCCGCCTCGATGTAGGCGCGCGCCACCTGCGCTTCCGCGAAGTCCGCGCCCGCGTCCTCCTGCCAGCCGAGGTACACGTCCAGCGCCCCATTCGGCCGCCATGTTGGGTGCAGCTCCTCCTCGGTGGGGTAGAACTCGGCGGTGCCACTCGCGCCCTTCCAGGTGTCATTGAGGGTGTAGCTGATGGCCCGCAGGTCGTCGTGGTCGGTGGTGGTGTAGGTGGTCCCACCCTGGGGCGTGACCGTCGCTGCGTGGTCCTCCGTCATATCCCAGATGATCGGCCGGATGTTCCACGGCTCGGTGCCCGCGTAGGCATACAGCCACTGCCGCTGCGTGGTCACCTCCGGCCCGTACATCCCGGCCGCGGCGTAGGCGGCGTGGTTAGTGGTACCCACCGTCCAGCCCGTGGCCTGGGAGTAGAGCGTCCCCCAGGTGTCCGTGGTCTCAATGCCCGCGTGCCCCAGCGTCAGTGCCCGGTTGGTGACGGCGCGGCCGTCCACGCCCCCATAGACCACCCAGCAGCAGTTCAGGGCGGCGATGGCCCCGGCGCAGGTGATGGACAAAGTCGGTCGCGTCGGGTCCGTACCATACTGCCCCGTGGTGAGTCGCAGCGTGTCGCTGGCGTACACCCACCAGTCGCCCATTGACTCGTCCACGTGGCGGATGAGAATGAAGCTCTGCTGGAATGCCCGGGTCCCGTCGTCTTCCGCCCACAGCGTCCCGTCCGAGTCGAGCCAAACCTCCTCGTACTCGAAGAGCCAGCCCTCCTCGATCAGGCGATTGCTCGCGGCCGGTCCGCGTGGACCCTGCGAGAGGATGCGGCCCGCCGTCCAGATGTCCCAGAACTCGTCTGCCGGCGCCTCGGTCAACGTGGCGTGCACGAGCATCGCCGTGTCAAAGCGATTGCTCGCGTCGCTGTCTGCATCGCCCTGCAGTGGCAGGTACAGACCCACGCGGCCCTCCACCCAGTCCGACCCGTCCCAGGTCAGAGCCTGCATGACCACCGAGACCTGTGGCGTCACCTGCGCACCGGGCGCCGGCGTCTGCCGCTTGAGCCACAGGCAGAATCGCGGCATCCATCCGTCGGCATCTGCCCCGCTGCGCAGGACACCGTACACGTCCTCCTCGTCGTCGGTCCAGGTGTGCGCGGCTCCGTCGTAGAACTGCAGCCACTGGACTGCCGGGTTGCCCGCGACCACGATCTCCCGGAACAACTCGTTGCCGCCCACATCCCAGTCGTCGAGGTCCATCGCCACGGGGCGGTAGGCCCCCGCCGGTGCGAATGCCCGCAGCGGGTCGATCCACTCAAGCCCAGCCCTGTGCCAGTCCTTGTCAGGGCGCCAGTCACGAGACAGGCCGAAGACCGTGGTGAACCCGTCGTACTCCGGCGGGTAGTACACCAGGTGCCCCTGTGGATGGATGAGCGACATAGCCCAGAACCCAAACAGCCGCCCCGATAGGGACGACCGCTCTCTCTTGTGGTGTGGTCGATAGATCAGACGACGACGAAGCCGGTGGCCAGGTTGCGGCACCTGAAGAAGTCCACGCCCGACGCACCCTGCACCGCCGCGATTAGGCTTCCGTCTGGGTGCGCCTGGCAGGTGCTGCGCGCCCCCTCAGCCGCCGCGGTGATGGTGATCTCGTCGACGCCGGCGGTAAGGTAGTCGCGCGGCAGGTCGGTATCGGACGCCATGCGCAGGACAACGTTGTCCGAGGAGTCAATGCCGGTGAGGATGACCTCCCCCGTGCCCGGCCGGACTGCCACCGTGCCCAACGTGATCCCGTCTCCGAGGTCTGTCGCCACCTCTGTCCACGTCTCCCCTCTGTCGTAGCTGCTCCACAGGACGGTATTACCCGCGGCGGTCTCCGTCGCAGCCACGAGGAGCTCCCCGCCCCGGACGGCGATGGACGGTCGACTGTAGCCGGTGAGGGCCGTCGGCTGCGCGACTTCCATTTGTTCCGGGCTCTCCCTGGCATCCAGGTAGTACACCCGGAGGGCGCCCCCAGACTCGGTGACAAGCCATGTGAGCCCGCACTCGTCCACGTCGATGTACGGCTCGGCGGGCGTCCCGGTCAGGATGGACTCTGCCAGCCACTCCCGCGTATAGGCGAAGCCGATGGCCGTCACCGTCTTGTCGGTGGCGCCGATCCCGTACTGCCACCGGACCACGGTTGTCCCGTCGTAGTGGTGGACCTCCGGGAGGCTCTTGCTGGTCCAGTGCCCGTGCTCGTCGCCGACGAGCTCCTCCACCAGCGTCCAGGTGGCCGTGCCCGCCTCGCGCTTCCACAGGTAGGTGCCCAGCGCCCCGGCACTCAGGATGATCGACCCGTCCACGTCCGACACCCGCCCGTGGGCTCTCCCGTCCACCACCTTGTCCGTGCGCAGGCAGTACGCGATGCCGGTGACGATGGTCCACGACCCGCAGCGGATGGCCGCGTTCAGCGTCGTGCCGTCTGCCCCCTGCTCCAGGTCGCTCGGCAGGGTGTCACAGATGTCGAACGAGTAGGTACTCAGTTGGTTCGGCGGGTCCTCGTCGTCCTTCGTCGCCGCCTCGTGAGCAGCAGTGTTGATGCTCGCCGTCCAGGCGTCGGAGGTCGCCTGCAGGATCGCCGCGAAGTCTGTCAGGCTCCACGCCGAGGTCAGGTCGAAGCCGCTGGTCGCCCCCTCCACGTAGTCCCAGAAGGGCACCGTCCACTCCTGCAGGTTGCCGTGGTCGTCGTCTCCGGCCCCGTATTCAAAGGCGCTATCGGCGTGGAGCGAGACGCCGCCCTTGTGGTACTCGTAGCCTTCGAAGGCCTTGACGGCACAGTGGGCCTTCGCGCCGGCCTTGAGCACCAGCGTGGGCTCGCCGATGGTCCAGTCCCCGGCCGCGAAGCCAGAGATGGCGACGCTCGTCACCCGCTCCAGAATCGGGTGCACGTCCTCCGCCGGGCCGATCAGGTTGACCAGCGCGTTCTGCGCCCCGGCCTCCACCGCGATGGTGTAGGTGTAGGTCGCGTCGGAGGTTGCGACCTCGTAATCCTCCTGCCGGGTACTGTCCGACAGGTGCGTGTCGCTGTGCGTATAGGACCGGCCGGTGACCGTCAGCGTCAGCTCGCAGGCGTCCGGCGCAGTCAACGGGATGGACAGCCACGCCCACCCCAGCCAGCAGTACACAGCCTCCGGGTCCCCGTCCGCCGGGTAGTAGTGGTCGGCCTTGCGGTACCAGTACACCATCGGAGCGCCCTCGGGCGCCGTCATGCCCGGCACCCGGCCAAGGCGGTCGTCGTAGTCGCTCGCCGGCAAGAGAGTCAGTGTCGGGGTGCCGCCTCCTCCGGCAACTGTGAAGTCCCCGGCCCCGTCCGGAGTGGCAGCCCCGCCGCTCCCCGTCCAGTCCGTATGATCGTGGGCGGGCGTCGGCCCGTAGACCCCCACGTTGTTGCGGTGGGCGAGCGAGACCATCGCATAGTCGACCGTCGCCCCGCTGCCGCAACTCGTGTTGTCCACACCCGGCACCCGCAACTCCACACTCAGGTCATGGTCCAGGATCGGCAGTTCGCGCGCCGACTCAGCGGTGATCGCCAGAGCCATGGTCGCCGAGCCCAGCAAATCGTACTGGTCGTCCGGGTCCCGGTAGTTCATACCCGTGACAAGACCCGCGATCTGCACCCACGTGCCCAGTGCCCGCAGTTCCTCGCACGTCGGGTACACGGTGTCTCCTGGGTCTGCCACACTGACCTCCAAACAGACCGGCCCGCTCCATGTGGGTGGGAGCGGGCCGGTGATGTCACTGCTGGCCTATGGGGTTGTCGACCAATCCAGCGTCGCCGGGTAGTGGTTCGTGGCCCTGAAGCCCCCGGACAGCCGCGGGTTAACGTCCGTGCCGTCCCGGTCCCGCACGTGGACCTGCGAGAAGTCCACGATTTTCGGCTCGGCCATGGCGACCGAGTGGGTAGTCTCCCCGGTCGAGTGGTAGTACACATCGAAGCCGCCGGCCTGCCCGTCCAGGTACAGCCCGGAGTTGTAGGTGCCATACTCATAGCGGCTGAAGTCGACGGCGGCCCCGCCCCAGGTCAGGTCACTGACCCGCGCGTACACGATGTCCTGCGCGCCCTTGTGGAAGTTCATGCCAATCCCGATCGCAGAAATCGGCTGCGGCGGTAGCATCCACGGCGGGTCCCCCGTGTAGGTTCCGCTGGTGCTGATGGAGCCGAACGTCATGCTCCAGCTCAGGGGCAATTCGGTCTGCCACGAGTCGGTGATGGCCCGCTCCTTGGCGTACACGGGTGCACCGTATCGACCCGCCCCGGGCGTGTAGGCATCCGTCCGCCACAACTCGCGGCCCGTGACGCTCAGTGAGAACGGGAGGACAATGTCGTCGTCGTCCTCGTCCGTCATGTAGACGAACACATGGCCCCCGGCCTCGTAGTATGACATACTGGTGTAGTACACGTAGGTAAGTACGGTGCCATACGGCGGGTCCGGTTGCGGGTCCGGGCCTGGCCAGCCCGATGTGCTGATGTCCTCGATGTAGAAGCCGAACAGTCCTGACGCGAATAAGAACATCTTCGTCGGCCCCGAGATCAGGATGGGGTACTCCGTCTGTGAGAGTACCGACAGCACACCCGCCACCGTCGCCCCGCCGTCAGTGGTCTGTGTCTTGACCGTGGCCATGTTCCGCCGGTGCTCCTCCCACGTCAGACTCACGGTGTGCTCGACGTTCGCCGATGACGGATAGAGCCGCGTCTCCGTCGCTGCATCGGCCGCATGCCGCCCGGCCCGCCACCCACCGCACAATGCCAGCACCGCAACAGCCACGAGCACTGCCCCGCCAACCTGCCAATACCGTCTCATCAGTGCCACCTCCTGGCTACAGTATAGCCCGGGAGGCGTCGTTGCGTGCGATCATTTCAGGACGAACAGCCTGGCGGGAAGTATCACCCGACACCCGCTGGTGTAGTAGTCATCCGACTCGCCCTCATACTCGATGTCCGTGTCTGTGTTGTCGTCCAGCTCGTCAATTGCATCTTGGACGCGCTGATCGTCCTCGAACATGACGGCCCAGTGCCTGACCACACCGCCACTCTCGCGGTATGGGAATGAGTGGACGCCCTCTACTCTCCGGCCATCTCCGAATACGACGGTCCCGACCACTACGTCAGGCGGATGCATGGTCACCTCCATCCCCCTTCGAGGGGGCCTGCTTATGGTGCACTCTCGCGTTGTCGGCTGCCATGGTTACACCTCCGGGCACATTGTACACCTAGAGGGGCCTATTGGGCCTACCACTTTCCTGCGGCCGGCGCCTTAGCCGTCGTCGCCCGGGCGATCTGCACTACGACCCCACGCGCCGGGTCCTGCTGCAATTGGCGCGCTACCAGACCGGGCTCCAAACCGATGACGACGTGCGCCGCGCCTGCGACGCTTCCAGCGGCTACGCCATACCTGCCGCCACCTGACGCGACACCCGGCGCGCCCACATTGAGCCCGGAGAACGCAGTCATGCTTTGCGCCACGTCCGGGGCCGTCAAGCCCCCGGCGATCTGGCGCCCGATGTCCATGGCCCGCTGGTGCTGGCCTGCGGCCGTTGCCATGGCTCCGGGTATCCCGAGCGTGCTGGCACGGCCGGTCTCGTCCAGCTTCATCCACGCCAAGCCGAGCTTCTCCGCCACCTGCTCCAGCTTCTCGCTGATGGACGCGAAGGTCTTGGCACGGGCCGCCTCGGCGTCCAGCCGCTTCTCCTCGGCGTCGTTGATGGCCTTGGTGGCGGCCTCTTTGGCCTTCGCCAGTGCTTTCTCCGACTCGGCGATCCTGCGGGCGGCGTCCTCGCGGGCGTCGGCCAATGACTCCTCCGCGTCGGCCACCGCCTGGTGAGCATCTGCCAGCCGCTCCTCGGCTTGGGCAATCTGTCGCGGGATGCGTCGCTCGGCCTTGGAGAGTGCATAGTTCGCGTCGTCGCGACTCTCCCTGGCCTGCCCGAGGCGCTCAGGCGACTTCTCTGCCCACTCGTCCAGCCGCTTCTGCTCGGCGTCGCGGGTCTCTTTGACCTTGGCAGCCTCGTCGGCCTTGGCCTTGGTGATGTCCGCCTGGACCGCCCGGATGTCCTGCATGATCTTCAGCCGGTCGCGGATACGCTCGGCGTCCTTGTCGGACACCATCACCATCCGGCCGCCGATGTTGAAGACGTTGGCGGCGCCGCCCTCCTGGTCGCCCCGGAGCTTGGCCTGCAGCTCCTGCAGCTTCTCGCCCAGGGACTTGAGCTTGTCTGCCGAGGACTTGCGGATGTCCTCGATCTTCTCCGCCGCGTCCTTCTCGATCTTCACCCGCTCGTCGGCCACGTCTTTCTCCGTCTTGGCGAGTGCCTTCGCGGCGTCCTCGGCCCGCTCCCGCGCGTCGGCCAGGCTGTCGTTGAGGTCGATGATCTGCTCAGCGGTATCGACCTCGGCGTCCGCCGCGGCCTTCGTGGCGTCGGCTACGCGCTTCTGCGCGTCCTCGACTCGCTCGGCTCCGTCCTCCACGGCGTCTGCCACGGCCTGCTGTGCGTCCACAATGCGCTCGGCGGCATCCCGCCAGGCGGCGGTTTGGCCCTCGGCTGCTTCCCGCACGCGCTTGTTGGCGTTCTCGACGGCCTCGGCTACGTCGGCAGTCGCCTTGGCCGCGGCGTCCTGTGCGTCGGCGTAGCTGTCTGCGGCCTTGACCGCGTCCTCGTTGGCCTTCGTCTGGGCCTTGGTGACGCCCGCCGAGTGCTCCTGTTCCGCGTTGAGTGCCTGTAAGGCCTTGGTAGTGCGGTCCAGGGCCGAGGCGTATATGTCCGCCTCGCGCTTGATATCGCGGCTGGTCTGGGCGCGTTCTTGTTGCTCGGCATAAGCCTTCTCGATGGTGCGGGGCGGTGGCAGACTCAGCGGCACTCGCTCCAGCCTCTGTTGCTGGACTGCCAACTCCTGCAGGTGTGCCTCAAGCATATCGGCCTTGGCCTGGAGGTACTCAGCCGATCCCCGCTTGGCCTCTTCCATCCGCCGCTTTGCGGCAGCCTGCTCTTCTCGCAGCCTGCGGAGCGAGGCTTCGAAATTGGCCTCTGCCTCTCTGTCCCTATCCATCGGGGTCGCCGGGCCCGTGGGTGCGTCGCTGCGCGCTCCGCTTCTGGCTGCTGCATTGTCGGCCTCGCGTGCCGCCGCCGCTGCCGCCCGAAGGTCCTTCGTCCACTTGTCCAGGTCCGCGGAGCCCTTCCCGGCAGAGATATCCGATAGCGTCTTGTTGAGGTTTTCCGTGGCCTCAATCGCTGCAGAGACGGCCTCGTGGTACGCCCACACGCCAATGGCGATAGCGGCAGGGAACGCCAGGGCGCCCATCACGGAGCCGAGCTTCCCCGTCTTTCCTGCGGTCTTCTCGACGGCCTCGCTTACCTCCTTGGTCGCGTCCGCCGCCTTCTTGGCCCCGCCCCCGAACCTCTCCCAGATCGACTTGCTCAGGCTGCCGATCTGGACGGCGCCGAATGCAATGTCGCCGAGATGCTTGACCGCCGTGCCGCCCGTCACGCCCACGAGGGCGAGCCCTGCCGCCCACTTGACGAACGCTTCGCCCGCTGGCGTCCGCAAGAACTCCGTCAGGTCCTCCAGGGCCTCCTTCGCGATCGGCGCCAGTTCCTCCAGCGCAGGCACCAGCGCCTGCCCCGTGGCGATGGCGGCCTCCTTCAGCTCGGCCTGCAGCCCCTTTATCTGGTTCTCCAGGCTCCCGGCAGTCCTGGCCGCGTCGCCCTGCGCGTCCTTGGTGGCGCGCATGATGATCGCCATACGGGCGTGGGCCTTCTCGGCCTCGGTGGCAGCGGTCGACCCGCCCCTGATGCCCGCATTGAAGAGTTCCTGGTCGAGCGCGGCGTCGGAGAGGAACACGCCGTACTTGCGCATGCTCTCGGTCTCGCCGGCGAAGGCCGACGCGAGGTCCCTCACCACGTCGGGTTCCTGCTTGTTCCAGAAACTCCCGAGGTCCACGGCAAGCTGCGCCACGGCCTCGGACATTTGCGTCGCCTCTGACCGCGCGATGCCCATGGGGGTGAAGAGCCCTTGGAAACCCGCGGCGTACTGCAGTAGGTCTGCGCCACTGCGATTGAGCGCCTCGCCGGTAGCATCCGCCCATGCAGTCGCGGCTTCTGTCTGGCCTTTGAAAACCTCCCCGGCCATCTGGGACATTTCGCCGAAATCAGAGGCCGTTTTGACCGCGATGCCACCCAGCCCGAGGAGTGCGGCGCCGGCTATCTGCATCTTGCCGCCGACGGCGCTGGTCGCCGCGAACGTGGCGTCCCACTTGGACCGGAACTGCTCGCTGCTGGCCTGCGCTTTGCGCAGTGCGCCTTCCAGGCCATTGAGGCTCTCGACGGCGGACTTGATCTTCGGCGAGGCCTGATCGGCCGCCGAAATCGTCACGTGGACAGACATCTGCTTGTCGGCCATGGTCGCTCAGGCCTCCTCTCCGTCAGGGGTTGCGCAGCTTATCAAGTTCGGCGATCCCGTCCAATATCTCGTGCACCTGTATCAGGCTCAGGGCCATGATCGTCGGCACCGTCCAGCCGAACCGGTCGGCGAACATCGCTACGACGAGTCGCCAGTTGCTGCCTCTGCCGGCGCCTCTGCCGGCTCGTCCGTGGGGAGCACGGCGGTCACCACCTCGCCCAACAGGTCGATGCCTCGGGCGGTGGGCGGGAACAGCGCGTCCACGTCGGCAGGTGTCGTCTCGGGACGGTGGTGCTGCAGGGACCGCAGGGCCAGGAACGACCACGAGGTCACCCGGTGGGCGAGGTCGCCGATCAGGTCCATTGAGCCGACCTCGGACTCGAACGCAGCCAAGTCGCTCAGTGCAATCTGCCCGAACAGGACCTCGGCACCGTCCTGGGTCGTGCCCTTCAGGGGCGCCCCGGCAATGCGCTGCAGGTCGGTGAGCGGGGAGAACGTGATCGGGTCGTCGGGGCGCGCCTTTGAAGCGGGGGTCTTGCGCATGGCTTCCCTCCAGAAGTGGCGGCGCCGGTCCCCCGGGGGAGGAGACCGGCGTCGCTTGTCGAGCTGTTGTCGTCTACGCCCAAGTCCAGGTGAGCGAGCCGCCCTGCGGGTCGCCATTGAAGCCATACTTCCAGGGCGCCGCGGAGTTGGCGTCTACCAGCCCGAACTCCTGGCTGCTCGGCTGCAGGTTGATGAGCGTCGCGGTCAGTGTGTCAGTCCCGTTGGTCGCGGACAGGACAGCGCCGATGTTGTTGGGCAGCAGATCCTCCAGGAAGTCCAGGGTCGTCATGGGGATCGGCTCGTCGGTCGTCAGCTCCATCGTCAGCATTTCCAGGCCGTAGCGGTACGTGTTGGCCTGGCGCTTGACTCCCGCGACCTTCGTATTCGCGGAGCTGGTGAACAGGGTGTTGTTGGCGATGCTGATACCCATGTCGGTCACGCCGTACTCGGCGCCCTCCACGGTGATGACCGCCTCATAGTCCTCCAGGTCCAGATTCGCCTCGGGGTCCATCGCGTCGCCGGCAGCAGTCGCGACCACGATACCGCCCCAGGTGATTGTGGCCCGCAGGCCCTCGCCCTGGGAGTAGTCAATGCGGCAGTCGGTGATCTTCGCCGCGTCCCACTGCAGGCCCCAGTCGTCGGCGCCGCCGGCGAGGTACACGGGGGTCAGTGCGCCGCGCGGGTAGCTGGCGCGCAAGGCCGCGGCCACGAGTGCTTGGTTGCTGCTCGTCACGTAGAACGAGGCGTTGCCGGTGGCCTTGATGATCCCGCCCCGGCGCAGCGTGTTGCCGCCGATGCCGGAGCGGATCCGCGCGTCGGGGTCCGTGGGGAGCGAGCCTCCGGTGACGACACCCATAGTGCCATTCGCGGAGACCGTGCCCCAGTGAAGCCACTGGAAAAGGCCAGTGATGGGTTCTTGTGCCATTGTCCTTCACCGCCTTTCCTTACAGTTTCAGCCGCCGGTCGGGGGCGGGATAGAACGAGATGGCGTCGGACGCGTCGCCGCCGGTACCGCTCGCGGCCGTCACGCCCCGATAGAGCGGGTACACGTACGCGTCGGTGGTGTAGGTGTGGAGCAGGTTGCTCAGCACCGTCAGGCTCGTGTTCTCGGCGATGCTGTCGATGGTCGCGATCTCCTGCTCCAGCCACACCTCGTCGGGGGCAGACCCGGACCATTGGGTGACGAGGATCTGTTGGGCGGCCTTGAACTGGGCGGTCGCCGCGACCGGGATGACATTCTGCGCGGCGGCCGCGCCGCCGCTCAGCGCCTGGGCCCCGAACACGTAGGTGTCGCCCACGGCGCCGCCGTCACCCGTGCCCTTGACTACCTGGGCAACGGATTTGGTGGTCGCATCCTCGAGCTTGAGGGTGGCCGTCACCGTCCAGTCCGTGGCACCCTTGACGGTCACGCGCCCCAGAATCGGGCTTGCCGAGTAGCTGGTCGAGATGTCGGCAGCGGAGGCGATGGCTCCCCCACGCACCAGCGTGCCCAGGAGGGTCCCCGGGGCACTCGCCCCGGCGTCGGCATCCCCGGCGATGTTGGCGACGCTCAGGGCCGCACGGCCCGCCTCAGTCCACAGGGCCGAGAGCTTGGCGTCCACCCGCCAGCGCTTGGCGGTCAGGTACGCGTCCAGGCCGGCCAACCCGAGGTCTTGAGTGCAGTAGGTCTGGATGTATCCCAGCACCGTCCGCAGGTCGGTCAGTTGTCCGAGCTTCATGGTCTCCATGGCCGTGTCTAGGGTCGTGCAGGCAAACCCCTTCACGCGGTTCTCGAAGGTCTCGTCCGCACTGGCATCCACGCGGGTCCACACGTCGGTGCCGCCCACGGCGGCGGTCCGGCACGCGGCCTTCTCGTAGGACCAGCGGTCGAACAGGCCCATCAGGGTCGTCTCTACGGCGGTCAGAGCCATGGGGGGTTACCCCCCTTTCAGAGTCTGGTATCGCAGGTCAACGGGAACCGCCCGGAAGACCTGCTGGGTGTTCTCAAACAAGGGCATGATCAGCACCGGGGCGGCCACGAAGTGCACCACCCGGCAACTGGCAATGCTGCGATTTGCATGGATGCAACTGCCGAACTCGTCCAGCAGGGCGAGGAGAGTCGTGTCGGTCGTCTCCGGGTCGTCCTCGTCGTCGGGCACCGCCAGCAGAACCTCGAACGCCGGATTGTGGAACCAGTTGTTGCCCGAGCCAGCACTGCGCTCCCCGCCCTCCAGGCCCATGAACGAGACGATTACCAGCGCGCCCTCGGTGCCGTCAAGGCGCACCGAGCGGCAGGGGCCGATGCGGAAGACGGCGCTCTTCAGGGGCTCCACAGTCCACGCCCTCAGGGCCGTCAGCAGGGCGGCCCGGAAGTCGGCCGGCTTGACGTAGCTCACTACTGCATCACCCCGAAGACCTGCCGCAGGGCTCGGTCGAACTCCGCGGCGATGTTGTCCTGTTGGGCGGCGAGTGCGGGCACCAGGTACGGGTGTGGCTTGATGACGACCCAGGCCTTGAGCACGTACTGCGCCACGCCCGCGTCGTCGAACAGGAAGAGCTGTCCGTTGGCGCGCTGAATGTGCAGGCCCTCGTGGGTCCGGGCGTAGCCCTTCAAGGTCCCTATCGGGATGGCCAGCATCTTCGCGTGGACCGGCCGGATGGTACCGCCGATCTCTTGGATGCGCCCGTAGATCACGTGCGGTCCGATGTCCGCCGAGAGCCGGCTCTCGTTGGCGTGGACCATGATGGAGCGCGCCAGATTTCCGGTCGGGTTGGCGAAGACCGTCTGCGTGTTCAGCTTCGCCTGCCGCTGCACCAGTGCGGCACTCCGGGTCACGGCCCGCATCAGGACGCGCCGGTCCTTCAGGCGCATGGTGGCGAGGTCCAACTCCTCCGCGGCCTCGCCGATGAACGTGAGCTTCATCATCTCGTCGTGCTCACCTGATTCAGGTCCAGCCGGACTTGACTGTGCGGCTCCGGCAGGCCGGGAACGCGCTCCTTGCCCAGCACCGTGCAGCGAATTTGCTGATCGCGCGGGATGACAACCCAGGTCCCGTTTTCAGCTTTGCGGTACGTTTCCCGCACGCGGCACCCAATCTCCAAGTCTTCGAGGTCCTCGCAAAACGCTTGATGAGTCACTGGGCTTGAATAGGCCTCTGCGCGGCTCTGCCTCTGGCGAGCATTGAGCTGCAGCAGTAGTGCGGGATGGTCAGTGGCGACGGTGCCGAATGCCGGGGCGTTCGTATCCCCTGTGCCCTGGTGCTCGATCTCCAGCAGGCTGGCGGCACTGCGGCTATACAGGTCTGTGAGCGTACTGGCGACGCTGGCGCGGTTCACGTTCGCACCTCGTCGTCACGGTCGAGCAGGATGTTCCGGGTGTAGCTGAACCGCTCGTAGGATGGAGAGACCGAGGCCTCCAGGCAGGCTCCGGTGTCGTCTGACTCATCGGCCTGCGTCCGGTAGCGGTCCGCCTGATCACGGAGGTTCTTGGCGACCTGGGTGAGGTCTTCTGATACGTCGCCACGACCGACTCTGATGGCAAGTTTGCTGTGGTTGGTGGCGAGTATCTCCAAGAGCCGAGCCGCTGTCCGCAGCACATTGCTCCCGTTGGCCGCGTAGACCGCGGCGATCTCGGCGTCGGTGAACGCGTAGTTGTCGGGATCGGCGTCATCGGTAAGCAGGCGGACCATGCCGGCGTCCGTCGTCGGATCGTAGGTGAACAGGACGGGCATGGTGTCTGCTCCTCTCGTCGTATGTGGGGCGTGGGGCGTCCCGCTGGCACACGGGCAACAGACAGAACGCCCCACTGGGCGGGGAGGGGGCCGCCGTGCTCATGAGTCCGCTACTTGGCTTTGGCCTCGCCGGTGGAGTGGTAGGCGCCGCGCCAGTCGGCGGCGTCGACGCCGAACGTGAATCGCAGCTTGAACGCGATCTCGTCGGTCAGGAAGTCGCCGTCGAAGGGGTCGGTAGCGCCGCCGAACAGCATCCGCGCGTCGGCCTCGCGGACGTAGATGGATGGCGTCTCGTAGCCGCGCAAAAAGCCGTAGCGCACGGCGGGCCGGATGCGCGGGTCGGCAAAGAGGTACCAACCGGTCGTTCCGTAGCTCTTGTCGATGGCCTCGAGGAATGGGTCGACCACGACGGTGGCGGAACGGGCGGCCGGGTTGTTGACAGGGATACTGGCGGTATTGCCGGTTGTTACCACGGTGCTCTCCACGAGGGCGCGCGCGGTCCACTCCAGCGTGGGAGGTACCACCAGATAGAGCGGTCCGGCGTAGACACTCACGTTTCCGGCGGGGTCCGCAAAGTTCCGGATGGCGTTGACGCCGGTGGCCAGGTTCTCCGCGGTGAGGTTGCTGCCCGCACCGCTCATGTAGTTGCCCTGCCCGGCGGTGAAGAGCGTGGTGTTGTGGGCATACGCGCTGGTGAACAGATACTGCTGCGTGTAGCGCGCGCTCAGGCCCCAGGACTGCGGATACTCCATCAGAAGCCCCAGGTCCCGGTTGTCAGACAGCCACGTCTCCCACGTCACAGGCCAGTTGACGCCGTACTTGTACGTGTGTGCCTCGAAGCTCTCGTCGCTCGGGTCGATGGTGGTGTAGTCTGCGCCCTCTGCCACCTGCGGGATCAGCCGCGCGGCATTGAGCCGGTAGTCTACGCCGTGGCCAGACCCGGCGCGGGCAAGGGTGGTCGTGTCCCGGCGCTTTCCGAGCATCGGGTATGTGATTGGGATCGAATCGTCCAAGTACGAGACCATCAGGCCGCGGTCGATCACGTCGGCCAGGTATGTGAGGTCGCTGGTGCTCATGACCTCCTGCACACGGCCGGAGCGCATTGCCTCCTGCTGGCGCTTGACCAGCGTACGGACATTGATCTCCCGGCCCCCGGACGTGTCCTCGTCTACGATCGGCGGAACCAAACTGACTGCAGGCAGACCCATGATAGGTCACCTCGTTTCGTTGTTGTGAGTGCTACTACGCGACGGCGGCGGCCACCATGGCCAGGCAGTCCGACCACGGAATCGGGATGATCTCGACGCCGATGGTGGCGGTCAGGCCGGAGCCGATGGCCTCCAGGGCGCGCCCGATGCAGATGCCGTTGCTATAGTCGCGGTTGATCTGGTCTGCTGCCGGGTCGTAATAGAGCCAGTCTCCTACGGCGATGGCGCACGAGGAGCCGCCGGTGTCCTTGCCGATGACGCTCAACTCGTAGCAGCCGCGGGTATCGATCACCACCAGGTCTGTGTCGGAGTCATAGTCCGCCACAGCGACCCCGACCAGCGCCCCGGCAATCACGAGGTCGCCGCTGGTCACGTCATCCAGGGTCGTGTCCGTGGTCTCAATGGCGATCCGGCTGGACTCTATGGCATAGGTTTTCTTTGCGTTCACATCCACGTAGTTCGCCATTCCATCTCACCTCAGAACTGACAAAGCCTCGCCAATCGGCGAGGCCTGAGTGTTTGCGCTATTGTCCTTTGCGGCGCTTGCTGCTATTGCGGCAGTTCCTGCATGGCCTTGAGAGTCTTCGCATCCACGCCCATGTTGCGGGCGAACTCGGTGAAGCCGTCCTCATAGGCCTTCGTAGCTTCCTGCGCGCGGCCGGTGTCGGTGGCGCCGGAGCCGGTGACCTTGGTGCGCACCCCGGCTGCCTGCAGGAGTTCCAGGGCGTAGGTGCGCTCGCGGTCGCAGGCCTCCTGCACGCGGGTGCCGATCTGGTCGGGGGCGATGATCTGGCCCGAGAAGCCCTCGATCACGCGGGTCTGGGAGACGGGGCTCAGATCGTCGCGGGCCTGCACCATGCCGGTGATGATCTCCAGCGTCTTGCTGGCGGCCCGCTCGTCCTCCAACGCCTTGATGCGGTCGGCGGCCTCTGCGACGCGCTTCTCGGCATCGGCCGTCTTCGCAGCTACGACCTCTGCCACCCGCTGTTCAAGGGCCTTGTCGGCATCGGGCTTCTCGGCGTCTGCGGCCTCCTGCTGGCGCTTCGCTTCCTCCGCTTTCGCGGCATCGTCGGCGGCCTTTTGCGTCTCGGCAATCTTCGCGGCCACGGCATTCGCGACGGGTTCGGCAACGGCCTCGGTAACGCGCTTGGTGATCTCTTCCATCTGCTCGGGCGTCAGTTCAGCCATGTCAATCTCCTGTTCCTGGGCCGCCTCAATGACGCGCCCGTGGGCATTGCCGTCCGGGACAAAATCCACGGAATGGCAGTGTGCGATGGCCTCGACCACGTGCACGTCGGCACCGTCGACGCGGCCTTTGCTGACTCGGATGTTGCTGTCGTGGGAAAGACCCACGGACAGCTTTGCGACTGGGTCGTCCAGGATGGCGCGTGCCTCTGCCAGGTGGGCGTGGCAGACGGCTTCCAGATTGCCCTCCACGCAGCGGACCGAGCCGGGCTTGATGGTCGCCGCCCAGTCCCGCAGGTCCCGGTGGGGCACGTCACGGCCGGGCTTCACGTGGTTCAGGTACATCTTCGCGCCGTCGAAGATGGCGGCGGCGACGGCCGCCTCCAAGACTCGTTTCGGGTAGTAGCGGGGGGGGTGGCCGGTCTTGGTCGTCCCGTGCGCCAGGAACATCACCCGATAGTCACCGTCGCCCAGGGCCTCCACGGAACCCGCGGGGAGGAACTCGGTCACTCTCAGTTCGGTCTCGTAGGGCTTGCTCACCTCGTCACCTCCTGCAGCACCGTGGCGACCACGGCCTTGATGATCTCGCGGGCGAGTTCCCTCGCCGGCTGCCCCGTCCAGGGCTTTGCGGGCACGAACCGCGCGTCGTTCAGCACCGGCAACTCCAGGCAGTGGCAGTTGATGATATTGCCCGCCGAGCCCGCCGGGTCGCTCGGGTGCATCAGCCGCTCGCCGCCGACGATGAATGGCTGCGTGATCGGCCGGACCTGTCCGCTCGCTGCAGAGTGCGCTGCCCGCGGGTTGCTGCCCGCGGTCCGCCACTCGTGCCCGTCTACCCCATTGCGGACGCTGGCCTCGTGGTTCGTCACCCCGTAGGCGATGCCCGTCTCCGTGTTGGCGATGACGAGCGCCCGGTCCTTGTAGGTCGTCGGGAAGAGCTTCTCGATCTCCAACGCGAGTTGGTCGGGCGGCAGGCCCTCGCGATAGAACTGCTGCGCCATAAGGTCCCGGAAATCCGATAGCATTGTGTCCGTGACCTGGCCCTTGATCTTCTCGCCACGGCGGAGAAGTTCCCGCTGCAACTCAGGGTCGCGCAAGTGGAACGTGAAGCCGTCCCGCGCGTTCCAGCCCTCGCCCCGGGAGAGTAGCTCCTGGACAGTGGAGCGCATATCCTCGTGGAGCGGGATGGCGCTCTTGCGCACCTCGCCCGGACCGCCGGCGGCGAACCACTCCGCTTCAATGGCTTTCCATATCGCGCTCTCCGAACTCGGTGGCGATGCCGGTACCGGGATGGCCTCCTGTGTGCGCTTCTCGCCCTTGACGGCCCGGAGGACGGCAGGCTTGATCGCGTCCAGCGCGTCCTGCCCACCGCAGTCTGCGGCCCCCAGGATGTACTTGTTCAGCACATCCCGCAGGGCGGCTTGGTTCGGCATGCACGATGCGCGGATGGCGCCGGTCAGGGCCTTTTCGCTCGGTGCGTGCTCGAGTCGTCGCACCCACGCCCAGCACTTGCGGTGCCAGGGCTCGATGACGCGGCTCTGCAGTTCGGCGGCGAAGCGGCGCTCCACGTCATCGCGCGTGTCACCTCGCCGGAAAGGGCGGCACCGCCTCCTGCGCCCTGGCCTCGGCTATCGGCTCCTCGTCGGTCGTCTCGTCCGGCGTCTGCGACATAGGCTCTGCTCCCGGCTCAACCGTCGGCGCATCACCATCGAGCTTGTCCTCCGTCGGGAACTGGCGCTCCAAAAGCTCGGTCACGTCATTGGAGCCCAGGGCGGTGTAAGCCTGGTAGGCAGCCTCCCGCTGGTCGATCAGCGTTCCGGACGCGGCGGCGAGTGCCTGCAGCAGGGTTGCCGTGGTCGCCGGGTTGTCCGGTTGAGCAGGCGGGAAGTCCAGGTCGAAGGCCCTGTCAACGCGAGTCGGCAGGCGGCGGCTCGGGAAGTCCTGCTGGATGATGGCCAGCTCGACTGCCAGACGAGTCAGGTCCTCGCAGATGGTGCCGACTGTCTGCTGCCGGTCTTCTATGCGCCAGATAGCGGGCAGTTCCATCGCTGTAGCTGTGGCGAGGTTGCCCGTACTCGAATCGCTGTAGTAGTGCTCGCCGAACCCGAAGGGCCGGATGGACTGCAGGTGGGTCTGGCGGCTGGCGGCCTCCAGGTTGCCCACGCCCCCGGTCGGCACGTTGATGGCATCGAGACTCACGTTCTGGTTCTCCACCTGCACACCGGCCGGGCCGCTGGGAGGCGTCCTGAACATCTTGGCCGCGTTCTCGATGGCGGTGGCGCTCTTCGTGTTGAGCTTCTTCCGCCAGGCAAACATGGCCAGGGCCTTGCTCAGCGTCACGAGGTCGGAGACGGTCCGGGCGTGCGACCGGATCCAGTCGTAGGCCCGATAGGCCTCCGGGATGCCGCGGAGACCGAGCGTGTTGGCTTTCACGTGGTAGGCGAATGCTATCGGCCCGGCCTCGCCACCGATGCCGGCGCGGCTCAACAGGTCGGCCACGCCCTCTTCCCAATCGGGGTCATCCTCGCCGAACGCCGGGTCCAGCAGATACCGCCAGCAGCGCCAATCGGCGTAGTAGGCCACCCTCTTCGCCCCCGTCGTGTAGCGACCGGCCGCCACGTCGTAGGTCTGTGAGCGGAACTCGCGCCGGTACAGGACAGGCTTGAGGGAGTTCTCTGGCGCCGTCACCACGTCCACGACCTCCGCACAGGGTAGCTCACTGAGCTTCACGCGGCTCTCCGTGACGGACGTGTGCACGGCGAGGAACCGCTCGCCTTCGAGCATCAGGGCATTACTGGTGCGGGCCATGGCGTCGCGCGAAAACAGGGCCAGGCGGTTGTCCTCGTCCTCCCAGAGCCTATCCACAACCTCCTGGACGCGGCTGTCGGCAGCCCGGGGAGTGTCCAGGCCCTTGCCGAAGGCACCGCTGACGAGCAGGCTTGCGGCCTGCCCGAGGCTCGGGTCGATCTGCCAGGCCTTGATGCACTTGGCGCGTATCTCCGACAGCTCGCTCTGGCTCAGGTCGTAGGTGCCATTGCCCTCGCTGAGCTTGCGCCACCCGTTATCCTCCTCGGTCAGCTCTTGCGCGAGCTGGGAGGCGATGGTTTCCTGCACGCGCGAGAAGGCCACATCGGCTCGGCGCTGCAGTGCCTGTGCCTCGAACGCCTCCCGGACCCTGCTGAGTATGCTCACAGTCTCGCCGCTCCCAATTGCTCTGCCTCGAAACCTGGCAGGATGTCGTCTGTGTAGAGCATGTAGTCGTCATCCGGCACGATGGCCAGACCCATGACTGCGTACCGCAAAGCGTCCATGGCGTGGTCGAACTCTTTGCTCGGGTCGGCGTCTTCGACCGGGTTGCCGTCACGGTCCGTGCGCCAGTGGTATTGCCCGAACTCCGTCACCACGTTTGGCGCCGCGCCCTCCAGCAGCCGCAGGCGGGTCGTGGCAAGGAGGGCCTGCACGGCCTTGACGCCGGGCATGCGCCGGTTGTCGGCCTGGAAGGCGGGCAGCCCGGCGTCCGCGAACTGAAAGATCGCGTGCGGGTCCTCCGGGTCGCAGAAGAACGCCTGCACACCCCAGCGGGCACGCAGGTCCTTGGCGTCTGAAACCCAGTCGTCGCCCGGCTTTCCGCTCACCACCCGGTTCCGCTCATATACCTCGTCCACAAGCCAGATGTTGCCCGCCCCGTCCTCTGCAAGGACCACGATGCAGCCCGGCGACCGGAAGCCCCAGTCGACCCCGGCCACGACCCGCACGAAGCGCGGAGTCGGGCCGGGTATGTCGTGGCGAGCCGGGTCATAGTCCTTGTACACCAGCCCCGCAAACGTGACGAAGCTGGCCTCGATCTCCTGGGCATAGAAGTCGCTGCCAAGTCCGTACTCAGCTTCGAGGGCTCTGAGGAACTCCGGCTCCGCCTGGTACAGCGGGTTCTCGTGCGTTCGCCACGTGTGGAAGCCGTAGGCCTTCTGTCGCTCGGCAGGCCACGTGTCGCGCTCCTCCACGAAGCTGCGATAGACCCAGTTGCGGCCCTTCGGCGTCCCGGTGATCCATCCCCGGTGAGGCACACCTGGTTGACGGATGCGCCCCATGGCGACACGGAAGGCCTCTTGCGAGCACAGCGGCGCCTCGTCAATCCAGAAGTACCCGACCTCCACGGCACGTAGGCTGTCGGCATCCTGGGCATGCCCGAAGTACACGCTTGAGCACTCGCCGGTGACTTGGTTGACCACCTTGGTGAACTCGACGCGGGCTTCCGACTTGTACTCCTTGACGCCGAGGATGTCTCCCCACCATCCTGCCACCTTGAGCAGGACAAGCCGCGTTGACCTGTTGAGCATCCGGTAGGTCGGAGCTACGATCAGGCCCTTCATGCCCGGATATGCCACACAGTGCCGGACAGCCTCGAAGGCCCCCACTTCCGTCTTGCCCCCGCCGATGCCGGCGATGGCCGCCCGGAACATGCTGCGGTCGTTGATGAATGCCTGCTGGCCACGGTGATATCCATAGTGGCGGCGGCAGAACTCGTCGAGCGTCTCGCCCCTCGCCGGTCGATCCGGCGGGCGGTCACTCGCCTGGGTCGTCGTCGCCACTGGTATCTGGCTCCTCCTGTGCGTGGTCGAAGTGGTTCAGCGGGTCGTTGGGCCCGAATACAGGCAGCGGGATGGTTTGGACCTGCACCGGCCCGCCGTTGGCGCCGGTGTGCTCCTGGCGCACGGTCTCCGAGTAGTGTTGCGGGTAACGAGCCTTCAGCAGGAACATGATCGCGTTGATATTGCCAGAGACCCCAGCGGCTTTCAGGTCCTGGTGCATCAGAAAGACGGCTTCCGCCTCCCGCGCGCGTAGCTCCTCCAGGAAGTCCGCGTAAGGCTGATACCCCTCTTCGCCCCAGGCCTTCCACTGGTAAAATGCCGAGCGGCTGAATCCGGCTTGATCGCAGGCAAGCTCATATGGCATCGTGGCCGCTATGGCGTCCATAAAGATCGCCAGCTTCTCAGGGAAACGCCTGAACTCAGGGCGCCTTCCTGGCCGCTTGGGGTCTTTCGGTTCACCTGGCATTCCGCAGGACCGCCGCGACGGCCACCACATCACCGTCCGACAAGTCCGTCACCATCCCTATCGTGTTCTGCGCCCTGGCAAGGACTGTGCGTGCCTTGCCCAGCGCGGCTTGGTACTCGTCGTACTGTGCCCCGGTCATCACGAGCGTGACCGTGCGCGGAGCCGAGGCTCTCTGCTCTGCAGCCTTTTCGCGTGCTGCGTTGACGGACTGCTCTCGCTGTAAGGCCGCTGCCCGCAGGCGCTCTGGGTCGCGCACCCGAAGCACCTGGGTCAAGAAGTCGTCATCGCCACGGACCGCCGCTTGGATCAGGAGGTCCGCCGACTTGCGCTTGTCTTTGCGTGCGCGGGCCTCCTCGAAGGCCAGCGTGACTTCCGTGGCTTGCTCGCGGGTCGTCACCTGCGTTGCCACGACTACAGGGTAATGCGTGAAGCCGGACAGCTTGCAGACCATCCAACGATGCTCGCCGTCGATCAGCGTGTACTCCGTGGCACCGTCAGGGTCCCGCCAAACGAGAGCCACCTGGGATGGTTGCCACTGCTTGCGGCGTAAACTTTGAGCGATGGAGAGAAGGCGCGCGTCTTCACACGTCTTCGGGTTGTATACGTTGGGGCTAATGGATGAAAGCGGCAGGAGCACGCCGGGGTCCAGAAGACCGAAGACGTGCTCCTGCTTGAGACCGAGTGCTGCGACCTTGCGCTCGATGGTGGGGGACAAAGCCATCAGTATGACCCAGACCCTCCACGACTACCGCTTCTGACGAAACTCGACCCGGCGCTTCCGCCGCCGCCGCCGCTAGACTGCATGAACTCACGCCACTTATCCATTCTCAACACGCTCCTTTGCCATCATGTCTGCGAAGCCGACGACCTCGCTTAGTGGACGCCCATCCCATCCATGCCCCGAAAGGCACGTTGACATAGCGGGGCGCGGACAAGTCTTGTCGTAGCACAACAGATAGCCGCCCGTTTCATCGACAAGTTGCCCCCCAGGTCTGTCTGTGACGCAACTCGCCGCCATGTCGATCCATGCTGTGTCGCTCACTTTGCCCAGCGTCTCAAGCTGTGCGTGCATGATATCTGCTGCTGCCAGAAACTCAGGAAGCAACTCTATCGCCATTTCGTCATCCGCAGTTCTCGAGCCGTGTGGCAGCAACCCTGTGATGCTCTTTGCAGAGAAGAGTCGGTCTTTCCACGGCACAGTTCGCGCCTGGACAATCGCCACGTCTTTCGTGGTCGTCAGCACAGGGGCGCCCTCTGCCCTCAGTAGCTCCGTAGCATCATGCCAACACCCTGGCCGTTGATGCCAGTCCGGCGTCGGGATGAACGCCTGCTCGGTGTCGAGTAGGCCGCCGAAGTGCTGGTAGCACCCAAACGTCAAGCCGATGTCCCGGCATAAGTCGCGCCAAATCGTGCTGATGTGCAGCATGATCGAAGCGTCTGTGTGGTAGGCCTTCCATGGCCGTTCGGCGGTGACGTTGCACCACTCGTGCGCCTTCACCCAGTCCTTCTCCCGGTGCGTCAGTACCCGCGCGTCGGTCACGTCGAAAGACAATGGGGCGGCCGTCACGCCGAAAACGCCGAGCGACTTGAGTTCCTCGAGAAATGAACGGTAAGTCTTTGCTTCATCCCAGGGGCCGTTCGGAAAGCTGTCGTCGGGAATCATCGGCACCATGTGGACAGCCACGTCGATGCCCTCGGCCGTCAGTTCGCCGATGAACCGCTTGAGTTCGGCAGGCGTCGGCGCGTTGGGCTCCCAGTCGCGCTTTTGGGCTTCCTCTGTACACGAGAATGTCACGGCCACCCACATCTGGCCGTTGAACCGCTTGAATGCGTCGATGTACCTATCCCGGTCAAGCTTGTTCCATCCGCCAAGCTTCGTCAGAATTTGCAGCGGGAAGCCCAAGTCTGCAAGCGTGTGCAGATAGTCCAGCGTGCAGCCGTGCTCGGCCTCCAGGTCGGAGAGCGGGTCGCTGTTGTTGCTCATCGTGACCGGCAAACGCTCGTGTAGACAAAACTGCAGGAAGTCAGTCTCGTCGTAGCGAGGCCCGAAGACCTTGTTGAGCGTTCCGGCAAACCGCTTTGCTCCGTCGAAAGGGTCTTTCACGTCGCGTTCCGGTTTCCGGAGCTGTTCGCACTTTCGGTTCAACGCCACATAGCAGTAGCGGCATCCCGTTGTGCAGGCATGGTACACGTTGCAGTTGACGAACAGCCCGGACCCCCACATGCCCTGGAAAAGCTGCAGCGGGCTCGGATACAAGATCGGCTGCACGCTCACACCTCGCTTCCTAGCTTGCCTCTGTCGCCTCGCCCAGGCCCTCCGCGGTCGCGGTTGCGAATGCACGCCTCCACGTCCGCCCTCCCGTGGTCCCGCCGCTCTCCAACCTCGCTCTCCAGCGCCTCGCTTCGGAGCTCGTCATAGTGCGGACCGATGGCCTCCGGGTCGTCCAGCTCGGCTATGGCGACCTGCGGCACATAGTCGCGCAGCGGCGGGCCTATTCGCGGCACTGCAGCCACCTCACAAACTGCGGGTTGTCGATCAGCAGGGCGGCGACGCCGTTTGCTAGGTTGTGCACCTGCTCCTCCGTTAGCCCCATGGCTCGGTCGTCATTGATGACGTGTAGCGCCTCGTGGATCAGCGTATCCACCTGCTGCCCATGCAGTGGGTTGAGGTCTCTGGCTATCCGCAGCTCGCCAGTCTCGTAATCCCAATTTCCCGAGGCCCGCGCGCCGTCTCCCGCCGAAATCGTGTGTGGGCTCGTCACCGGGTAGGTGGCTGGCCCGATCTTGAGTCGGCGAGGTATTGGCATACATGCTCCAGAACGCACATAGCCCTCCCCGGTGAGGGGAGGGCCATGTGTGTGCCCGGCGATTGCCGGACCCGTCAGGCTGCGAGGCCCGCGTCTGTCCCGGCGCGTGGTGCGCCGCTAGGCTGCGCGGGTTGTCGCGGCCGCATGCTCTGGCGATACCAGAGTCGGATGATTGCCCCAGGATATCAGGAGACGCTGCCACCGGATCATGTTATTGAGTGCCCGGCGCTATGCGCTGCAGCACGGCTGCACTTAGCTCCCTGCCCGTTGTACCCTCGCGGGCACTCACCTGGGTTGGGCGAGAGGGCTCCGGTCGTCACCGAGCCCGGATGCATCCTACTGGCGAGACGTGCCCGCGGTCAGATGCAAAGCTTGGTAGCGGAGGCGGGATTCGAACCCGCAATCTCGTGGTTATGAGCCACGCGCCGTAACCCTTAGGCCACTCCGCGACCCGCTACCAGCACGCACAAATGCAGTCGCCGGCGCCCGGAGTCGAACCGGGACCTCCCGGGATTATGCCGGGGCTGCTCCCGTTACAACACGCCCGCGATCTCCTACCAGAACCCACAGCGCGCCTCCGGTACGCCAACATGGAGGCGCGCGCATAGTGGTGCAATTGGTGACAGTATACCACGCCGTCGATGATTGTCAACCCTCTTTCCATCCGGCACGGTTCTCGTCGATAGCATTGCTCAGCATCTCCTCGGCCTGGCGCGTGGCCTGCAGTAGGATGACGTGCGCCCGGTTGGCGGCTCCGGCTAAGCACATAGAGCGCATGCTCAGTCCGTTGCCGGGCACGCCAGGGATGCTGTGGCACGAGGAGAGGCCGTCGGTCCCGCCCGTGGCGTCGCCGCTCATGATCGCGTTGACGCTATCCATCGCCGCGGTGAACTTGCCGACGGTGGCGAGCAGCCGCGTCAGGCACGGACTGTACCGCGACCGCAGCTCCTCGCGTCTCGCTTGGTGGTCGCGGAGTAAGCGCTGTTGATATTGTGCGAACGTTACTGCGTTGTCGCAGGACAAGTGTTGCTCATGACTCTCGCTCGGTGTCGGGCGGTCTTCTGGTCTCATCTAGCGTCACCTCCGGGCTGATTGTGGTATGATCGGCCCACCGGCGGCTCGGTGTGCGTGGCCCCCGCAAAGTGTCCCGCGCCCGGCCGTCGGCTGCTGTGTCAGTAGCTATCATCGTGGCCTTCTAGTGCACCAGCCTCTGCGCCCTCGCCGCCACCGCTCGCTCGCTACGACCGAGCACTGCCGCCGCCCGTCGCAGCCACTCCCGCAACAACTCGTGCTCCGCGTCTGTCCATGTCTGCCGTCGACCTCCGGGAGCCTGCGCCACACCGAGTCGACTCGCCCGCTCGTATACGGCGCGTTTCGTGCGCCCGAGTCGGTACGCCACTGCCCGGCACCCGAGTATCGGCAGGTACTTGCACAGATAGGCATCGTGGTCTGCCGTCCACCGCTGCCCACGATTGACCGGATAGCGCAGCATGTGCTCGATGTACTCAGGGGCGTCGTCATCCACGTGGGCGGTCCCTCCAAAAGAGGACGCTATCAGCCGACATTTCGCTGCATCGTGCGGAATGATCGCGAAATAGTGATGTCACACGTAATCCAAGATATGTACCAGCAAGCTCGGCATTTCTATCGTACACACTGCAATATGGCAGGTCGTGTGCAGTGATATACGCCCAGATATCCATCTCCGACAAATCAGCCACGGGCCAGCGTTCTGGGAACTCGCCAAGAGCACGCCCAGCATCAATACGGTGGCGCCTGCCGATGCCCTCGTCTTTGCGTAGTCCCACGAGCGCCACGTCATGACCTAGAGTCTGCATGAGTCGCTGTTGAGCAAGCACCCAGTGATCCGTCGTGTCGTCGACGTGTGTCATGACACCTGCAACCCTACCGGTGTGTGCATTCAGCGCGTCAGGCCAATCACAACGTCGGCACGATACATGTAGTGCGCTGGCCCCACACGCCAGTGCAGCAGACTCTATCTCGCGCGCCAGCCATGCAGGAAACACCTTAGACTTGCGATATTCAGGCCTCCCGAAGTCTGACCAAACTGCTGTGTGTTGCCCACGGACCAGCGATGCGATATGTAACATCACCATGCAGTCCTTACCGCCAGACCACGCAACGCATGGCGATCCGTACTCGTCATGTATCGCGACTATCGCCGATTCCACTCCACTAATCGCGCACAGATACTCATCCGTCTCCGCGTGCTGCAGGAACGTGTCACGCCAGGCCGGAGACATCACGCCAGCACCACCTCGCAGCCCGGTACCGCGCACAAATCCACGCTCTCACGTGCCCAATACGGCGCCCTCCACGCAATGCGCGCCACGTCATCGCCGTGTGATCGGCAGGCACTGACCGGTATTGGGCGCATTGCAACGCCGTGGGCCGTCAGCGACAGGTCATCGTCCATCGGCTCCAAGTCGATGCCGATGACCTTACCCCACCCAACCCGGCCGTCGTCTCCCAACCACATCAGGCCCGACAACAGTTCGGCGCAGTAATCCATGTCTCCGTTGGCGTAGAACTCAACGCGCTCGCAGGGCACGACCACGGAGCGCAGCATGTAGTTGCGATAGTGGCCGCTGCCGATGTTGACCTTCTGCGGCCCCCGGCGCGGGAAGCTGTCGGGTTCGAACCGCTTGAACATCGGCACCGTGTAACGTTCTGTGTCCGGAACGAACACGGACACCGATGCATGCCGCACACCGTTGGTCTTGCGGAAGAGCGGCCGGTCGTGGTTTGGCTGCGAGATCACGGTCTTACTCGGCAGGTAGCGGAACTCCCTGCCGAGGCTCCGTTCGTACTTCAGATGTGCCGTCAGGCCGTCCAGATGTATCCAGGGCCAGTTCAGGCACACCGGCGTTCCGACCCAGACGGTGACTTTGAATGGCTGCATCATGACGACGACGCCCCCTCCTCTGTCTCGCTCTTCTTCGCCCGCTTCGCGGCCTTCGGCGGGTTCACGATCAGGTTCAACGCGTCCACGGCCAGGTCTACGTTCTCCGCGCACCAGGCGAGATACGGGCTGCTGTCAGGGATGTGGTCATAGTCCAACAGCAACTGACCGAAGCCGCCGGACGCCTTGCCACCGATGGTTGGGCGGATAGCCCACAACTCCAGCGCGCGGCCGAGACACCCAGACTCGACAGCCGAAGCATTCTTGAGCGCGAACCCGTGCTCGAACAGCGCACCGGGCACGATGCACTCCGGCTCCACCAGCATCTGCACCGCCTGCGCGTCATCGTCCCGATCGGCATGCAGGTCGTCGCGGCGAGTATAGAAGTGACGGCTGGTCAGTCGGTTTCCCGACTGCTCCCACCGCGGGTCATCGTCCCACAGGCGGCAGTCTGGTGCTTGCAGCAGCGTGCCCTTGCGGCGCAGGTCCCTCTGCCACTTGCGCTCCTCACAGACCGGCATGGCGTGGTCCACCTGTAGGCACGAGGTCAATATCTGGTTCCCGATGCTGGTTCCGAGCAGGCCCAGCGGCGGGATACCCTCAATCAGCGCCCGGCGCATTGCCATGTCAATGCTCGACGTGTTGTCGTCGGTGGACTCGAGCTGTCCGCCTGAGCACAGGGCGTGGTGGAGCTTCGGGCTCTCCACCTCATACCCGACGAGTTCCAGGAAGTCGGCCATGATGATCCGGCGCAGAACGCCACGCACGGCATTCGCGCTGATGCAGGGCACGTCTGCCACCTCGTCCACGTTGCTGTCCCACAGGTCCATCCTGCGGTTGGTCGGGCCGATGCCAGTGTCGTCAGTCCCGAAATGGAAGACGGGCGTCAGCGTTGTCCACGTCCCGATGATCCGCTCGATCTGCACTCGTGCCATTTGACTTTTTCTCCTCTCGCCACTCGTGGGCGATTGTGATTGCCATCCCGCAGGCGATGACTGCGGCCTTGCGCACCCAGCGCAGTATCTCGCCCGAACTGTGGGTAAGCGTGCTCACGACCTCAACCACATCCTCCGGCGGTTGCCCGGCGCCAAACTCTCGGCACATGCTGTTCAGCCACACGTCCAGCGGGATGTTCGTCGAGTAGCTGCGGGCCCGCTTTACGAAGACCTCCTGCGGGTTGGCCTTGCCAAAGCGCTTCTTGCCCGCTGTGGTGTAGTACACCCAAGCCATCGGCTGCACCATGTAGCGCAGGAACGCCCGGCGCTCCTCGTTCTCGGAGTCTGTCAATGCCGACGCGCGCAGAAGCGTCATGTACCGCCGCACACCCTCGCGGCTCAGGTCCAGCCCGTCACCCTGCGTGATGCGCATTGACCATCACCTCCCATTCAGGTTTGCCCGCCTGTTGTACGGCGGTGCGATAGTCCGACTCGATGCCGGCATCCAGCGCACGCCGGTAATCCAGCATCGACCATGAACCGCTGCGCAGGCTGTCCAGCGTGACCTTGGCGGCACGGAGGCGTTCGATGACACCGGCGTGATCCTGTACGTACTGCAGCGTCACCAGCACGGGCTTGTCCAACCAATCCACGGCAACACGGTAGGTCGTACGGCTCTCGTTGACAGCGTTGGCCGTAGCTATCCAGCCCTGTTTCTGCCCAGAGTTCGTCTGGTACATTGCCCATAGCCCATTCGGTGGGTCTTGCAGCATCCGCCAAAGTAGGCCGCGATTCTGTTTGTCCCGAACCACGAGATTTCCCGGTGTCAAAACCCACGAATGGAATCTGAACCGATTGTCCTTGAGCAGCGCCCGGCAGTGCTCGCAGTGCACGTCTCCGCCGTAGCACGATGACCACGCAGTGAAATTCGACGACGGCGGTTCGTGCCAACCGACATCTGTTTTCCGACCGCATACATAGCACGTCCCCGGCGATACGCCAGGTATACTCTGCCCATACAACTCTCCCAGTGTCATTTCGTCCTCCAGTAGTCCTGGTTGGCGACCTTGAGTGCCCCCACCCGGCCGTCGGCTGTTGTCAGTTGCTGCCATCGTGGGTCTCCGCTCCCAGTAGCGCCTTCCACGCCGCCTCTATCCTCGGCATTGCCGCCTTTGCCTGCCGTTGCGCCTCGCTCTTGGTCCGCGTCCGGCCTGACTGGTGCACCGAAACAGTGTCGGGATACTTGTCGTAATCGCACCATGCAGCCCAATACCAGCGGCACTGGCCCGGTGTTCCTGTCCGGTCGTTGACTACCATGTCGGCCCTCCGCTGCAGCAGCGTCTCTCGCATCGCGTCATCCATACGTCGTCGCCCCTCTCTGTTTGTGCGTCTCGCTGCGCCTGTGCGCCGATTCTACGGCCTGCGAGCACGCCTTCCGCCCCATCGCCCATGTGCGCGCATCGAGACGGCTTAACGTCGCTTAGAGCGCCTGCCGCCACCCAGCGCCATCCGTAGCTGCTCCGGTGCGGGTCGCTGCGCCTCCAGCCATTGCCGGACCCCGGCAAGTGCGTGGCCGATAGCGTCGGCCTCGTCGGCGGTTACGTCGATGCCGTAGCGGGTCAGCACAGAGCGTCTCGCCGCGCGCTTGAGCGCCGCCGAGTCAGTACCGTGGATGCCCAGGGCACGGAGACGCTTGCGGTTGTTGACCAGTGTCCACTCGTGGCCGTCGGCACTCAGCCGGTCGGTGATGGTGGCAGAGAGCCGCTGCAGCATCGCGTCCGTAGCGGCATTGAGCCCGCGGCACGGCTCCTCCACCGCCACGAGGTCCACGTGGTGGTTGGTCGCCCATGCGCTGCATGCGTCGGCGATGTGCTTGCGGCGGTATGCCTCGTCGTCGCTGTCGCCACGCTTTGGAGTGGATACCATGCCGGTCGCCTGGACCTGCTCGGTGCCCGGCAGATAGCGTCCGTTGGTTGGCTGCCACGAGACCACGGCGATGCCGGTGGCGCGATAGGACGGGTCGATGCCGAGGACGATCATGCCGTCAACCTCCCGCTTACATTGCCCACCATCTCCCGCAGCGCCTCGCGCACCACCGTCAGTCGCAGCGAGGCGTCTACGACCATCTCCATCACCCTCGCCAACCTCAGCTCTGCAGTATGCTCGTCCTGCATACCCACCGCATGCGCCCCCACCAGTAGTGCGTCCACCTCGCCTATCACGGCCGCTATCTCTGTCAGTTGCTGTGCCACGGATCGACCTCCTCTGCCTTGCTGCGGGATGTAGTGGCGGCCATCGCCGCCTGCTGGTGCTCCTCGGTCTCCTCGTAGAGCCGCCCGGTCTGCCAATTGCCACGGAGCCGCAGCGGCGCGCAGGGCTGCCCACCGTAGCGGCGCTTGATGTTGTGCAGCACGGTCAAATTGCTCTGCACCTTCTCCTCGCGCGACGTCCCTGGCTCGCCGCGGTCCACGTGGAAGCGGCACGTCGACGCATTGCCCCAGTCCGGTCCGCCCCTCTCTTTCCAGCCCTTGCCGTCCGTGTTGATCTGCGAGAGGGCAATGAACGTGATGCCATACTGCTCTGCGATGTCGCGCGCCTTGAAGGCCACCCTGCGGTTATTCTGGTACTCGTTGCCGCCGCAGAGAAACTCCAGCTCCTGGATGTTGTCGAGGATGACGCCGACTACCGGCCCTTGCTGGCAGCGTCTCTCCACATCGAAGAGTATCTGGTCGGCGTCTTTGGTGCTGTCGCAAACGTCAATCGGCAGCGTCGGGAACTCGCTATACGCACGCACCAGAATGTCCGCCCACTCGTCGGTCATATGCTGCTCGCTGCCCGGCTGCAGCAGCGTCGCCGGTATCCCGTACCTCCACCCGAACCAGTAGTGCAGCAGTTGGTCTTTGCCGCCCTCCAGCGGATAGAAGAGCACACGCTCCGGCGAGTGCTCGGCCATAATCGCCTCGGCACTAGAGAAGAGAAAGTGCCTCGCAACAGCCGTCTTGCCCATGCCGGAGAGGCCGGTGAGCAGCATCAGCGCCTCGGCCTTGAAACCAAGATAATGCCAGTCCAGCGTCTGCCAGCCGGAGCGCATGCCGTAGATGCGTCGCGGCAGAAGCCGCCTGGCCTCGGTGCGCTCGATGATGCCCACGGCCACGTCGGCCACCGGGACGGCTCCGCGCACCAGCACATCCGGCACCGAGTAGCCAATCGCGTCGGTGGCGTCGGCTACATGCTCGGTGGCGTCCTCCGGCGTCCATTGCTCGGCCGCGGCGAAAAGCGCGCGCGTCTCGTCTCGCTCGTTGCCTGCGGCGAACCAATCGGCCGCGCCGCCCTTTGCCGGTGCGTCGTGCCAGCGCACAATGCGCATGTCCGCGGCGATGCCGTCCAGCGCCCGTGCGATGGCCGCCATGTGCCTCTCACCGGCGCCGTCATTGTCCGGCCAGAGGATCACCCGGCGCCCGGCAAGCCATTGCAGTGTCTCCGGCTCCGGTATGACCTCGGCACCGTATGTGCCGACGGCCGTCAACCCGGCCTGGCGAGCAGCGTCCGTGTCCTTCTCGCCCTCGCAGATGACCACCGGACGCCGGTTGTCTGGCTCGAGCATCCACGACTGCCACAGAGGCAGCCTCGACAAGACCACGCCCTCCGGCGTGCCGAGGTTGCCGTCGGCGTCCTCCCACCACATGCGTTTGCCACCGTCCGCGAAATCTTGGCGCCGGTGCACGGCGATGATCTCGCCATCGGCGTTGACCACCTGGTAGCGGGTATCGGCCACGAGCACGGCCGCCGGTGGCGCATTGTGCAGCGCGTCCCGGTCCGGCTTGCTATAGCGCTCCGGCGGCTCTAAGCCGTAGAGATGGCCGACGAACTCAAGTCGCGTCCGGAAGCCATCGTGCGGCCGGTATCTCTGGACGAGCGCAAAGCAATCGCCCGACCACCCATCTCCATATCTGTGGCAGAGACCGGCCTTGTCACCGGGTCCGCCTATCTGCAATGACGCCTCCGTCTCATTGCCGTCGTAGACCCACAGATCGCGGCCGCCGTGGCTTGCCGATTTGCGCTCGTCAATGCGCAAGCCGAGCGTCTGCACCAGTGGTCGCGGGCACCGTGCAAATGCGGCCTTGATCGCGTCCTTGTACTCCTCGCTGGTCACGTTGCTATCCTCCTCTCGCGTTGCAGCGTCCCGTTGTCATCGTTGGCGTAGTACCATCCGTCATTGCAGCATGCGCCGGTGCGCGGCTCCGTCGTGCATCCGGTGTGCGCGTCCCAAACGCCCTCGGCTTGCCAGATCGCGATGTAGTGCTGCTGCGTGAGCGACCAGTCCTCTACGTAGCAGCGTGACCCGTTGCTCATAAGTTGAAAGGCTTTGCCATTGCGGGATGGCGAGGCGCGCGCTGGGTCGTAACCGTTGGCGGCCTTGATCACGTAGTTGATATTGGCAGCGCCCTTGGCAATGGCCGCCGTCAGGCCGTGGCGCAGCGCGTCGGTACCGATCCCGTCTCGCTTACACTTGTCTGCGAGGTCGGTGGTGAGCGTGGCCTCGCGCGATAGCGCCATGCGGCCGGTCTTGTTCTGCGCCGCCACCAGGTCCATCAGCGTCTCAACGAGGTCTAAGCAGCCGGGTGGTAAGTCGGCTCTGGCGAGGGCGATCATGCTCTCTGCCTCGTCGTCGGTCATGGCTTTGCGCTGCTTGCGCTTGGGTTTGGTGGCCGGTGGGTCCGCCGGAGGCGCGTCAATGGCGGCGTCCGGAAGCGCGTCGTCTGCGCTTTCGGACAAGAGGTCGTTGACGTTGGTGTTGACGTTATCTCCTAGCCGAACGTCTAACGGCCTTTGACGTTCTCTCTCCTCTCTAGTGAGACTCGTCTTGGACTGGTCTAGGACGAGTCTCAGACGAGTCTTAGACTCAGCGTCTTGGAGGTGGCTCTCCAGGGCCTCCACGGTGAGCCAGCGCTTCATCCGGACCGACGCCTGCAGGGCCTTGGCGATGTCCTCGGGCGGGTCCCAATTGGGCGGAAGGTCGCAAGGCGGCGGGCCGACCCTCTCCCACTGGCGCGTCTGGTTCTGCATCCATGCTGTTACGTAGAGGTGTGCCTTGCCATCTCGGTCCGTATACTCCTGGTACATGCCTCGGTCTATGATGAGTCTTAGACAGGTCTCAGCCTTGTCTAAGCCTACTCCGAGCATGGGCGCGACGCGCCCGGCGTATACCGCCGGCGCCCGTGGCAGGATGCCCCATGGCGCCGCGACCGGCAGACTCATGAGAAAGAGCAGGGCGGCCGTAGGGTCCGCGGCGTGCAGGGCTGCGAGGTCCTCTGACTCGGCGATCTTGGCGTGGAGCTTGACCCACTCGGCCATGGTTTCACCTGCCTACGGCTGTTCCAGGGTACTCGCGAGGCCTCACGGTCAGGTTCGGCTTCCAGTACACAGCGCACTTTGCGGCCCTCGCTTGTCTCTGCAAGTGCTCGACCCACTCCCACTCCGGCTGTCGTTCAGGCTCCCCGGTCGACTTGCTCTGACCACCGATGATCACCCAGTCGATGGCGTCCAGCCCATCCGGCCCGAAGTCAAGTCGCTCCCTCAGCGGCTCGCACGAGACGAACTTGACGTAGGCATTCGACTTCGCGATGGGCTGCACTCCGGCTACACGGTCCTGGCAGTCGATGGTGGTCCCGACCCATGCATTCCGAGGCCAGTCGATGTTCTGCATCCGGCTAGGGTTCTTGGAGAGGAACAGGTAGTTCCACTGCGGGTTCTCGCGGCAGGCGTCAAGTGTCTTGTCGATCCACTCCTGCGGCACCCACTCTCCGAAGAGGTCTGCCATGCTGCAGACGAAGACGTTGCGCAGGCCGATGTTCTCTTCGGATCCGGCTGGGACTTTGGTATTCGTAGGGGCGGTCAGGCGGTTCGGGTGAAAGCGGGGCGAGAAGTCAGAGTCGAAGCGGGCGGCGATGTCCCGCGCGTAGCAGTACGGGCACCCGTGCTTGCACCCGGTGACCGGGTTCCAAGTCCAAGTGGCCCACTCGATGTTCTCATTCGTCTTGTTGAAGGTCGGCTTCGTCTCCGGCTTCGCTGTTTGCTCCGGTGCCAAGTCCCTACGCGCCACCTGTGTCACCTCGGCGGCCTTGCGGATGCTCATCTCGCCGTTTTCGACGGCCTGCTTGACTGGCTCCGGCGCGTGGTCGTTGACAGTGCGGGCCCGTTCGACGGTGGCCCGGCTTACCCCGAGAAGCGCGGCCGTCTGCGCGGCAGACTTGCCGTTGGCGGGCGGCTGTGGTAAGAGAACGTCGGCGGGTGGTAAAGCCTCCGCGGAGGCTTTACCAGATGTGTACTGGTTCCCTCGTCCGCCGGGTTCTGCTCCGTGGCTGTGGCGCTT
>Ga0255347_1001323_pt1 | contig 40749 bp, 36 predicted proteins | sample wastewater_treat_2_FD_192479 | JGI IMG/M metagenome (GOLD analysis project Ga0255347, IMG submission 192479) | Wastewater microbial communities from Lulu Island WWTP, Vancouver, Canada - plant24 | ecosystem: Engineered > WWTP > Wastewater > Unclassified | place: Canada: Vancouver, British... | reverse complement strand
CGAAAAGCAACTAAAACCCCGGCCGAGATATAGAAATAGTTGCCTCGTCTTTTGGAAAGGCAACTATTTACTACTTTGAAGGCCTGTTCTGGTTGCCTCCGGCGGGCAGGGGCCGCAGGGAGCGCAGGCCGGTGACCGAAATCATGATCGAATGTAAACCAAATCTGTCTTTAGCCGGGTTTTGGTTTACATTTCCGGCAGGGAGCGCAGGCCGGGGATAAAAAAGCAACCAAAACCCCGGCCGAAACTTATAAATAGTTGCCCCGGATTCTGGAAAGGCAACTATTTACTACTTTGAAGGCCTGTTCTGGTTGCCTCCGGCGGAAATTTGACCCGCCGTAACAGTCTGAGGATCGTTTCATGTGAAACAACCCCTTTCGCTTCTTTCGTAATTCTTGGCTGTGACAAATTTATAGTTGATATTAAACAAATTAGTAAGCTTATTAACCTGCATTCCCGATATTTATAACGAGGGTACCGGTACCCTCAGTGCCTGAAACAGTCCTTTTTGTTTCTCGGTAATCTCACCAAGTACCCTACCATACTCAGGAGCCTCAAATAACTCTATTACATCAAGTTCGTCAAGAAGTCCCTGCAGGGTCCATTTGTCAAAAAGTTTGGCTTCCTGCATTTTCTTTTTAACGTAAGACAGGTAAATTAACGCAATAAATTCTATAAATAGCTTACCGTTAAGTGATAGTTCTGAAGAAACCCGTAATCTCCTGCAATTCAGACGCTCTTTTAGATTACCAAAACCTTTCTCGACAATGTCTTTGCTGCGGTAAAGCGACAATGCTTCAAATGGATCCTGAACGTCATTCGATAACAATGCAAAGTAGCCGTAATTTCGGGCAGCCTCCAGCATGGCTTCTTCTCTTGATTTGACCTTGCGTCCGCGTTTTGGAGTCTCTGTCACTTCGAAATATTTATCATAATCTTTCATACGGTACTCTTTTTGAGTATTGTTTACCAGATCATCATGAAGGTTGGTCAGATATTCGTTCATTTCAATCTGATCCTTGGCTGCCTTCTCAGGATTATAAAATAGCATCAGATACGCACGTCTCTTGCCTTTTATCGTGTCGCCTTTGTACGGTCGTTCCTGCTCATAATCCCACTCGATTGTTCTACAAAGACCATATGTACCAAATTGTGTTTCCAAATTGCCCCATAACTTGAGGTTATCTCGCTCCTGCTCAAGTACAGTTTTTACGTAACTGAGGTTCAATTTAACCCCGATTATGAATTTCTGGTGATTTTTAAACAGTTCATTGACATTTTCTTTGCTATAGAAACCACGATCAAGTATGACACTGACTTTTTTGTAGCCCATGACATCAAATTCCGTCATCAGTTGCTTTACCGTTTTCACATCAGTTATGTTTCCTGGCAGCTTACGGTAATAAAAAGGTAGTCCCGATTCTTCACCGAACAAAAGAGCCAGATTGAGCTGCGGAAGACGGTCATACTCTTTGTTCCTGCCTTTCTTTATCTGGCACAGCGCATCCGAATAACTGGAAATCGAAGTAATATCAAAAGCCCAGTATTCCTTTCCTATGCGTCTTTTACCTTGTTTTTGAAAGAATATCATTCTTCCTTCTTCGCTGATTGACTGAAAGAGTTCACTGCTTCTCTGCGATGGGATATCTTCCCGGTTCGGGTGGATATGCAGTTTCTGCCAGTGAGAGAAGCGGTTAAGTGCATTGTTTTCTTCCAGGATCAAGAAATATGCTATTGATAATATCTGCTTGTAACTATCCGGGAAACATGCCTTAAGATCAGCGGCGATGCCGGTTATTCTGCCAATCTGATCAAACAGGTACGTAGCACCAAAGAAGCTTCTTTTGAACGCATTTATCGGCATCGGTCCTGGCTTGACAGGTACAGACGCTATTATCTTTTCCTTCTTTTTGTACGCTCTGGTAGGTACAATCTCGCCGGTTTCTGGATCGACTCGTCCCAGCAATGTCCGTTTGGCTCTTGATTGTTTCTTGTCTTTGTCCCAATACGCCTCATTATTGTAGGCATACGTGATTCCTGTCTGCTTATTCGTCCAGTAGATAATACCCATACTATCTCATCTCCTCGTTATATATTATAATATATAACGAGATATAAAGCAAGCAAAATGTGGTTCAAACTACTGGTATTTCTATGTTCTCATCACCTCTCATCGTTATACAATCAGGGAATGCAGGTTATTAAAGAAGATAGCCTCTCTCAACTTGAACGTGGCTATCTTTTTTTAATTCTTAGTTTTAATATGTTCTTTCAAATATTATTTAATTCAGCTTATATGCGGTTTTTATAGAATTGAATACTGAAGAGAGCTCTTTAATTATTTCGGATATTTCAATCTGATCATATGTGAGCATGTTATTTTGAATGATAACAGATTCGATAAATTCTTCATTCAATTCCCGTATATCAGGCCATGATTCATACAAGAAGTCTTCGTTTTTAGCTTCTAAAGCGTGTTTTTCAATGGCAATTGATATACTCATATCCCATTTATCTATTGACATGGCTAAAAAACCGAAATGTTTCTGCGTATCCCCAAATGTCTTCATTGTAGGTTCCTTTTTAAATGTTTGTATGGATTCTAAATACGAATTGAACCTTTGTACAAAAGATTCGCTGTCACTTTTATAGGATACTTTTATTCCTTCTGATATACTTATATTAATTGCCCATAATGCAAATGCTGCAAGTATTGCTGCTATAACTAATAATTTGAGAACTTTAGATTTTCTAAAATATTGAGAATATGTGCTATTGCGATCCATTTGCATTCGCTCTAATCTATAAACTAACCATATCACACATTATTTAATATATCCCCAATATTGTGTCGCAGCCTGATTATCTAATGCTTTGCAGCAATTCCAGAAGGCGTTCCAGCTCGCTGCGGCTGTAAAATTCGAGCTCTATCCTGCCTTTTTTGGATCCTAAAACAATATTTACCTTCGTCCCGAAAATATCTCTCAAGGCTTCTTCCAAAGCAAGCACATCCCGATTTTTGGGCCTGGTCTTCGTTTTTCTTTTTTCAGCAGGTTTCTGATACTCTCTTGCATAGGCTTCAATGTCCCTTACTGTCCAGTTTGACTGTATACATTTTTCCGCTGCTTTGAGCTGCGCCCCGCTGTCCTTTATCCCGACAATAGCTCTGGCATGACCGCTTGACAGCTGACCTTCTGCTACCATCTCTTGGATAGATCCGGGGAGCTTTAAGAGGCGCAAAGAGTTCGCAATATATGGGCGGCTCTTCCCGATGCTTTTCGATACCTGTTCCTGGGTAAGCCCAAAGATTGCAATCATCCTTTCCAGTCCGGCCGCCTCTTCCATCGCATTCAGATCTTCACGCTGCATGTTTTCTATCAAAGATACCAATGCGTTCTGTTCATCTGTAAATTCACGGATCAGGCAAGGGACATCCTTCAATCCGGCTTTTCTTGCAGCTCTCCACCTTCGTTCGCCAGCAACGATTTCATATCCAGCACCGGCTTTACGTATAACTATCGGCTGAATGATCCCGTGTGCTTCTATAGATTTTGCCAGTTCGTCGATTTTATCTTCGCCAAAGGTCTTTCTCGGCTGGTAGCCGCTTGGCTTTATCATGTTGATATCTACGAAGCTCACACCTTCATTATTCTTATTTGTTTTATTCTTCTCATTTCCGACATCTATTTCCACATCGGCGAACAGGGCTTCAAGACCCTTTCCCAGTCCTCTGTTTTTCGACGGGTTCATTTTCTATCCCTTTCCTGCTCCAAAAACTCCTCGGCAAACTCCATATATGCCAGCGCCCCCTTCGATCTGGGATCGTATTCGGTTATAGGCATGCCGTAGCTTGGAGCTTCCGCAAGCCTTACGTTTCTCGGTATCACTGTTGAGTAAACCTTATCCTTGAAATATTTCTTAACCTCTTCCACCACTTGTATCGATAAATTTGTCCGGCCGTCGAACATGCTGAGAATAACGCCTTCAACCTTAAGATCTTTGTTGAGATTTTTCTTAACAAGTTCTATTGTACTCATAAGCTGGCTGACACCTTCAAGAGCATAGAATTCGCATTGGATCGGTATAAGGACGCTGTCCACCGCCGTCAGTGAGTTTATAGTTAAAAGCCCTAACGAAGGCGGGCAATCAATAAAAATATAATCGTATTTTCCCTTTATCTTATCGATGGCTTTTTTCAGCCTTCTTTCTCTTGCCTCCAACTGTACGAGCTCGATTTCCGCTCCTGCAAGCTGTACGCTGGCCGGGATTATATCAAGATTCTTAAGACCGGTGGACAATATGGCTTCCTCGGGCTGAACGCTGTCGTCTATAAGAACTTCATAGGCTGTTTTTTTCAAACCTCTCTTTAAAATCCCGATACCGCTGGTAGTATTCCCCTGAGGATCGATATCCAGCACAAGTATTTTTTTCCCTTTTATGGCCAGACAGGCTGCCAGGTTGATATTCGTTGTGGTTTTACCTACCCCGCCTTTTTGGTTAAAAATAGCAATCGCTTTTCCCAAGATGCTCTTCCTTTCTTTTCTTTGGCTAAATGCCTGGATATTCGCCTTTCTTCTGCTCAGTTGCTATAACTTGATTGTATTGGAATTGTCAAGAGCTTGCTGCGTCTGCAGTACTTGTATCCTTGACTGTTCGAATCTAAATCTGGAGTCTGCAGAATCAAGACCATATAAAAAACCGTTTCCTGTGGCCGGACGCTCGGTGTAATCCGATCCGAAATACTAAATGCCGGAGCTTATACCTCTTATGTTTATATGGCTTTGATTATTCATTACTCGCTGCAGTTGCTTTTCTTAATTATATAACAATGCAACAGCATTGAACAGCTGTTTTTACACTTCAAAATACAACGGATGTTTCACGTGAAACATCCGTTGTATGTACAGTTTCAGAAAGCTTTCAACCTGCTTTTTTAGGAATGATTATCCTTAGCTCCAGATGGTCACCTTTATCTTCCTGAAAAAGCTGTGCCCCACTTTCCGCCTCTTGTATCGTATTAAAGGCTTTTTTTATTGTATTGATATAGATCCTGTAGTTGATAAATCGCAGCTTCTCCGCTTTTCTCTTTTCTTCTTCTGTTTTTTTGATAAATTCATCAATAAGCTTTTCGCTTTGTCTCACATTGAGGGAATAATTAATAATACGTTCAAGTATCTGTTTTCGATGAGTATCGTCCTTTATTCGAAGAAGGGCTCTTGCGTGGCGCTCCGATAATTGATTCTCCACCAGTGCAGCCCTTATCTCTTCCGGCAAGGATAAGAGCCTTATTTTATTTGAAATGGTAGATTGTTGCTTTCCTATGCGTTTTGCGATCTCGTTTTGCGTAAGGCCGAATTCATCCATCAGTTTCTTGTACGCAGCCGCTTCCTCGATATAGTTTAAATTTTCCCTCTGTACATTCTCTACAAGGGCAATCAAAGCCATATCCTTGGCATCAGCATCCCTTACTATAGCGGGTATCTTTTCAAGTCCTGCCAGCAGAGACGCCCGCACCCTTCTTTCACCTGCAATAAGCATATACCGGGAGCCTGTCCGCTTTACGATCACAGGCTGGATCACTCCGAATTCACGGATCGAACTGCAAAGTTCCTCCAACTCCTGATCGGGAAATATTTTTCTCGGTTGGTCCGGATTGATCACAACAGCGCTTAACGGTATCTCCATTGCATTATTTCTGGTTTTAATCAACATAAAAAATACCTCCTTTATTTTATTTTACAGGAGGCATTTACTATTTGTAGCTATTTCATAATACAAATACTGACATTAAAACTCATTTTATTGGTTCCTTCGTTGGAATTCCTGCTTTTCTCGGATAATTCGCCGGCGTATTTCCTGTTTTCCTGATCCAAATGATCTGATGATTCAAATTTATTCCTGTTAAAGATACCTTCATGGTGGTTTCAACCTTTCCTCTTAATATTCTAAGCGCCCTTACACTTGCTGCAAGCTCCTCCTCCGTACCTTCAGATTTATACGCACCGAAGAATCCACCTGCTCGTACAAACGGGAGGCAGTATTCCGACAAAACCGGCAGTAAAGCTACCGCCCTGGAAAGACAAACATCATACTGTTCCCTGTGGATCCTATCTGCTGCCAGGTCTTCCGCCCGTCCGTGTATTGCCACAGCGTTTCGTATATTCAAGTTCTCTATTACTTCTTGAAGGATCCTTATCCTTTTATTAAGTGAATCAACCAATACAAACTGCTTTTCCGGAAAGCATATCGCCAGAGGAAGCCCCGGGAAACCTGCTCCTGTACCGATGTCGATTATTTTGTACGATTTTTGAAATCCAGGAAAGGTGCATGCAAACAAGGAATCGACAAAGTGCTTTATTTCGAATTCTGCCGGATCCTTGATTGCAGTAAGGTTGACTTTTTCGTTCCATAAAAGTACCCGATCCCTATATGCCGTTAAAGTCTCAATCTGCTGCCGATCGATCTTTATACCCATATCAGTCATTGCCTGTTTCAATATTTCCATATATTTCCTCTTGTTTTATGATCGGTGATCCGGCCGTTGAGCGGGTACAACGCCACAATGCCGTTTCCAAGCGGACGGAGCGGTCCGCACTTACTGTCAATATAAGGCGGAGTCAACGGATGCATATAATAATGCGATCAAATCAATTTGCAGATCTTCGATTCCGTTCCAAATGGATCAGCAACACATTAATATCTGCCGGTGAAACCCCCGATATCCGGGATGCCTGGCCTATGGAAAGGGGCCGATGCTGATCCAGTTTCTGCTTTGCCTCGATCCTTAACCCATCCAATGCTTTATAATCTATATCCTCCGGTATGCTCCTGCCCTCCAGTTTCCTGAATTTTTCTACCTGCTGAAGCTGTTTATTTATATATCCTTCGTATTTTATCTGCACCTCAACCGATGCAACGACATGCCGTGACAAAGGCCTTCTTTCCGGATCAAGCTCTGCCAGCAAATCATAAGAAAGCTCGGGCCTGCGCAAAAGCTCTGCAAGGGAGATCCCGCTCGTCAGCTTTGAGCTGCCTGCAGACTCTAAAAGCTCATTCGCTTTTGCAGGGGTCACTATGGTCTTCTTTAATCGGCTTAATTCATCTTCCAAAAAACCCTTTCTCTGCAAATAAGCATCGTATCGGCTGTCAGATACCAGCCCCACCTGCCTCCCTTTCTCTGTCAGGCGCTCCTCAGCATTATCCTGACGTAGCACCAGACGGTATTCTGCCCGAGAAGTCATGATTCTGTACGGTTCATTTGTACCTTTCGTTATCAGATCATCAATAAGAACCCCAATATAAGCTTCGGCTCTATCAAGGACAAATGCATCCTTTCCTTCAAGTTTTCTCACAGCGTTGATACCCGCGATAAGTCCCTGTGCGGCAGCTTCCTCATAACCCGAACTGCCGTTGAACTGCCCGGCACAAAACAGATTGCTTATTCTGCGGTGTTCCAAACTGATCTTTAGCTCCAGAGGATCGATACAATCATATTCAATAGCATAAGCCGGCCTTGTGATCTTCAAATTCTCCAGCCCGGGTATCGTCCTGTAAAACTGCTGCTGGACATCCTCAGGCAAACTTGAAGACATGCCCTGTACATACATTTCCTCCGTTGTAAGCCCCTCAGGTTCAATAAACAGCTGATGCCTTTTCTTATCGGCAAAGCGGTTGATCTTATCCTCGATAGACGGGCAATATCTGACTCCAACCCCCTCGATCCTGCCGCTGAAAAGAGCGGACCTTCCGAAATTGCTTCGTATTACGCTGTGGGTATCTTCGTTGGTATATGTAAGCCAGCAGGATACCTGATCACATTCCAATTCTTCGTTCATAAATGAAAAGGGGACGATTATTTCATCTCCCGGCTGCTCCGTCATTAAGTCAAAGTTTAATGAGCTTCTTTTTACCCTTGCGGGTGTCCCGGTCTTGAATCTCCGTATCGCTAAACCCTGCTTTTTTAAATATTCGGCCAGCTTCACAGAAGGAGAAAGCCCGTTGGGCCCGCTTTGATAACTGTATTCTCCGATAAAAATACGGCTGTCAAGAAAAGTCCCCGTTGCCAGGATCACTGCCTTTGACCTGTAAATAGCGCCCGTGTTAAGCAAAACCCCTTTTGCCTCACCATCCTCGATGATAAGCTCAATTGCTTCACCTTGCTTTAGGTCAAGATTTTCCTGACTTTCCAGGGCACGCTTCATAACCTGATGATAGCGCATTTTATCTGCCTGTGCCCTGAGAGAATGAACTGCCGGTCCCTTTGATGTATTGAGCATTTTGCTCTGGATAAACGCCTCATCGATAACAAGGCCCATTTGACCTCCAAGTGCATCTATTTCCCGAACAAGATGTCCTTTTCCCGTTCCTCCGATGGACGGATTGCATGCCAACATGGCAATAGCTTCCAGGTTCATCGAAAGGATCAGTGTTCTTTTTCCCATTCGGGCCGAAGCAAGCGCCGCCTCGCAGCCGGCATGGCCGGCCCCTATAACAATTATATCGTATTCGCCCATTAAGTAAGCCATTGCAGCAACCTATTTCCCCAGGCAAAACCTCTGAAAAACAGCATCGATGATGTCTTCGGATACTGTCTCTCCAATAATATCTCCTAACAACTCCCAGGCATGCCGGACGTCCACCTCAATAAAATCCAGCGCTTCGAACTGGCAAGCCATAATAATTGCATCAGTTAAATCTTTCCTTGCCATCACCAGCAAGTCTTTATGCCTTGCATTAGTAATAATATCGCTATCGGATTGAAAAACTGCGCCGCTGTAAATCAGGCTCAGAATGATTTCCTCAAGTTCGCGGATCCCTTTCTCCTCGATGACTGCGGCATCGACAAACTTTGCAAAAGGCAAAATCTCCTCAAGCTGTACCGGTGCTGCACGTTTTCCCAAATCTGTTTTGTTCAGCATTATTATAACTTTTCGACTGCCGATACTTCCGGCGATCGAAAGGTCTTCATCAGTCAGCGGCTGACTTCCGTCAACCATAAATACTATCAGGTCCGCTTTGTCAAATGCCGCACGGCTCCTGGCTATCCCAATTTGTTCTATAGGATCATCCGTCGGGCGGATCCCTGCCGTATCTGTAAGAAATACCGGAATTCCATCCAGACTGAAGCCTTCCTCTATCGTATCTCGTGTTGTCCCGGGTATTTCGGTTACAATAGCTCTTTGCTCCCGTAAAAGCGCATTCAGCAGAGATGATTTTCCTACGTTAGGTCTCCCGACGATAGTAATTCTTAATCCTTCCCGTATTATACGCCCCGTATCTGCTGAAGAGATTAACGCATCAAGTTCATCGCCTATTAACGATAGTCTTTCTATCAGCTCCTTATAGGTAAATTCTTCTATATCTTCATCAGGATAATCAATATTTACCGCCAATTTTACCAGTATATCCATCAACTGTTTGCGAAGGTCCTTTATCCTTTGCGAAAGCTTTCCTTCAAGTTGGCTCATCGCTGTATCAAAGCTTCTTTCGGTCTTGGCCCGGATCAGATCAATGACTGCCTCGGCTTGGGAAAGATCTATCCTTCCGTTTAAAAATGCTCTTTTTGTAAACTCTCCCGGCTCTGCAAGCCGGGCTCCCCGATTCAAAACAAGCGAGAGTATCTTTCTCAAAGAAACCACGCTGCCGTGGCATTGTATCTCAACAACATCTTCTTTTGTATAGGTAAAAGGTGACTTTAAAAAAACTGCCATTACCTCATCAACCACGGTTTTATTATACGGGTCTATAATGTGTCCGTAGGTTAATTGTCTATTTACGATATGCGTTGCGTCTTGTAATGACTTAGGTAAAAACAGGTCATTCAGTATTTGACCGGCTTTCGTGCCGCTGATCCTGACGATCCCGATACCGCCTTCTCCAAAAGCTGTTGCAATAGCAGCAATTGTGTCTTCCATTTATTTTCTCGCCTTTTGTTTAAGAAATTTTGCATTATGCCGCCGGTGAAAAACCAGCCAAGGTTTTGCCTTTTGGCTGGTTTGCAATTACTACTTTCTTTCTATGATGACCCGCCTGTAAGGTTCCTCCCCTTCGCTCCTTGTTGTGACTCTGGAGTTCTTTTGGAGAGCCGCATGGATGACCTTTCTTTCATAAGGGTTCATTGGTTCCAGTTTCACACTTCTTCCGCTCTTTTGCACTTTATCAGCCAATCGATAAGCTAACTGCTCCAATGTTTTCTCTCTTTTGGATCGATAATTCTCGGCGTCCACTATCACCCTGAGGTATTTATCTTTGTCCTTATTTGCGACCAGGCTTGCGAGATACTGTATCGAGTCAAGGGTTTGTCCTCTTTTTCCGATGATAGTTCCCGAATCCGGCCCGGATATTTCAAAGTAAAGACAGCTATCATTTGTATATCCCCTGACTGTAAGATCAAGCCCCATACGGGAGGTAACATCTTTTAAAAACTCTAATGCCGGCGCATTATATACCTCCTGAAGATCGCTAGGTTTCTCACGGATGGCAAGACTGTCGCTTCTGTTTTCTTTAAAACCCTGCTGTCTGTTTTTATTCTTTTTGTTTCTATCTTTCTTTTCTTCAGTTTGAATTTCTTTTGCCGCATCTTTTTCGGTCTTCGTCAATTCTTTCTGCTCATTGTTTTGCTTTTCATATTTATTCCTGCTGGAAATCTTTTCGGGTTTTTTTTGTACTCTTACCTTAGCCAGCTTGGAACCTATACCGAAAAAACCTTTTGATGGCTCTTCCAGTACAATGACTTCAACCTGATCTCTCTCTGCTTTCAAATCATGAAGGGCCAATCTGACGGCATCTTCCACGTCCTTGCCCCATTTTTCGGAAAAATCCATCTCATACCTCCATAAACTATACTCAGGCTTTCGAAACCGCTTCTTGTCTCTTTTTCCATTTATTCATCCCGAGGGTCTGTACTATTATAAACAAAGTACCGATAAACCAATACAGTGTAAGTCCCGATGGAAAGGATCTTCCCATCCAAACGATCATGATCGGGAAAAAGTATTTCATTATTTTCATCATTGCGTTAGCTCCGCCAATATCGGGAGAAGCCGACATAGCTTGGGTCATTGAAAATGAAAAGAATGTTGCTATGCCTGCCAAAACCGGCAATATCCAGGGATCCGGCTGAGAAAGATCCGGAATCCATATAAAGGCTTCATGAACTGCCATGATCATCTGAGGGTCATCCATGAATGCTATGGGATTTCTCAGCAATACAAAAAATGCTAAAATTATAGGCATCTGGATCAACATAGGGAGACATCCCCTCATCGGATTGAACTTCTCTTCCTTATAAAGCTCCATCATCTTCATATTTAGCGTTTCTTTATCGTTGGCATACTTTTTTTGAAGCGCCTGTATTTTTGGCTGGAATTCTTTCATTTTCATCGAGCTCTTTATCTGCGAAGCATAGAGCGGAAAGAGACAAGCTCTCACAAATAATGTAAAAATGATCAATGTAATACCATAGTTATTGATAAAATCATAAAGAAACGATAATAACCAACCCATTGGTTCCGCAATTACAGACATTGCTTTTTCGTATGTGGTCATTCGATATCCTCCAGTTCATTTTAAAGGATCATATCCTCCCGGATGGAAAGGGTGACATTTTAAAATCCTTTTGATTCCGAGGAAGCTGCCCTTGACAGCCCCGTATTTTTCAACCGCCTGGATAAAATATGCCGAGCAGCTGGGATAAAAACGGCATGTTCTCGGGAAAAGCGGTGAAATAAATCTCTGATATCCCCTGATTAGAAATATGATAATTCTCTTCACTGGTCTTCACCCGGCAGTTATCGCTATTCTTCGCCTTCTTTTATCCGCCCTTTTTTCAGCGCAGACTCCATTGCTCTTTCTACATCACGGCATTTTAAATGAATTATAGTTTTTCTCGCTATGAATAACAAGTCATAACCCGACTTCAAGTTTTTATCCAAACTGCGAAAAGACTCCCTGAGAAGTCTCCTGGCTTTGTTTCTGTCAACGGCGGTCCCGATTTTTTTACTCGCTAAAAAAGCCCTTCTGTTATAAGAAAGGCCGTTTTTCCTGTAAACCAGTACCAAACATCTTTCTCCTACAGATTTACCTTTGTTGTATAATGCGGAGAAATCCTTCCTGTTCCGCAGCACCTCCGGCTTTAGCATGTCTTCTCCCCTAGAGAGCATAACGGTATATTAGGTGCGAAAAAAGACCACATTTGCGGTCTCTATGCTGTAAGAGATTTTCTCCCTCTTAATCTTCTTCTCTTTAAAACATTCCTACCGTTTTTTGTGCTCATTCTTTTACGAAAACCATGTTCTTTGCTTCTCTGTTTTGTCTTTGGCTGATATGTCCGCTTCATGCAGGGTTACACCTCCTCTTATCATATATTAGTCTTATTTCTTTTTAGTGGAAGCAGCTGAATTTCACCACTTCTCTTGAACAATTGCCAATTGATTATACATTTAGACCGTTCTGTTGTCAAACTTTTTTTACTCCTTGATCAGATCTCCGAAACTGTTTGCACTTCCCTTTTCTACAGTAAAAGTCTTTTTCTCCGAAAGCGTTTTGAAAAGAGGCTCCTTTATTTCAGCCGTTGTAATAAAAAGCTGAACATTTGACAGTTTATTGATAAGATATTCCTGCCTTTTTTCATCAAGCTCAGAAAGTACATCATCGAGAAGCAGCACCGGAAATTCATTTTTCTCTTCTTTGATTATGTTAATACCAGCAAGCTTCAAAGAAAGTGCCGCTGTCCTTTGCTGGCCTTGAGATCCGAAGTTACGGATATCTACGCCGTCCACATTGATTCTGATATCGTCTTTATGGGGTCCCGATCCGGTGCTCCCCTTAAAGAAATCTCTTTTCCTTTCTTCTTTCATCCTATCTGCAAAAACCCTTTGTATTTCTTTCCTGTCTTTATGATAAGGTATCGACGCTTCGTAGAATAAATCCAATTCTTCTTTTTCGCCGGTAATTTCTTTATGTATATCGCTGCTTTCCTTCTTTATTCTTTCAATATAATGATTCCGTTCTTCTATTATCCTGCTTCCGTACTCCGCCAGTTTATCCTCCCAAACATCCATCAGTTCGTCATTGGATATACACTTTTTCAAAAGAGCGTTTCTTTGGAGCAGCACTTTTTTATACCTTGCCAAATTTCCGTAATATACGGGTTTCAACTGACAAAGTTCTCTGTCAATGAACCTTCTTCTTCTCTCCGGTTCATCCTTAACGATCTTCATATCCTCTGGAGTAAAGGCAACGATGTAAACATTATCTAAGAGCTCGCTGCTCTTTTTTGCTTTGATGCCATCTATTATTATACTCTTTCCCTCCCGGGATAAAATGATCTCAATGTTGCTTTCTTTTCCTTCTTTCACGAAGGTAGTTTTTGCGCTGCAAAATCCTTCTTCAAAACCTATCATATCCGCATCCCGGGCTGTGCGGAAAGACTTTCCGAGACTCATGATGTAAAGACTTTCAAGAAGGTTGGTTTTCCCCTGGGCATTGTCTCCGGTAATTATATTTACCTTTTGATTGAAGTAAACCGTCTGGTCTTTATAATTTCTGAAATTTCTGAGCTTTATCTTCGTAAAAAACATATTATCACCTAAAGAGCTTTAGGTGATATCCTCACCGGCAGTATTAAATAATCGTACTTCTCTCCCTCGACAGGCTTCACTATGCATGGGCTTACATTCGTATTGAACTCCATTATCACTTCTTCATCGGCAACTGCTTTTAAAACATCAAGAATATATTTAGCATTGAAGCCTATCTCTAAATCGTTTCCTTCTTTTTCGATAAATACCTCTTCTTTTACTTTTCCTTCTTCTGATCTTGATGTAATAATTATCTTATCTCTGATGACAGACAGCTTGATCAGGTTGTTTCGTCCTTCCTTTGCAAGCAATGATGCTCTTTCAAGGCAGTCCATCATTTCACTGCGGTTTACCTTCAGCCTGCACTGATGCTCTTTAGGAAGGATGTCCCTGTATTTAACAAATTCACCTTCCATAATACGCAAAACGATCCTCGCTCCTTCAATTAGAAAAACAGCCTTTTTTTCATCTATTATCATATAAACATCTTCGCTTTTTTCTTCTTCACTGAAAATCTTATTTATCTCGTTCAATATCCTTGCTGCAATAATGACGTTGACTCGCTCCTTATTCCTGATGTATTCCCTGGTTACGGCCATTCTGAAACCGTCAAGGGCAACCATTACTATCCCTTCTTCATCCATTTCCAGAAGCACACCTACGATTATCCCTTTTGCTTCTTCAATGCTGGCAGCAAAAGAAGTTCTTTTTATCATTTCTTTAAGTATTTCTCTATCTATCTTAATACCTTTTTCCTCGTTAATAATCCCTATACTGGGAAATTCATCCGCCGATTGACCAACGATATTAAACTCCGAGGCAAGGCATTTTATTGTTACAGAGCCTTCTTCTTCTTCTATTTCTATTTCTTCATTAGGAAGTCTTTTTATTATATCAATAAAAAGTTTTGCCGATACTACGATAGAGCCTTCTTCCCATACATTGACGGGGATTGTTTTCTCAATGCTAAGATCTAGGTCGGAAGCCGCAAGCTTTAGGTTACCATCAGAAAATGCTTCTATCAGGATCCCTTTTAATACAGGTATGGTAGTACGTGAGGAAACGGCTTTTGATACAGTATTTAAGGCCTTGGATAAAATTTGCTGATTACAGGTAATTTTCATTGTTGAGCCTCCTTTGTTTTATATCTATTTATAGCAGTAACAGCAGTATGTGTTGTGGATTTGTGGATAACCTCTGTGGAAAAGTGATATCAACAGCAGTTACTATGAAAAGCTTGTGGAAAAGTAGTAAAAACATATAAACCTAATCGTTTCGGATGGTGTCTTTTATTGAAAGGATCACTTCTTTCAATATATCGTTTACACCCATCTCCTTACTTATTTTATCACAAGCATGCAGAACCGTAGTATGATCTCTGTTGCCGAAAGCTTCCCCTATTTTAGGAAGTGAAAGATCTGTAAGGTCACGGCATATGTACATAGCTATTTGCCTTGGAAAAGCAAGGTTTCGCGACCTTTTAGCCGATTCCATATCGGAAACCTTAATGTTAAAATGACGGCAAACATATTTTTTTATGATCTCGGGTGTGATAAACCTTTCACTGGTAGAAAAGACGTCTTTCAGAACCTCTTTTGCCAGTTCCTTGTCGATAGGCTGACCGGTGAGAGAAGCATAGGCTACTACCCTGATAAAAGCACCCTCAAGTTCCCGAACGTTATTTTGTATCTTTTCCGCAATGACCTTAATAACATCCATGAAAGCTTCGTTTACAGGAATTTCTTCAAGTTCGGCTTTCTTGCAAAGAATAGCGACACGGGTCTCGAAATCCGGAGGCTGTATATCTACGATCAAGCCGCATTCAAAGCGGGACCTTAGTCTCTCTTCCAGAGTAGCGATAGCCTTCGGAGGGCGGTCGCTGGAAAGAATAATGCGCTTGTTAGCGTCGTAAAGAGTATTGAATGTATGAAAAATTTCCTCCTGTATTCTTTCCTTCTTCTCCAGGAATTGAATATCATCTATAAGAAGAACATCAATCTCTCTGTATTTATTTCGAAAACCGAGAGTGTTATTGTCCCGCAAAGCCTTAATGAACTCGTTGGTAAACATTTCGGAGGAAACATAAAGGACCTTCAGTTTCGGGGTATTTCTCACAATATGGTGGCCGATAGCATGCATGAGATGAGTTTTGCCCAGTCCCGCAGCACCGTACAAAAAAAGAGGATTATATTGTGAAGAAAGCGGCATCTCAGCAACAGCCAAAGAAGCAGCATGGGCAAACTGACTGTTTCTCCCTACAACAAAGGTGCTGAAAACATATTTCGGGTTTAGGTAAAGCTCGTCTGTAAAAGTTTGCGTCAGGGTGTTTTCTTCATGTTTCCGTAAAAGATCGACTTCTTCGTGATTCATAAATACAGCCTGGAGTTTAATGCCGAAAGCCTGTTTTATTGCAGATTCAATAATATTGCGGTAGCGGTCTTCAAGTATATTTTTTCCGATACCCCCTCCGAGAATAAGATAAAGGCAGCCCTTTTCCTCATCCAAGCGAAAAGGCGTAAGAGGGTCGATCCAAGTATCAAAACTTACAGCTGTCATTTCAGGCCTTAAAAAGTCCAGAGTCTTTTCCCAGGATTTTTCCAGATTATTCATAGAAACTCCTTTTCATTTGTAGTGTGGAGCAGAAGTCAGATAAAAGTTTCCTGTTATTCCTCGTGACCATAATCATACCGAAAAAGTTATCCACAGGCAATACCTAATACAAAAAACATTTTTTTTAAAGAGAGAACAACTTACGCACAGGCTGTGGATAAAAAAATCCACAAAACCCACACATATATAGGCCAAAAAAACTCGTCTACGACCCCTTAAATCAACCAAATAAGACAGTAAAAACAAAAAACCCGAATACCGAACCTTTTTTACATTTTCGTTGAAAAAACAAAAGGTTTAGTATATAATAATTTATTGCTGTATGATATATTATTTTTTTCACGAAAGCAAAAAAGCATAAAAGGAATCATATAGCTTTGCATGCAATGCTCGGTTATTGAAGGCATTAAGTGAAGACAGGAAGGATATAGGAGGAAAGCAAATGGCAGCTCCGGATGTGAAGCAGCAACAGTATAATGCCGAACAGATACAAGTATTGGAAGGGTTGGAACCTGTCCGGAAACGTCCGGGCATGTATATAGGGACCACAGGTCCCAGAGGTTTACACCATTTGGTTTATGAGGTGGTGGATAACAGCATCGATGAAGCTATAGCAGGCTTCTGTAAAAATATCGATGTTACTATCAAGGCGGATAACTCTATTATGGTAGAAGATGACGGAAGAGGAATGCCGGTAGATTTGCATCCGAAACTTAAAATACCTGCGGTGGAAGTGATCCATACGGTCCTCCACGCAGGCGGGAAATTCGGAGGAGGCGGCTATAAGGTCTCAGGCGGGCTCCATGGCGTCGGCGCGTCGGTGGTAAACGCTCTTTCAGAAATAATGGAAGTGGAGATCAAGAGAAACGGTAACATTTACAGGCAGGTCTATTCAAGGGGGAAGGCCGTCACACCCTTGGAAATAGTCGGAGAAGCAGGTAAGAAAACAGGATCGAGGACAGTTTTCAAGCCTGATTCCGAGATTTTCGATGAAATTGAGTTCAGCTATGATACGCTGGAGCACAGGCTCAGGGAAATGGCTTTCCTTAACAAAGGCATCAAGATCCAGCTCAAGGATGAAAGGGAAGGGCAGAAGAAAAAAGAGCTTTTCCATTATGAAGGCGGAATAAAAGAATTCGTCAAATATATGAACAAGAACAAAGAGGTGATTCATCCTGACGTCATCTACTTTGATCTGTCTAAAAAAGACATGGAAGTAGAGGTGGCGATGCAGTATACCGACCGCTACAACGAGCTGATCCTTTCTTATGCCAACAATATCAACACCACGGAGGGGGGCACCCATATGATAGGGTTCAAAGCCGCTCTGACAAGGGTGTTCAATGATTATGCCAAGAGGAGCAAATATATCAAAGACAGCGACGAAGGCCTTACGGGGGAAGACGTGAGGGAGGGACTTACCGCTATAGTATCCGTTAAGCTTTTGTCTCCTCAATTTGAAGGACAGACGAAGACAAAGCTTGGAAACAGCGAAATGCGCGGCTTTGTCGAAACTACCACCAATGAAAATCTTATGGCTTTTCTTGAGGAGAATCCTCAGCAGGCCAGAATCATAATCGATAAATGCCTCAGGGCATCGCGGGCAAGGGAAGCCGCCAGAAAGGCCAGAGAACTTACAAGAAGAAAAGGTGTTTTGGACAGTATAGCTTTACCGGGAAAACTGGCCGACTGCTCCGAAAAAGACCCTGCTCTTTCAGAAATATTTTTGGTGGAAGGAGATTCCGCCGGCGGATCCGCCAAAATGGGCAGGGACAGGAAGAGGCAGGCTATACTCCCTCTTCGTGGCAAAATCCTGAATGTTGAGAAAGCCAGGCTTGATAAGATACTTAATTCCGAAGAAATCAAAAACATGATCACGGCCTTCGGTTGTAACATAGGTGAGGATTTCAGCGAAGAGAAGCTTCGCTATCATAAAATCATAATAATGACCGACGCCGATGTTGACGGAGCCCACATAAGGACCCTCCTTTTAACATTCTTTTATCGCTATATGAAACCTCTCATAGAAGGAGGATATGTATATATAGCGCAGCCGCCCCTCTATCGGACAATAAAGGGCAAGGATGTATATTATACTTATTCAGAAAGAGAACAGGAAAGGCTGCTCAACGAGATAGGCCGTCAGGGAATAAAGCCGCCTCAGCGCTATAAGGGCCTCGGCGAAATGGATGCGGAGCAGCTTTGGGAAACCACCATGGATTTCAATAAACGGACACTGATACAGGTAACCATTGAAGATATGGCTATGGCTGACGACATTTTTACCATTTTGATGGGAGATAAGGTGCCGCCAAGAAAGAAATTCATCGAAGAGAATGCTAAATACGTGAAAAACTTAGATATTTAAGGAGAGGGCAATGGCAAGTTTTTTAGAAGACTCTAAATTAGTGCAGACAGAAATACATGACGAGATGAAAAACTCCTATATCGACTATGCCATGAGCGTCATCATAGGACGAGCACTCCCCGATGTAAGAGACGGTTTGAAGCCGGTGCACAGAAGAATCCTTTACGGCATGTCCGAATTAGGTCTGACGCCGGATAAGCCTCATAAAAAGTCCGCTCGTATCGTCGGAGAGGTTTTGGGTAAATACCATCCTCACGGAGACAGCTCCGTGTACGATGCCATGGTCAGGCTGGCTCAGGATTTTTCCATCCGCTATATGCTGGTGGACGGTCATGGAAACTTCGGGTCTGTAGACGGCGACGGGGCTGCGGCCATGCGGTATACCGAAGCCAGGATGACATCCTTTGCCTTGGAGATGCTGCGGGATATCGACAAAGAAACTGTAGATTTTACGCCGAACTTCGACGGAGAAGAGAAGGAGCCGGTAGTATTGCCCTCCCGCTTTCCTAACCTTCTGGTCAACGGCAGCAACGGCATCGCCGTAGGCATGGCTACATCGATCCCTCCCCATAACCTGGGTGAGATTATCGATGCCACAGTCTACATGATAGAACATAAAGAAGCAGATACAAATGATCTTTTGAAAATAGTTAAAGGACCCGATTTTCCCACCGGCGCCATTATCATGGGCAAGAGCAGCGCAAAGCAGGCTTACCGCACCGGTCAGGGAAGGGTCATAGTCCGCTCAAAGACCGAAATCGAAGAAACCAATAAAGGCAGGCAGCAGATCATTGTCACGGAGATACCTTATCAGGTCAATAAAGCCAGAGTGATTGAAAAAGTTGCGGAGTTGATAAAAGATAAGAAGCTTGACGGGATCTCAGATGTCCGGGATGAGTCAAACCGAAACGGAACCCGCATCGTAATTGAACTGAAAAGGGAGGCCAATCCACAAATCACCCTGAACAGGCTGTTTAAGCATACACAGCTGCAGGAGACCTTCAGCATGATATTGCTTGCTCTGGTAGACGGTCAGCCGAGGATCCTGACCTTGCAGGAGATGCTTGAGCAATATTTGTTGCACCAAAAGAATGTTGTCACTCGAAGGACGCAGTTCGAGCTTCGCAAGGCGGAGGCAAGAGCCCATATTTTAGAAGGTCTCCGTATTGCATTGGACAATATCGATGCGGTCATCAAGCTTATCCGTGAGAGCTATAACGATGCCAAACAAAAATTGACTGAAGTATTCGGACTTTCCGATATCCAGGCCCAGGCAATACTGGATATGCGTCTTGCTAGGCTTCAGGGACTTGAGAGGGAAAAAATAGAGAGCGAATATGCCGAACTGATGAAACAGATCGGCTGGTATAAACAGCTGCTATCCGATGAATCACTGCTTATGAACGTGATCAAGGAAGAGCTTCTTGAAATAAAGGGTAAATTCTCGGATAAGAGACGGACCAAAATAGTAGCGGATGCTGAAGAAATAGATGAAGCCGATCTTATCCAAGAAGAAAAAGTAGCGGTCACCCTTACTCATTTGGGTTATATCAAAAGAGTGTCAGCAGATACCTATAAGACTCAGAAACGGGGAGGAAAAGGTATTACCGGTTTGACCACCAGAGATAATGATTTTGTCAAAAATCTGATCATTACATCCACCCATGACTACCTCATGTTTTTTACCAACACGGGTAAAGCGCATAGGATCAAGGCTTATGAGATTCCCGAGGCGCAGAGGACCGCAAAAGGAACTCCCGCTGTAAATTTCCTTAATCTGATGCAGAGGGAAAGGATCACAGCGGTTATCCCCATTGAGAGCTTCAAACCGGATAAATACCTCATCGGTGTTACTAAGAAAGGTATCATCAAAAAAACAAACATCCAAGAGTTCGATACCAACCGCAAAACAGGTCTGATAGCGATCAACCTGAAGGACGGGGATGAGCTTATCGGTATAAAGGAGACCACCGGGACCAGCAATGTCATCATCGTTACAAAAAACGGGAAGTGCATCTGTTTCAGCGAAGATGATGTGCGGCCGATGGGAAGACTGGCTGGAGGGGTCAGGGCGATAACCCTGGAAAAGAACGACGAAGTCGTGGCTATGGAGCTGGCGGAAAAGAACGAGGAACTTCTGGTGGTAACACAGTCCGGGTACGGCAAACGTACGGCAGTGAAGGAGTATAAGGTACAGGCAAGAGGCGGCAAGGGGCTTTTGACTTACAACAAGAGCAAATTCGATAAAACCGGGGCTCTAATCGGGGCTATGGTAGTCAATGAGCAGGACGAGATTTTGCTCATCAATTCCGACGGGATCATCATCAGGATCCGGGCGGATGAGGTCTCCAAACTGAGCAGAGCAACCCAAGGAGTCAAGATCATGCGGGTAGATGAGGATGTCAACATCATAGCTCTGGCTAAAGTGGTGCGGGAAGATGAACAGGAAGACGAAGGAGCAGAAAAAGAGACTCAGCCGGAGGATAACGATCAGATAAAGCTTTCTGTCGATTAATGTACCTGACGAGCAGTGTTTAGAAAGAATCGGTAAGGGTATAGTTTTCAGGAGGACAAGGAAATGACACTACAATTACAAAGGAGTTTCGATTTGGAGGCAGGCCTGTGGAACATCACGCCTGAAGGCGAGGTTGATATATCCACGGCATCAATGCTCCGAAACGTTTTGGATGAAGCATATCGGGAAAATAAAGCCGATATTATCCTTCATTTTGACCATTTGAATTATATGGACAGTACGGGGCTGGGGGTCATCATCGGAGCTTACGGTCGGATGAAGGAAAGCGGAAACGATATCATTTTGAAAAATCCAAAGGAAAATATTAAAAAACTTCTTCGCATTACTAATCTGGACAGACTTTTATGTCCCGAACTCTTTGAGTGACATAAGGAGAGAACCATGACTGATATGATGAAATTTTCAGTCCCGGGAAAACCCGAGTACGTCGGAACGGTCCGCATGGCTGTTTCATGCCTGGCAAACTCTGTCGGGTTTGACGTGGAGGCCATCGAGGATATTAAAGTCGCAGTATCCGAAGCCTGCACCAATGCCGTATGCCATAGGAGCAACGATAGCGGAGATTACGAAGTCTATTGCGAACTTTCGGAGGACAGACTGGTTATTTCCGTTGTAGACAAAGCCGGAGGCTATGATCCCGGGGCTTATTCCGAACCGCATTTGGATTGCCCTAAAGAAGGAGGCCTGGGGATCTATATAATCAAAGCGCTGATGGATGAAGTCGAGATTTTTACAGAGATCGGGATAGGCACAAGAATACAGATGGTAAAATACACAAGATGATGTTGGCGAGGAAAGGTGTTAGTCCATGTCCCCGGAAGAGAGAAACACCACCACCTATGAACTTTTTGAAGAATACAGCCGTACAAATAGTCTGGATTTAAGAAATCAGATAATTGAGAAGTACCTATATATGGTTGATATTCTGGCAAAAAAATATATCAACAAAGGCGTGGATTACGATGATTTATATCAAATCGGATCAATGGCTTTGGTTTTTGCGGTTGAGCGGTTTGATCACCGTAAAGGTTTCGAATTTACGAGTTTTGCCACCCCGACGATAATCGGAGAAATAAAAAGATATTTCAGAGATAAGGGATGGGCTATAAAAGTCCCGAGAAAATGGAAAGAGATCTCGGCTAAATTGCCGGTGGCAAAAGATGTTCTCAACCAAAGGCTGGGCAGGGCACCGCTGGTGACCGAGTTAGCCGAATACCTGGATGTTACGGAGGAAGATGTACTGGAGGCAATGGAAAGCGGGCAGGCTTACGGTACTTTTTCACTCCAGCAAACCTTCGGAGAAGGGGGCAGCGAGGGAGAAACATCGGTTTTTGAGAGATATACCGCAAAAGAAGAAACAGGTTATGAAAATGTCGAAAACGGCGAGGTACTAAAAGCAGTAATGAACAAGCTCAACGATCAGGAAAAGAAAGTATTTCGCATGCGCTTTTTCGGCGATAAGACTCAGCAGCAAATAGCCGACGAGATCGGCGTATCGCAAATGACGGTCTCTCGCCTTGAAAAAAAGCTTAGAAACAAATTCAGAGAAGAGTATTATAAATAAATAAAAAGCCAAAGGAAGAAACCCCGAGGCAGAAAAATAAATCCGGAGGACAGCATGGGCAGAGTTTTTTCAGGCGTACAGCCGACAGGGAATATCCACATTGGAAACTATTTAGGAGCTTTGAAGCAGTTTGTAGAACTTCAGGATGAAAACCAATGCGTATACTGCATCGTAGATCTTCACTCGATAACCCTCCCTCAGGAGCCTAAAGAGTTAAAACAGCATATCCTGGATGTGGCAGCTTTATATATCGCCGTTGGTCTGGATCCTAAAAAATCTATAGTTTTTATTCAGTCGGAGGTATCGGGACATGCGGAACTGGCATGGGTCCTTATGTGCAATGCCTATACCGGAGAACTTTCGCGCATGACTCAGTTCAAACAGAAAAGCAAGGATAAGGAATCTGCTCCTGCGGGGCTGTTCACCTATCCTATACTTATGGCCGCCGACATCCTTTTGTATGATACGGACATCGTTCCGGTCGGAAACGACCAGAAGCAGCATATAGAGCTGACCAGAGATATAGCTATTAGGATAAATAACACCTACGGCGATACTTTTACCATTCCTGAAGGGCGATTTTTAAAAGAGGGAGCGAGAATCATGTCCCTCGATGATCCTGTTTCCAAAATGAGCAAGAGCACGCCTAATGCAGACAGCCGCATTTCTTTGCTGGACAGTCCGGGAAAGATAAAAAAATCAATAATGCGGGCAACTACAGACTCCGAGGGAAGCATACGCTTCGATACCGAAAATAAACCGGGCATAAGCAATCTGCTTACAATTTACAGTGTATTTTCAGGCAAGCCTATTACAGATCTGGAAAAGCAATATGAAGGTTTGGGATACGGGACGCTTAAAAAGGATCTGGTGGATGTTGTTTGGAATAATCTTGAACCTATTCAGCAGCGGTTTAATGAAATCAGAACATCCCGGGAGTTGCAGAACATTCTGAGAGATGGAGCCGAAAGAGCGGAAACCATAGCCGAAAAAACTATGAAAAGAGTAAAGGAACGATTCGGCTTGGGTTTATAGCGGCGGGCTTTGTGTGCCGGCAAAAACTATCTCAAGTGAAGAAAGGGAGGACTGATGTTTTGGATTATGAAGGCTTAAGGGAAAAAGCGAAGGACATACGCATTGACATCATAAGGGCTGTTTACAGCGCAGGCTCCGGCCATCCCGGCGGATCACTGTCGGCAGCGGATATCCTAGCGGTGCTGTATTTTGATGAGATGAAAATCGATCCGAAAAATCCAAAGATGCCGGGAAGGGATAAATTTGTGCTTTCCAAAGGGCATGCAAGCCCCGGAATTTATGCTGCATTGGCGGAACGGGGGTTTTTTAACAGGGACGATCTTGTCACATTCAGGAAAATGGGCAGCATGCTTCAAGGGCATCCTGATATGGTAAAAGTCCCGGGCATAGAGATGTCAACAGGGTCTCTCGGTCAGGGCATATCCGTTGCGGTGGGAATGGCGCTGACAAACAAGCTTGATAAAGATCCCGGAAGGATATATGTCCTTCTGGGGGACGGAGAGCTTCAGGAAGGTTTGGTGTGGGAAGCGTTTATGTCTGCCGCTCATTATAGGCTTGACAATCTTACAGCAGTTATCGATTGGAACGGGCTACAAATCGACGGTAAAAATGAAGACGTTATGGGTGTCGCCCCTATCGACGAGAAGCTAAAAAGCTTCGGCTGGGAAACCCTGAATATAGACGGTCATGATATTGAAGCAATAGAGGTCGCTTTTGCCAGGGCAAAAGCGTGTAAAAACAAACCCTTTGCTATAATTGCAAAAACAATAAAGGGCAAAGGGGTCTCCTTTATGGAAAATGATTACAGCTGGCATGGCAAGGCTTCAAACGGGGAGCAGGCAAGAAAAGCTATAGAGGAGCTTGGAGGTGAATGGTAATGGCAGATAAAATGGCTACAAGGCAGGCATACGGCAATACTCTTGCAGTTCTGGGCTCAAAAGATGAGAACATCGTCGTTTTAGACGCAGACCTCTCAGGCTCCACAATGACAAAAGTCTTCGCAAAGGAGTTTCCTGAGCGATTCTTCAATATCGGTATAGCGGAGCAGAACCTTTACGGGATAGCTGCAGGCATGGCTATTTCCGGCAAAACTGTATTTGCCAGCACCTTTGCCATGTTTGCTGCCGGGAGGGCTTTTGAAATTATAAGAAACAGCATCGGCTATACCGGAGCAAATGTAAAAATATGCGCTACTCATGCAGGGGTAACGGTAGGCGAGGACGGCGGCAGTCATCAGGCCATAGAGGATATAGCTTTAATGCGCTCGATCCCCGGAATGACGGTGATCAATCCATCAGACGGAGTGTCTGCGGCAAAGCTGATCGAAGAAGCTGCCGCTATCGCAGGTCCCGTATATGTTAGGCTCGGAAGGGCCGCGGTACCTATCCTTTATTCCGAGGACTCGGATTTTCAGATTGGGAAAGCAATTACCCTCAGGGAGGGTTCCGATTTTACTGTTATTGCTGCGGGGATCATGGTAAATGAGGCGCTGTTGGCAGCAGAGACTTTATCGCAGCAAGGGCTGTCGATCAGGGTGCTGGATATGCATACCATAAAACCAATTGACGAAGAAGCAATTTTAAAAGCAGCTTCCGAAACAAAAGGCATCGTTACCGCCGAAGAGCATACGGTGATCGGAGGACTCGGCAGCGCTGTTGCAGAAGTAACTGCTAAGGGCCATCCGGTTCCCATGGAGTTTATCGGTATAAAGGATGTTTTCGGACAGTCCGGGAAACCTGATGAATTGCTGAAAGCCTATAATTTAACAGCAGAGGATATAGTGTTTGCAGTGGGTAAACTGAAGCGGTGAGAAAACACAATAATGCCGCAGGGCCCCGAAAAACCTGCATTTTTCGAGGCCCTGCGGCATTGTTTATATAAAGGACAACTCATTGGCGACCCAGTAAAGAATCTACCTGATTCTGATTCAATTCCAAGTGATAGAATGAGGAATAGAAACTCTTCGTTTCTTCATTTATATCGACATTCGCCGCTTCCGGATAAAGAACGCTAGCAAGCCAATAGATACCGATCAGTCGATTTACCCCGGGAGGCCGGTCAAACCAACCGAAGGGGTATTTAGGGATAGGATACACCCGGTCCGTTGCAACAGCTTTAACATTAGCGTATCTCTTGTCGCTGATCAATTTATCAGCTGCACCGCGGGAAGAAAGGTCTTTTGTCGGTTCTCCGTTGATTATGATAACTTCGGGATCCCAGCCGATGATTTGCTCCGCACTGATATCGATCCTTGCAGCAGTATTTTCTACCTCGTTTACAACGGCAACATTATTCGCGTCCACCAGATCAAACAGCTCTGCATGAGGAGAACCTAAAGGCGCTGTTTCCAAAGACTCATGACCGTTTCCGAAATAAACCGAAATTCTGTCCTTTGCAGGTATGTCCAGGGATTCCGCAAAGCTTAAAGCACTTTCTGCGTAAAGAGCCAACTCCTCGCATCTTTCCTGCATATTCAAAACCTCGCCTATAAAGCGATATGCCTCTGCGGCGGATCCTAATGAGCCGTCAATTACTATAAACGGTATTCCTGTCTGTTCCTGCATCGTATTTGCATTGTCTATTTCCTTTTCGGAAAGGCTGCCGTAACTGATACAAATATCTGGAGCCGCAGCCATCAAGGCTTCCAAGTTTATGCCGCCGCCTTGCCCGTAGGCCGGCAATCCTTCTACACCGCTTACTAAGTATTCCTTTTCTTCCTCAATGAAATCATAGTTTACACCTACAAGAAGATCCGGATCGATGGTATAAAGCAAAATCGTTCCTGCAGCCCCCGTCGAAAAAGCCGATGCCACTTTGTTTGGGATCAGGACTTGACGCCCCGCCATATCCGTAACTTCCCTTGATTCGCTGCTCTCAGCTCCTTCGTCTTCCGGCAATTGGCTGTTTGCCGGACCACAACCGGAAAAAAGTGACAAAACCAATGTCAAAACTACTAAAATTGCGAAAACTCTCTTCATTAAGTTGATCTCCTCCTTGCAATTATCCTTAACCTAGAATAATAAATAACAGCTTTATCTTAATCCTTATCTGTCGTTCTGTCAATATGGCCAATAAAATCGACTAGTGTCAAGTAATCAAGCAATCAAGTAATCGTTGACAGAACACGGTGCCGGGGAGAGAAAAGCAACCAAGACCCCGGCCGAATCACGGAAAGTCAAATTGTGTCCTTTTGCGTTGACATACCTATTTTGTAATAATATACTTGTCTGAGCATAATAAATGTCTTGAGGATCAGGAAGAAAGACCAATTTAAGAAGTATTAAGCAACTAAAATACGCAAAGGTAGAATTTTTGAAAAAATACCCGGGAAAAAGAAACGATACTGAGTACTTTAAAAGAAGTTTCGACGCATTTAAAGCCGAAAATTTTAAATGGATGATAGCCCTTTTGCTGATGATAAGTATTATATTGATCATTGGTTCTTTAGCGGTGGGTTTTTACAGCATCTCCGTTAAGGAACTACTGTCTTTGCTTGCAAGAGGCGGAGAGGCAGCAGCCGATAAAAACAGTTCCGTGATCATAATCATTAAAAACATACGATTGCCGCGCATTATTGCCGCTTTTGCCATCGGTATGGGACTGAGCCTGGCGGGAGCCGCATACCAAGGTATGTTTAAAAACCCCCTGGTCTCTCCGGATATTTTAGGGGTATCAAGCGGCGCCGGTCTTGGAGCCGCACTAGCTCTGACCATCGGCTTGCCTGATTTTCTGGTGCAGGTATATGCGTTTGTTTTTGGGATTTTAGTCGTTTCACTGGCATATTTCATCGGTTCACACGCTAAGTTCGGACATGATGTCAGCCTGGTGCTTGCAGGGAGCATGCTAGGTGCTTTATCCTCTTCGTTTATCACTTTGCTAAAGTATTTGGCGGATCCAAGCGATACTTTACCGGCCATTACTTTCTGGCTGATGGGAAGTCTTTCGAAGGTTACCGTAAACTCTCTGCTGTTCAGCCTGATTCCTATGGTGTTAGGAAGCTCTGTCCTTTACATGCTTCGATGGAAGCTTAACATTTTGACTCTTGGCGATGAAGAGGCTCAGGCCATCGGTATTGATCCGAAATCTACACGTTTGATCGCCGTAGCGGCAGCAACCATCATCAGCGCTTCCGCAGTATGCCTGGGCGGCTTGATAGGCTGGGTGGGGCTTATGATCCCTCATATCGCAAGAGGGATAGTCGGAGCGGATTATCGCCGCCTGTTACCTGCGGCGGCTTTGATCGGCGGTTCTTTTTTGCTGCTGATGGACGACCTTGCCCGCTCCCTGTCGGCTATGGAGATACCACTCGGGGTTTTAACAGCGGTTATGGGCGCACCATTTTTTATAGTATTGATAGTCAAACGCAGAAGATGATAAGTATAAGTTGAGGGAAAAACGGTGTTGAAGGTTAAAAATCTGACAGGGGGATATGGCAGCAGGGAAGTTGTAAACGATGTTTCTTTTTCCGTTGCGGAAGGAGAAGTTTTATGTGTGCTCGGCCCCAACGGGTGTGGCAAATCTACGCTGTTAAAACTGCTTCTTAGATTTTTACCAAAAAAAAGCGGACAGATAATGCTCCAGGGGCTTAATATCGATGCACTGGATCGAAAAACCATGGCGCATCTGGTTTCCTATATCCCTCAATCCGACTATATGCCATTTCCCTACACGATAATTGAAATGGTCACCATGGGACGTTCATGCCGCCTTGGTCGATGGAAGACCCCCTCAAAAAAGGATGCGGATTTTGCTTATGGTTGTTTGGAAAAATTGCGGATTCCCCATCTTTCCGATAAGCTTTATACTCAGATATCCGGAGGGGAACGCCAACTGGTTTTAATGGCAAGGGCCTTATGCCAGGATACGAAGATCCTGATTATGGATGAACCAACGGCAAGCCTTGATTTTTCGAATCAACAGTTGATTATGGATGCCATAGTTACAGCAGTATCGGAAGGCAGAAGTGTGGTCCTTACGACCCACAGCCCTTCACAGCCTTTTACCATTGCGACTAAGGTACTGCTGCTTTCAGAAGGGTTCACCGTGGGTTTCGGAGATCCTTTGGATGTGCTGACAAACGAATCTTTAGAAAAGGTTTACGGCATACCGATGGATATAGTGACCATCGAAGACAGAAACCAGACAAAACGCAATATTTGTCTGCCCGTACATTGATATTAAAACTTGAAACCGGAAGATTTCAAGACTTCCCGTACCGCCTGATCAGCAGCCTGCTGCATTTCATCGTACAGAGCAAGAAACTGCCTGCCTTGCTCCGTCAGGCTCGAACCATCGGGGACCTTACGCTCAATAAGAGCAAACCCCAACTGCTTCTCAGCCACGTCAAGAACTCTCCAGGCCTTGCTGTATGCCATACCCATAGCTTTTGTAGCTTTGTTGATGGATCCGGACTGTTGTATTCCTTTTAAAAGACAGGCTGTTCCGGGCCCGAAGGAGGTTTTTAAATCATCTCCTTTGCGAAGCAGCCGAATATTGATATAATATTTTATCGATTCTTCCATGATACTTTTCCTTTCATAGAGATAGACCTGTAAAAGGCACTGTTTTGGGAGGCATTTAAATGCATGTGTTTCTTTGTGGACCGATACATGTCGGAAAAAGCACCGTGGTACAAAATGTGCTTCGCCAGCTGATACTAAAAAAAACCATATGCGCAGGAGGGTTTGTAACCTATCCGGGTATTGCTCCTGACAGGGATATCTATATATCTTCTGTATGGGAGCCGAAAAAATATTATCCGGCAAATAAGGTGGCACAAAGAGGCCCTGCATCTTCTTATCCCTTCCCGCAGGTTTTCGACACCTTGGGCGTTTCCATCATCCTTCGGAGTAAAACCTATTCGGATCTCCTGTGCATGGATGAACTGGGTTTTTTTGAGCAGGAAGCCATTTGCTTTCAAAATGCCGTCCTCCAATGCTTAGAAGAAAGCATACCTGTTTTCGGAGTAGTGAAAGAAAAGCCCGTTCCATGGCTTGATGCGATAAAAAACCATCCTGCGGTGGAAATTATTTCTGTCTCGGAAGAAAACAGAAACACCGTTACACCGTCTATCGTGAAAGTATTGGAGGCTTCTCTAGATAAAAGATATAGCAATCGTTAAAACTTGTCAATTAAAAGGGCTTCTTCGTCTGCTACTACGGTCAGATGAGGATGAAGCTGCAGGATTGACCCGGGGACTTTTGGAGTTATGGGTCCAAACAGGACCTGTTTTAGTATAGATGCCTTTGTCTTGCCGTTTACACAAAGCAAAACGGTCTTTGCATTCATGATGGGGCCTATTCCCATAGTTAGTGCGTGTCTCGGGACATCGTCTTCATAATCGAAAAACCGTGAGTTTGCCTTGATCGTGCTTTCATCCAGCATGATGCAGTGGCTTTCCTTAATAAAAGCTTCACCGGGCTCATTGAACCCGATATGTCCGTCAAGCCCAAGGCCCAGAAGCTGCAGATCGACGCCGCCCAAGGATTCTATCAGCGCATCGTAAGCAGCACATTCTTCCTCCGCATCATCAACCATGCCGCTGGGGAGATGGGTATTTTCCGGCAAAATATTGATGTGATCAAAAAGATTTTGATCCATATAATAGCGATAACTCTGTGGGTTAGAAGGATGAAGCCCCAGGTATTCGTCCAGGTTGACAGTTTTGACCTTTGAGAAATCAAGATCCCCATTTCTGTAATAAGATATCAAAATCTCATAAAGTCCAAGCATGGTGGATCCGGTGGCAAGACCCAACACACTGTCGCTTTTTTGGATTACTTGAGCTGAAATGATATCAGCCGCTTTGCCGCTCATTTCTTTATAGTCTTTTGCTCTGATTATTTTCATTGCTTCGCCTTTCTTGTTTCTATTTATAAATTCAAAACAAAATCAAAACAGTACTTCCGGATATAGGCCGTCATCTTGCATGGATCGTATTGCCGCCGCCACTTCAGGTAAATCGTCCCTGTATGTGACTCCGTACCATTCATCCTTTGAATGCAGGACCTCCACGGAGACCTTTTGTTCCTTAAGAAGTGCATTCACGATCCGAGGCAGCAAGTATTCCTCCTTGATCGGGTTTTTCTCGAGCGCAAGGGAAAGAAATGCGGGGAACCCGGTTTTCAACTCTGCAAGGATCCTCTTTGAAAAGCCCCAAAAGTTCATAGACACCAAAGTACCGTGCTCGATCTTCTCCCAGGTTTCACCGTCGTCTTCGGTATATTCAATAAGGCTTCCGTGCTTTTCTATGCGGAGCCGTTCATCTACAGCGGTAAGAAAACCTTTTTCCGTTCTGCATACTCCCCTTGCCACGTGGCCATTTTCCGTAAGGGTATTTTCAATGAGATATCCTATCATGGAAAAAGTATCGTCATCATCATTCTGCTGCGAAAGCAGATAATCATGCATTATGTGAAAAGCGTCCTTCCCGTAGAAGTCGTCGGCATTAATGACGGCAAAAGGACCCTTCAGCACATCTTTAGCACAAAGCACCGCATGACCTGTCCCCCAGGGTTTGATTCTTCCCTCCGGCACGGAAAAACCTTGCGGAAGCATATCGAGCTCCTGATAAACGTATTCGGTTTCGGCTTTATTCCTCAGAGAATCACCTATCAGTGCTTTGAAGTCCGAATCGATTTCCTTTTTAATAATAAATACTACTTTTCTAAAGCCGGCCTCAATTGCATCGTATAAAGAAAACATGAGTATCGGCTCGCCATTTTTGCCTACAGGAGCAAGCTGCTTAAGCCCTCCGAAACGGCTGCCTATGCCGGCGGCCATAATCACCAGTGCAGGTTTATCCATTTGCGATCCTCCTTATAAGAAGAATTATATCATAAATAAGCAGGATTTTTGATATAATCCTGTTCATATTCTCATGGCAGGTGCATCCCCTCGGAAACCGGCGACTTTTTGATGCGCTTGCACGAAGGCGCATAAAAGCCGCATTGGTTTTACGGTTTCTACGGGAACACACCCGCCATTCGAAACGTGTGTTAGTACAACGCTCACTTTACTCTAATCAGCTGACTGAAAGCTCAACCTATGGGCTGGGTTAAATCATCCTTTTGGCTCTAAAAGCAACGGATTTCAAGGAATTCCTCGATTTCCGTTGCTTTTCACCGGTTTTGCTACTGGTTTTGGCCCTAAAAGCAACGGATTTCAAACAATTGGCTAATTGAAAAACTAACTGCACGTTTAAAGCTGCAATTACAATTGCAAGCCTCCTGACTTACGAAGTTGCATTAACAATTACATTTTTTTAGCCCATTAGTATATGGCATTTCCTGCGGACAAGTTCTACGAAATAAAGCATCTGGTAGGTCTTTTTTGGGAGATAATAACTTCCCCTTGTTTAAGCAATCGTATGCTGTGGATAGTGCCGCCATGTGTAGAACCACTAGCCGACAGGGAAGCGCGGTTCCCCACAAGGCTTGGACAACGGCAGGGCTGTAATACCGTTGCCCACACTCTCCACAGCATCTACTGCTGCTAATGTTTTACCTGCCAAAGAAAGATAAATATTTAAGAACAGATGCCTATGCTGTATCACTTTTTAGCAGATGCCCTGAGGTAATTCGAGTTTTTACATCAGTTAGGTTGGCGGTCTGCCATGCTACAATTAGGCAAAGAGGGGCACTAGAAATGCTGTATCACTTTCCCCTTCCGCCCCTCGGTGTTTTTAGAAGGCATGGCAGATGATAGATAGTCAAGAGGAAGAGCGCAGCGGCTCTTGACTATCTATCAAGCTAACCTCTTTTTAATTGAAGTATGAAATCAAAATTCTCACCATTATCCCATGAATTTTACAAGAAACTGATATAAAGTATTCTTGTCCTGCCTTTAGACTGGAGGCCTGAAAATGAATAAGAATACTCATCTAACTCTTGATGACAGGTTAGAAATCCAATTACTGCTTAAGAAGGGAGAAAACTTTACCTGGATTGCGGACAGTATAGGGAAAAACCCCACAACCATAGCCAGGGAGGTTAAAGCTCACAGATATTTATCTGATAGTTCCACCGGAAATGACTGTATTTATCGAAACGAATGCAATTTACCGTCTGAATGTTTAAAGCGTGGAATCAAATGTTCTCCTTATCATAGATCATGCCGGATTAGGTGCAAAATATGCCGAATAGGCTGTGAACACTATGAAAAGGAGCATTGTAATATGTATGATAAAGCTCCTTATGTTTGTTCATCCTGTGAGATAAAATCCAAATGCAGGCTTGATAAAATGGTTTATGACGCAAAACATGCACAGACTGCCTATGAAACCATGCGTAGAGAATCAAGGCAGGGAATATCCCTATCGGAAGAGGAATTACAATATCTCGATGACACTGTTTCCAAACTAATCAAACAGGGCCAATCAATTCCCGTGGTATGGGAAAGCCACAAGGGTGAGATGCCGGTATCAGCAAGAACCCTCTATACCTACATAGACAGTGGTTTACTTAATGCGAGAAACCTTGATCTTAGAAGGAAGGTAAGAATGCCTTACAGAAAGAAAAGCGGGCCCGTACTCCGTGTTGACAAGCAATGCCACATTAATCGAACTTTCGATGACTTTAATCGCTACATCGCAGAAAATCCGGATGTTGTAGTAAGTCAAATGGATACCGTCGAAGGCCGAAAAGGTGGAAAAGTCATTCTCACAATCCTATTCACAAACTGTGGTTTGCAACTTATGTTTTTAAGGGAACGAAACACGGCAGCATCCGTTATCAATGTCTTTAACTACTTAAAACATGTTCTCAGTGATGAGCAGTTCAAAAGACTGTTTCAAGCTATATTAGCGGACAGGGGGTCCGAGTTTACGGATCCAAAACAAATTGAAACAGATATGGATACCGGTGAAGTAATGTGCAGGCTTTTTTATTGCGATCCCATGAACAGCAATCAGAAGGCTAATTGCGAGAAAAACCACAGCTTTATACGCTACATTATCCCCAAAGGAACATCGATGGATCATTTGTCCCAAAATGATATTACGAAAATGATGAACCATATTAATTCGTATCCTAGAAAGAAATGGAACGGGCAGTCTCCTGTTGATATTTTTATCAAAATCTACGGCCAGGAGATTACAAGCCAACTTGGCCTAGCGAAGATACCGCCCGAATCCATAACCCTAACACCGGATTTACTACGATAAGCCGGTAAGTTTTAATGAAGGCAGGACACTCAAGTATCCGTAAAAAACGGGGTGCAGTTAGAACTTCAAGAAATGAAGAAAAAAGCAGCCCGGCAGTTAGCATGCCTTCGATAAAACGATTTTACGGTTTATTGCCATTAAAATCAACTATTTGATGCATTTACAACTTCAAAAGTATAAAAATGTGCATTTACAATTTCATAAAACATTACGTTTTGCAATTACATCTGCAAATAGGCGGAAATGTGCAGTTAGTTTTTCAACTAACCATTTAAGGAGTACAACTCACAAAATCAGCTAAAAACCAAAGAAAGACGTGTTTGTGTATAACAAAATGGCATTTTGTTATACACAGATTGCTTTTTTTCAAAATTTAGCTGATCACACAGCGTGATTTTAGAGCTTGAGCCTTATTTTTACTGTTTGTTATACACAAAATGTAATTTGGTCAGTTTTAGCTGATTTAAGAGTTGCGCCCGCCGGGGGTTAGAGCCAAGATCAAATGTAAACCAAATCCTTCTTTGACCGGGGTCTTGGTTTACATTTCAGGCGGGCACCGCTCGCCGAGAGTCAAAATTAAGATCAAACACAATAAAATCCCTCTCTGGAATACAGACAGGGATTCTATTACTTTAACATCTTTATTGTTATTTAAGTCCTACTGATTGGCGAAACCCACTTAAATAGGCCGACCTGAATACATCACCCGGATTTATAGCCACATCCGCTTCGATTTTTTCTGTCGCTTCTTTGATATATCTTGTTACCCTTTGCAAGCAATCATCCGTCAACTGATTTAAAAGGCTGCAGGCATCTTGTGTTTTGCCTGATTCTAACAGTTTTAGCGCTCTTCCTTCCGTCTCGGATGCCTGCTTAATAAAGTCTTTTTCGATTAGCTCCTTCTCGGCACTGATCCATTTGATGTACTTTTTGTAGTTAGCTTCTACCGCTAAGCAAAATCGATAGACCTTCCACCAGAATGAGTTATCTTCATATTTATTTGTTCCCTTTTTTAGTTCCTCCGGTATATATCCTGTATTGTAAAATGGAATAAAGAAAGAGGTACAGGGCGCACACATTGAACCCCAATAAGTAAACAGCAGTTCCTTAGGATTGTTCGGATGCATCTCAACCACGGTACTGGCTGCTGTTTGACACGGATTTTTACCCATTCCATGCATGCATACCGTATCAAGATAAACTGCCGTTGGTCCCCATTCTGCTTCGAGCATCTCGCCTTCGTAATGATCTCTCAGAATTCCCTTCATTGTGTCTGCTGTTATGCCTCCACTGCTGTCTGCCAGTAACCGGTTCATCCTTCTGTACCGCTGATAGCCTGACATATACCCTTCAGTGAAAAGAACAAAGCTTTTTGCAAAGTTAAAAGGTGTCCCTTTAATGTGCAACCCTTGTGAAACAGCATAATCTTCTATACCTTCTGAGCATTCATCAAAATCTTCCTCGATGGAGTATAAGTTTGATATACAGGCAAATTCTTTTACACGTTTTGCTACCCAATGCTTCCTTACAGTTTCTAACACCCAAGCCTCCTTAGTGTCGGCAATGATAAACGTGTTATGGTAAGAAAAGTCTTCAATACTGCATCCGTAATTACAAGCACCTCCTTGGCTGTATTTCTCTAGAAGATCGGTAATCACATGCAAGGTCTCATAAGCAGTGTTCCCTCTTTCCAGACCCAGCCTCAGCAAGTCCATACCGAGAAGTGCATTAGTATCTGAAACTGGAATGGTTGACCATGCTGCTTCATTACCTGCAACAACGCCGTATTCATTAATTCCATGTTCAAATCCCCAAATCCACCATGGTTTTGATCCGATAACACGGTTCGTTTTCTCAACCTGAGGGATAGAAATATAAGTACATTCAACCTTTTCACCTTGTCCATGTGAAGCCGCCGGATATATGACCAAGGGTTGAGACTCATCAGCAGCGCGATCACTGTTTTTAGCAAAAATCAAGCTTCCTTTAGCCGCACCCGGCATTGCGATCAAAGTATCGCATGAAGGTTGATATTTCGTAGTTTTCAAGTAATACTCACCTGCCTTCTAAAAAGCGATACCAATGACCCAATATGCCAAAATAAACAGCGGGAAAAGAATCATGGCAGCAGTCTCAAATTTCCATTCGATATCTCTGGGTTCTTCTTCCCATTCGACTACAACAGATGTTACTTCACCCCAATTTTTTAGACTGTCCTCCTTTATGTCTTCCCTAAACTTGTTTAAATCCTTTATAAAGGAGACCAGCACACTTACTGCCCAACCCAAAGCCAGAAACGGCACGATGATTAATATTATGAAGTAATTCATAAGAAACGCAACCATAATAACTCCGTAAAGCAGAATTATGAGCGAATATAATGAGATCTTTGCACTTTTGCTCATTTTCAAGTTCCTCCTTATTCCATAGTTATTTCGCCATGTTTTACCTGCTCCCAAAGATCAGGTTTTTTCACGCCGAAATTATTGCCGATAAAGAATCCTATTGCTGAAATGCCTACGCCGAAAAGCCCTGCTGGCATAGGGATAAGCAAGTCCGGTTCCCCAAGGAATAACCATGTTACTGATGCGATAGCTCCTGCACCCATGCTCAAAAAGACTGCATATAATGATTTTGGTTTTCTATAGAAGTATATCCCTAATATTGGAACGATAAAAATAGGCATAGCAATTTGTCCGATGGTATAAATAAGCATAATCAGAGAGTCTGCAAAATATCCGATGACCACCATCAAAACCGACAAAATAACGATACCTGCCCGACCGACGTTGACAATCTGCTTTTGCGTCGCCTTTGGATTGATTGCCTTCTGATAGACATCCCGTCCCAAATTGGAAGCGCCGGCAATGAGAGCGCTGTTTAATGTGGAAAGACCTGCCGCTATCAATGCAGAAAAAACAATGCCGAGGAAGCCTTTGGGAAGGATGGTAGCACTCAAATACAGAGTAGCCTGTTCCGCATTTGCGATTCCTGCGGTTCCAAGAATCACAACGGAGGAAATACCGATGACAACAAGCATCCAGTCATGCGAAATCATAGCATATAAAGAGCTTAGGATGCCGTCGCGAGCCACTTTCCCGCTTTTAGCTGAATAAGCTCTGGAAAAATAAAGCTGTGACATTATGGCTTCCATTCCAATTATACCGAATCCGACGATCTGTGTTATGCTATAGTCGGATGTGGGTTTGAATTTTGCGTCGCTCCATACTTCGCTCAGTTTCGAAAGCAGTAATTCGTTTCCGCCTTCCATACAGAATCTGAAACTGAAAATGCACAAGACCGCTAAACCGAAGGCCATCAATAAGTACTGGATAAAGTCGGTCATAAACACTGCGTACTGCCCCGCAGTAAAGCAATATACTGTTACAAATACTGCAGATAATATCAGTCCGAGAGTCATATTCATGCCGAATGCGAAATTGAGTACCAATGCGCAGGCCACAATTTCAGCCGATGCAAATGCACCCATATAGATGAAATAGGCAAAGCCGCTGACCACTTGAGCTTTAGAGCCGTATGCTCTTCCAAATAAATCAGGCACAGTGAACTGCCCTATCATCCTCGCCTTAAATGCGAAGAAATAGCCCATGAACATATCGACTACGCAGTAAGAACCGCAGGTCACAACCCAGCCGCCCCAACCCATTTCATATACAGCACCCGGCAACCATAAGTAAAATGAGATCCCATGCCAAGATGCTAGCATTGAAGCAAGCACGAGCGGATACGTCATTTTTCTTCCTGCCACGAAGAATCCGTCCATGCTTTTTGAGAATTTGGAGAAGTATACACCTATTAATGCAATAACTATGATACCGCCCCAGATGATTATCTGGTCTAAAACAGAAATAACCACTTTGTCTCACCCCCATCTTTAATTTGTTTGTTTTTTAAATCCTCATACCAATTTTTATTAGGTTCATCATTTGTTCTGCGGCATTTGTAACTAGCTCTCCACTTTTCTCCATTGCCTCTGATAACGGCATTACTCTGTTTACCGCACTGACCAAGGAATCAATACCATTGTTATATAGAGTCTCAATCACAATATTTGCAGCAACGCTGCCAACGATTGCAACAACAGGGATGTCTTTATAAGCCTTGACACGCTTTGCCACCCCTATAGGTGCTTTGCCGGCTAAAGACTGTAAATCCATCTGTCCTTCTCCTGTTACAACTAAATCTGCATCATTAATATGAGATTCGAAGCCGATTGCATTTAATATCGTATCTATACCTGATTCAATTACTGCATCACAGAAGCCTATGAGTGAGGCGCTGGTCCCGCCGCCTGCACCTGCACCCGGAACATTACGTATTTCTTTATGCAAAAAGTTTTCAACAACATTTATATAATGAGATAAATTCCCATCCAGGATTTCCACCATTTTTTGCGTAGCGCCTTTCTGAGGGCCAAATACATATGATGCGCCTGTGCTTCCGCAAAGAGGATTGCTGATATCGCTGGCAATAATAAAACGGCAGTCCTTTATCCGACTATCCATTCTTTTTGTGTCAATATGAACTAATTTATTGAGAGCTCCTCCTCCAGATTCAAGTTCATTTCCGTCGCAATCCAATAAGGATACTCCAAGGGCCTGAACTAAACCGGCGCCGCCATCGTTGGTTGCCGATCCGCCCACTCCTATCAAAAAGTTCCTGCAGCCGTCATTTATAGCATGACGTATCAATTCGCCCGTACCATATGATGTGGCTGTCAGTGGATTCAATCTATCCGGGCTTACATGCATCAACCCCGAAGCGGAAGCTATTTCTATTACAGCCGTCCCATCCGGAAGAATTGCATATACTCCTTCCACCGGTCGGCATGAAGGCCCGGTTACAACTTTTCTCCTCAATTGGCCTCCAATAGTTTTATTCAATATTGCCACAGTGCCTTCGCCGCCATCGGCTATTGGAAGTTTTATTACTTCCGTATCCGGGGCAGTCTTAAGAATTCCTTTTTCTATATATTCAGCAATATCATAAGCATCAGCGCTTCCTTTATATGAATCTACCGCAACTACAATTTTCACAGATAGCACACTCCCGAATATTATTGATTTCATAATAGCTTTAGAGGACAGTTCTTGCTATGTTACGGATAACATATTCCGTGGTTCTTTTTATCTTTTATGAACAAAAATAAAATTGAATGTTATGCATAACAAAAACAGCCATTAGAATTTGGCTGTTTGACCAGAAGATTGTTATTCTATATAATGCCTTTTTTGATTATATCATAAATCTACCCTGTCACATGTTATCTGAGTTAATAAACTTGACTGCCATATGAAATAAAGCAGCATGCTCTGTTTTTCTTGGATCATACCCTGTTTGATCCTTCAACTTTTTTATCCGATATTGCAGGGTATTTTTATGTATAAATAGTTTTTCCGCCGTTAATCCGATTGATCCATTGCATTCAATAAATATTTCAATTAGATGCGCCCATTCTTTCACTTCTTGCTCTGAATATCCATAAAAGACCTTGTTAATAAATTCTCTTTTGCTCTCGCTGGATATTTCCCCAATAAAAATGTCGAGATCTAGATCTTCATAAAACCTTAATCCTTCATACCCTATTTCTGCAGAAGAATATGCCGCTTTATCGGCCTTAACAAACGCTTCATACACTTTATTTGCACCGACTGTGGTGCCGCATACACCGAATGCCAGACGTAAACCCAAACTTTTTTTCGCTTCAGATTGGATGTCCTCTACAATCATTTTGATTTTTTTATGGTTTTGCTGCACTATTAGCGAGATATATTTCTTGCCGCTTCTAATATATAAATTGTCTTCTTTACTCAAATTCTCTTTTATTATACTTTCAAGAGCCGCCCCCTTGTTCTGCTTCTCCCATGAGTCATCATTGTCATATAATTCTCCTGCGTATATGACTAAGACCATCCATTGCTGCCCGGTTAAAATCCCTAATTCTTGTCCCCGCACAGCAAAACTATGATCGATATTATCGGAGTTGCCAAAAATCCAATCCTCCACGAAGCGTGCTTTTATATCCTCTTTCATCCGCAGCTGTTCTCTGTTGTATATATCCAACAATAGGATCTCTGTCATTTTTTTTATTATGTAACCGAATCTGCCTACTTCTTCGTAATCGCCTGTTATTCCAACAACTCCTACAATCTCTCCTTCGAACATAATCGGCAGGTTTACTCCTTTTTTCGTTCCTGTATAAATATCGTCCTCACGGATAATCAATTCTTTGAGCTTTTCGTTCAAAATCCGTTTAGCAGCACCATGATATGTATCTAGGCGCTTATCATCAGTGCTGGCAATGATATACCCTTTGTTGTCCATTATATTTATTGGCGGATCGATTATCTGGCTTATTTCCGATACAATTTGTCTGGCATTATGTCTGGATATTTTCATTGTATGCCTCTCCCATTTAGCTTTAATATCCGCTTTGCCTCCCCGAGAACTAATGAACTATTCCTCCTATTGAGGGATGCTGTCATCAAAGCAATGAGGCCGCGCTTGTATAGGTATTCTACTTGAAGTATAGCAAGAATTCTGACAGGAAGTAAGCCAAATTTAAAAGGACTCCAATTTTAGCTTACTTCCTGAAGGGCAGCGCCCGCCGGGTGGCAGAATCACGATCAAATGTAAACCAAATCTGTCTTTGAGCGGAGTTTGGTTTACATTACCGGCGGGCAGCGCCCGCCGTGGGTTAGAATCACCACCGAATGTAAACCAAATCTGTCTTTGAGCGGGGTTTGGTTTACATTCACGGCGGGCAACGCCCGCCGGGGGTTAGAGCCAAGATCAAATGTAAACCAAATCCTTCTTTGACCGGGGTCTTGGTTTACATTTCAGGCGGGCAGCGCCCGCCGGGTGGCAGAATCA
>Ga0255347_1001317_pt1 | contig 40948 bp, 30 predicted proteins | sample wastewater_treat_2_FD_192479 | JGI IMG/M metagenome (GOLD analysis project Ga0255347, IMG submission 192479) | Wastewater microbial communities from Lulu Island WWTP, Vancouver, Canada - plant24 | ecosystem: Engineered > WWTP > Wastewater > Unclassified | place: Canada: Vancouver, British... | reverse complement strand
CAAGAAAGCCGAGATCGCCTTCAAGCAATGTATCCGAAAAAGTCATAATCATCGGGCCGCTGATCAAATCCTTCGCCAAGAAAATAGCATGCGATTGACCTTTCATCTCTTCCTGAACCACATAATTGCATTTCAGGTTCGGATAATGTTTGTCCATGTAGGTCTTAATCTGCCAACCGTTCGGTGAAATGATAAAGATATATTCGGGATCAAACTCATTTTCAAGACTGGTAAATTCATCTAAAAGATAATCCAAAGAAGTTCGTCCGGCCAGGTTGATTAATGGTTTGGGCTTGCTCCAGGTCAGCGGGCGAAGTCGGGAACCGTATCCTGCCATCGGAATTACAATTTGTATCTTTTTTTTCATTTCAGCTCCCTGTTTAAAGATATTTTTGTCCTTTATCGCTCGGACTTCGATCCGTTTTCATATGAGTGACGTATTAAGAATAAACGAATTATACCCAATCCGAACAGAATTTCTTAATATTCGGTATTTACCATCAACAAAAAGACGTAAAATGCACGGTTGCGTTCAAACCTGTTTTTCGATTTGCTATTCTGAAAAAGAGCAGATTATGCATAAGCCGTTTAAATGCAAGTCCGAATCGGTCAAAAAACAAGAATAAACCGGTTCCGAATAACAAAAAAATCGTCGGGATTTGTGTTTTGCATGAGAATTTATGGAAAAAGCGGAAATCATCTTGAATTCATTTTAAACAGGAAATAGATCATATTTTTCTTATTTTTAGGAAAAAACAACTGGTAGCAATCGGGTGGGGAACATTATTACCGCGGATGGGGAGGCTCTTTGTGATGAAGCGGGACTATGGCGGAATACTTTTGAATCCTTCGAAAGCTTTTTTTGCTTGATTAGTTCAAAATTTGATGATTTTGTCACCGAATTTTCTTGAAATGAGGGCTTGAAAGATATTCAGTTTTGAGTATAATAAAGTGTAATGATTACAAAATAGAAATAGTTATATTATAGGTGAGGAGATTCTGTGGAAACTGAGCCGGCATATCGGGATTTGGTAAAAGAATTGAAGGAGAAAAAGATTCGTTTGTCTTATCAACGAGTCAAGATCTTGGATTATTTAAATCGGAATCGTACTCACCCCACTGCCGACGAAATCTATACAGGGTTGATCGCTGAAATCCCGTCACTGTCTAAGACCACGGTTTATAACTCTTTGAATTCTTTGGTCAAGGCGAATTTAGTACAAGAGCTGACCATCGAGGATAATGAAAATCGTTATGACATTGTCACCGAAACGCATGGGCATTTCAAATGCGAAAAATGCGGAAGGATATATGATTTTACGGTCGGGCTTGATTCATTTAATCCGGAAGAATTAAAAGGTTTTCAAATCAATCAAAAAGGTGTCTATTTCAAAGGGATCTGTAAAAAATGCCTTGAAACGAATCAAAAAATTCAACAAAATGAAGAATAAGGAGAATCATATGGAGAGTAAAACAATGCAGGATCTGATGGCCGGATTCGCAGGCGAATCTCAGGCTAATCGTAAATATACCGCTTATGCTCGTAAAGCAAAGGCGGAAGGAAAAAATAATGCCGCCAAATTGTTTCAAGCGGCGGCAGATGCCGAAACAATTCATGCTTTAAGACATTTTGAAGTTGCCGGAAAAGTCGGCAGTACCGCCGATAACCTGAAAGATGCCATCGCCGGCGAAACGTATGAATATACGGAAATGTATCCGGAATTCTTAAAGGATGCCGAGGCGGAAGGGAATAAAGCGGCGGTCGGAACCTTTACGCTGGCGAAAAAGGCAGAGGAAGTCCATGCAAAACTCTATAAAGAAGTTTTGGATAATCTGGATGAAACCGAAGAAGTCTTCTACTATCTTTGCCCGGTTTGCGGCAATATCGAAAAAGTCCGTCCGGGAAAATGCCCGATTTGCGGTGCGGACGGATCTCAATTCATAAAATATTGATCTTTTTAAAATGAAAAGAAAGGGGAGGAAAATTTCGATTATTTTTCTCCCCTTTCTTTATTGTCGGATCCGCTAACAATTCCCCGTATAGACATATTTCAAATGTTTACGGGCTATTTCCGCCAGATGATAAACTGTTTTCACCGGTGTCGGGGGTTTATCCGGCATGTGGTAATGCGGGAAAAAACGAGAGACATGATAAGGAATTTCCGGATCGACCGAAGCCAGCCAACCGGCAAGCGCTTCCATTTCCTCATCGCTGTCATTTTCCCCGGGAACGATCAACGTAGTGACTTCGATATGGCATTCTTTGGCTGCAATTTCGATTGTTCTCTTGACCACTTCCAAATTGCCGCTTAATTTTCGATAATATTCACCGGTAAATCCCTTGAGATCGATATTCATGGCATCGATCAGAGGCAGAATTTTTCTTAAAGGAGCCTCTTCGACGGTTCCGTTCGTAACCATCACGTTTTTCATCCCGTTTTGATGTACTAACCCAGCGCAATCCGTCACGTATTCATAACTGATAAAAGGCTCGTTATAGGTATAAGCCACTCCGATGTTCCCGTCGGATTTCAGCTCCAGCGCTTTGTTCACCAATTCCTGCGGAGAAATGAAATGAGTGCGGATTCCTGCGTATTGCATGGAAATATCGCTGTTTTGACAGAAGGGGCAATGTAAATTACAACCATAGCTGCCGATAGACAGAATGTAGCTGCCGGGGAAAAAGTGTTTCAGGGGCTTTTTCTCAATCGGATCAAGGGCAATGGCGGTAATTTTCCCGTAGTTATCACAGATAACTTTTCCGTCGACGTTTTTCCGCGCGCCGCAAAAACCGATCTGGCCCTCGGCAAGCGAACAATGATGAAAACAAATTTCACAGGTTGCTTTCATGTATGCCTCACTACTTCAAATCGCTGCAAACGAATCGGTTCTCCTCTCGGAATGCCGGCTTTTCGTCTGGCGATATCGATTTGCTCCTCGACGGTGTCTACCCCTTCCAGATCCGGTAACAGCAATCCGCGCCGATAACCGCTCGAAACAATCACACCGTAACGTTTTACATCCAGTTGATCCGGTGAAGAAATGTCTTCGGGTTCGGAAAGGACGTCTACGCTGAAATCAAGATCATCCAGTTCGTTGAGGGTAACCGGCGGAAATCGGGGATCCTCGACCCCTGCAGATACCGCATTATGAATGATCTCTTCGGCAACGGAAGATCGTACCGGCAGAATCGTACCGATACAGCCTCGCAGCTCCCCATTTTTTTTCAGAGAAACAAAAGTTCCGGCTCGGCGATTTAACATTTCGGCCGGCAATCCGGAAGGAACTTTCATGTATTTTCCCGTCTTCAGATAAGTGGTCAGAGATGCTTTTGCAAGGGCGACGTATGGATCTTCTCCCTTGTTGATTTGAAATTCCGTCTCATATCGATTAAAACGGCTGTTTTCATCGATTCCTTTGATTTTAAACGAAGCAACCGCATAACCGACTCCGAAAGTACCTTCATAAGAGAGTAATTCCGGTTCGATCTGTTTCCCGTCCAATGCTCCCGCCATAATCACGAATGACCGTAAACCGCATTCCCCGGCTTGATCGCAAAGATGCGGGTCCAAATTGAATATTTCGGAAAAATTACCGCTGCGCATGATATTCGTAATCTGTTGATCGAAAATCGGACCTTCCTTGACGAATCCATAAGGCCCGTCTTCTTTTAATCGATGCGAAAGATCGCCGCTGGCGACAAATACCGTTCTGCGGTTCAATTTTTCGGCAACTTCGGCGATGCATTTGCCAAATTCATAGTGGGTTAATAAAGATTCTCCGGAGAGCCCGATTCGGACAATTTTAAACGGCTTTTTATTGGGGTCCCACGCTTTCTGAATGAAACGAAGCGGGATCATTGTGCCGTGATCCAATCGGGGATCGCGTTCACCGGCGGTACCGGCCGGAATGTTATTTTCTTCGGCGGTTTTTTCCAGTTCCCGTACGAACTCTTCGTCGTAATCTGCGGAGATCACCAGTCCCCGCGCACCGAATTGTCCGAAATCACCGGCGGCATGACGCCCGGGTGAAATATGAAAATAATCCGCATAAAGTGTGGCATGAGGTGAAGTAATCACAATCGTTTCCGGTTCCGATTCGGCTATTTCAGCGGCAATTTTTTTGTAACTGTCGATTGTTTTTTGAACTTTTCGTTCCTCCCCTTTTCCGATTTCAGGCAAAATAATCGGAGGATGGGGCACAATATAAGCAGCAATAATTGACATAATTTTTACCTCCTGAAAAAGATCTTCTTAATTCATTATATAGCTTTCGTCAACCGGCAAGATTAATAAATCCGAATGATTTCTTTCGAACAGGAAATAGAATGGCGGATTTACCGCATTTATTTGAGAAATCGTTTCAACCGGTTTAGATTTTGCTTCGTATATGGATGATAACGAATCGGTAAGTCGGGCCAAACGGGAGTTTTAACTATACTTTTATAATGGGTGAAGGAATCAAAACTGTTCTTTCCATGGTATTGCCCCATGCCGCTCTCACCGATTCCGCCGAAACCGAGATTCGGGTTGGACAAATGCATAACCGTATCATTCATACAACCGCCGCCGAAGGCTACATTTTCGATTATTTTCTTTTCGGTTTTTCTGTCTTCGGTAAATAAATAAAGCGCAAGCGGTTTGGGAAGTTTTCGCAACCGATCGATGACATCGTCTAAATTCTCATAAGTCAAAACGGGTAATATGGGACCGAAAATCTCTTCTTGCATGACCGGTGTTTCCCATTGAACCGGGAATAAAATCGTCGGCTCGAAAAAGCGACGATCCCGATTCGAATTTCCGCCATAAATCACATTTTCATCCCGGATAAGCCGGTTCAGTCGATCAAAATGTTTTTCGTTGATGATCGCCGGAAAATCGGAATAGTCTTTGCCGGGGAAAGCTTTGTCGAACTCCTCGATAAGATTACGGACGAGCGTATCTTTTACCGACTCATGAACCAATAAATAATCGGGTGCCACGCAAGTTTGTCCGGCATTCAATAATTTCCCGAAAACAATTTTCCGTGACGCATTTTTCAAATCAGCGGTTTGATCGACGATGCATGGGCTCTTTCCTCCCAATTCAAGAATAACAGGCGTCAGATTCTTCGCAGCCGACTCCATGACGATTTTTCCCATGCGACTCCCACCTGTGAAAAAGATCAAGTCAAAGTGTTGTTCCAATAACGAGCTATTTTCTTCCCGTCCCCCTTCCGTAACGGCTATATATTCAGAAGGAAAGTACCGGTCAATCAACTCTGCGATGCAGCGACTGACTGCCGGTGCATAGGCGGAAGGTTTCAGGACGGCGGTATTCCCGGCTGCCAAAGCGCCGATTAATGGAACAAGACATAACTGGAACGGATAATTCCAAGGAGCCATAATGAGGACGGTTCCGTATGGCTCCGGATAAACGCTGCTTTTTGAAGGGAACAGATACAGCGGAGTCCGGACTTTTTTAACGGATGTCCAAGCGTCCAGGTTTTTCATCGCCTGACGAATTTCCGTTAAAACAATTCCGACTTCGGTCATATAACTTTCAAATTCGGATTTATGTAAATCCGTAAACAAGGCATCAAAGATCATTTGCTGATTTTCATCCACCATTGTCAGCAAAGATTGCAGCGCCTTTTTCCGCTGAGAGACCGGAAGTGTTTTTCCGCTTAAAAAGAATCGACGTTGCATATCAACGATTGTTTTGATTTCATCCATCGAGCTCCCTCCTGAAATTCATTGATTCTGTGTGACAATAAATATTTTGTCGTCAGATCTTATTTTATCGAATGTTTCCATAAGAAAAATGCTGCCAAAATATAATTCGGCAGCATTTTTCGATAGGAAGAATAAAAATGAGAACGTTGGCGGGTTCGAATCAGCCAGCAATTTTTTCCTTTTCTTTCTCTTCTTTTTCCTTCAAATGTTTTTCCCATAATTCATCGGCGACCGGCGCCCATTTCTCGGCTGCCGGCTTCGTTTTCGATGTTAAAACATCGACATCTTCCGGCGCTTCCATGTCGGTTGATTTTGCATTGGAAACTTTGACCATTTTGGAAAGTGCCTGCGGATTATCCAAAAGCGGGCAGGGGCGAATCAGGTTTTCGTTGAAAGGTTGTCCTTGCCGATAAGCCATGAATAACGGTGATTGCAAAGCTTCCAACAGAGTTACATCATGAATGTTGACATTTGAATAATGAATGAAAGCACAAGGCTCCACATCACCGGCGGCATTAATATGCAGATAGCGCCGCCCGCCGGCAATACAGCCTCCGACGTATTCCCCGTCATTCCAGAAATCCAACGCAAAAATCGGTTTGGTCGCGCGAATTTCGCGAATGCGGCGATACATATATTCTCGCTGTTCGGGCGTCGCCAGCAAATCGGTAACGGCATCCTTCCCGACCGGTATATAGGTGAAATTCCAAGCAAAGCGACAACCGTGGACGATCATATCATCCACAAATTCATCGGAACCGACGCTTTCGGTATTGTAACGATGATAGCAGGTAGAATAACCGAAAAGGAGCTTATGTTTTTTCATGCGATCCATTGCCGCGATCACTTTTTGATAGGTCCCTTTCCCTCGTCGCATATCCGTTGCCGCTTCATCTCCTTCGATGGAGAAACCCAAAGTGATATTCCCGACCCTCAACATTTCATCGCAGAATTTATCATCCACCAGTGTTCCGTTTGTAAATGCGAAGAAAAAGCAATCGGGGTTCGCTTCGCATAGTTTAATCACGTCCTCTTTACGAACGGTCGGTTCTCCGCCTGACAGCAGATAGAAATAAATTCCCAACTCTTTTCCCTGTTTACAGATTGAATCCAGAGTTTCAAAGGAAAGATTATTCCGATTTCCGTATTCAGCTGCCCAACAGCCCGTACAATGCAAATTACAGGCACTGGTAGGATCCATTAAAATTGCCCAGGGAATATTACATTGATATTTTTCACGTAATTTGTCTTGTTTAGTTCCGTTATTGAGAATCCCATTGAAGAAAAAACTGGTAACCGCTTTTTTAATCACTCGCGGGTCGACTTCATTAAACAGGTTTTCTGTAAATTGATACCAAACACCGTTTTTGTCGGTTAATTCTCTGCGAACAACTTTAAACGAATTGGCATGCACATGACCCGTATCCATTTTTTCCGCCAAATCCAGAATTGCGGGAATTTTGTTCATCGGATCATTTTCCAGGTATCCCATCAACAGTGAGAGCATTGCATTTTGAACTTTACTATTCATTCATTTTCTCCTTAGCTTACCGGCAACCGGTTGAAACGTGTCAACATTTCTAAAACGGCATGCTTGGTTTAATTTACCCCTTTCTATTTATTCGCTGCTACAAAAATTATCTGCTTTCGATAATCGAGCAATCATTTCGCATCAATATTTCGTTCCCGCAAACCAATGCATTGATGGTTGTTTGGCAGGATTGCAGAAAACGGTTAATCAAATCCTCTTCTTCCATGTCGGAATGATTTTTGTAATCATCAAAATAAACCGCAAAATTGATGATAGGCATCATACTGAAAAAGAATTTATACAGAATAAATTCATCGGAATAATTAAAGTCCCAGTCGGCATTTAGGATTGTCTTATAAACGGGATTGTTGTCATTTTTATTGAGCAATTTCAGGAAAAGATATAAATCATTCTGGTGTTTAGAATTTTTCAGCGATTCCAGCATCAGAATCCGGATGATTTGCCGGTTTTCCAATGCATAAGAAACCGCCTTCCGATAATAACCGCGCATGCTGTCCAGAAAAGAGTCCACCGCATTTTTATCAATGAATGTCAGCCGATCTTCTTTTAGTTCCAAGGTTCCATCACGGATCATTGAAATAAGGTGGGTGTGGATAAAATCCATTGAAAAAGCGGTGATATCGTTCAACAACTGCCGGAGCAAGATATCCAGAATATCTTCTTTTCCAGTAAAGTAATAATAAATCAGCGCCTTGTTGACATCCGCCAAATCCGCAATATCACTGACTCGGGTTCCGTCAAATCCTTTTTCGGAAAAAAGCTGAACGGCAGCCTTTATAATTCGATCTTTTGAGTCTTCCGATTCAATTACCCGAGTAACCATTCTTCCGCCTTTTAATTTAACTGTTTGGTTAAATTTACCGCCGGATTTCAATCCTGTCAAGCCGAGATCATCCGTAATCACCGTGTAAAAACCGACAAAATTGATCGGTCAATATTTTCGGCAGCCTTGTAAAACAAGAGGAACATCATGAGAATTGTCGACAGTCAGCAATTCTCATGACGGAAACCCTTCAATCGGTTATCGCTCCTCTTTTTAATCGCTTCGGAAAGCCTTATTTCATCGCTTTCCGTTTCATTTGATTGGCTCAGGCTTCTATTTCCACTTTTTGCACTTCGGCTTGTTTTTCTGCCTTAGCTTTATTTTGTTTTTCCCAAAGTTCATCCGCAACCGGTGCCCATTTCTCAGCCGCCGCTTTCGTTTTTGCCGTCAATACGTCAACGTCTTCCGGAGCTTCCATATCCGTCGATTTTGCACCGGAAGCTTTCACCATTCTTGCCAAAGCCTGCGGATTATCCAACAGCGGGCAAGGTCGCAAATGGTTTCCATTAAACGGCTGTCCTTTACGATATTCCGCGAAGATCGGTGATTTCAAAGCATCCAACAGAGACATATCATGAATATTGGCATTGGAATAATGAATAAATGCGCAAGGTTCAACGTCTCCGGCGGCATTAATATGCAGATACCGTCTTCCGCCGGCGATGCAGCCGTTTGTAGAATCTCCATCATTCCAAAAATCCATTGCGAAAAGTGGTTTGGTCGCCCGAATTTCACGAACGCGATGATACATATATTTCCGTTGTTCCGGAGTCGCCAGCAAATCGGGAACGGCATCCTTTCCGACCGGAATATAAGTGAAATTCCATGCGAATTTGCAGCCGCGGGCAATCATATCATCGACAAATTCATCCGAGCCGACGCTCTCCGTATTATAGCGATGATAGCAGGTTGAATAGCCAAACAGCAGTTTATTCTTTTTCATCAAGTCCATTGCGGCGATAACTTTTCGATAGGTTCCTTTACCACGCCGCATATCCGTTGCCTCTTCATTTCCTTCGATCGAAAAGGCGACAGCGAAATTGCCAACTTCCAGCATCTGTTTGCAGAATTGATCATCCACGAGGGTTCCGTTGGTAAAAGAAAAGAAATAGCAATCCTGGTGAGCTTTGCAAAGCCGGATAATATCATCTTTTCGGATAAGCGGTTCGCCGCCGGAAAAGATATAAAAATAGATTCCCAGGTCGACACCCTGATTCACGAGCGAATCGAGCGTTTCATAAGATAAATTGTTTTTATTCCCATATTCGGCAGCCCAACAACCGGTACAATGCAGATTGCAGGCGCTGGTCGGATCAACCAGAATCGTCCACGGAACGTTCATATCATATTTTTTCTCGACCGCTCGCGCCTTTGCTTCACCTTTCAAACTGGCATTGATCATGAAGCATTCAATCACTTTTTGCAGGCATTTCGGATCGATATCCTCGCTGACGCCTTCAATAAATTTGTACCAGTTACCGTTTTTATCATCCAGGATTTTGCGGATACCATTAATTTCTTTTTCATGCAGGTGACCCTGATCTATTTTTTCCGCCAAGTTGAGCATCTTAGGCAGTTTTCCCAACGGATCCGTAACGACATAATGAATAATCAGCTCTTCGATTGAATCTTGTATATTTTTCATTTTTCCTCCTTTACTATTCCCATTTCTATACAAATCATCGGTCGTCGGTCATTGAATTGACGTTAAAAATAAATTAATGAAATTCTGTTTTATGCCTCCGTTTGTAAAATGATATCGTTTCCCGAAACGAATGAATTTGAAAGTGTCCGAATCGAATTGAGCATAGCCGTTCGCATTTTGGATTCGGATAAGCCGCAAATTTTTTGATACGTCTCATAGTAAACAGCAAAATTGATGATCGAAACAGGATGAAAGAAGAATCTCAGAAAAATAAAGTTATTCGACAGAGGAAAATCGGCATTAGCTTCGCGAATGGTTCGAATAATGGGGTTCTCGGCTGCCTTTCCAAGCTCTTTGATAAATTGAATCAAATCATTTTTATGCTTGCTTTCCTTCAAGGATTCGGTCATCAAAATTCGGATCAGTTTTCGATTGTTCATGGCATAATCCAAAATTTGATTATTGAAATTTTGAATATGGGAAAGGAAATTTTCAAGAGCGGCTTCGTTGGCAAAATGGAGCCGATCTTTCATGATGCAGAGCCGTCCGTCTTGTATCATTTGGCGGATACTCTTTTGAACAAATGTTGTCGAAAGTGAAGTGACATTATTCAAGATTTGGTTCAAAAGTTGATCTAAGATGGCTTCTTTGTTATCGAAATAGTAATAAATTAAGGCTTTGTTCACGTCCGCGGCTTCGGCGATTTCATTTACACGGGTCCCGTCAAAACCCTTTTCGGAGAATAGTTTAACTGAAGCGCCGATAATCCGCTCTTTCGCTTCTTCCCGGGAGAAATGATTTTTTTCCATTTTCAGCTCTTTATATCTGATTTAACTAACCGGTAAGTTAAATTTACATCGAAAAAAAAGGAATGTCAATAAGGATTTTCGGAAAAGTCATCTTTCACCCAAAATGATCGTAACGAACAGCGAATGATTTGATCATTTTTACTTAAATCGGGATGATTTTCCTGATTTTATCTTTTCGGTAAGAAAAATCGCAGGAAATAAATCACAGGAAAAATATGAAGATTTACCGGATCCGATTGATGAATGTCCGATATTCACAATTCAGGCTGATATGATTCAGCCGGCAAACATTTTCGCCTTCGATTATCGGCCATTGCTCGAGATAAACAGGCGTGCCGGCATACAAAGGCGTTATGGACAAAATGATTTTTTTCGGAAAATTGAACTGTTTCAGCCCGATTTCCCATTCCGTTCCCGCATAGAAATCATCCGCTGAGAGTTTCCCGTCGACGATTAATCTTGCCTGATCGCCCTGATAACCAACGGAAAGATAACAGTTTTCAACATCGGTGGGATAGTTGAGGGTGATCTCATAATCTGTCTGTTCCGGCGTCTGCCTGACAATTCGGAACTTTGCTTCGGCCGGATTTCGATTCGGATCAAATCCCGGATGCCGCACTTCATAAACGGTAAAATCACCTTCCCTACCGATTCGGACGGCATTGTGGGGCGGCTTCGGGAAATCGGGATATATGCTCAATTTGGCGATTCCTCGACCGATCATCTCCAACCGATCCCGATTTTGTAAAACCACATCTTCCGAAAGGAGCAAATGATCCCCGTCCGGAAGCCGAATTTTCCAGGCATTCATCGCTTGATTTTTGCTGAGAGTTATGATTTTGTGATTCAAAGGTTCATGATCGAATTGATATTGCGGCGGAAAATCGGAATAGAAGACGGTCGTATCATCGTTGATTTTACAAAGAGGGGTGGCGGCGGCTGATTTAAGGATTGAATTCCCGATAGGAAGGTTGAACGGGAAAAAGAAATAATCTCCGTCACGAATATCCGTTATCGGGAACTCAATTGTCTCATCGGGTAACGTCACCCGCAGGCTTGTTTGCGGATGATCCGCCATCTTTTGTCGCCGTTGGTAATTATTGACAAACAAATAGCCATTTTTTCCGTTATCACGAACGGCTGTGCGCAAATCCCGATTGTTTTTCGGATCAAGCGGATTTGAACTCGGAAATTTAGCCGGCATTTTACAAAGCTCTTCACCAAAGTCATGAAGAAAGAGAGCAAATCGCTTGATCTCACGAAACGAATCCGAAATCTGTCCGAATTCTCGAATCGGAGCGCGAAAGTCATATGATATCTGCGGCAGATCACAAAAGTCACCCGCTGCTCGCGATTCCTGCAAGGAAGATCGTTTACCGGGCGGGTTTGATCCGCCGCGAAACATGTAATAACCGAGCAAATTAACACCCGATCCGAGTTTAACCAATGTCATGGCACCGATATCGGCCGCCGTTACGACCGGCCGCCGATGATAAGTAACTTGCAGTCCGCCTCCCAATTCGGCGGTTAGATAAGGAAATTCAGCCGGATCAAATGTTAATCCATAACCGATATGATGATCCGATCCGATGTTGTGATCGTTCCGTTCCGGCGTAAATATGTAATTCCCGCTGGGTTCGATTTCGGTCAATCTGCTGTCCCAAGGCGCGTCGGGGTATCCTCCCATAACCGGTAATAACCCTGCGGTAACGGCACCGCCCCAACCGGTGGCAGTGAAATAGGGAACATCAAAACCGATTTCCTTTGCCATGGCGGTTAAACGTCGCATATGGGCTTCGCCCTCCGATCCCGTAAGACCGCCGCAGTGCCCGTACTCGTTTTCAATTTGGATGCCAATGATCGGTCCGCCCTCTTTCAATTGCAATCCCTGAATTTGCGAATAGATCCGGTCATAAAACCGATAAACTTCCGCAAAATAGTGCTCGTCATTTGTGCGCACTTCGAAACCCTTCGCCAGCAGCCAATCCGGAAAGCCGCCATGTCGAACTTCACCATGAACCCAGGGTCCGATCCTCAGGAAAAAATAAAGTCCGTGATCTTGGCACAATTGGATAAATTTCCGTAAATCCTTATTTCCGGAAAAGTCGAATTCGCCCTCGATTTCTTCATGATGAATCCAGATGACATAAGAAGAGACAATGTCGATTCCTCCGGCTTTCATTTTTTGCAGCGAATCGGCCCAGAAACGGCGGTCGACACGGGAATAGTGCATCTCTCCCATCAGCGGAAACCATGGTTTTCCGTATCGGATCAAGTATTGCGAATTATAAGAAAATTCATCCATAAATTTATCTTAATCGATTCTGGGGGATTTTGGAATGAATCCGGCGGCAGTCTTGGAAACCCGGGCGGGGGATCGTTTTCTTGACCAATGCTATAATAATTAGAGTATCCGGTACCAATGAATTCGTAGATACCGGTGATGGGATTGCCCCGCAGATTACAAACTTATTCAGGATAAGATCATTTCTGAATTTAAAATCCGCAAACAATAGCGATTTCGAAGAGTTATATTTCATAAGGGGTTTAGGAAACAGAAAAAGCAAGACGCAGACCCGGGAAATTTGAAAATCAATGACAGACCGCAACCGCTGTGACGATTTAGACAGGAGAAGCAGATGACAGAAAACAACCATGAACTGGAAAAAACGCTTTGGGCAGCCGCAGATAAACTGCGCTCAAATATGGACGCGGCGGAATATAAACATGTCGTACTGGGACTTATTTTTCTGAAGTACATTTCCGATGCTTTTGAGGATCTGTACCAAAAGCTCACAGAAAACCAAGGCGAATATGAAGGTTCAGATCCGGAAGATCCGGATGAGTACTTAGCCAATAATGTTTTTTTCGTCCCTGAAAAAGCGCGCTGGCAATATCTTCAGGATCGGGCAAAGCAACCGGAAATTGGGAAATATCTCGATGATGCGATGGATGCCATCGAGCGAATTAACCCACCGCTTAAGGGTGTGCTGCCTAAGATTTATGCGGATCCCGAGTTAAACAAACAACGTCTGGGAGAACTAATTGATCTCATCGGAACCATCGGTTTTCACCAGGATGCGCACACCTCTCAGGATCTGCTGGGACGCGTTTATGAATATTTCTTAGGTCAATTTGCCGACGCCGAAGGGAAGAAAGGCGGCCAATTTTATACTCCCGCCAGTATTGTTAAACTGTTGGTGGAAATGATTGAGCCTTTTAACGGGCGAGTATATGACGGTTGCTGCGGCAGTGGCGGTATGTTTGTTCAGAGTGAAAAATTTGTCCGCAATCATCAGGGCAGCATCAAAGATCTATCGATCTTCGGGCAGGAGTCCAATCCGACCACCTTGCGTCTGGCGCGGATGAACCTGGCCATTCGCGGTATCGACGCCAAACTGGAATTGGGCGACACTTTCCTTAATGATCGCCATCCGGATCTGAAGGCCGACTTTATCCTTGCCAATCCGCCATTTAATGTGAGTGATTGGAGTGGTGAACAGTTGCGCGATGACATTCGCTGGAAATATGGGGTGCCGCCGGTCGGAAACGCCAATTATGCCTGGCTGCAACATTTTGCCCATAAGCTTAGCCCAACGGGTATTGCCGGAATTGTGCTGGCGAATGGCAGTATGAATAGCAATACCGGCGGAGAAGGTGAAATTCGAAAAAATATGATTGAAGACGGTTTAGTGGATTGTATGGTCGCTCTTCCCTCTCAACTTTTCTATAATACGATGATCCCGGCCTGTTTATGGTTCCTGGCTCGAGATCGAACGAACCATAAATTCCGCAACCGTTCGAATGAAATATTGTTTATTGATGCTCGCAAACTGGGAACGATGATCAATCGCCGCAATAAGGAATTCACCGATGAAGATATTGCCAAAATCGCCGGCACCTACCATGCTTGGCGCGGAGAGGGCGTGGTTTATAAAGATATACCGGGGTTTTGCAAAGCAGCTACGCTGGATGAAGTTCGTGCCAATAATTACGTCTTAATGCCCGGGCGGTATGTAGGCACGGAAGAAGCCGAAGATGATGGGATTCCTTTTGAAGAAAAAATGAATACACTGACCGCACAACTGGCCGAACAGTTTGCGCGCGGGAATGAGCTTCAGCAGCGGATTCGCGAAAATTTGAAGGGGATCGGGTATGATTTCTGACTTATACGCGTTTCCGCCCGAAAAAGTCGCTCAATCCGATACACTCAATAGGCAAATTGTCATGGCACACCGCCGGCTGGCTGAACTCAAAGGCGTTGCACCGTTGCTGCCCAATCAAGATATCCTGCTGAATACCTTGGCATTGCAAGAGGCGAAAGACAGTTCGGCTATAGAGAACATCATCACCTCGCATGATGAACTGTTCAAGCAAGAATTGGATATCCCCCAATTCAACAATGCCGCCGCAAAAGAGGTTGGACGCTATTCTGAGGCGCTTAAGCTCGGTTTTTCCCGTATTGAGACCAAAGGGCAACTTTCTTTGGAAGATTTGGTCGCGATCCAAGCTGTTTTGGTAATCGGAGAACCGGCACCCGGTATCCGTACCCGGCCGGGAACAATTGTTGGGAACTCCGCTACCCGAAAAGTGATTTACACTCCGCCCCAAGACCATGACCAAATTGTGGAGCTGCTTGAGCGGCTTCTGAACTTTTTCAATGAGGCTGTTGACGAAGGACTCGACCCGTTGGTACGGATGGCTTTGATCCATTACCAGTTCGAGAAAATCCACCCATTTTATGATGGTAATGGGCGGACCGGGCGTATTTTAAATCTGCTTTATCTGGTACAGCACGGTCTGTTGGATCTTCCGGTGCTTTACCTCAGCCGTTATATTATTCGCGAAAAAAATGCTTACCTAACCCAATTACGAACCGATCCATTGGATGACAATTGGGAAGCCTGGTTGGCTTTTATGCTCCGCGGTGTGGAGTTAACCTCTATGGAAACTATCGAGACCATTCATCAGTTAAGAGACCTGATGGCGGAGACTCAAGAAAAGATCAAAATGCAACTGCCAAAAATTTATTCGTTGGATTTGTTAAACACCCTTTTTAAACATCCTTACACCAAAATTGATTTTGTCATCCGGGATGTGGGCGTGAAGCGGGTTACGGCAGGTTCTTACTTAGATGCTCTGGCTGAAGCCGGCTTTCTTGAAAAACAAAAAATCTGGCGCAGCAATTATTATATTAATGTGCCTTTATTCAAATTGTTGCAAGGGAATTATGAAGGCTGATCATGTTCAAAATTAGGCAAATTTTGAACATGATAGATTTATCCTGTTCGATTTTTCAAATTATTTGAACATAATAGGTTCGCTCATGCAAAAAAAGAAAACACATGAAAATGATAATAAGTTCACAAATTGCTCAAGTCTCTGAGGAGCACGTTTGCGGAAATGAGGTGCGAACCAAGATTTTCAGAAATTTAGGGGAGATTAGCTATGAGTTCTAATGGTTGGAAAGAAGTAACATTAAATGATATAGCATATTTAAATTATGGAAAATCATTGATTGCTAACGACAGGAAAAAAGGCTCAATTCCTGTTTATTCATCATCTGGTATTACTGGTCAGCATGATAAAGCTTTGGTTAATGAAGAGGGAATAATTATAGGAAGAAAAGGCAATGTTGGATCGGTTTTCTATTCAAATCAACCTTTTTATTGCATTGATACAGCTTATTATATTAAAAAATCCGAAATTATCTGCGATATAAAGTATCTCTATTATCTTTTAAAAACTTTGAGATTGGATAGACTCAATGAAGATAGCGCTGTTCCTGGTTTGAATCGCGATACTGCACATTCACAGACTTTTTTTTATCCAGAAAGTATAGAAACCCAACGTCGAATCGCTGATATTCTCTCTGCACTGGATGACAAAATCGAGCTCAATCGTCAGACCAATGCAACCCTGGAAGCCATCGCCCAAGCTATTTTCAAAGAGTGGTTTGTTGATTTCAACTTTCCCGGCGCCACCGGTGAATTGGTTGAGAGCGAGCTGGGCATGATTCCAAAGGGATGGAAAATAACAAAATTAGGTGAAATCCTTGATATAAAAGGTGGGACAACACCAAGTACAAAAGTACCGGAGTATTGGAATGGTGAATTCTCTTTTGCAACTCCAAAAGATTTATCGTCTAATCACTCCCTTTTTTTATTGAAAACAGACAGAAAAATTACATCAAAAGGTGTGAATCAAATTAGTTCAGGCACATTGCCTTCTGGTACTTTACTTTTATCATCGAGAGCACCAATAGGTTACCTTGCAATCTCAGATATTCCAGTTTCTGTCAATCAAGGATTTATTGCTATAAATGCTAAAGAAATATCAAACATTTTTATACTTCTTTGGCTTAAGAATAATATCGAAACCGTCATTGGCAGAGCTAACGGTTCAACTTTTTTGGAAATCTCAAAAAGTAATTTTCGAGAGATAAAAATAATACTTCCCGATAAGAAAACGATTTATTTATTTGAAAAACTAATTTTACCTTTTTTCGACTATATTAAAATCAACGAAAAACAAATTATTTCGCTCGCTACTATTCGCGATAACCTTTTACCCAAACTGATGAATGGGGAAATTGAGGTATGAGCTACAACCCTATGATCCGTCATCCCCGTTCCATCCGCCTAAACGGTTCTGAATCTTCCCAAATGGGCTCATATTTCATCACCATCTGTGCGCAGAACCGGCAGTCTTTGTTTGGTGAAATTGTGGATGGGGAAATGCGATTGAATGAATTGAGGAAAATAATCCATGCGGAGAAATTCGTATCCGTAGGGGCGGGTTCCAAACCCGCCCTGGTTTCATTATCGGAAATTGTATGGCAATTCAAAACGTTTCCGGCAGTAAACGCCGAAAAACCGCGATTGGCAGCGGAATTATTATGATCCCATCCTCCGTGGCGAAAGAGACGATTTGGCGCTTACACAATACGAACCGAACAACCCATTGCATTAGGGGATTAGAATCAATATATTCTGGGAAAGAACCATGATCCTCTACGAATCCGAAATCGAACAAATCACACTGGAATTGCTAAGAGACGAAAACGGTTATACTCTGGCTTACGGTCCTGATATACAGGAAAAATACGCGCCGGAACTGGGCTTTGGTGATCCTATATTGCAAAACCGCCTGCGCGCTGCCATCGATCGACTGAACCCGCGCATTCCGGAATCTGCCCGGGAAGAAGCCTTCAAAAAAGTCCTGCGCACTTCCGGATTATCCGTCATTGACAACAACGAAGCCTTCCATCACCTGTTAACCGAAGGTGTGGATGTGAAATTCAGTATTGGCGATGGTAAAAGCCGGACCGGCAAGGTTTGGCTGGTGGACTTCACGGTTCCGGAGAATAATGAGTTTTTAGCCGTCAACCAGTTCACGGTGGTAGAAAATAGTAACAATAGACGTCCTGATATCGTCCTCTTCATCAACGGCTTGCCGCTGGTCATCTTTGAATTGAAGAATGCGGTTGATGAAAAAGCAGACGTTCTGACCGCTTTTCACCAATTAAAGACTTATCAACAGGTGATTCCTTCGTTGTTTACCTTTAATGCATTCGAAGTAATCAGTGACGGTTGGTTTGCAAAAGCCGGCACGATCTCCAGCGATTATTCGCGTTTCATGGAATGGAAAAGCGTGGACGGCATCCATGTTGTGGATTCCAAGAATCAATCGGAGCTGGAATCTCTGGTAAAAGGGCTGCTCAACAAAAAGACACTTCTGGATATCATCCGTCACTTTATCGTTTTTGAAAAGACGAAAGAAAAAACGGTTAAAAAAATGGCTGCTTATCATCAATTTTTTGCTGTTAACAAAGCCATCGTTTCGACGTTACGCGCATCCTCTGAAGCCAACACACATTTTGTTGCTGAACACCCGGCGGTTTATGGCTTGCCCAGTGTGGAGCAACAACCCAAGGGAGATAAACGCGCCGGTGTGATCTGGCACACACAAGGCAGCGGAAAAAGTCTCTCAATGGTTTTCTATGCCGGGAAACTGGTTTTGGCTGAGGAAATGAACAACCCCACCATTGTGGTTCTAACCGACCGGAACGATCTCGATCAGCAACTTTTTGAAACCTTCAATAATTGCCAGCAACTGCTAAGGCAAACCCCCGTCCAAGCTTCCAGCCGAGAGCACTTGAAAAAATTGCTCTCCGTCGCTTCAGGCGGCATCATCTTTACTACTATTCAGAAGTTCTTTCCAGAAGAGACGGGAGGTGTCTTTCCCACTCTTACCGAGCGCCATAATATTATTGTCATCGCCGATGAAGCCCACCGCAGCCAATACGATTTCATTGACGGCTATGCACGGCATATGCGCGATGCGCTGCCAAATGCCTCGTTTATCGGATTTACCGGAACACCCATTGAAAAAGAGGACAAAAACACTCAAGCTGTCTTTGGGAATTACATAGACATCTATGATATTCAGCAGGCGGTGGAAGATGGCGTCACAGTCAAAATTTACTATGAAAGCCGGCTGGCTAAAATTGTACTATCCGAAGAAGATCAAAAAATTCTGGATGAACGCGTCGAAGAAATTACCGAAGAAGAAGAACTGACTGAAAAACAAAAAAGCTTTGCGCGTTGGACAAGCAAAGAGGCTGTTGTGGGCAGCGCTGACAGGCTCAAGCAAGTGGCTGCGGATATCGTCCATCACTTTGAACAGCGCCTGTCTGCCGCGGATGGCAAAGGCATGATCGTCTGCATGAGCCGGCGTATCTGCGTTGCATTGCACAACGAAATCATCAAATTACGTCCTCAGTGGTATAGCCCAGAAGATGATAAAGGTGCAATCAAGATTGTAATGACCGGCTCAGCCAGTGATCCCCCCGATTGGCAAGAACATATTCGTAACAAAGATCGCCGCAAAGCCATCGGCAACCGCCTGAAGGACCCAAAAGATCCGCTCAAATTACTTATTGTACGGGATATGTTTCTCACCGGTTTTGATGCGCCTTGCCTACACACCATGTATATTGATAAACCGATGAACGGGCATACCCTGATGCAAGCCATCGCCCGCGTCAACCGGGTCTTTGGAGACAAGGAAGGCGGGCTGATAGTTGATTATATTGGAATTGCTCAAGACCTGAAAAATGCATTACTGGTATATGCCGACAGCCACGGAAAAGGGCAGATCGCCTTCGACCAGGAAGAAGCCGTCGCCAAGATGTTGGAATATTATGAAATTGTGGTGGATATGTTTGGGCATTTTGATTATCGTCGCTATATCAAATTGGATGCGAAATCAAAGCTCGATTTCATTCTGGATGCCGCTAATTACATTGCAGGTTTAGCTGAAGAGCAAGGCGGTTCAGTTGTCCGTAACGGAAAAGAAAGATTTATTGAAAATGTTATTAAATTACAAAGAGCTTTTGGCTTGGCTGTGCCACATCCGAAAGCACTTGAAATTCGGGATGACCTTGCCTTCTTCCAAGCTATTAAAGCTCGTTTTTCGAAATTTGATGAAACTGCCAAAACACGCACAAATGAAGAAATTGAAACAGCTATCCGGCAGATCATCAATGATGCTATTATTTCGAGTGAAATAGTGGATGTTTTTGATGCTGCCGGTATTCGCAAGCCGGATATTTCTATTCTATCGGATGAATTCTTAGCTGAAATCCATGGCATGGAACGCAAAAATCTGGCGCTTGAGTTACTCAAACGTTTACTCTCCGATGAGATCAAGACCCGCGGCCAAATGAACATGGTACAGGGGCGCAAGTTTTCGGAAATGCTGGCAGAAGCGATAAAGCGTTATCAAAATGGGCTGATTGATTCAGCAAAAATTATCGAAGAATTGATCCAGTTAGCCAAAGACATCCGTGCAGCAGATGAACGCGGCGAAAAATTAAACCTCCGGCAGGATGAATTGGCATTTTATGATGCCCTCGCAGATAACCCTAACGCTGAAAGCCTGCTCGGAGACCAAATCTTGAAGCAAATTGCCCACGAACTCACAGAAAGCGTTCGAAATAATACATCAATCGACTGGCAGTATAAGCAAAGTGTCCAGGCAAAATTGCGGGTTTTGGTCAAGCGTATTTTGCGGAAATACAAATATCCACCGGATGACCCGTCGACTGGGGAATACACTGTATCCGTCAACAAAGTTTTGGATCAGGCCACTCAATTGGCAGATTATTGGACAAAGGGGCATTCTTAGATTTTTCTAAAGGGAACAACCTGAACGTCGCTTTTTAACCTTTTCCGGCAACCTGAAGGACACGACTAACCAGGTTATTCTTTCCGGGCTTAGAGGTAAATTTGAATCGGACGGATTTCCAAAAGATGATCCTCGACAATGCCCGCCCGCCATCGTCCAAAACATCGTGCAACGAGACTACTTCTATACTTATCGTGAAGATAGCAATTATCTGCCGCCAATTTTCAATTGGCAGGGTTCGACGAATTTTGAATACTATTGTCATTTCCCATAAATGATAAATATTTAAGATTAAAAAATTAATTATTACACGTGAATAATATTAATATTTGGTATAATAAATTTAATACATTAACTAAGGTTGTTGAAGTAAAAATTAAAACTACAATATTTAATAAGTGTGAACAATGGATAGTCGGAATCGCACTTCTTGAACCTAATAGAATATTAACGGAATGTATGAACGCTAATATTTTAGGATGCTGTTGTTTACTGTTACAAAAATAACAAAATTATTGAAAGGAGGTGATAAAAATGGTTTATACAAAACCCAAAGTCTTAGCACAAAGTACTGTGCAGATGGCAGATTGCCGTCCAAACACTAAACCTAGTGGAAAACCTTGTAAGGGAGACAAGGGACCACGTGGAGGTAAATGAAACAAAAAATCAGGCGATGACAAAATAAAATAAGCCTTCATCGCCTGATTACATAGGACACATTATTATGTATTATAAGCAAAGATCAATTTGTTTATTCAGAGATTATGGGGAATTTGGCTTAATTACAGACAATAGAAATTTCGGATACAGGCATACGAAAAATTTCAAAAATGACATCGGAGATAAGATAGTTTCACAAAGTGGGGCAATATTTTTATCTGTATTGGGTCGAAAACCGCAAACTATTGATGAACTTGCTCAAAAAATTAGCAATCAATTTTCAGGGGTTGACATTGAAACGATAAAGAATGATGCCAGAGATTTTTATTGTATGCTTGAAAAGGATGGTTTTATTGTTTCTGGTAATACATTGCAAGAGTGTAACGAGAAAGACAAACGTTTATCATATAAATTAATAGATGTCACAGAATCAGAAATAGATAACTTATCGACAGATTTACATTCTGAAAAATCCACCCAAGATTATTTTGAAGAATATTTTAAAGGCAAGCCGCAACTTACGAATTTACATATTGAAATTACAAGCAAATGCAATGAAAGATGCTTACATTGCTATATTCCACACGAGAATAAATTTTGGGATATTAGCCCTGATGTATTTTACAATATTTTAAAACAGTGCAAAGAGATGAGGGTATTACATATAACATTAAGTGGCGGTGAACCACTGTTGCACAAACAATTCTGCGATTTCTTAAGAAAATGTAGGGAGTATGATTTTTCGGTTAATGTATTAAGTAATTTAACCTTACTTAATGATGAAATTATTGCAGAAATGAAAGAAAACTATCTGCTAGGTGTTCAAACCTCCTTATACTCGATGAATCCAAATATTCATGATGAAATAACTCAAGTGAAAGGGAGTTTTGAAAAAACAAAAAATGCTATTTTAAAACTTATTGAAAATGATATACCTTTACAAATTAGTTGTCCGATAATGAAGCAGAATAAAAATAGTTATAAAGATGTCGTTAATTGGGCGAACGAGCACAAAATTAATGTCGTTGATGATTTTATTATTCTAGCAAGATATAACCATACAACAGATAACCTTAGATGCCGCCTATCGATTGATGAAGCCGAAGAAATGATTATCAACTCAATTTCAAATGATAAAAAATATTTTGAGATAATGGAAAGTGAAGTTGAGCAAAAGAAAAAATCCACTCTAGATGACATCGTTTGTAAAGTTTGTTATTCATCCGTGTGTATAACAGAGATGGGGAATGTATATCCATGTGCTGGCTGGCAAGATTATGTTCTTGGTAATATAAAAGAAAAACCTCTTAAGGAAATTTGGGATAATTCTGACAAAGTGCAATACTTAAGAGAGCTACGCAAAAAAGATTTTCCTAAGTGTATTCAATGTTCTGAAAAAGAGTTTTGCACTATGTGTTTGGTTAGAAATGCAAATGAAAACCCTTTGGGGGATCCATTAATTGTTAATGAATTCTTTTGTGATGTTGCCAAACTTAATAAACGCTTGTTTCTTGACTGGAAAAAGAATCAAACAAATTTTCAAAATAGTCTATAGAGTAAATAAAACAGCACATAATGGATTAATCGACACTATTACTACTAAGCCTCGAGGAATTGATAATAAAATTATCTACCCCTATAACAGAAAGTCACTGTCAGATGTCTAATAATTCGTAACCGAAGATCCTCAGGTATTTTCAGAAGAGCGACCATCAAACTGTACTACTCCGTAGAATTTGAGTGAAAAATGTCTCGAGTTTTACAGTTGGGGAAAATAAAAACGCTCTAAATACACTGAAATTATGGGTAAAAAGAGCATTAATTTCTTTTGGAAAAAGAACATCTCGCATAGTGTCTCGTCAATCGAAGCCATCTTTAGTTTACACAGTTATTGAAAAATACACATGAACAATCTGGCTGCATCTTCCGTGCCTTCCCTCTCTTTCATCAGCATCTCAACTTCTTTTTGGATCGCTTCTGCTTTCATCTTGTTTGTTCAGTTCTTAGGATTTCAGATATTCTTTTTTCAGGCGTTCATTGATTATGGATTATTTCTTTTCAAGAAGATCCACTTGCTCCAAGTTCTTTAGAATTTTGGTCTTTGGCTTCTTGAAGATCGGATCTCAGTAAGATTTGACGATTCTGGAATATTGTTTACTTCTACTTACATAGACTTGAAGGCTGTTCATTTTCCATTCTGTTTTATTCTTTATGTAAATAGAACATCAGATATACAATAGCCAATAATAAAAAATTACATTTTTATCACGTTTTCCGACAAATTTCTCCTTTATTTCTCTTGTTTAAGTGTAAAACTCAGGAAGTATTGCGAAGTAAACGAAAAATCATCCATAAATTTATCTTAATCGATTCTGGGGGATTTTGGAATGAACTCATTGATCGATTGTCCGCAATTTCGTTTCGCGGTTTGCAAAAGAGAAACAACGCAAACCTTTATAATTGTTTATTAAATATTGTTTCGGATTGGGATTGATTTAAAAACAGGGGCAATAAGAATGAATGATTCTTCTATGCTTTTTCGCTTGATTTCAGTCGGGATCACAGCCTATTTGCTGGGGAGTATTTCCCCATCTTATCTGCTGGGGAAAATGTTGAAAGGGATCGACATTCGGGAACACGGCTCGCATAATGCCGGAACGGCAAATGCGATTTCGACCATCGGTTTTCTCCCGGGATTGGTTACGATGATTCTGGATATCGGAAAAGGCGCCTTATCCGCCTGGATCGGAATGCGGCTGGCCGGAAAAACCGGCATGCAGATCGGTACGGTGGCGGTTGTTGCCGGCCATAATTTCCCGATATTGATGCATTTCAGAGGGGGAAAAGGAATCGCGGCTTTTATCGGTGCGTCCCTAATTTCCTTTCCGGCGGCGGTGGCGGCTTACTTATTATTCAGTTGGATCGGAATCATCCTTTCGCATTATATTGCGATTGGGACATTGGTTGCGTTTACACTTTTACCGTTTACCGGCTTATGGTTGACCCACGGAGATATTTCCTGGTTCCTGACGCTTCTGGCTGTTTCATTCCTGATTTTATTGAAGCATCGTCCCAACTTTACGGCCATCCGCAACCGTACAGAACAAAAATTTTATTTTAAAAAACGTTTCGAAACTTTATTGAAAAGGAACTGACCGTCAAAGCAGGCAAGAAAAAAACGATTGTTTTCCGCCTTGCCTGCCTGATAACGGTTTTTATTCCTTCAGCGCTCCGGCACTTAATGAAGTGACGAGCATCTTCTGGGTAAGGGTAAAAAAGAATACAAACGGTATCGCAACCAACAATGCTCCGGCGCAAAAAGTAGTAAATTCGTTTTTCTTCTCGGTCACAAAGCTGAACAATCCCAATGCCAGCGTCTGATTCTCATTCGACCGCAGAATCATTTTTGAAAAGATATATTCCATCCAAGGTCCGGTGAAGCTGGAAATTGCCAAGAACACTATAATCGGTTTGGTCAGAGGCAGGATAATCTGAAAATACGTTCGTGCGTTGCTGGCGCCGTCTATTCGTGCGGCTTCATCCAGACTGCGAGGTACGGAATCGACATAACTTTTTACCAGCCAGGTATTATACGGGACGTTGCCGGCGGTATAAATGAGGATCATTCCCCATAGCGTATCCAATCCGCCGATTCGGAGGAGAATCACATAAATCGCAACCATCCCGACAAAAGAAGGGAAAATCTGCAAAATCAACAGTAAAAGCATCATCCCTTTTTTAAACGGAAAACGAAACCGTGAAAAGACATAGGCAGCAATGGCACAAACCGCAACTGTTGAAATTGAAGTTCCGGCGGCGATAATGAGTGTATTTTTAAACCAATTCAGGTAATTGGTTTCCCGGAAGAGCCGGCGATAGTGTTCGATCGTAAACCCGTCTCCGAACGGGATAATATTGAGAGACGAGATGGAATTTCCCGGTGAGAACGCCGCACTGACCAAATAAACCAGAGGATACAGCACGATTAATGTCACCAGAATCAGGAAGATTAATACCAAGCCGGTATTGATTTTACTGATTATCCGTTCCCGTTTCATTTTCTTGTCAAATTGTGTCTCTACCATCACAGCTCTCCTTCCTTGTATGATTTTGTCCTTCTGAAGTTATAAATCGCAAAAGGAGCGAGAACTACAAAAATGCATACCGCCAACACGGAGGCGTAGTTGTATTTCAATAACGTGATAGTCAATTTATAGATCCAGGTCACCATAATATCCGTGCCGCGGGCGCTTGTGACAGTAGAATCGGCTACGATCGGGTTTCCGCCGGTCAGGAAGAAAATGGCACCAAAATTGTTGATATTGTAGGTGAATGACATAATAATCAGCGGCATGGTTTGATACAAAACCTGCGGCAGTGTGATGTAGCGAAAAGCTTGCGTTTTGGTGCAGCCGTCCATGCCGGCCGCTTCATATTGTTCGTTACTGATTGAAGTCATCGTTCCCATTGTCAGCAGCATAAAATACGGGAAACCCGCCCAAAGATTGATCAAAATAACGACAAAGCGAGCGAGGGTTACGTTGCTCAGCCATGGGATGACCGCCGATTTATCCAGAAGCCCCAATGCGATTAAAGTACGATTTACCGTCCCAAACGAACCGTTCAACAGGTTTTGCCAAACCAACATGCTGACAACCGTCGGAACCGCGTAAGGCAAAATAAAAATGGAACGAAAGAAGGGTTTGATTTTAATCTTTGACTCCTGCAAAACCACCGCCATAACCATTCCGCCGGCGTAGCAGGTCAATGTTGCAAAGAAAGCCCAGATTAATGTCCAACCGGCAACCCGGCCGAGCGCTCCCGACCAGGTGGCATCTCCGCCGAAGAGCGCACGGAAATTATCGAGGCCTACCCAATCGACGGTATTGTTGGGCGGAATGTTTTTCGGCGCCGAATAATTTGTAAACGCTACGCAAGCTGAAAAGATCAACGGGACGACGACAAAGAATAATACGAGCAGAATCATGGGCATCAAGCCGACGATCGGAAAAGATTTATTTCCCAATTCGGCAAGGATATTCTTATTTTTTGCTTTAATGCCGGTAGCGCAATAATCTTTGTAATCGGATAATGCATTTTGAACGGACAAATAATACAGCAGAATAAAAATAAATACGACCGCCAGGATCAGAATGCCGTCGATCATCATAAACATGGAATGATCGCGCTGTTTAATGGGTAATTCCGGGTGAGGATCTCCCAGCGTGATTAAGCCGGCAATCTTTTTATATACGGTCGGAGTAAAAAACAAAAAAAGAATTTCTATGAGTGCATAGAGAATTCCTTTGACGTATTGCTTCAAATAAAGAATATGTCCCAATCCCATAAAAAGGAGGGACGAAATCAAGATCTTTTTTTTTGACGATCCATCCTGACAGATTGAGGCGGCTATCATGATAATTCCTTTCCGACGACAGAAAAACAAAGAACTTAAACAGGATCAAAAAAGAAATCAACGAAGCAACCGATACCGCTATAAAAATTATTGAAAAAAGAAGCTCCCTTTCAGAGCGAACAACGAAAGGGAGCTTTGTACTCATCGGATCTTATTGTTCCACAAACGACACGATTGCTTTGTCCAGCGCTTTCAGTTCGGTTTCCACATCGGCGCCGTCCCAAATATTGGCGGATGCCGCGTTACCGGATTCCCAAAAAGCGCCCATTTGCGGTACGGATGGCATCGGGAATGCATATTCCAGTTGAGCGATGAATCCTTTGGCAGCTTCACTTTCGACTTCCAGCGGAATTGACGGTAACGCACCGGTGATGTCATAGCGCAGTTTCTGCATTTCGGGTGAAATCAAAAATTCGGCAAATTTGGCTGCTTCTTCCGGATGTTCCGAATAGGCGGAAACAAACATTCCACGCGTTCCGGAGAAAGATGCCGCCGGAGTTGTACCGTCCAACGAAGGCAACGTCGTAACGCCGAAGTGAATCCCCGCATTGGTGAAATTGGCTACATTCCAGGGGCCGGAAATGTACATTGCCACGTTTCCCGCGGCAAATGCCCCATCGGCAGTGGCTGTGTTGGCATCGGCAGCCGCCAACGGAACGACTTCATGCAAACCCTGGAAGATTTTCATGCCGGCAATGGCATCTTCCGTTGCCAGATAGGAGGAAGATGTGTCCGTACCGTCGGGACCGAATAAGCGGTTTCCGTTCATGGTGGTAAACAGAATGGTGTAATAAATGTTTCCTACGTCCATCAGGAAACCGTATTTGTTCGGGTTTTTGGCGTTGAAGGCCGCGGTCCACGTCTTCAATTCTTCCCAAGTGGTCGGGATTTCTTCTGCGGGAATCAGATCTTTGTTATAGTAAAGCGCATAGGTTTCAGCCGAAACCGGATAACCGTACATGACGCCGTCATAAGTTAGTGCCTGAGAGGTTGAAGCGAGAACGGCTTCCTTAACCGCATCCGGGTTTACCGTCGGAAGAATATGACCTCCGACGACCAGCTCTCCCAGTTTATCATGCGGTGCCGCGAACAGATCCGGGCCGACTCCTGCCGGCCCATCCAAAGCAATCTGACCGGAGGTATCTCCCAATTCCACATTGACGAATTCAACGGTAATATTGGGATTTAATTTGGTGAACGCTTCTCCGGCGGCTTTAATCCATTCATCCGGTCCGCCGGTGGATTCCCAAACCACCAGTTTTACGGCATCCTGAGCCGATACCGGGACGGAAACAATAAAAAGTGAAGCAATCATAAACAGCGAAAGTACAATCGATAACCCTTTTTTCATTTTTTCCCCTTTCTGAATTCAAATGATCATTCCGGAAATATTCGATCTTGCTCCGGTTAATAAAGTGTGGATAGCGAATCCGAATTGACCGTTCCGGTAAAAACTCTTTGCCATTGAAATTTTTGTTTTAACCGAATCCGGCTATTTAAATTATATATCGAATAAGTGATTTATTTTGATATCTGTTTGTATATTTAAAGAAGGACGAATGATACATAAAACCGCTCTGATCGATCCGCTGAATCCCGATATGGCAGGGGACGGAGTGAATTAAGCGGCGGCTGTATTTCCGGTTGAAAAATCGGATGAATCGATCCGGACCAGTACCCGGCGCGTACGCGGTCCGTCGAACTCGCAAAAATAAATTCCCTGCCAGGTTCCCAGCATTAATCGGCCGTTTTCGATAAAGACCTGTTCGGATACACCGATCAGCGAGGATTTCAGATGGGCGGCGGAATTCCCTTCCGCATGCCGGTACCCGTCCTGCCACGGTACGATCTTGTCCAATTCGTACAGGAAATCACGGACAACATCCGGATCGGCGTTCTCATTTATGGTAACGGCGGCCGTGGTATGAGGGATAAAAATGGTACAGAGTCCCTCGCGGATACCGGAAGCTGTGACCGCTTCCCGAACCCGAGAGGTGATATCGATTAATTGGGAACGCCCGGAAGTTTGAAGTGTAAATTGAACGGTTTTCACGGAATAGGCTCCTTTTATCAAATATTCTTAAAAATGAATCATATTCGGGTCTCCGGTACCCGATCAAACGGATTTACTCTTCGAAGACTTTTTTGGCGATATCCATTGCCGCTTTGGCATCCTTTGCGAAATAGTCGGCACCGATTGACAGCGCATAATCTTTGGTCAGCACCGCCCCCCCTACCATGATCTTGCATTCCGAATGGTTTTTGAGATCCCGAATCGTTTCTTCCATATTCTTTACCGTTGTGGTCATCAATGCACTCAGCCCGACCAATTTTGCGTTTTCCCGCAGAACCGTTTGCCTGACAACCTCAATGGGAACATCTTTCCCCAGGTCGATAATCTGATACCCGGAATTCTCAAGAACGACTTTGACGATGTTTTTCCCGATATCATGAATATCTCCCTTAACCGTCGCCAATATGATTTTTCCTTTGGAAAGGTTCACTTCGGACTGTGAAGAGCGGGTCATAGCTTTGCGAATTTCTTCGAAGCCCGCTTGAGCAGCACCGGCGGATTGAATCAGCTGCGGTAAAAAGATTTCCCCTTTTTCGAAACGGTTCCCTACTTTTTCGAGGGTCGGGATCAGAATATGATCGATTATTTCCGCAGGCTCCATTGTGTTAAGCAACCGGACGGTGGCTTCGGCTGCAATTTGCCGGAGCCCATTTGCAATTGCGTATTCAAGGGATGAATCTGGCGAGACGGAACCGCCGGCTGGAACGATCGGTTTTTCGCTTTGTATTTGATTATGGATGGAAATAAATCGCTCGGAATTTTTGTCCTGACCGGCGAGCACTTTAAACGCATCCACCGCACCGGTCATCGTGCGGACATTCGGGTTGATGATCGGCAAATCCAGACCCTGACCCAAAGCGAGAGTCAAGAAGGCGGCATTAATCGTCTCTCGATCCGGCAGTCCGAAGGATATATTCGAAACTCCCAATACGGTTTTTACACCAAAACGTTCTTTTACCGTTCGGAGAGCTTTCAACGTTTCCATCGCCTGTTCCTGTTGAGCTGAAACGGTGAGAGTCAGGCAATCGATAATGACATCTTCCTTCGGGATGCCGTACTCTTCGGCTTTACGGATTATTTTTTCGGCGATTCTTACCCGTTCTTCGGCTGTTTGCGGAATACCGTTTTCATCCAATGTCAAGCCGATTACTGCCGCACCGTATTTTCGGACAATCGGAAGCAGCGTTTCCAGATTCCGATCTTCTCCGTTCACCGAATTGACCAACGCTTTCCCGTTATAAATTCGTAGGGCGGCTTCGATGGTTTTCGGGTCACCGGAATCGATTTGTAAAGGAGCGTTGCTGACACTTTGGATGGCTTCGACCACCTCCGCCATCATAGCGGCTTCATCCAATCCGGGTAAGCCGACATTGACATCCAAAATTTCAGCTCCGGCGGCCGTCTGTTCCAGCGCCTGAGACAGAATGTAACCGATATCATGATCGGCAAGGGCGGCTTTGAAGCGTTTTTTTCCGGTCGGATTAATCCGTTCGCCGACAATTCGGACTTCATCGATCTCAACGGTCCGTTCCGCGCTGCAAAGGGCGGTGCGATGAACGGCTTGGCGGGCGGCAGGACGTCTACCCGAGAGGCGGTCTCTCAATGCCGCAATATATTGCGGTGTCGTCCCGCAGCATCCGCCGATATAAGCGGCTCCCAAATCCGCAAAACGGGCGGTGATTTCGGCAAACTCCGCGGGTGTAATTTCATATTGATCGGTTTCCGGATCGGGTAACCCGGCATTTGGTTTGATCAGGATCGGCAGGTTCGTCCATTTGACCAACTCCGCCGCCAACGGCAGAATCTGCTCCGGACCTAAGGAACAATTAATTCCGACCGCGGAAACTCCCAAGCCGCTGAGCGTCAACGCCGCCGCCGAAACGGGAACGCCGGCGAATGTCCGTCCGTTGGCTTCAAAAGACATCGAAGCAAAAATCGGCAGGCCGGTATGTTCTTTGGCGGCAAGGATTCCGGCTTTTATTTCGGCTAAATCGGTAAAAGTTTCGAACACAACCAGGTCGACACCGGCTCGTTCGCCGGCTGTAACGATTTCTTCGAAAATCCGATAGGCTTCGTCAAAAGACATATCGCCGTTCGGTTTCATCATTTTGCCGATCGGACCGCAATCCAACGCGATTTTTACCAGGGGGTTCTCCGCGTCACGCGCCTTTCGGGCGTTCTCGACAGCGGCTTCAACCAATTGCGAAACCGTATAAGGGGTCCCTTCGAGTTTATAGCGATTCACGCCGAAGGTGCTCGCATAAATAATTTCCGCACCGTTGCGGATATATTCCCGATGAATATCGGTGATGATTTCCGGATGGGTCAAATTGTTTGCTTCAGGAACGGCGGCGGTCAGAAGCCCTTTTTGCTGCAGCATCGTGCCAAAGGCGCCATCCAAGATCGTTATTTTATTTTTCATTTCCAGCATGGGGTTCCCGCCTTTCTGAGTTCGCAGGTTGTCCGTAATATACAGCCGTCACACGGGTTCTGACTCGTTTGAATCTCGGTCGGGGAAATTCCGATGATCGCGGTGACGGATTTGGAGGGTACCATCAGGTAACCTCCGGTTACGGAAAGGCCTATTTTCCGCGATGTATCCAAGACGGTCAGGAAATTTCTCTGCACAGTAAGCGGCAAATCTCCGTATCCCGGGCTGAAGCGGGATGTGATGAATTTCCCCTCTCGCTCAACCGTTTCTCGCAGCATTTCCTGCACCTTATCCGCTGCGGCTTCAACAGCGACCGCTGCACAGCTATCCAGAATCACCCCTTCCTCCGGCTTTTCCGACAGAGCAGTCCGAATTAATTTATCCATCTCCTGACCAACAGTGATCGCGACCAGCCAGACCTCATCGGATGTCTCCAAATGTTTTTGGATGGATGTTCCGGGAAAAATCAAATCCGTGCCGCTAATATGAATGCCGCCGGTGTCTTTCTCAATTGGGAAACGGCGGAAAACCGCTCGCGGTTGAACGGTATCCAATGTTTGCCGGATACAGCGCCGGATGAGGGATTCCAAATCGGACGGTATTTCACTTCCGCGATAGCCCATCGTTCGCAGGATTTCCTGCTCATCCAAAGATTCGAGGCTGATTTTCAAACGTTTATTCCTTCTCGCGGTCTTTGGTTTTCGGCAGCGATGATATTCTGAATGTTTTCGCTGATTCGGGAAGCTGTTTCAACGTTGTTCATTGTATATAGGTGAATTCCCTGTACACCGTTATCAATTAAATCCATAATTTGTTCGGTGGCGTAAAACAGGCCGGCATCCTTCAAAGCAACCGGATCATCACTGTATTTGCTGATGAAACGAGCCATTTTCGGCGGAACGCTCGCACCGCACATGGTAACGGTACGTTCGACCTGGTTTTTGTTTACGATCGGCATGATGCCGGCTTCGATGGGGACACGGATTCCGGCTCGCACAGCTCTTTCGCGAAATTCGTAAAAGACGCGGTTATCAAAAAACAACTGCGTAATCAGATGAGACACCCCGCTGTCGATTTTGATTTTCAGGTTTTCTATGTCCCGATCCGGGTTTTCACATTCCGGGTGACATTCGGGATAACATCCGCCGATCAGGTTGAAAGAAGGATCGGTTTCCTTGATAAACTTTGCCAGATCGCTGGCATGCTTAAAATCCTCTTTGGGAGGGATGCCGGGGGTGATATCCCCGCGCAAAGCCAAAATATTTTGGATATTGCTTTCTTTCAACTTGCTCAGTGTTTCCGAAATTTCCCGCCGATCCGAATTGACGCATGTCAGATGGGCAACCGGTTCGATATGATAGGTTGTCAGGATTAACGAGGCGATTTCGACGGTCTTTTCGCGCTGCGCTGCGCTTCCTCCGGCGCCGTAAGTGACACTGATAAAATCAACCGGCAAACCGCGTAATTTAAGCAGCGTATTATAAATTACGTTATAGGGAGTGTCTTTTTTTGGCGGAAAAATTTCCAATGAAAAAATCACTCTTTTATGATCGAATAAGGTTGAAAGATCCATATTAATGCCTTATTTTATCGCAGGATCGACACGAAATCGACAGATGTCACGAAAGGAGGTCAATCTATCGCGAATCCGGGGCCGAATCACCGCCGTGACAGCCGTGCCTATTGATTCAAGCGGTCGATAATCCCCAGAATTTCTTCAATCTTAGCATCTTTTTGTCGCTGATCACCGCTTTCAAAGGCTTCACGGACGCATCCCTGTATATGGGCATGGAGAATCTCCCGGTTGGCGCTTTTGAGAATTGCTTGGGTGGCTGCGATCTGATTGGAAATATCGACACAATATCGATCTTCCTCGACCATTTTTAACAGCCCGTCGATCTGTCCACGAGCTGTCTTCAGCAGTCGTATCACTTTTTGTTTATCGGCGACCACGTTCTATTTCTCCGCAGTCCGGATTTCCAGCGGTTCGTAGCCGGCGTCCCTGACGACCTTTTTTAATGCTTCGTCGGACACCGGTTCGGAAAGGGTAATTTCTGCGTTTCCGGCTTTCAGATCAACCACCGCTTGGCTGACGCCGTCGACCGATTTTAAAGCCTTTTCGACAGTTGCTTTGCAATGCTCACATGACATGCCTTTGATAGCCATTATTTTTTTCATTGTTGTTTCTCCTTTCATTTTGGGGAGGGTTAAAACATCACTCGGTTGCGCCGGATGATCATTCGGAACGGATAAGGTTTTCGGTCGAAAGGATCTGAGGCGCAGCGCATTAGTCACAACCGTTACCGAGCTCAGGCTCATTGCGGCTGCAGCAAACATCGGATTCAGCTTCCATCCGAAGGTTGTGTAAAAAACTCCGGCGGCCACGGGGATACCGATCATATTATAGAAAAAAGCCCAGAATAAATTTTGCCGGATATTGCGAAGGACCGCTCTGCTTAATTGGATGGCGGTAACCGCATCTCGCAAATCGTTTTTTATCAAGACGATATCGGCGGACTCGATGGCGATATCCGTTCCGGCTCCGATCGCGATCCCTACATCGGCTCTCGCCAGAGCGGGTGCATCGTTTATGCCGTCCCCGATCATGGCCACTTTCCCGTCCTCCGCCTGAATCTTTCGAACTTCCCGTTCTTTGTCTTGGGGCAGCACCTCCGCGATCACGCGATCAGCATGAATCCGACTTTGAATGATGGAAGCGGTTCGTTCGTTATCACCGGTCAGCATGACAACGGTGAGCCCCATCGCTTTAAACTGGTCGACGGCTTCGCGACTGGTGGGTTTGATGCGATCGGCGGCGGCAATGATGCCGATTAATCGTTGCTCTTTGGCAAACAGCAGCGGCGTTTTACCTTCTTCGGCAAGGGCTTCCGTCATCGGGATCATTCCCTCAACCGCAATTCCCCGTTCCCGCATTAATTTCAGATTCCCGGCCAGATAGTGTTCTCCGCCGATCATCGCTTCGATGCCCAGTCCCGAAAGCGATTCAAAATGTTCGGGATCCGACTTGAGAAGATTTCGATGTTCGGCTTCGATGAGAATGGCACTTGCCAGCGGATGTTCCGAACGCTGTTCGATCGATGCCGCAAGAGATAACAAGTCTCTTTCGGTAAAAGAAGGATCGATCGGAATGACGTCTGTAACCTGCGGTTTCCCTTCGGTGATCGTACCTGTTTTATCCAATACGACCGTTTTAACCAGATGAGTTGTTTCGAGCGCTTCGGCGGATTTAAACAGAATCCCGAATTGGGCGCCTCTGCCCGTTCCGACCATAATTGCGACCGGTGTGGCTAACCCCAATGCGCAAGGGCAGGAAATCACCAAAACGGAGATGGCGGAAGAGAGGGCAAATTCAAGACTTTGTCCCGCCGCCGACCATGCGATTGCGGTGAGGAGTGCGATTCCGATTACGACCGGCACAAACACGGCGCTGATCCGGTCTGCCAAGCGCGAAATAGGTGCTTTTCCGGAATTCGCCTCTTCAACCAGTTGCACAATTTTAGCGAGGGTGGTATCGGCACCGGTCTTTTCCACCCGGAATGTGAAAGTTCCCGTTTGATTGACGGTGGCGATGACGACCGGATCGCCTTTTTTCTTTTCGACGGGCAAGCTTTCACCGGTAAGCATCGATTGGTCTACCGAACTGGACCCGTCCAAAACGATCCCGTCCGCGGGAATTCGCTGCCCGGGTCGGACGACAACCACATCTCCCACCTCGATTTGTTCTACCGGTATTTCCTGCTCCGTTCCGTCGCGGATGACAAATGCGGTTTGGGGTGCCAGATCCAATAATTTCGAAATGGCTTCGGATGTTTTTCCCTTGGAACGCGCCTCGAGATACTTTCCGACGGTGATCAGGGTCAGAATGGTACCCGCCGATTCAAAATACAGCTCGAAACGAAATCGTTCGACCCGTGCCAAATCTTGATTTCCCAATCCCCAGCCGATATTGTAAATGGCATAGATCCCGTAAATCAAAGCCGCGGAAGTCCCGATGGCAATCAGCGAATCCATATTCGGGGCGCGCCGGAACAGGGATTTGAAACCGGATGAATAAAATTTTCGATTAATCGCCACGACCGGCAACGTCAGCAAAAATTGAGTAAAAGCATACGGTATGGCGTTGGCGGGACCGTGCAGCCGGCTCGGGAGCGGCAGACCCGCCATATGCCCCATCGATAAATACAGCAACGGGATCAGAAACACGACGGAAAGGATCAGCCGCTGTTTCATCTCTTTTTGTTCGACTTCCGCCGGATTGACTGCTGTCTTCGAGCGGCTTGCCGAAGCGGCCGCTTTTATATCGAGCGGTTCTGCTCCATATCCGGCTTTCTCCACAGCTCGCATAATATCCGCCGGTGTGACGATTTCCGGATCGATCTCCACCGAAAGTTTATTGGCCAGCAGGTTGACATCCGCCCGTTTCACCCCCGGCAGTTTTCGGACGCTCTTTTCCACAGCCGCCGCGCAGGCGGCGCAGCTCATACCGGTGACGTGATAAGTTTGTTTCATTTTGCTCCTTAGCGGCTCCTATACCCCACATGGGTGGGGTATAGATAATATATACCTGAATCAATCGGTTGTCAAGAGGAGAATTCCGTTTCGGTGAAAGGGCGATGAAAATGGCATATAACTTGCAATATTTTTAAAGAAACAATCGGAAATGTATTCTGTTTTCTAATTTACCGGAGAGAAAAATCATGAAAAATCAAAGAATTATCAACTATCTTCTGACATTTGGCCTGTTTTTTATTACGGGATTCTATTTCATATTCGGATACGCTTCTGTATTTGCACAAAGCGAACCTATTGCTGCCGTAATCAGCAAAGAATTTGAACCGGAATATATTATACCCGGCGGAGTCTCACGTCTTACGATTACGATTTCTAATCCGAATTCGTTTGATTTAACCCTTGGAAGCCCCGGATTAACAGATGAATTGCCAGCTAATGTCATATTTTATTCGCCAAATCCTGACCCAATAATCGGTTGCGGCCTTGGAGCGGTAAGTGCTGAGGAAATCGAAGGTGTAAGCATTTTTTCAATTTCCGGGGGGACGGTTCCGGCGAAGACAGGTGAAATCAATGGCCAATGTAGTGTATCGATAAATGTTACATCCAATGTGATCGGGAACTATTCCAATTTGATTCCCGCAGGAAATCTAAAAGCAACCAAATCGGATGATCCAACAGTTGAGATTACCAACAATGCGTCGGCAGATGCGACTATTACCGTAGTTCAACCACCGGTACTGGAAAAAAGTTTTACTCCCGATGAAATCGTTGAGGGAGGCATCAGCCGATTGACCATCACATTAACCAATAATGATACTGAAACAGAATTGACCGGAGTGACTTATACGGATACGCTGCCGGACGGTTTAATCGTGGATTTAACAGAAGGACCGATTCTGACAAATTGTGGAGATGAATACTCCATTACTATTAATGACGAAGGGGATACAATTTTATTGAGCAATGCAAGCATCGCACCGGAGGCTTCCTGTTCCGTGGCGGTAAATGTGACTTCATCGACGAAAGGCACTTATACCAATACCATTTATGCGGAATCGATTACGACCGAGCAGGGAATCACCAACTCAGACGATGCAGAAGCCATACTTGATGTCGACAGCGCATCTCTGACACTGCAAAAGGTAGTGGTCAATGACAACGGCGGGACAATGGAAGCCGCTGATTTTCAGGCGTCTGTTACCGCCGCCGGGTCGGAGGATCCAGAAAATATCATGTGGGACAAAGAACAGCTATTTGTTCCCGGGACTTACACGCTTAACGAATCAGAGGTAAAAGGTTACGCACCCCGAAGTTGGGATTGTAAAGATTACAAAAATCCGGATAATCCCGTGTCTTATGGCTTAGGGGAAACGGGAAATCAAATTACGTTGGCATCCGGCGATGATGCGGTTTGTACGATCTCGAACGATGATATCCCGCCTTCATTGGTTTTGAATAAAATTGTGGAAAATCCCTTCCGAGGGATCGAAGCCGAAGCGTTCTGGGAATTGAAGGCGGATGGAGGTGAAGCCGGCGTTCTGAGCGGTCCGGGGGCTGCCGGCGGGGAAGACGTAAGCAGTGTCGAAACTTTCCAAGCCGGGACTTACCATCTTTCGGAAAAACGGCTGAGATATATCGATTCTGTCCCGGGTACCTGGTCCTGTGTGAAAAACGACGGGGATGCCGTTGAGGGGGACGTGGTGCAAATCGAAGTAGGCGATAAGGTTGTCTGCTCGATTACCAATACGTTGATGGTAAGAATCCCATCGACCGGTTTTTCTGCGAAAAGGCTGACCGCGGTCAGGGAACAACCGTCAGCGATGAAATACGGGACACTCGGAATTCAGATTGAAGTGCCGATCTTGGACGTCACAACCGAAGTGGTTAAAGTGCCCGAAGAAGAAGGCAGTTGGGCGGTAGAGTGGCTGGGAAGCCGGGCGGGATTATTGAGCGGCAGTGCGTTGCCCGGAGAAGGAACCAGCTATGTCGCGGCACATAATCATCTGAATAATATGGAAGTCGGGCCGTTCCTTTTCATAAAAGATCTGGCGCAAAACGATCGGATTTTTGTCCGAAACAATGAAGGAAAGCTGTTGGAATTCAGCGTCTATGCCAACGAATTGTTCGGACCGGATGACTTTAATTTGGTACGACAGAAAGCGGAAGAATTTGAAAATACACTGGTGCTGATCACCTGTGAAAACGAAGCGGAAGACGGCGGATATCTGAATCGCCGGATCGTATTCGCAAAGCGTTCAGAGGAATGATTTTGCTTTAGGTTTGATGAAACGGAGATCAACCGAATAACAGAAAAGAAGTGCACTTTCCGGAGCGATCATTGAAAATCGACTGGAAGTGCACTTCAATTTTGCTTGTTCATGGCGATTCTCGCTTCTTTCCGAGGTTTTAACGAGCGAGTAAAAAAGATGAATCATTGTGCCGGTACCCTTTCCGTTTCGGAATCAATTGTGGATGCCGGAGAAAAAACCTCTCGGTGGGAGTATAATTCGATCACAAATTTGATCCTCTTGAATTGACAATTGGGTATGAGGTAATTATACTTTTAGAATGGTACCAACGCAAAATTTTGAAAGAATACCGATTTTTTCCTGAACACCTGTCTTTATAAGGCGGGATTTACCCATAAAAAGCGTTAGGATCAGAAATGTACGAAATTTTATTAAAGGATAGTATACATGTCCGATTTGTTGCAAGTCAAAGGCCTTGAAACGCAATTCCGAACCCGGGAAGGGAGTGTTCACGCAGTCAACGGTGTTTCCTTCAATTTGAAAGAAGGAGAAACACTGGGGATTGTCGGCGAAAGCGGGTGCGGAAAAACCGTCTCCATGATGTCTCTATTGGGGTTAATTCCCATGCCTCCCGGGAAAGTCGTCGCCGGCGAAGCCCTGTTTGAAGGAAAAGATCTCCTCAAATTAAGTAACGAAGAGCTACGTCATATTCGCGGAGCCAAAATCAGTGTCGTCTTTCAAGATCCGATGACATCTTTTAATCCGGTTCTGACGATCGGGAAACAAACGGCAGAGCCGTATCAGATTCACCGGAATGCGGGAAAAGAAGAGGCTTATGAGCGGGCGGTGAAGTATTTGGAGATGGTCGGAATACCCAACGCCAAGGAACGATTGAATGACTATCCTCATCAGTTTTCGGGAGGAATGCGCCAACGGGTAATGATCGCGATGGGATTAATCTGCGAACCGCAGATATTAATCGCCGATGAACCGACCACGGCTTTGGATGTGACGATTCAGGCTCAGATTATCGAGTTGATGAAACGGCTGCGAGATGAACTCGGCATGGCAATTATCTGGATTACTCATGATTTGGGGATCATTGCCGGCTTGGCGCATCGGGTAAATGTCATGTACGGCGGCTATATTGTCGAGACGGCTCCGGTTAAGAGTCTGTATAAAGAGCCGCAACATCCGTATACTCTCGGGCTGTTGGGAAGTTTGCCGCGAATGGATGAAATGAGTTATCGCAGGTTGGTTTCCATCGACGGACTGCCGCCGACTTTGCTTGAGAAACCGACTTATTGTCCGTTTGAACCCCGCTGTAAATACGCGGTTGAAAAATGCAGACACAGCAATCCTCAATTGTCACAAGTTGAAGGAGAAGATCACTATGCTGCCTGTTGGGTGAATCCGAAGACTGGGAAGGAGTATTGATGGCGGAAAAAGAAGTTCTCTTAAAAGTGGAGGATCTTTATAAACACTTCCCGATCCATAAAGGGTTATTTTCCGGAAGTCATGAAAAAGTTCATGCGGTTGACGGAATCAGTTTTGAAATTTATAAAGGTGAGACACTCGGATTGGTCGGCGAAAGCGGCTGTGGAAAATCCACTACCGGAAGGACTATTTTACAGCTGTACCGGCCTACCTCCGGGAGTGTCTTTTTTGAAGGGGAAGATCTGGCAAAGCTGAAAGGCGAGGCGTTACGGAAAAAGCGCCGATATGTTCAAATGATTTTCCAGGATCCGTATGCAAGCCTGAACCCGCGGATGACCGTCGGACAAATTATCGGTGAACCCATGGAAATTCACAATACCTATAAAGGGGCGGAGCAATTAAAACGGGTGGAAGAACTGTTGGAACTGGTAGGGTTGAACCCGGCTTTTATTAATCGGTATCCGCATGAATTCTCCGGCGGACAACGACAAAGAATCGGTGTTGCCCGCGCCTTGGCGCTGCAACCGAAGTTGATTGTTTGCGACGAACCGATTTCCGCGTTGGATGTCTCAATTCAAGCTCAGGTAGTCAACCTGTTGGAGGATTTACAAGAAGAGTTGGGGCTGACCTATTTGTTTATCGCTCACGATCTTTCCATGGTCCGGCATATCAGCGATCGGGTCGCGGTAATGTATTTAGGGGTTATTGTCGAATTGGCTGACCGAAATGAACTTTACGCCACTCCGATTCATCCGTATACCAAAGCGTTGCTGTCGGCTGTCCCATTCCCGGATCCGTTTATCGAAGAAACTCGCAAGCGAATTATTCTGGAGGGGGATGTCCCTTCGCCGGTCAATCCACCTTCCGGCTGCAGATTTCGCACGCGCTGTCAATACGCAAAGGAGATTTGCGCGGAAGAGAAGCCTGAATTTCGGGAAGTTCTCCCGGGACATTTTGCGGCATGTCATTTCAGTGATGAACTGAAATAAAAAATCGGCACTTTCTGCTTCAAACGGCTTGAGCAAAACAACCGGGGAAGCAGTGCAAATAGCGTTACAGCTAATTTAAGCCATTTAATTCCTTATAAGGAGGGAAAAAATGAGATCGAGAAAGTTAGGAATGTTATTGAGTGTGGTACTGATTTTAAGTATGCTGCTCAGCGCTTGCGGCGGCAAACCGACCGCAACCCCTGTACCGCCGACCGAAGTGCCGGCTACAGAGGTACCTGCAACTGAGGTACCTGCGACCGAAGTACCGGCAACAGAAGTACCGGCGACAGAGGTACCGCCGACGGAAGTACCGGCGACAGAAGTACCTGCTACGGAAGTACCTGCTACAGAGGTACCGGCCACGGAAGCGGTGGCGGTCGAAGCGGTAAAAGTAGCGGAGCCGGTGGCGCGGGAAGATGACGGGGA
>Ga0255347_1001307_pt1 | contig 41258 bp, 30 predicted proteins | sample wastewater_treat_2_FD_192479 | JGI IMG/M metagenome (GOLD analysis project Ga0255347, IMG submission 192479) | Wastewater microbial communities from Lulu Island WWTP, Vancouver, Canada - plant24 | ecosystem: Engineered > WWTP > Wastewater > Unclassified | place: Canada: Vancouver, British... | reverse complement strand
GGGCTGTTCTTTTTAATACTGCTGCCGGTTATCCCACTGCATTACTATTTCACGTTCGTTAAACCGCTGCTTTATGCCCGCGTGCTCATATTATCGGCGACCGAAATAATCGTATCGTTAAACTTTATCTATCTGCTGAACGTGCGGGTCAAAAAAAAGGAACGTAAACTCTACAGAATGATTACCGGGATCTTTGCCCTGGTCGCGCTTGTTTTTATCGCTATGATTGTTTACGGCATAAACACCGTAGACCGGTTTTCACTTGACAACACCGATTTTATCGGCAGCATTCTGTTGCTTGTCGCGTACATGCTTTTTGTTCTGCTGGTCTTTTCATTTATTGTTCTTATAAATAGCAGGCTTTTCATGGATACCAGTGCATACCTCCGGGAACGTGAAAACCTTGTGCGGGAATTCAAACGGCTGGTATCAACGGACGGCCTCACGGGCATTCACAACAGGATGAAGGTTGAACTTTTAATGACTGCCGAGGTGCTGCGCTCAAAGCGCTATGGCAGGCTGCTTTCAGTGCTGCTTATCGATGTAGATCATTTTAAACAGGTTAATGACAATTACGGCCACAGCATAGGCGATTCGGTTCTGCGTGATGTGGCTGCCGTGCTTAATGATAATATCCGCGAAGCTGACATACTGGGGCGATGGGGCGGCGAGGAGTTCCTTATTGTGGCGCCCGAGACAGACACAGACGGCGCGCTCAGGTTTGGCGAGAAGCTGCGTGAAGCTGTCGAGAGGCACAGGTTCATAAAGGATATCAGGATAACCATAAGCATTGGTGTTGCCACTCTTATGGAGGGCGAATGGGAGGATGACATGGTCAGGCGCGCTGACGAGGCCATGTACCAGGCAAAAGAATCCGGCCGCAACAGGATTGTCTGACCCTGCAACTGATGGAGGTATCACCGATCACTCTGATGCCGGTGAATATCTGTGTGATTCAATTATCTCTGCCGCCCTGCCGGCATCGGCTCCGTTGATCCAGTGTATCCTTAACCCCCTGCGTTCCATCCCCCTGAACCAGGTCATCTGCCGTTTCGCGAACCTGTGAATTTTGTTCCTTAACATAGCGGTCATCTGCTCGCCGGTTATTTCGCCTGCTATGTGCATTGCCGCGTACCTGTATTCGAGTCCTAACTTTATCATCTTTTCATGGGGCACCCCCGATTGCAGCAGCCCCCGTACCTCGGCCACAAGGCCCTGGGCAATGCGCTCGTCGAGCCTTCGGTCTATCCTGATGATAAGTTCATCGCGCGGCATGTTTATGCATATTATGAGCGGAACAAGTTCCCGCCGGGGCGCGGGTTCAGCGGGCCCGGGGTTTTTTGCCGACCTCGCTATTTCGATTCCGCGGATAATACGCCGTTTGCTTGACCTGTCTGTGCGCGCATACACTTGGGGGGACTCTTTCATGAGCAGAGCTTCCAGTTTTTCAATGGCCATGGTTTCAAGCGATGCCCTCAGTTCAGAGTCGGCAGGGGTGCGCGGGAGCGAGAAGCCTTTAAGTGCAGCCTCTATATAAAGTCCTGACCCGCCAGCGAGAAGCGGGATCAGGCCGCGTGAATTTACCTCTCTGAATGCTTTATTAAAATCATCTAAGTATCTGTACAGGCTGTAGTCCTCGAACGGCGATGCTGTGTCAATAAGATAGTATGGCACTTTACCCAAGGGAGTGCTGTATTCGTCAAGGTCCTTGCCCGTACCTATGTCCATTCCGCGGAATACCTGGCGCGAATCGCCCGAGATAATACCGCATCCGTAAGTCAGGGCCAGTTTGACCGCGAGCGATGTTTTGCCGCATGCGGTTGGGCCTGTAATGACAATTATATTGTAGTCTCTGTTCTCCATAAAAAATTGCCCGCTCATTTTTTAAACATTCAGCGCGTTTCCGGTCAAGGAATTAAAACAGGCGGTTTAATAATTAACCGCTGCGGATTATAATCAGGAGGGCGCCTGACTGTATTTTAACCCCCTGAGCCTCCGGCAGTGATATGAGTTAAGCGTTTTAATCCTGCAAAGACTTAATAATATAATACTGAAAAGTTGTTGTAAATATCGTTCATATCCTGTCATTTCACTATATATACGCTGACGATAATAAGGCGAACATTAAAATGTTCCGGGTATTCAGGTCAAATATTACATACTTACATAAAGAATACAGTTACTGATGAATCTGGAAAAAATACTGCTCTCGTTTTTGCCGGTCGTGCTTTTTTACCTGGTCTATTTCAGGTACTTTACCTCAGGTTCCGGATCGAGCAAATACATATCATCATTCCTTACGGGCATGGGGTATGCGCTTTTTCTTATGCTCGCGGGCGGACTTATTCCGGCCATGCTTGCCGTGAAAAATCCCTTTGTTAAGGCCTTTGTAATGGCCGGGCTTCTTGAAAAGACGGGTGCGGTTATAATTATATCTGTCCTTATAAAAAGGTACCCTGAATTTGAAATAAGCAGAGGCATTATATCGGGCATGCTCGTGGGGCTGGGATTCGCATGTGTCGAAAATTTTTTCTACGCCATAGAACTGGACAGTTCCATACTCTACATACGCATGGTCTTCGCGGTTCCGCTGCACATAACAACATGCGGTATAGCCGGCTACTACTTAGGTATATCCAAGCTGAGCTGGTTCAGGTACGGCAGGGTTATAAATATTCTTAAAGCCGTATTGATCCCGCTTGTTTTTCACGGTATGTTCGATATGGTTCTGATGAAAGGGGGAGTCCTGGCATACATCTCCGGTCCGGTGCTGATACTCTCGGCAGTTTATCTCGAAATTGTTCTGGCAAGGTCACAGTCAATCTTTTCAGAAAAGAAACTTTCAATGCTCAACATGAATATTGAGGAATGGAGGCTTCACGACAGGCAGCCCAGGTACGACAGGTGGGTCAAATGGTACACGGGTATACTCAAGGGCAGCCCAACCCCATTCTTCAACTGGAACCCGGGTATTACAAAGTTCTCGTTCATGGTGTTCATGATAATTGCCGCAGGTTCAGGCATGACGCTTTACAGGATCATAGATGAACAGTACAGGCTGCCTCTGCTGCGTGAAGAGGCTGTAGCTGTTTTTGTACTCTTCCCGCTCAGCATTGCCCTTGTGCTGATCATATCGGGCGCGGTCAATCCCGCGTACTTTGTCAAGAGCCTTATAAGGCTTCCGGTAATTTCTGATGTCGAGATAATGAAAAACGGTATCGTTGATGAGTTCCTGGTCACGAACGACCTTTCATACAAAAACTGTTTTTTACAGACGACTGAATCTCTTGGAACAGGCAGGACTGTTCAGCTTAAATTTTCTCTTGCCAATCTTGAATCGCGAATTGTAACAGGCAGGGTCGTGTGGGAAAATCACCACCTTCGCCACGAAGCGTTCGGTACAATCGTCAGGCTTGAGCAGACCTACTCCGGTTTTTTCAGATTTATTATACGTTACAATCTGCTCAGACTCTGGAAGGGCGCGGTGTTTCTGCTGCGCCTTCCAGGATTCGATGCTATCAAGGGACTCTTCTACAAACCGCTCGTAATGACACAGGAGGAGGAGTATTTTCCCCGGGGATCTATAGTGTTCCGCGAGGGCGAGACAGGGGACAGGTTCTACCTGATAAAAAAGGGGCGTGTTATATTCTACAAATACAGGGACAATAATACCATAATCACGGTTAACACTGCTGCCGCCGGTGATTTTTTCGGTGAACTCGCAGTCCTGAGTAACGACAAGATCCGTAATACAACGGCAATGTGCGCCGAGGATACCATACTGGCAATAGCGTCAGGGGACAACCTGGACACACTGCTGGCGAACAACCCCGAATTTAATATTGATCTTATAAAAACCCTCTCAAGCAGGGCTGTGCTTTCAGAAAAAGTTTTCTTCGAAAGCATGAGCGAAATCAATGACCTTAAAAGCGAAAATGCCAGGCTGGCGCACGTTGCGACCCTGCTTGTGCTCGTGGGCCTGGGGTTTGACTCGTCAAGACGGGGCCTTGACATAAATATCGATTCAAATAAGATTTTCAGGTTTATATGCCAGATGGATGATATTGCGGCAGCGCAGATTTCATCCCTTTTTATGAAGCGGCAGACTATTTTAAAGAATGGCGGCGATCCCGCAACGGACCCGGACTTCCTGGAGTCGGTCAGGATTATCTTCAGTGCGGTGCCCGATACCGATGAGGAGGATTAAAAAACTGCCCCTTAGAAGGGGCAGTTTTTTAATCCGTGAAAGCCTCGTTTCAGCTCTCCGGGGATTCTAATCTGTTTTTAAGGTATATTCCAAGCAGTACGCCTGAAACCATAAGGAAGGCTGCGAGGATAAACAGTTTGTTGCCCGGCTTTGTTTTCAGAAGATAAGCCGTCAGGTTGGAGTCCTCAACCTTTTTCACATGTATTGATTTCATCATAAAGTTGGTGTCGTACTCTCCCTCTTTGTATGAATCATTTGTCCATGTGATATAAATTGTAGTCGAACCATCGGGGAAACTCATTGTTACAGTCCCCTTCTGCCATGACTTTTCGCTTGCGTCAATATCCATGCTGGCTGAATCATAATCAGATTCGATAATCAGATTGTAAGCCTTATAGTTCTTTGGTAATGGGAGAGCGCCATGGTTCCGCGCGTCGATAGTTATTTCGTATAAGCCTTCTTCGAGGTTGTCAAACGTATAGGCTATCTCCTGGCCGCTCCAGTATGTATATGCGGACTGCATGTCAAAGAACCACCTTCCGTCCATGCCGGAGTACTGGTCACCCTTCAGCATGACGCTGGTTTTTCCCTTTTCTTTTGGATCCTTGATTTTTTTAAGGGCAACTTTTTTTATGCTTACATTCGCATCATATTTGCCTTCCACATAGTAGTCGTTTGTCCACACTATGTTCAGCTTTGAGCCGGCAGGATGATCAAGCCTGAAGTCTATGCTCCCCCTGTTGTAAACTTTATCAGAGGCCTTTACTTTAAAGCTTCCTATCAGATCTCCGTTTTCGTTTGTAAGGTTGAATGCGAACCTGTCATAAGATTCAGGCAATGTTCCGTGGTTTTTTGCCACGACAACCAGCCTGTACCATCCGGGCTCACCGCTGTTTACTTTAAGAAATAGATCCTGGTATGCCCACGCGGTCCAGATTCCTTCAATCTTATTGCCGCCGCTGCCTATCCCGGCTCTGAGTTCGGCAATCTGCGCCCTCAGGGCTTTTATCTGCGCAGAAGCATCTTTGCGCGTTATCTCTTTGTCCGCGAATTTTTTCATGATTTCTTTTATCTGCGCACGAAGCCCGGCAATTTTTGCCCTTGCTGTTTCTGCGTCAGCGTCAGATGTTATTTCGCCTGAAGTTTCTTTGAACCATTTACCTGAAGATGAATCGAGTTCATAATCAGATGCCTTTACTGTCGAGGTCTCTTCGGCAGCGATTTCTGCAATGGTTTCGTCCGGGTCTGTCCCAGCCGCAACCACTGCAGTTGCAGCATCTGAATCTTTTTCAGCTTTATCATCTTCAGCAGCCGGTTCATCGTTGTTATCAGTTGTTGTGTCTATGGTAATTTCTGTACTGCCTGTATCAGCCTTAACCTCTACAACCGGAAGAAGTTCCTCGATGTTGGTTGCGTCGCCGCCTGCTGCTGACAGCCCTGTATCAAGGGAACCCTCGATAATGGCATTGGCTTCAGGTTCAATCACAACTGAGCTTTCCCCGGTTGCCGTAATGTCAGTTATTATATTTAATGTTGCCGCATCCGCTGCAACATCTGTTGAAGCGGCAGTATCTGGAGATATATCAGGCCCTCCTTTGCCTGTGGGTTGATTTGATGTGCCGCTGCCGCAGGCTATGCCTGTTGCGATCAGGGAAGCGAGCATCAACAGATTAAAATTTTTCAGTATTGTCATATTATTATCCTCTATCAGCATAAAAAAAGCTCAACTGTTTAACTTGGTAAGAATAGACTCATTTGACAATAAATTAATGGACTTTTCACCGGGGAAAGAGAAAATTTAAGATTTTTTTTAAAAAAAAGTATTGAATACGGCCGGATTTATGAAAATTTGTACCTGTGAGTCATAAAGATAATGAATCTGCGCGGTTAAAACCTGATTATTAAACAGAATTTGCAGCAATAATTATTTAGCAAAATATTTTTTTATTTTTAAAAGATATGGCGCGGTAATAATAAGAACATTCAAAAAGGGGCGATTAGATGGATAACGGCTATATGATCTATTTTACTGTTGCGGTTTTTCTCGTAATAGTGCCATGCCTGATTTTTATATACATCAGTTATTCTAAATTGAAAAAAATGGAGGAGTCCGGGAGCAAAAATGAAATTGTCATGACGCTGCTCAACTCCCTTAAACAGGATCTGGCCGATTCTTCGCACAAAAGCAGGATTGAACTTCAGCAGAAACTCGATTCCATTACATCGCTCATGAGCCGCAACCAGCAGGAGGCCGCGGCAAATATGCAGAGACAGTTCGGACAGTCAGCGGCCATTATCAAGGATGTTACCGAAAGGCTCACAAAGTTAGATGAAACCAACAGGCAGGTACTCGACTTCTCAAAGCAGATGCAGAGCCTTGAGAATATTCTCAAGAATCCCAAACAGCGCGGCATACTGGGTGAATATTTTCTCGAGACCCTTCTTGGCAATGTCCTGCAGCCTTCACAGTATAAAATGCAGCACAAATTCAGGGACGGTCAGATTGTTGACGCTGCCATCTTTTACAGGGATAAAATTATACCGGTAGATGCAAAGTTTTCACTTGAAAAATACAACAGGCTGATGGAGGAATCTGACCCCGTTCTCCGCAGCCAGATAGAAAAGGAATTCAAGGCCGATGTGAAGCTGAGAATCGATGAAACCTCAAAATACATTAAACCTGAAGAGGGCACAACTGACTTTTCGTTTATGTTTATACCTGCCGAGGGTGTCTATTATAACCTGCTTGTTTATAACGTGGGAACTGTAAACGTAAACACGCAGGACCTTGTGGAATATGCCTTCAGTAAACATGTAATAATTGTGTCGCCGACATCGTTCTATGCCTATCTTGAGACTGTGCTGCAGGGGCTTAAGCAGCAGAAGGTCGAGGAGAATATTAAGATCATAATGGGCAGGATTAAGGATCTTAACCGGCACCTTCAGGCCTACGAGGAGCAGATGAACAGACTGGGTAAAAACCTTGAAACTACTGTAAACAGCTACAATGCCGCGTCAAAAGAATTTAAAAAAGTGGACAAGGATATCTACAGAATAACAGAGGGGGAATCGGGGGGTTCCATTGAACCGCTGCTCATTGACAGGCCTTCATCTGATTAAAAGACCTGCTCTTTCACCGCATGTATTGTGCTGAATATGCCCTCTCCGGGTTGAATAAAAAAAGCAAAAGGGAAAATTTTTAATTGTAAATTTACTGTTTGATTTTTTTATGCATAATATGTATAAAACATATCGAGAGGATCATGCAGTATGACCATACCAGGCTATTCCCGCAATGTAAGATTTTTCTTTCTCAGTTTTTATCTCAAGACCGATTCGATCAGCTATTTTGTTCTCATTCCACTTATGATACTGTATGTCTATTCCAACCTGGAGTTTACTTCTGAGCAGCTTTATATATTTGCGCTTTGTTCGGTCTTCAGCGTGATCGTTTCATTGATCACAACCACTATAAACAACTACCTTGTTGTCAGGCCCATAACTATTTATTTCAAAAAACTCATCAGCGGTGAATCCTTCGAACGGGATGTATATGATAAAGCTTTCACCAGGTTCAGAAAACTTCCGTTTTATCAGGCTATAGGCGCAATGATCAGGTGGACCTGCGGCATGTCTCTTGTCAACATACTCACCATGGTCTTTGCGGATATAACTACTGTACAGGCAGTCAGTATGTGTATACTCGCGTTTATAAGCGGTTCGTTCTCTGTTATACTTTTCTTTATACTGACAGAAATATTCGTGCAGGATGTTTACGAAGAGAATGTTTTTCCCGAATGGGTCGAGATAGGGCGGGCCTTCAATATAAGCATTATTAAGAAGATGCTCTCTGCGATAGTCATCATAATGCTCATACCCTTTCTTTCAATACTTACGTATCTTCTCCAGATAACTTCAAAAATGGATATCGACAAATCTGTCGTATACAGCAGGGTTACGCTAATAGGGCTGGTGGGACTTGTCCTTGCCGTTTACATCACCTACATTTTTTCAAAGACAATAACCGGCAAGGTAAGAAGAATAAACAATCTTCTCAATGATATGGGTAGCGGCAATCTTGCGTCCATGGCGCAAAAGATTGTTGTAGAGGATGAGTTTGCAATAATTAACAAATCGATCTACAGGATGCGCCAGAGTCTTCGCAACATGACAAAGACAGTACTGCGTAATTCAAAGGACCTGGAGTTAACGAGCGAAGAACTTGATCACACCTCGGCTGATATGTCCGACACTGCGCGGAACCTTTCGGCAATCATAGAGGAGGCAAGCAGCGCCTATGAAGAGATGTCTGCCACCTATGATCAGAATGTGGAAAGGATAAAGGAACAGCAGGATGAATTCAAAAAGATGCGGGAGGAGGTCCTTGACATCGCCATGGATAGTTCCGAGCTCAAACTCCGCACCGGCGAGATAAAGGAGAGCATGACTGCCACGCTCGCAAGGGCCGATGCCGGGCGTGTGTCAATGCAGAAGACGGTCGGAACCATGAAGGATGTTGCCCGGTTTATGAAAGATATCGATAACATGGTAAATATGATCACCGATATAGCGGATAAGATAAACCTTCTGGCGCTGAACGCATCGATTGAGGCTGCGCGCGCCGGCGAACACGGAAGGGGTTTTGCCGTAGTTGCAGACGAGGTAAATAAGCTTGCAGACCAGACCTCAATGCTTGCCGGCGACATCAAGAAGGACCTGACTGCCCAGGCCGGAAGCATAAACAGCGAGCTTGAGAACATTGTCGATACGGCTGCCACTCTTGATATGATAAGAGAGAGCATAGCCCTTACCAATACTGTCATTGATGATGCATATAATTTCAGCGAGACCCTGACCGGTAAAAATAAGCGTATAGAATCTGACATAGAAAAGTTCAGCAAGATATCCGGTTCAATACACGACTCGTCAGTTGAGCAGCAGATAACCATTGAAGAGCTCACAAAGGCTATCAACTCGATAAATGATTATGCCCAGCTTACTGCAGAGAACTCTGACAGGATAAGTTCCCTGTCGTCAGATCTTAACAAGCGGTCAACTGAACTTTCGTCAGAGGTCGGGTTCTTTAAAATTGATTGATCATGCCGCTGACCGGTTAGTAAAACAGTGAGATAATTATTTCAGGCAGGGCAGCCGTTATGCCGCATACAGCGTTGAGCAGAGGCAAAAAAAAAGACCCCTGAGGGTCTTTTTTTTTGGCTGGAGGCTGGTAAAAGTTATTTTTTTATGGCTTTGAATGATACGCACCTCTGTGCGAAGTCTTTTTTATCATAGCCCGGCCTTGGCTCATTACTGCCTACGCCCCTGTAAACAAGCTTCTTCGCTGAAACTCCTTCATTGATGAGGGCATCATAAACCGCCTTGCCTCTTGCTTCAGAAACTTTTTTCTGCCTTGCGGTTGATTCATAGTCAGCAGTATGACCTGTGATCTGCATTACATAACCATCGGGCACTTTGTTTACTATGGGCTTGACAAGTCCAACAATCCTTTTCATTTTTGCCATGTTTTCCTTGTCTCTGATCTTTGCGCTGTCGCCTGCAAATCCGTCGATGAAGAATTCACTAATTTGATTGTTGATAGCCCTGATGGCCATCTCATCAGCGCCCGCGCCAGACTGAACCTGTGGTTCATCAGCCTTCTGTTCTGTCTTAACCTGCTCGCCGCCGCCGCATGCGCTTACAAAAAACGCCAGTATTGCCGACCCGATAATCAGTTGGAGATATTTTTTCATTTCACCCATCCTTAATTGAATTAATTTGTATTGGATTTTTATGTGATCCTGAATCTGTAAAGTTGCTAAAAATGGTACTTTGTTACAGCAGGAACACTGTATAGCCTAATATGCTCGGTGTGTTATGTCAAGTCAATAAAAAGTTTCAGTAATTATTCCTAAAATTCTAAAAATATTTATCAGTGCAATGATCTATCCCCTCTTTTGCCAAAGGAGGAAGGATAGAGCAGTTTTTTGTTACAAAATATTAAGGAATTAACTCTGAAAAAGTTTGCATTTTTTAAATAAAAATCCATGCTTTATATTCATTTTTGTAAACAATGTTTTTATAGTTAAAAAGGAGCAAATTTGCCCCTGTTTTGGGCAATTTTTCCGCTTTTTTATCTGTTAATACGGAGATATTATGAAGGCTGATGAGATTGTCAGGCTGCTTAACGAAGCGAGAGATGCCTACTACAATTCAGATTCACCAGTTATGAGCGACGCCGAGTTCGATGAACTTGAAGAGAAACTGCGTTCTATTGATCCCGCAAATCCCTATTTCACATCGGTGGGTATGACTTCTGTACAGGGCGTGAAGATAAGCCATGCGACGCCAATGCTCTCAATGGCCAAGGCGAAAAACATGGATGACATGGTTGCGTGGATAAAAAAACTTGCGGTATCACCCGGGGAGGTATTTGTTATTGAGCCCAAGATAGATGGGCTCTCGGCAACATGCATGTACAGCGAGGGCAGGCTTGTTTATGTTGCCACACGCGGGGACGGAATGACCGGGCAGGACATTACGCATATTGCAAATTATGTAAAGGATATACGCCGTACTATAAGTTTAAATGGACAGGTCGAAGTTCGCGGCGAACTCTATCTCCCCAGGGGCACACCATTTGACACAGAGGGCAAGCCCCTGCGGAATGCATGCGTGGGCCTCATAAACAGAAAGGAGAACAGGGATGACCTTAAATACGTCAGGTTCGCAGTGTTTCAGCTTGCGGGCCCTGAACAGCCTTTATTTGAAAGCGAAAGGATTGCCCTGCTGAAGCGCGAGGGATTCAATGCTGTCAGATACAGCCTTGCGCAGGACATTGCCGATATTAGCGGTTTTTTCACTGAATACATGGGTACGTTCAGGGATGAATGGGACTATGAAACCGATGGTCTTATTGTTTCAGTTGATGACAGAAGGCTGTTCGATGAAATTGACAGCCGCTGGGTAGTTGACCATCACCACCACTACGCCATAGCCCTGAAACCTCCTGCCCGGTCGCGCGAGACCTTTGTCAGGGATGTAATCTGGCAGGTCAGCAGACAGGGGAACATTATACCGGTGGCCCTGTTTGAACCTGTTGTAATAGGCGGTGCGAAACTTGAGCGGGCCACGCTGAACAATTATATGAATGTTAAAAGGCTCATGGTGCAGAAGGGGGATAAACTGCTTGTACAGCGGGCCAATGACGTCATCCCCTTTGTGCAGGACAACCTGAGTTCCCACGGACGCAGCAGTTTTAACGAGGAACTTATGGTAAAAACATGCCCCTCGTGCGGCAGCGTGCCCGAACCCACCGGTGTTCATATAAAATGTCTGAACCAGTCATGCGAGGAGCAGATCATCCAGCGGATAATTTACTGGGTGAAGAGCTGCAGCATCGAGAATGTGGCAGAGGCAACGGTGCGTACCCTTTTTAAATTAGGGCGCATAAAAAACATACGCGACCTTTACAATATTAAAGAAAAAGATTTTGAGGGTGTCGAGGGGTTTGCCCAAAAAAAGATAGATAACTTTATAAAGGAGATAAATTCCTCTAAAAAGATGACAGTCAGGGAACTGCTCTCAAGGTTAGGTATACCGATGGTTCAGGAAAAGGCACTTGCCAAGTTAGGGATTTCGAGCATAGATGATTTTATGGCCTTCAGCGACGATATATATGTAACGGGCAAAAACATTATAGAATGGAAAAATGATCCTTCAAACATGGCAATGCTGAACGAACTGCTCGACGTTCTTGAGATTTCATCCGAACCCGGAAGCCAGTCCAGGGGCAAGGTCTGCATGACCGGCACGGGCCCGGCTAAACGGAAAGACCTGATAAAACTGATAGAAGAGATGGGGTACGAGTTCAGCGCCACGGTTACGCGTGATCTTGACATTCTTGTCTGTGAGGACCCTGAAGGTAAAAGCAGCAAGCTTGATAGCGCGCGTAAGAACAATATAAGGCTCATGAGCTACGATGAGTTCTTCGGAGACAGGATCGCGGGGATAGAGGGATAGGTTCGTGTCATCTCATCGGCCGTAGCGCCGGGATCTTTATGTTGCGCATGGTACGGGCGGATGCCTTAGACTTAACGGCTTTGCCACTGAGACTCAGAGAGCACAGAGAGTGAAAATTTGTCATTCCCGCGAAGGCGGGCGACCGCAGGAAGAGCCCCGGCTAATCCAGATGCTGCGCATGGTAAGGAGCCGGTCATTCCGGCCGTAGTGCCGGAATCTTAATGAAACTAAAAGTACCCTGTATACAGTGCATGTTACTTAATCAACCGTCGCATTAAGATTCCGGTATTTGCTAAAGCAAAACCGGAATGACATTTTCCTGTCGCGACTGTAACGCAGCGGAAAATATGGGCTACTTATATAAAAAACTTTTTTAATTTTTTCTCTGTGTGCTCTGAGTCTTTGTGGCAGACTGAAAAACCGATGACACAGCAAGTTTTAAAAACGCAGTCAGGAGATTGGGACATGAGGATAAAAGAGATTCTTGCGCTGGAAGGTAAGGAACAGCAGATAACCGTTGAAGGCTGGGTAAGGACTAAACGGGACTCAAAGGATTTATCGTTCATCGCGTTGAATGACGGATCGTGCATTGACAACCTGCAGGTTGTGCTGCCGAAAAGTTTTCCTCTGGTCGAGCATATCGAGCCGAGACTCTCTAACGGCGCCAGCGTAACGGTCAGGGGCCGCTTAGTAAAGTCGCAGGGGGCGGGGCAGAAGGTCGAGGTTCTGCCCGATGAGATTAAGGTGCATGGCGAGGCCAATCCCGCGGAGTACCCGCTGCAGAAAAAGAGGCACAGCTTTGAGTTCCTTCGCGAGATCGCGCACCTGCGCCCCAGGACAAATACATTTGGAGCGGTGGCGCGCGTAAGGAGCGCCATGAGTTATGCCATACACAGCTATTTTAATGAGAGGGGATTTGTTTATGTTCACACGCCGGTGATTACGGGCAGCGACTGTGAGGGCGCCGGCGAAATGTTCAGGGTGACGGCTTTCCCTCTTGATAAAGTTCCGGTTACAAAAGATGGGGTGGATTACAGCAGAGACTTTTTCGGCAAAGAGGCTTCGCTTACGGTAAGCGGCCAGCTTGAGGCCGAGATTTATGCCCTTGCGCTTAAAAACGTCTATACATTCGGGCCGACGTTCAGGGCGGAGAACTCGAACACTTCACGCCACCTGGCCGAGTTCTGGATGGTTGAGCCTGAAATGGCCTTTTGCGATATCAGCCTGAACATGGATACGGCCGAGGAGTTCATTAAGTATATCCTTAAATATGTGCTGACAAACTGCCGCATGGACATGGAGTTCTTCAGCACCATGATCGAAAAGGGCGTGATAGAAAACCTTGAGCATATAACAGAGAGCAGTTTTGAACGGATCACATATACTGAAGCCATTAATGAACTGAAGAAGTCCGGCAAAAACTTTGATTATCCGGCAGAGTGGGGCATGGATTTGCAGAGCGAGCACGAAAAGTTCATAACACAGGAGATATTCAAAAAGCCTGTAATTGTCACGGATTATCCTAAGGATATCAAGGCATTCTACATGAAGCAGAATGACGACGGCAGGACAGTCCGTGCGATGGACGTGCTTGTGCCGCGCCTGGGCGAGATAATCGGCGGCAGCGAAAGAGAGGACAATCATGACAGGCTTCTGTCGCGCATAAGGGAACTGGGCCTTGATGAGAAGAACTACTGGTGGTACCTTGAACTGCGTAAGTACGGGTCAGTTCCGCACTCGGGGTTTGGACTCGGTTTTGAAAGGCTTATTCAGTTTGTTACGGGCATGCAGAATATTCGCGATGTTATTCCCTTTCCAAGGTGCGTGGGAACACTGGATTTTTAATTCTGCCGTGCATTCCGCCCGGTCAAAACCCGCGGCATAGAGAAAACCGGGCAGCAAACACGGAGCAGTAATAATTTTTATGAGCTGCGATTTTATGGTATCTTTTTTATCTGCTCAGATTTTTCTTCAGAGAATCCATCATGTACATGCCTGAAAGCTCCTCGTCCTTTGTGACGCCATCCTCTTTGTAGAATGTCCAGTTTCCGTTGCGCTTGTTGTTCATGTATTCCCCTTCGGCCCTGAGTTTTCCGTTCTGATGGTATTCCCTGAACTTGCCGTTCTTTTTATCCATCATGTAAATGCCTTCGGATTCAACCCTGCCGTTATCATAGAACTGTTTCCAGCTTCCCTGTTTTTTGGGCCCCTTGGGCAGGCCCTTCATTTCGCCCTCTCCGGCAAGCCTGCCGTTTTCGTAAATCCTGCAGACGCCGTTTACCATGTCCTTGACAAAGAAGTATTCCTTTTGAAGCTGTTTCTTTGAATTGTAGTATTTCCATATACCTTCTTTTGTTCCCTCTTCGTACATGCCCTCTGCCTCAAGCCATCCCTCGGGCGCGTACTGCAGCCACTTGCCCGACATCCTTCCGTCAGAGTATGCGCCGGTCATGAACTTCGCGCCGGTTTTATGGTAGAGCGTCCATGTGCCGGCCTTATCACCCTCTTTTGCCGCAAGGTTAGGGTTTTCGTCTATCTTAGACTGCGGTACCGGAACATATCTTCCTTCCATCTTCTTTTTACCGTCGGGATAGTATTCGGTGTAGAGGCCGTCAAGCCTGTCTTCTTTATATGTTGCCGATATCTGCACCTTGCCGTCGGGGAAATAGGTTATACTCGTTCCGTTTTTTTTGCCGTCAAGGTAGTATTCCTCTTTTTCGATTTTTCCATCTTTAAAGAATGATTTCTTTTTACCCGCTACCCTGTTGTCAACGTAGTATACCTCGGATGTTAACGCGCCCGATTCAGCATATTCTTTGCTTACGCCGTTCAGTTTGCCGTCGGCGTATGTTTTTTCAGATTTAAGAGCGCCTTTAGGGTAGAATATCTGCCATACACCTTCATATTTATCTTTAATAAATTTACCCTGCGCCGCCACAGCGTTGCCTTTGCTATTCTTGTGAAAATAAGTCCAGTCGCCATCCTTCAGGTTGACCTGTTTGCCGCCCCTTTCCTCTGTAATTACCGGGCCTTTTGCCTGCAGGGATCCGTCCGGATAGAAGAGTTCCATAATATTTCCCGTAATTTTTGATTCCGGCATTTTAGTTTTTGTCTCTTTTTTCTGGCATGCGGCAAAGACCAGCGGAATAATAACAAGCAGTGATAAGCCTTTTCGTATCATGTTAGTTTGTCTCCTGTAAGTTTGTCTGGATCACCGCAGGCTTCGCAGTGACTGACATTATTTAATATGATTTCAGCAGATAGACTTTCCACCGGGGAGTCAATAATTTAATGTTGCGCATGGTACGGGCTGTGGCCTGAACTTAACGCCCTCCTCCGCGCTATCGCGCACCTCCTCCCGGATAGATTTTATGGGAATAATACCTGCCATGAATCCTAAGGTCTGAATACTGCATGTTTAAATACAGGGAGGAGGGAACGTCTGCATGCCCGGAAAAATTGATTTATGCACATGGACAAATGTTTTGTGCATTCGGACAGATGATTTGTGTTCCGGTGCATTATAAGGGGTTAAGGATTATTTGCAGCATAACGCATACATTTTCACCGTATGTCTATGGACATTTGACATGGAATGAGTTTATCTATCTATGCGTAAAAAATATACCGTGTGGACATTATTGGTGCTTTGTCGGGTTGACATTTTGAGTTTTGCATGTAAAATGGGGGGTACGAAGTAGAAAGAAAGTTGGAAAGGGTGATCAGAAAGTATTCATAAATTCAAATTTTACAAACAATGTCCAGACAGGGAATTTAAGAGAAATTCGATCCACGCTATGTTCTACATATTGTACGAACAGACTATGGGATACAGGTAATACAGAGCGCAATTAAATTCACAATTCAGGAGCTACACATGGGACTCTTTGACAGTTTAACAAAAGCAGCTAAAACTTTTATCGAAGACTATAACACACCTGAGTCATTCAAAAAAGGTGAAAAGTTCGAAGCTTTTACTCGTGAGATTATATTCCCCCAGTCCAAATATAAACTGTTAAAACAGACTCATAATTACTCGCAGAACAAAAAAGATTTTGTAGAGGAATCGTTAGATCCCGACTTTTTATTTGAATGTAAAGAGACTGGCAGGCGGTTTTATGTTGAAGCAAAGTTCAGGAGTGATACACGCGATGGCAAAATTCAGTTTTCATATAAAGAGCAGTTCGCACGTTATAAAGAGATTGGTAAAATAAACACCGTGTTTGTTATTATCGGTCTAGGTGACAACCCGTCCAAACCCGAGCATGTCTGCTTAATACCCCTAAATGATATAGGGAGTATATTCCTAACCGAATCATTCCTTGAAAAATACACAATCGCAAATAACAGGGCAGTCGCTATATCAAAACTTGAATCACTCCTTGGTTCCGGCAAAACGATAAAACCAAAATCAGCAGATACCGCACCTTTGAGAAACAAACCGGTAGAGAAGAAAGAGGCAAAAGCAAAGAATACTGCTTATTGTATAAGGTGTAAAACCAGTCTTCCTTTTAATCCCGATAAACCTTTGTGTAAAACCTGTTATGCGGAATGGGCTGAATATGAAAATGAGGATTATGAAGAGGAATACTGTCATTACTGCGGTAAAGAGAAGGAAGTATCATTTGCAAAGCCTGTCTGTTATTCCTGCTATAAACAGTTGAGCAGGTAAATAATAGGGTTGTTGCCTATATGAACAGCAAACATGCAAATATTCACGGCCAGGTTGGGTCTTTAACTTCATTGTTAGAAGAGTTGACCGGGAATGGCATAACCCGCTTTCACTCCTACGAAGATATAAGCGCTTTCAGACAGAATTACAAAAAAGAGATTGAAGAACATGTTGTATCTCAGGGTGAAATACTTACAGGTGAAATTGAAGACGCCAGGATGCAAGCTGTAGAGCTGCAGGCAGTATACGATGAGCTTATAGAAAAACGGAAGGTTAAACTTGCCGAAGAGTTCGGGCGTATTGATGATTTTTTAAGCAGAGATAAAAGTACACTTAAAGCTCCTGTAAGATTCTGTTATTTTCTTATGTCAAAGTATTATAATCATCGCAGAAAAAGATTAACAGATTGTTATGATGATGAATTATCAAAACCATATAAAAAACGGCTTCAAGCTATCAATCAATTACATGATTTCATTTCGGATTCTCAATCGAACTTTGACCGGATTGTTGATGAAAGGTCGCGAAAATTTATCGATGAGATCAATCGTACAGTTTCAATACTGAAAGAATTAAATTCCCTGTTCTATGGCGTTATCGGTGAATTAAAGGCTGTTGATGAGTTATCCGAATTGCCATCTACTTATAATATTATCAATGATTGCAAAAAGACGTTCGTTCCGCCAATTTATAACAGGCAGGAGAATGATCATATATACACAATTCAGGCAGATCATATAGTTGTCGGACCCACCGGTGTTTTTCTCATTGAAACAAAGAATTGGAGTAGGTCTTCAATGTATAACCTTGACCTGTTCTCCCCGGTTCAACAGCTTAAAAGAACCGGATTTGCACTATTTGTTTTTCTGAATGGCCTGATACGTGATAGAAGGATCAGATCGTTTCATTCCAACTGGGGTGCAAAGAAGCTTTCGCTAAATAATATACTGCTGATGGTAAATGCCACAACCAGTCAGCAATACCAGTTTGTTAAAATATTAAATCTACCCGGCCTTAATGATTATATAACAAGGCGGCCTGTGGTGTTAAATATGGAACAGGTATCTGATTTAACAAGGGTATTGCTTGATGAGTGATTGTTTCGTATTATGAAATGACATGAGGAGGATGTTAAACTGGTTTTAAGCGATCCGGATGAAATACGGCAGACAGAACTGTTGTTTTTGAAACCGCTATGGCGTAATACTATCCTGAAAATATTCATCAGCAGTACATGGCATATTCAATTGCACTTCAAATTGGAATCAATATTAGAACACCTGAAGATTATGCCCGCTTCAGGGAGCTTCAGGTGTTCTAATATGCTGAAATTCCTGTATCAATAAAAATAAATTGTTTGAAAATTTCTGGGGAACATACATATTTAAGAGAATATGTTCATGTAGTATAATAATAAATAGTTAACAGGGTTAATTCCTTAAACATTTTGCAGAATAAAATGCCCTGTTCACACAGTCTTGAAGGCGGCGGGGGGAATTATTACTGAATGGATAATTAAATTTTTAACAAAGGAGTGTTTCTTCTTATGGATAAAAAGTATGAAGCATTGTTTACTCCATGGAAAATTCGTGACGTTGAAATTAAAAACCGAATCGTTATGTGCCCTATGGGTGGAACATCTTTATTCGGCTGGATGGAACCACATCATTTTGATAAAGAAGCCGCGGAATTCTTTATTGAAAAAGCAAAAAATAATGTTGGATTGATCATCACGGGCATTGCCCCGATTAAAAGCACATATTTTGGTCAATGGCTATATCAAAACAAGAAAATGTTTAAAGAACTGAAAATATTTATGGATGAAATTCATGCGTATGGAGCAAAGCTGTTTATACAAATAACGGCTGGTATGGGCAGATCTTTTGCCATCCCAACAGCACTTGTAATGCTGCACAATAATCCTGTTTTAAGAACAATCGCGAAGCCGATTTTTGACGTACAATATCAATCCGCAAGTCCCAGTAAATTGCCGTCACGCTGGTCAGATAAAGTTATCTGCCGTGCGATTACAGTAAAAGAAATTGAAGAGATTATTGATGCTTTTGCGAAGACTGCAAAACTATGTAAAGAAGCAGGTGTTGATGGTGTCGAAGTTCATGCTGTACATGAAGGTTATTTGTTAGATCAGTTTGCGCTGGAATATACCAATAAGCGTACAGATGAATATGGCGGCAGTTTTGAAAATAGATATCGTTTCCCGGTTTCGATCGTAAAAGCTATCAAGGCTGAATGCGGTGAAAATTATCCGGTCTCTTTAAGATATTCGGTAGTTTCAAAAGTTAAGGATTTTTGCTACGGAGCAATGCCAGGCGAAGCATATAAAGAGATTGGCCGTGATATGGAAGAATCTGAAAAAGCGGCCAGGTACCTGCAGGATGCTGGTTATGATATGCTGAATGCAGATAATGGAACGTATGATAGCTGGTATTGGGCGCATCCGCCAATGTATATGCCGCAAAACTGCAACTTAAATGATGTTGCCCGTATTAAGAAAGTTGTGAATATTCCTGTCGTATGTGCCGGGCGCATGGAGCCTGACGCAGGCGCAAAAGCTGTTGAAGATGGATTGATAGACGGCGTAGGCGTAGCAAGACAGTTCCTGGCAGATAGTGAATGGGTTACCAAGATTTTAGATAATAGAGTAGAAGATATTAAGCCATGTATTTGCTGTCACAATGCCTGCTTTAACATGTCTCATTATAAGGGTGTTGCTAATGCTCAATCCATATATGATGCAAGTCACATTGCCAGATGCGCGTTAAACCCGCCAGTTATGCAGTCTGACAAATATAAGATAAAACCTGCTAAAAAGATTAAGAATGTGGCAGTAATTGGCGGCGGTATTGGCGGTATGGAAGCTGCTATTGTATGTGCCAGGCGCGGGCACAGGGTTACTCTATATGAAAAGTCATCAAAATTAGGCGGCATATTTATTGCGGCTGCGGCTCCATCCTATAAAGAAAAAGACAGAGCGCTGCTTGCCTGGTATGAAAAAGAAATTACCAAGCATCCAATCAATATCAAGCTGAATGCGGAAGTTAAGGATTTAAACTCTTTAGGCGCCGATGAATACATTATAGCTACAGGCGCCAGAGCAAGAACACTGCCGGTAAAAGGTTTTGAAAAGACAATACAGGCTGTAGATTTCCTCTTGGACAACTCTAAAGTAAAGGGCGATGATGTAGTTATAGTTGGCGGCGGATTAACAGGTTGTGAAATTGCTTACGATCTGTATTTACAGGGTAAAAGGCCGGTTATCGTTGAAATATTAGACGACTTAATTAAGGCTCCGGTTCCATTAGCAAACGCAAGTTATTTAAGAGATTTTTTCAGGACAAAAAAAGTACCGGTATATTTAGAAACAAAATTAGCTGAAGTTAAAGATGGCGCTGTTGATGTTGCAGGCAGGGACGGCAAGGTTATAGAAATTAAAGCGAGTGATGTAATTGTTTCATGCGGATATATTCCAACTCCCTTAGTCAGGAAGAAGAGACATGTGCATCTAATTGGCGATGCTAAAAAGGTAGGCAACCTGCGTACTGTTATTTGGAGTGCGTGGGATGTTGCCGCAAAGATATAATGGAAAAGACTATGTCCGCGCATACAGAGAGTCGCGGGGCTGGACACAATCTGAATCTGGTCAAAAATTAAACGGTTTAACACGTCAAAGAATATCAGATATTGAGCGGGCGACGGCCTATATCAATAGATATAGCAAAAAAGCTTGTACAGATTTTTAATACTGATATTGAAAAAGTTTATATAATTAATGTTAATAATATTATTAATTATTGTTAATTATTATTATTGATTAATTTTGCAAATGCTTGATTAAATCAAATGTTTTTTTAAATAATGTTAAATAATCTAAGCGCTTAGGTTAATTGTATGAATAATATTTTTAAATTGTATGAGCCTTCATTTGCTTCAAAATTAACTGATTTAATAATTGAATTAGATCATTTGCGGAAAAAACAACCTGGAGGCACTACTCATCCAATTGTTTTTTTTCAGCTTAAAGAAATATTTCATATGCTTGAAAGTCTTGGTTCGGCACGTATTGAGGGTAATAGAACAACCCTGGCTGAATATATTGAAACAAAATTAGAAGTAACTCCAAGTTCATCTCAACGCATTAAAGAAATAGATAATATGCTGCAAACCATAAGACTGATTGATGATTATATTATTGATTCCCCTATAAATAACACATTTATTTGTCAGATTCATCAAAAAGTTGTAGAAGGATTATTGCCGCCTCCGGAAGGGGAGGGAGATTATACACCGGGAGCTTATAGGAAAAAACCAGTTACGATCCAAAAATCAAAGCATGTGCCACCCGATTTTACTCAAGTAAATGATTATATGGATGGTCTGGTTGAATTCATAAACAGCGATGTTCCTGCAAAATATGATTTAATCAAAATAGCGCAAGCACATCACCAGTTTGTCTGGATACATCCTTTCACAAATGGAAATGGCCGAACAGTTCGTATGTTGACTTATGCCATGCTGGTTAAGTATAATTTTAAAATTAACGAAGGTAGAATACTTAATCCAACAGCGATATTTTGCATAGACAGGGATAAGTATAATGAATTTTTATCAAAGGCGGATTCAGGAATCGAGAAGGGCATAGAGCAATGGTGTGAATATGTTCTTGAGGGATTAAAAAATGAAATAAGTAAAATTGATAGTTTATATGATTATTCATTTTTAAAAGAAAAAATATTAAAACCAGCTATTAAATATTCACTTGAGCGACAGTTGATTACAAAGAATGAATTTTTAATTTTAAATGTTGCTATTGAGAAGCAGGTAATTCAGGCAAGTGATATTAATTCAATATTTGCAGGTAAAGCGTCTTCTGAAGTTTCGCGGCAAATCAGAAAATTAGTAGAGAAAAAGAAAATGTTGCAACCGATAAGTGACAATGCACGAAAATATATAATGAGATTTGATAATAATTTTTTACTTCGCGGCGTTATTAAAAGTCTTGGTGATAATGGTTTTATAGCTCTCAAAGATTAATTTTTCGGACGATCTGACATTTAAAACAATCAAAAACAGGTTTTTTCTATCTGCAATTTATCTGTATTCTTATATAAATTTGCAGTACAAATTAAAAGATGACATTAAAAATCCCTGAAAATATCAGATATTGAGCGGGCGACGGGAGTCGAACCCGCGACGTTCAGCTTGGGAAGCTGACATTCTGCCACTGAATTACACCCGCTTTTTAAGCAAAAATAAAAGATTATCTCATAATATCAAGAATTTTTCCATGACCTTTTATTAAATATGCCTTTGCGGCCGGGTACTGTTAAAATCCCTGAAATTGCCTGCCCTGCCGGGGCTCTGACCCCGGATTTTATTTAACTTTTGGTTGATTTTTTGCCTCTTATATAATTAATACAGAAAAGGGGCTGGAATAACCGATCTATTAAACAGGCATAAAAGGCTTTTGAATGAATAACGCATCAGTAAAAAACGGGTTAATGGCTGCTGCTATCATCTTTATGATGGTGAGTGCCCCGGTGTCCCTGTTGCCGCAGTCCGTCAGAGACATGGACAGGCAGGCCCAGGAATATTTTGATAATAAGGAATTTTCAAAGGCGGTGGTTATCTGGCTTAATATTCTGGACATTGAGCCTGACAATGCTGAGGTGCAGAAAAAGGTCGAAATGCTTTACGAGCTTAAGCAGAAAAAGGATATTGAATTTGAGCGCTCAAAGATGGACTATAAAAAGGCCAAAATGGAGCTCTATAAGAATAAAGACGAAAAGATTTCTGATAACGATGCCGAGCGTAACCTTGAGCGCGCAAGGGAACGGGCTGACCTGGCCTTTGACCGGTTCAAGACAGCATACCGCATTGACCCTAATGATCCCGAAATGCAGATTATGCGCGAAGAGATGGAAAGGCTTGAAAAATATTTAAAGTCCGAAGAGCAGAAGTTTTTAAGATCAAAAAAGGATAGGGAGCGCGCCCGTGAGCTTACCGCTATTGCGCGTAAGGCCATGGAGGAGTCCAGGTATCAGGATGCTCTTGACAGTTGGGAGCAGATTCTGAAATTTATGCCCGGGAATATTGACGCCCTTGAGGGCAAAAGGCAGGCTGTCCTTGCTCTTGAAAATATTATCAAGTTTGAGAATATTAAAAGATTTATTCAAAGCGGTACGGATAATTACAATAAGGGGGATCTGAAGCTTGCGCGCCAGGACTTTATGAATGTGCTGCAGCTTGACCCGCAGGACGTTACCGCGCGTGATTACATCGAGCGCATAGACGACCGCCTCGCTGAAAGCAGAAAGCTTGAACAGCGTGAAAGACAGGCTGAACTCTTTTATTCCTCGGGTATAAGGAACCTCAGGGAGAACAGGTTTGACGAGGCAGAGGATGATTTCAATAATATACTCAGCCTTTATAACAATAAGAACTTCAGGGACACAAAGGAGCGCCTTGCCTCGATCCCGGCCCTTAGAAAAGATTACGACAGAAGGCAGGCCGAGGCGCGTGACAGGGAATTTACGGATCAGCTTCAGAACGGCATGATCGCCCTTGCAGAGGGGCGTTATCAGGAGGCTATTTCGTTTTTTGAAAAGGCGCTAAAGCTTGACCCGCTCAACAAAGAGATACCTCGCTACCTGCAGAGGGCCAAGGACGCGCAGAAGCTTATTGACGAGGAGGTTGTTGACGAGAACTCGCCATATTTTGACGTAGTCAATTCATTGATGGTATCGGGTAAAAAACTTTACGATTCCGGTAAATACGACGAGTCCCGCAAACGCTGGAGCCAGATACTGGAACTCTTCCCCTCAAACCTTGTTGCCAATGAATACGACATGAAGTGCAGAATAAAGCTTAATCCCGAAACGCGGGATTCTATTGTGAGCAAATTTATTGCTGAAGCCGAGGGCTTTATGAAGGTTAGGGATTACAGGAACGCGTACAGAAAATACGCGCTGGTCAAGTCGATCTATCCCGAGTACCCGCAGATTGACCTGCTTATATCCAGGACGCAGAGGTCACAATCGTTCGGTGGCGGAACCACTACCCTTACCGCCGCAGAGAACGCCGAGATAGAACGAAGATACAGGCTCGGCATGTCATACTATCAGAGAGGGGGCGAGGAGAACGTAAGGAAGGCCCTTGTTGAACTGCGCTGGGTTGTGCAGAATGATCCGGGCAACATTAAGGCTATCATTGCGGTTAATAAAATTGAGGCCCAGATAAGGGGGGGCAGCTCTGTTGCCGGTACCAGCGGCAGAAAGCTTAGTCCTGAACAGGAGGCCCGGGTGCGAAGATATTACAACAGCGGGATTAACTACTATCAGAACAATGAATACAGCAAGGCCATCGCTGAATGGAGAAAGGTACTCATAATAGACCCGAGAAACGAAAAGGCCAGGAGCAATATAATTAAGACCACTGAACTGCTTGGCAGGGGGAGATAGGCATTATGACAGATAAGGATAAGGCGGCCGGCGCCGGTAAAGATGCAGGCAGGGGCGGACATCCCAGCCGCCAAAAGATAAGGTTCGGCATAAGGCTCAAAGTCTCTCTTGCCATTATTCTGCTTGTTTCAATTGTTATATTTACAATCGCGGCTTTTATCGTTGTCAGGGAGAGCCGTCTTCTGACCGATCAGATTTTCGATTTCACAAAGAGAGAGGTTATTCACCTGGCAAACACGGTCCAGCAGTCTGTCGGTGTTGATGAGCTTGCCCTTTCTGATGCTGTAAGTGAACTCAGGAGTTTCACGTATTTCAAGTATGTATTCGTCCTGAACGCCGATAACGAGGTGCTCTTTTATTTTGACCGCAGGGGCGATTCGGGGCAGACTGCTCATGAACGGGGTAGGCCCCTGAACGATCAGGTCAGCCGTAAACTTGATGTGGGGGATAAGCCCGGCGAGATAATGATGCTCTCCCTTAAAGATGCCGATACCGGGGGGCAAATATACGAATTCTCCAGGTTAGTCATGGGCAAGCTGCGTACCGATGTAAAGGTGGGCGCTGTTATAATCGGGATGTCTGACGGTATTATTGTAAACGAGATCAACAGAGTTAAAAGGCTTATAACATACATATTCTTAGGTTATCTGGGAGTATCGGTGGTTGCGTCCGTTATACTGGCCACGATTATCATCCGCCCCATAAAAAAGCTGTCACATGGAGCCACCCTTATAGGGCAGGGGGACTTCAGCCACAGGATCGAGGTGAACACATCGGACGAGCTTGGCAGGCTTGCCTCGGAATTCAACATTATGACCGAGATGATCCAGGATGCCAGGGAGAAGGAGATCGAGTCCAGGATCATGAACGAACAGCTCGAGATGGCACGCGACATCCAGGAGGGGCTTAACCCCATGGGCTACTACGAAAAAGGGGGTGTTCAGATAAAGGGATTTACCCGGGCTGCCAGAGGTGTCGGCGGCGACTACTTTGACTACATCGATATTGACGAGAACAGGGTGGGAGCGCTTATTAGCGATGTTTCGGGCAAAGGGGTTCCCGCATCGCTTGTAATGGTTATGATCCGGACTGTTTTTACTTCGTACATTACGCGGAAGGATATTGACTGCGCCAGCGTTGTAAGGGCCATCAACGATTCGCTCAGCGCGGATTTTGCCATAGATAAATTCGCCACTCTCTTTTTTATGATCTACGACAGGGCAACAGAGGAGCTTTCTTTTTCAAACGCCGGGCATGGCCCGCTTTTTTGTTACAGGGCCCAGAGGCATACCTGCACAAAGACCACTCTTGACGGTGTGCCCATAGGTATTATGGAGGATGTTGAGTACAAGCAGGCAAAGGTTAAGATAAACCCCGGCGACATGGTTATTCTTTATACAGACGGAATTACAGAGATGAGGAATCCGGAACAGGAGGAGTACGGCCTGGCCCGGGTGCATAAGCTTATGCTTGATCATAACAGCCTGAATGCGGAAGATTTTGCCTCGCTTCTTGTGGAGGATGTAGAGAAGTTCCAGAACGGCGCGCCCCCCCATGATGATATGACGCTGCTTGTATTCAAGCGTGAAAGTTAGAGCTATTGTGCAGGCAGGTGTGTTAAAAAAAAGCCCCTACTGGGGCTTTTTTATACAAGATCATCTTCTGTGTCATAAATGGTAAAAAACTTATCCAGTGTGGCAAGTTTAAGTATGTTTAATACATCGTCGTGTATATTCATAAGGGCGAATTTACCATTGTGGGCTTTCATCTTTTTCATTCCTGCTACAAGCGCGCCTATGCCCGATGAATCCATGTAATTCACCCTTTTCATGTCAACTATAACGCTTTTGAACTGTCCGTCCGTAATACTGAAAAGCGCCTTTTTCAGTTCGCTGACATTGTATAAATCGACTTCGCCGCTTACGTCGATTATTTTGTGATCCCCCAGCTCTCTGAACTCTATATTCACGCAATCCTCCGGATATATGCTTTGACTGATCTACAATAGAATACTGAATTTGTAAAGCACAATAATGCTAATTGTTAAAACTACATTTAATACATGTCAATAAACAATTTATCGATAAATTCAGATAAATCGAGAAAATTATTGACTTCTTTCATTTCGTTGCAGAAATTTTTGTAAAGGGATGCTATACTGTCATTCCAGTCCCACAGGTGTCTTCTGTCGGGATTAAGCCAGAATACGTTGCGCGATCTTTCGGATATTTTTTTGAATGATTCCAGGCCGGGGTCATTGTCGTTATTGCGCGCGTCTCCCAGTATAAGTACCGATGTTTTGCGCGTCAGGGCATCGCTGTAGTCCTCCATGAACATGTCAAAACAGCGGCCATAGTTGCTGCCCCAGCCGTAGGTAAAATTAGTGTCAGTGAACATCGAATTAATTGCCACCTCGGGGTCCATCTCCCTGAAAAGGTCGGTTATTTCGACCATGCTGCTTATGAAGGCAAAAGTGCGGACCTTGGAGAAGAGCCCCTGCAGGCTGTATGTAAGCAGAAGCATAAAGTGCGAGTACTGGTTAACCGAGCGCGAAACGTCGCACATTACAACAAGCTGGGGCCTGTCTATCTTGCGGTTCTTGTAGAAGAGTTTAAAGGGGACCGCGCCGTACTGCATGTTTGTCCTCAATGTGCGTTTTATGTCTATGCCGCCGTGCTTTACCCTTTTTTTACGCAAAGATATGCGGTTCTTGAGTTTCTGGCCGAAACGGTTTACCAGTTCGCGCATCTCTTTTATCTCGTCGGGGCTAAGCTGGTAGATCTTCCGGTTAAGAAGGTACTCCTCGCGCAGTGTTATCTGCTTGCCTATGCGGCGTTTCTGCAGCTTAAGGTTCATCATGCTTCGCAGAAGCTCCATCAGTTCATCCGGATCAATCTCCCGTTCCTCGCCATCTTCTGCCAGTGAAGTGTACGATGATCCTATGGCCCCCTTTGTTTTAAAGAGCGCCATTCCGCCCCCTCCTCCCGATGATGATTCAGGAAGTTCCTCAAGGAACATGCGCATTATGTCGTCAGGGTTCTTTTCAAGGACTATGTTCGAGTCGAGAGTCTCAAGATACTTGTCGAGCATATTGCTTATCTCTGAGATCATCTGCTGCTGGCTGCCGCCGGTAAGCGCGGCCAGGTCTGCGTCGAGGTTGTCAAAAAATCTTTCGCGCCCGGTAAAGAATTCTTCGAAACATTTGTCGAATACGGGTATGTCAGTGTGATCCTTGACAATAGTTGTTTTGAGCGCCTGGCGGAACACCTGTTTGTCATACAGGTCTATTTCAGGAACCGCGCTGAATACTGACAGTACTTCGTCAACAGAGACTATGATCCCCGCGTCCCGAAGCACCTCAATGAACTCGAACAGCTTTGATGTTATGTATGTTCCTGTCTTTGTCATGGCAATATAATTACTTTTGGCTATCCTGCATTATGTTCACTCGCCGGGGGCGTATGTCAGTTCTTGAATACGTTTTTGCTCTCTTTGATTGCCATCTCAATATCTTTTTCGTATTTAAGAATGAAGTTCAGTGTCTCGGTCGCGATCTTAGGGTCAAGGTCCTGGTACCCGAGGAGTACAAGCGCCTTTGTCCAGTCAAGGGTCTCGCTTATGCTCGGTTCCTTTTTAAGCTGCAGTTGCCTTATTCTCTGGACAGTTTCTACCACCTGGCGGATAAGTCTTTCGCCGCTTTCCGGCACTTTAAGCGCGACAATCTTCTCTTCAAGCTCCAGTGTGGGATAATCTATGTAAAGGTGCAGGCAGCGCCTTTTGAGAGCGTCAGACATTTCACGCGCGCTGTTGGACGTGAGAAAGACAAATGGTTTTATCTCGGTTTTAAATGTTCCGATCTCCGGGATGGTTACCTGAAAGTCCGACAGCACCTCAAGCAGGAACGCTTCGAACTCCGAGTCCGATTTATCTATCTCGTCAAGGAGCAGCACCGATCTTTCCTGCATGGTAATCGATTTGAGTATGGGACGGGGTATAAGGAACTTTTCAGAAAAGAATACATCCTCTGCTGCGGAGAGTTTGTTAACCGCTCCTTTAAGCGTATCCTCTGAGCCCATTATTTCAGAGAGTTTGTCCTTGAGTATCTGCGTGTAAAGAAGCTGCTTGGCGTATTCCCATTCGTACAGCGCCTTGGATTCGTCAAGCCCCTCGTAGCACTGCATGCGGATAAGGTCGATGTTCAGGGCTGATGCTATGCATTTTGCAAGTTCGGTTTTACCTACGCCCGCGGGCCCTTCAACGAGTACAGGTTTTTCGAGCCTGAGGGCCAGGTAAACGGTTGTGGCTATCTCCCTGGATGCTATGTATTTCTGTTTTCTAAGTTCTTCGATTGCGTGTTCAACACTGGTAAACATTTTGGGCACCATAAATTTATTTTTTTACAGGGGAACAGTCACCCCTTTATTTTTCAAGAATTAATTTAGCCTTTCAGGCTGTTAAAAAGGAACAGGTCGGCAAGCCTTATCTTTTGATCGGCAGGGAGTTGATGCTCTTTCTGGTTATATGCCTGCTGAAACCTTGATGTCAGCCTGATCACATCCTCTATTCCCGCGTTAGCTGTAGTTATCAGTTTTTCGCAAACCGCTTCTTCAAGCTGCTTTGAGGCCGATTGGGTCTGGTTTTCAAGGAGCGGGATTATCTCGTCCCCGGAGGCGATGGTAACTCCGAGTTCAGAAAAGAGGCAGTTGCAGTAAAGCAGAAAGGCTATGTATGATTCAAGTATCAGTGCGCGCTCTATGATCCCCCATTTTTTGACTGACCTGCGCAGGAGCCCCGGGGCTGCCTGGGACAGCCTTTCGGCGCTCAACTGGAACTGATCCAGGGTCAGTGATGCATGGTCAACGGTGCGTGAAATTTTCAGGTTAAGGGGGTGCATTGCTTCTGCGGGCAGTTCGTCGCCTGTCACCAGTGCCGCGCGTTCAATCTTTGGGGCGCCGGCCTCCCGGCAGGTGATTATAATCAGCCCGGAGTTTCTGCCGGCGGTGATAAATTTTTTGGTGCCGTTTAATACGGCTGTTTTACCGTCAATGGCGCACGTTACAGGAGCGGCGGAGGATTCGGAGTGCGCGACAGAGATTATTGTTTTATGGCTGACCCTGGAGGTTGCCGGCGCGATGCCCGATGCGTCGGAAGTATTAAGAATTATGTCATCAAGTACGGGCCGGGCAAGCGCGGTTTGGACAATCCAGAGCAGGGCAAGGCCAAAGTCGCCCGTCTCTTGCGACAGAATAACAGAAGGCCGAATGTTTCTGTAAAGATTTATGTCGGGCCTGAAGAGGTCAGCCACGGCCTCCCATACTTTTTTCTGCATGTTGAGGTCAGCAGTCCTGTTCTCAATGCTGCTGTCTATGAGTTCAATCAGTTGCTTCATTACAAAAAGTCTATTTAGCTTTTTTCTTTTTGTTGCGCAGCAGCGATTCAACCTTCAGCGGGAGGCCGTAAACATTAAGGAAACCGGTTGCGTCCTTCTGGTCATAAAGGTGGCTGGCGTCGAATGTGGCAATGTCCGGTTCATACAGGGTCACGTCCGATTTGCGGCCCACTACAATGCAGTTGCCCTTGTACAGCTTGAGCCTGACAGTTCCGGTTACAAACTCCTGCGTCTTGTTTATGAGCGCGTCAAGGGCCTCGCGCTTGCGCGAGAACCAGAGCCCGTTGTATATAAGGCGGGCGTATTCGTTCGCAAGGTTGTCCTTGAAGTGCTGCGTGTCACGGTCAAGGGTGATCGACTCAAGGTCGCGGTGAGCTGTCATCAGGACCGTGCCCGCGGGTGTTTCGTACACACCGCGTGACTTGATGCCTACGAGCCTGTTCTCTACTATGTCCACGCGCCCTATGCCGTTCTCGCCTGCAATGGTGTTCAGTTTTTTCATCAGGGCAACAGGCTTTAGCTTCTTGCCGTCTATTGAAACAGGTTCACCCTTTTCAAAACCGATTTCGATGTAGAGCGCTTTGTCGGGCGCTTTCTCAGGGGATTTTGTCAGCAGGAACATGCTTTCGTCGGGCTGCCTGTAAGGATCCTCCAGAATTCCCCCTTCGTATGAAATGTGAAGTATATTGCGGTCCATGCTGTAGGGCTTGTCCCTGGTTAGAGGCAGCGGTATGTTGTGCTTTTCGGCGTAGTCAAAAAGTTTGGATCGGGAGTCAAGTTCCCATTCGCGCCATGGAGCGATTATTTTAAGGTCGGGCGCCAGCGATTTGAACGCCATCTCGAACCTTACCTGGTCGTTACCCTTTCCCGTGGCGCCGTGACATACGGCGTCCGCTTTTTCTTTGCGGGCGATTTCAACCTGGCGCTTTGCAATTACAGGCCGCGCCAGCGATGTGCCCAGCAGGTACCTGTCCTCGTATATGGCGTTTGCCTTTATAGCCTGGAATATGTAGTTCTTAACAAACTCCTCTGTAAGGTCTTCAATGTAGCATTTACTCGCGCCGGTCTTTTTGGCCTTGGCCTCAAGCCCCTGAAGCTCCTCCTCCTGGCCGATATTGGCAGAGTAGGCGATAACCTCGCAGTCGTATGTTTCGCGCAGCCACTTGAGGATTATGGATGTGTCAAGTCCGCCTGAATAAGCAAGCACAACCTTTTTAACTTTTTTCATGTTTATGTTACCTCGATCAAATCTATTTAATAAGTATTTCCCGGGATGTGTTTATGCAGCAATGAATCTGCGGATTTCAACTTCTGTTCCGTTTTTTACGGCTTCTTCAGCGATTTTATAAACAGCCTTTGATGTATTCATATCAAGCCAGTATTCTCCGCAATCATCGCATACAAGAGAGGGTACTTCTTTGATGATGACGGTTGTTTCACCGCGGATTAATGTAACAGTTGTCTGCCCCGGTTTCATGATGCCTGTTTTACATAATGCGCAAAACATTATAATCTCCTTTTTGTAAAATCGCTGTTCCATCTGGCTGGATCAGGGATATACACTGTTATAATATAAGTCAATTTATTATCATTGTCATCAGCTGCAACAATATGAATCGGCTGGTTATCATGAAAATAAAGAATTAATCTGCTTGGATAAGGTTTATCTTCAGGATAAGTGTTGATAATTGATCCGTTACTCAGGGCAACTTCAGTTAATGAAGGATCAATACCTCTTGCAAACAACCGGTTTATTGCATGCGATGATAATATGATTTTATAATTATCCATTTGATTTTTATGCAGCTACCTTCTCATGAGCGCGCACATTATGGCCTTCTGGCAGTGCATCCTGTTCTCGGCCTGGTCAAAAACTATTGAATGGCCGCCGTCCATTACAGAATCAGTTATCTCCTCGCCGCGGTGAGCAGGCAGGCAGTGCATTATCTTTGTGTCGCGTCCAGTGCGCGCTATAAGCTCATCTGTTATTTTATACTTCGCGAATATTTTTTTCTTCTTCGCGGTCTCTTTTTCCTGGCCCATGCTTATCCACACGTCGGTGTACAGGTAGTCTGCTCCTTCAACAGCCCTGTTTATGTCATTTGTAATGGTTATGTGCGAACTGGTCCTTGATGCCATTTTGTAAGCCTTTTCAACAACGGCCATTTCGGGTTCAAAGCCTTTGGGTGAAGCTATTGAGATGTCAACTCCAAGCATGGCGGCTCCGATGAGCAGAGAGTTGGCCACGTTGTTGCCGTCGCCGATGTACGCAAGCTTAACATTCGAGATGTCGCTCTCCCTTTCCCAGATGGTAAAGTAGTCTGCAAGCGCCTGGCAGGGGTGGAAAGAATCCGAGAGGCCATTTATTACAGGTATCTCTGCCCACTTTGCCAGTTCCTCGACCTTGCTGTGGGCGAATGTGCGGATCATTATAGCGTCATTATATCTTGAAAGAACGCGCGCGGTGTCTGCCACTGACTCGCCCCGTCCCTGCTGTATCTCGCTGCTGCTCAGGAAGAGCGCGTGGCCACCTAACTGTATCATGCCTGTTTCGAATGAGACCCTGGTTCGCGTGGAATTCTTTTCAAAAATCATTGCAAGTGTTCTGTTTTTAAGCAGAGAGGGGAATTTGCCCTTATGCACATATCGCTTCAGCTTTGCCGAGAACTCAAAGAGGCTCTCCATCTCCTTCCTGCTTATATCGGTCAGCGTAAGAAAATCCGGCGTGTCAATTACGGGTATTCTCATATCTTTCGCCTCGTGTTAGTATAAGTTTTTCAAAAATATCCATCCCCTCTTCGAGCGCTTTCATCTCGATGTTAAGGGGGGGCATTATTCTTATGATATTTTCAGCAGTGCAGTTTATCACCAGCTTTTCTTCCAGCGCCTCCCTTACAAGCAGCGCGCCGGGCTCGGCAATTTCGACTCCTATAAGCAGTCCCATGCCCCTGATGCCGCGTATGTACGATGTTCTCTGCTTGATCTTTCTAAGCCTGCTGTTTATGTATTCAGCGGAATTAATTACTCCGGTCAGGAACGATTTCTTTTTTATCTCTTTAAGAACGGCCGCGGCAGCAGCGCAGGCAAGGTGGTTCCCCCCGAATGTTGTGCCGTGCGAACCCGCGGGGAAGTGTTCCGAAAGAAAGCTTTTCGCGTGCAGAGCGCCCACCGGAACGCCGGCGCCAAGCCCCTTGGCAAGGGTCAGTATGTCCGGAGTTACGCCGTAGTGCTGGTGAACATAGGCCCTGCCTGTACGGGCTATGCCTGTCTGCACCTCGTCCACTATAGTGAGCACGCCGTTCTGGTTACACAGATCGAAAATGTCGCGCACAAAGTCCTGGTCCGAGACCCTGATCCCCCCTTCGCCCTGTATCAGTTCGAGCATTACTGCGGCAATATGCTTATGCTTTTTCATGATTTTTTTGAAGGCCCTGCGGTTGTTGTACTCGCAGTATATAAAACCGGGAACTATGGGCCCGAATCCTTTGTGTATCTTCTCTTGCGCGGTCGCGGACATGGCGCCGAATGTCCGTCCGTGGAAAGAGCCGGTGAATGTGACTATTTTGTATTTTTTAGGCGAGACCGAAAGGCCGAACCTGCGTGCCAGTTTAATCGCGGCTTCGTTTGCCTCTGCTCCGCTGTTTACAAAGAGCGTTTTGCCCGGGAATGAAGTCTCGGACACAAGTTTAGCCGCTTCGATCTGTTCGGGGTTAAGGAACCAGTTGGATGTGTGGATGATTTTGTCAATCTGCCCATGAATTGCCTTTAAAAAAGCGCTGTTGCCGTGCCCCAGCGAGGATACGGCTATGCCGGAGAAGAGGTCAATGTACCTTTTGTTGTCCTGGTCGTACAGGTATGATCCGTCCCCGCGTATAAACGCTGCCGGAAGCCTGTCGCCGTAATTCTGGAAAAGGTACTCTTTGTCTCCGTTGATCAGTTTATTCAGTTTTGATGAATTCATGGTTTCACCTCCGCAAAACCGGCTTATTTGCAGCAAAGTAAAATGATGAGGAAAGAGGCCGCATGATGTCAATAAAATATCGGTTTTTCTACTGTTTTACCGGGGATTTATACAATAAGATTGGGCGCTGTGTCTTAATTTTTTTAAAAGCCTATTTTTCTTCGCCGTTGCTGTCAAACTTGAGCTCCTTGTTGAATATTGCTATGGCAAACTCGCCCATCTCCTTAATGCCTTCAAGCATGGATGGTATGGTCTCACCGCGCAGCGCGATAAACTCTTCGAACTTTTTGGTCATCTCGCGGCCTATAAATATTTCCCTGTCGGGGAATATCTCCGCGATGTCTGCCAGCGCCTTTTTTATACGGTGCGGCGATTCATAAATGACAATTATGCCTTCGTGTCCGCGCATGCGCGACAGCTCGTTTTTTCTGCGGCCCGGCTTTTTGCTCAAGAAACCGCCAAAGAGAATGCTCTTGTCCGGGAACCCTGAAACCGAAACAATGGCCGTGAGCGCGGAAACTCCGGGTACGGGAACCACATGAACCCCCTCGCGCCGGGCAATGGCCACAATTTTGCTGCCCGGGTCAGACATGCCCGGCGTGCCCGAGTCTGTCATATAACCTATGTTTTTCCCTGAACGTATTTCGCCAATCAGGCGCATTATTTTCGCGTCGTCTGAATGCGCGTGCAGCGACCTGAGCGGCCTGCTGATGCCGTGATGTGAAAGCAACCTGCCGGTCTGGCGCGTGTCTTCGCAATAGACAATGTCGATTGTTTCGCTCAGAAGTTTAAGCGCCCTTAGAGTCATGTCTTCGGGATTGCCAATGGGTGAGGCGATAATGTATAAAGTTCCTGTTTGAGGCATGGAGTTTCATGCTGTTATTTTTACATTGATAAAGATTTCATTGCTCATATAGTCATTCCTGTATCAGATTTTATCAAAAATCGGGTACATCTAATATAGTAATTATGAGAACAAGTCAATATTTATTTTTTCAGCTTTTCTATTGAAGATTTTCCCAAAGTCAGGGCTGTCTAAATATCATCGTCGGGGTCAGAGCCTCTTTCCCGTACAGTTCGCCGGGCGCCCGGGAAACATAACACCTCGCGCAGCGGGGTGTTATGACTTATTGCTGTTATGACGGCCAGGGGCCTGCGGCCCCTGACTTTATGCTAATCGATCTGCCTGAATACCCGTATAGCTTCTGTGCCTTTGCCGACAGTTACATAAATGTAGTTGTAAACGCCGTCTGATATTGACGCGGAAGAGAGTATCTTCTCGTATGAACCGCCGAGACCGGCTTGTCCCTGCGGTACCCAGCCTGCGCTGAGCATTGTCGTAACGGTGGCTGATGGTCCTGTGCCTGCATATCTGAATATTTTTACACCGTTTGTTGTATCATCAAATCCGACATAGAAGACACCAGATCCGTTGGTTGTGAACATACTGATAGAAGAAGGCGCAGTACCAAGTTCTGATTCAGTACCGGAAATAATACGTGTCCATTCGCCTGGTTCACACTTGTTTGGATCATTTGTCGACGGATCGCATACCCAGACTTCGCCGCGAAGTGCAGTTTGCCTGCCTGTGGTTGCATTCTCGGCTACGTTTCTGACCATGTAGAGTTTTCCATTGTAAGCATGTAGAATCGGTATGCCTTTCTGCCCTGATGATATCTTTTCGAGGCCTGCCGGCGCTGCCGGGAGTTGGAGAGTGGTGCCTGTAAAACCGCCTGGAGTCGCAAGGAAAGGCGCCGTAAATCCGGAATAATCTGATGATCCCATGATGCCTCCGTTGTTTGCCATGTAGAGCATTCCATTGTCTGTTGCGTCATTAGTCGCGTCAAAGTAAATCATGGAATCGATACCCACAACAGAGTTGGTGTAGTCGGCAGCGATGTTGGCGGGTGATCCCTTTTTACCTATGTAAGCGACCGACTTTATATTCATATCTGTGCCGTGTTCTATACTCAAATTGCCCGATCCATCCTCAGTGACAGTGTGGTGTGAGGCAATAGGGGCCTGTTGTCCATGAGGAGATGAGAATCCCAGGTAGACGTGATTCTTGAAACCGTAGAGGCACTGTATGCTCTTCGTGTTATTACCGCCAGTTACGCCGAATGTAAATGGGATCCAGTCGAGTTCTGTATCAAGATCCTGTGTGAAATAGCCATAAGTTACTCCATCTTTAAGAGGCCCGACAAGAAGTATCTCACGGTTTGTTCCAGTAATATTCAGCGTTGCGGATGTAAAACCGACAACCCCCCGTTCTCCGTGGAATCCCATATTAGTTCCGCAAACATCACCGAGTCCATATCCGAAACCGGTAGCGTCGGCGCAGTAGTTCAGACTTGCCGGATGCTGGCTTGCCGCAAAGGTTGTCAGAACCGAGTTCATGCCGCTCGGGTCAAACCTGAACGCCGCGTTGTTCAAATCATTCGTTCCAAGGTAAATCTTTCCGCCATAGGCAAAGGCGAAGGCAAAACTTGTTCCGTCAACAAAGGGGTCTGCAAAGAATGTTCCGTCTTCGAAGTTGTTTATAATCTGGCCAAGCCCCTGGAAGGTCGCGCGGTCCTTTGGCTGCGCCTGGACGTAGTCATTTGCGTTATACGGATATGCGTATATTTTTTCGTCATCTTGCACATTGTTAAAATTGTCACCGTCACGGCCGTTTGCCACGATTACCGTGTAAGCAGTCGCAAACCTGGTCGTGTCTGCCTCGTATGTTAGCGTAACCGTATTGTTATGCTCTCCGGAGCCTACTGTCGCGCTAAGCAGGTTCCCCGCGTAGGGAGAAATTTTGTAACGTTTTTCGCATGTCGCGTCATCCGCATTTGCAGTGCTTGCAAGAACAGGCTTGTTAAAGGTTATGATCACAGTGCCCATTTCTATTTCTTCGGCTGATACGACCTTCAGAGTTTCATTGCCTGTAAAAGAGAGGTATCTGGGTGTGCCCATTGTATTTGCATTGGATGACGCGTCCCTGACATTAGAGTTTACAGTGACCCTGTATTGAGTATTAGAAGTGACCTCGCCGTCTAATGTTATTTTGAATGTCTGTGGATCTATTTCCGTAACTGACTCGATGGTACGTCCCGCACCGCCAGAGGGCTCAAGTGTCAGCGTATAGCTTCCCTTAAAATCAGCAGACTGCGTATCGCCTGAACCGGTCTTCATCGGCTCTGAAAATTTTATGGTTATATACTGGCCTGTGTTGATTGCGTTGAGCATGTATGGTTTAACTGTGTCAAGTCCCGCGAAAGAATAATGGTTCATGTGGAATTCAAGGGTGTTCCCCGCGACATCACGTACTTCGGCGTCGTTTGCCACAAGCGTGTATATCTTCTGCTGTGTGCCCTGGTCAAGCCTCAGTATAAAGCTGCGCAGCGATTCAACAATAATAGGGGTATCTGTTTTAAAACCAAAATCGGTTGTCTGCGTTAAATCTTCGAATGTATAGTTCTCTGATGTACCATCAATAATTATGTAGTTTGCGTAGTTCGTGGCTCTGGTAATATCCATGTCTTCGTTGTATATAACACGCACCCTGTCTCCGGGGAGCAGTTCGGCTTTCATAAGCCGCGGCGGTGTCGTGTCCGATGTGACAGTGAGCGTAGCGGTGTCTGTTTTGCCGTCCCTGCTCGCGGTTATGGTGACTGTTCCGTTCGAAATGCCTGTTGCTACACCCCTGCTCCCCGGCGCATTGCTGATTTCAGCAACCGCGGTATCAGAAGAGGTCCAGGCAACCTGGTCTGTTATGTCGTAGGTAATCAGCACAGGGTTGCCATAGGAGTCCTTGCTGCCGTCCCAGTACGTCCCCTGGACATGGAATGGATATGTCTCTCCTCTGTTTATACTGGCGCTGTCCACGTTGATTTCAAGGGACTGCAGTGTGGCGAGCTTTACTGTAAGCTTCGCTTGACCCTGAACGGTAGAGAGAGTGGCGATAATAAGCGCCTCACCCGCGCCGACTGATGTGGCAAGGCCCTCGCTCCCTGGCGCGTTGCTTATGGTCGCCACTGTCGTTTTGGTTGAATCCCAGACGACACTCTTTGTTACGTCCTGTTGCTTGCCGTTGCTCAGGGTGGCGACGGCCTTGAACTGCACGTTTGTGCCGTATGCTATGATTTATTCAGGCGTAACGGCTATTGATTGAATGGTCGCGTCAGTTACGGTTACCACGGTTGTGGCTGTCTTCCCGCTATAGGTTGCGGTAATTGTTGCCATGCCTTCATCTGATGCTGTCACAATACCTGTATTTGGGCCTACACTGCATACTGAACCTCCGCCGCTCCACGTAGCCTGGGTGGTAATGTCCTGAGTACTGCTATCGCTGAAGTATGCTGTTGCTCTGAGCTGGTATGTTGTACCTTCTATCAGTTCTACTTCGCTTACGGATGTCGTAATAGCTTCGAGAGTTGCATCTGTTACTGTTACACTTGCAGTGCTGGACTTGGTGATCCCATCTACAGTTACCTCTGCTGTTATTGTTTCGGGGCCTCCGGGACTTTGGGCAGTTACAAGCCCCGGGTCGGCTCCTAAGGAAAATACTGAACCTCCGCCGCTCCATGTGGCCTGTGTAGTCAGGTCCTGAGTAGAGCTGTCTGTGAAGCGGCCTATGGCATAAAAATTATATTTTGTGCCGTTCGCGATTGATTTTACGCCCGGAGTAACCCGCAGTGCTACAAGCCGCGCGCTGGTAATAGTCAGTGTCGCCGTTGACTGCAGCCCTTTATATGTTGCGGTGATAGTAACGGGGGGATGGCCCGCCGGTGGTATCTGTATAGCTGTAACAAGGCCTGTGGAGTCCACAGAGGCAATATTTACAGCGGATGATTCCCATATAATATCAGATGACAGTGTATGCTTTGTGCCGTCACTGAAAATTGCTGTGGCAATAAACTGTGTTGTCGTGCCGTTGGCAATGCTCACTGCTCCGGGGGACACCTCTATTTTTTTAAGACTGCGCAGCAGGTTCTTGAAGAGCGTACCTGAACAGGCGGTGAATGAGAACGCAAAGAGCAGCATAAACGCTGCCATAAATCTTAGAGCAGGACTTGCTGTTTTATTATATCTTGTTTTCATTTTTTTCTCCTATATTTGGGATGTAGAAGGTAAAACCAATGCCCACATTTATATTTATGAAGTCGCCGCTTAGCTCTTCAAACGCACGGAGATATGAAACCGCGGCAAAAAGCTCTATATTATAGTAGAGCGCGTATCCCACGCCTGCGAAAACGACGAATGTGGGGTCAATAGAGGATTCAGAGAATGAACCCTCTGCTTCGGTTTTCTTGTCCATTGAAAGGAATGAAACTCCGGCATTCAAAGCTGCAAAGAGGTGAAATTTTGGTGTTACCAGATAAAATGCCTCTATACCTGCTGTGACAGGAATTATTGAAACCGTTGCTGTAATATCAGGGTCTTTTGAACTGAACGTAAAATAGCCGGTAAGAAGCGGTACCCTTATTTGAAGCTGGTCATAATTGAACATGGGCAGATCAAAGGCGGTGACGAAGATCAGACTGTAGCCCATGTCAAGCACATCGGCTATGTCGCCTGTAGGCATTGATATTCCGGGCAGTAACAGAAAAGCCGGCTTGTATTTGTCCATGAAACCGGGTTCTTGGGATTCATCAGTTTTATTTTTTTTAATATCAGTCCTGTCTATGTTGATTGTTTTAATATCACTCTTCTTATAGATAGTGGATTTATCCTTATCCTTTTCATGAAAGGTCAGGTTTTTATCATCCTGGCTTATTACTTTACCCTGCAATGTCCTGCCTGATTTAAGAACAATGCTGTCGGCATAAAGAAAACCCGTGGATATGATTATAATCAGAAGAGTAATTAAAGCATAAGATCTAAAACCCTGCACCTTTTTCATTGGCCCCCCTGTTGTCCCGACAAAAGTAAATAAATATAACTAATTTGCTCTAGATTTTAAAAATTTTTATTCATTTTAGCCCTGTTAATTAAAACCTGCCCGGGCTTCGCTTGACAGGCGTGCGCTATGTGCATTTTGTCAATCCTTTTTGTTTCATGGCAAAAAATAATCACTCACGATTCTGTAATATTGATTTCGGTATTCAGGCGGGCGAATCGAGTATGGCATTCCCTGAGGTTTCTGAAGAATATTATGTTTCTGAAATAGCTGTTTCAGCGCTCTCTGCGTGCGTCTCTGCATTGAACCCTGGGAGCCTGCCGTTTAGCAGCGCGAGTCCGGTCCCGGGAGATTGACAATTGGGTCTATTCGGGCAGTACCAGCCGTATGCCTGTTGTGTGCTGTTTTTCAAAGGCTCCAAGGGCCCATCTTCTGTACGATGAGAAGTCCGCGGGTGAATCGAGTATGGATCCGCCCCTGACAACCCTGTGTGAATAATTGCCCCTCCAGCCGGCGGGGTCGCTTTTTTCGGCCCCTGTGTATGAGGATGAATCATATCTGTCAAAGCACCATTCCGAAACATTGCCGCACATGTCGTGCAGCCCGAAGGCGTTGGCCCTGCGGGTGCCGGTCTTTTGCACCTTCTGGTACTTGACCCACCATAACTGATTGTTCCTGTGTTGCTTTACTCCGGTGTTGAACATGTGCCACGAATACCTGCCCGATACCTCCCATGACGCGCTTTTGCCCCAGTAGAATCTTGTTGAAGTGCCGGCTCTGCACGCGTATTCCCACTGCGCCTCGGTGGGCAGCCTGAACCCGCCGGCCTTCTCGTTAACACGCACCTTCCATCGCTGGGGGTCGTAGGCTGAAACATTGGCCGGGTCTGTACTGTTTTTTGTAATAATATAATATGGCTTCAGTCCGCAGGCCAGGCTCAGTCTGTTGCAGAATTCAACAGCATCATACCAGCTTACATTATACACGGGCAGATGGTCGCCTGCGCCGTATTTGCTTCCGGCACATGGGCGTTCCCCGGTAATTTCGGCGTAAAGCTTCTGGCTCACCTCGTACTTTGAAATGCGGAACGCGCTGATGTTCACGGTGTGTTCCGGTGAATGATCTGCGCCGCTCTGCGTGTTCCCCATGGTGAATCTGCCTCCCTTCAGGCTGATCATCTTCAGGTCAGCGATAATTTTTTTACTTACCGCGGGTTCCGTGTCAACCAGTGAGGGGTGGAGCAGCAGGCACAGTGATAAAGCTATGATAAAAGGTTTCATGTATATGTCATTCAATGGTATCTTTTTTAACCTGTTTATGGCTCCCGGCAACTAATTTTGTGTAGTAGTCTTTATACTTTTTGTCCCTGACAGAGAGCACCCTGTTTATGACAGCGTTCCCTTTTTTGCTGTCGAGTATTACAGGGGAGTAGTTCACCTCTAAAGGGTTTATGTTGACCGGTATGAGCGTGTATGATTCAAGGCCCTTTTCCGAGAGTGTTACCCGCACTATCATGCTGGTCCTGTGAGCGTCGGAATGCCTGCCGGCAAAAACAAAATCACCCAGGCTGTAGAATATTATGCCGTTGCCGTACAGTTCAATAGTCCCCAGCCCGTGAGACTGGTGCCCCAGGATACATGATGCTCCG